>LSQX01238216.1_pt3 | contig 10334 bp, 7 predicted proteins | sample 654561 | NCBI WGS metagenome assembly LSQX01 (sample SAMN04489861, study PRJNA283612) | anaerobic digester metagenome | isolation source: 4 biogas reactors fed with cattle manure at either 37C or 55C with and... | place: Denmark: Kongens Lyngby | collected 2014
ATGGTGATCTGCGGCCTTTACCTTCTGGAACAGGGAGCACTGGCCGAGAACAAGGTGGCTGTGACTGTCTACAGCAACTTAGGGGTCAAGGCAGCTCTGCGGGCTGCCGGCGGCGATGTAGTAGTGACAGCTAACGGCGACCGCTACGTTTTGGCGGCTATGCAGCAGCAGGGGCTGAACTTGGGTGGAGAGCAGTCTGGGCATGTGATCTTCTTAGATCACAACACCACCGGTGACGGGGTATTGACTTCCCTGCAGCTGCTGAGAGTGCTGCGCAAGAAAGGGCAGCCCCTATCGGCCTTGGCTGACCAGTTGCAGAAGTACCCCCAGGTGCTCCGTAATGTAAGGGTAGTTGACAAGAACAGCTGGGAAGAAAATGTTAGAATCAAAGAGGCCATCTCTTTGGCAGAAGAGCGCTTAGGCGACAGCGGCAGGGTTTTCGTCCGGGCTTCGGGGACAGAACCGCTGATCCGGGTTATGGCCGAAGGGCCGGATCATGGGCTGGTGGAGAAGGTAGTCGGAGAAGTTGCTGAGGCTATTAAAGAAGAATTAGGAGCATGAGTGCTGAGGGTGGAGGCAGGCCATTGATTTACGGTACTGGCATCGACATAGTTGAAATCCACCGGATCGGGGAGGTCTGGCAGAGGAAGGGCCAGCGGTTCCTCGACCGGGTCTACACCCCCTATGAGCAAAGGCGGTGCCTCCGGGGAGCACCCGCTGTTCAGCTGGAAAGGCTGGCGGCACACTTCGCTGCCAAGGAGGCAGTCATGAAGGCGCTGGGTACCGGCCTGCGCCAGGGAGTGAGCTGGCGGGATATTGAGATCCGGCATCAGCCCACCGGCAAGCCTTTTGTGTCTTTGACGGGGCCCACCAAAGAGCTGGCCCTTGCTAGGGGCATTGGCACCATTCATGTTTCCCTTTCCCACGGCCGGACCTATGCTGTAGCCAGTGCCATAGCTCTCGAGGGTACTGACACTGCCCTTGCGAAAAGCGAGGTGAGCGCCGATGAGACTCTTGACAGCTGCTGAAATGCGGGCAGTAGACAGCCATGTCATCAAAGAGATAGGGATTCCAAGTATAGTCCTCATGGAAAATGCGGGACGGCAGGCGGCAGGCATTGCTGCCACTTTTTTGCAGAGCACCGGCGGCCGCAAGGTGTCCATTATCTGCGGTAAAGGCAATAACGGCGGCGATGGGCTGGTGGCAGCCCGGTACCTCCACAACCAAGGCCATAAAGTCCGGGTATTCCTCACGGCCAGATCTGATGAACTGGCCGGAGACGCCTTAGCCAACTATCATATCTGCGGACAGCTAGGCATCGACATCCAGGAAGTGGACGAGAACTACTTGCCCAAGCTCCGGTTTTGCTTGTCCTTAACTGACTTGATCATCGATGCCATGCTGGGCACAGGAAGCAAAGGGGCTCCAGCCGGCTTAATTAAACAGGTGATCGATCTTGTCAACGATGTAGGCAAAACCGTCCTGTCTGTAGATGTGCCCTCTGGGCTTAATGCTTCCACCGGGGCTGTACCGGGAACCTGCATAAAGGCCGAGATGACGGTGACGCTGGCTGCTCCTAAGGTGGGCCTGCTTGTATACCCAGGAGCAGGCTATAAAGGCCGGCTGTTTGTAGCGGATATCGGCATTCCCGCTGAGGTATTGGATGCCGCAGGCCAGGGCACTGTAGTAAGTGCATCACTGGTAAGGAGGGTGCTGCCGGCAAGGGCCGCGGATGGCCACAAAGGAACCTTTGGCCATCTCTTGATCTTGGCTGGTTCTCCGGGAATGACGGGAGCGGCCGCCCTGGCCGCGGAAGCCGCCTTGCGCACCGGCGTCGGTCTGGTAACAGTCGGCATCCCCCAGAGTCTGAACGATATTCTAGAGGTAAAACTGACGGAGGCCATGACTATTCCCCTGCCCGAGACCGCGGATCGCAGTCTGAGCATTGAGGCCCTGGGCACCATCCTAGAGAAGAAGGATCGGTTCGATGCCGTCGTCATCGGGCCCGGCTTGGGCCGGCATCAGTCCACGGGACAGCTGCTCGATGCCCTGCTGGAGCAGGTGTCGTGTCCAGTGGTCCTTGATGCCGATGGATTGAATTTGGCCGCTGAACTAGAACTCTTGGAAAAGCGCAGTGGAGAAAGCTGCCCCTTAATTATTACTCCCCACCCGGGCGAAATGGCCCGGCTGTTGGGCTGTTCCATTGCTGAGGTGCAGGCGGATCGTTTGGCAGCTGCCCGGCAGGCTGCCGAGGCCTTCAGCTGCACGGCAGTGCTCAAGGGTGCCGGCACGGTGGCGGCAGCAGCCCATGGAGGCTTTTGGGTGAATACTACTGGCAATGTGGGCATGGCCACCGGCGGTACCGGTGATGTGCTAAGCGGCATCATCGGCGGCCTCTTGGCGGCGGGAGTTGAACCAGCGGCAGCAGCTGCTGCGGGAGTATATGTCCACGGTTTGGCCGGCGACACCGCCGCCCAGCGGCGGGGGAGGACATCCCTTATTGCCGGAGATTTAATTGAAGCATTAGCGGAAGTATGGCAAGCCATTGAACGGGAAGAAGTGAACGAATCGTGGAATTACCTAGCGTAGAATCAGCGGTGGCTGCCCTATCGGAGGGGCCCCACCGCCCTACATGGGCAGAAGTCGATCTAGATGGGATTAGCCATAATGTTAAAGCCATCAGGCAGCATCTATCACCTGGTACTGGGCTGATGGTTGTAGTCAAGGCCAACGGATACGGCCATGGGGCAGTGCCGGCAGCCAAGGCCGCCCTCCACAGCGGTGCCCAGTGGCTGGGGGTTGCCATTGTGGAAGAAGGCATCAACCTGAGGCAGGCCGGCATCAAGGCACCCATTCTCATCCTGGGGGTCCCGCCGGTGTGGCAGGCAGGATTGGTGGTAGAGCATGGCCTGCGGGTTGCTGTGTGTACCTGGGACTTCGCAGAAGCCTTGGCGTCGGCTGCCAAGATGCGCAATGCTGTAGCCAAAGTACACGTGAAGTTGGATACGGGAATGGGACGGCTGGGAATTCTCCCAGGGGAGGCCTTGGATTTTATCCGCCGGCTGCAAGGCCTGCCCAACTTGGAGATAGAAGGGATTTTCTCCCATCTGGCAACAGCCGATGATCCAGATAAGGCTTATGCCCAAGAACAGTTCCGGATCTTCAGCGGGGTGCTGGAACAGCTGGAGGCAGCGGGTATCCACATCCCCATCCGGCACATCGCCAATACCGCTGCTGCCTTCACCATGCCGGAGACCCAGCTTTCCCTTGTGCGAAGCGGTATCGCAGTTTATGGATTGTCAGCAGCGGGAGATCAGCCCAAGACCCTGAAGCTGTCTCCTTGTATGGAACTGAAAGCTGCAGTCAGCTATGTTCATCGGGTGCCGGCCGGCAGCGGCATCAGCTACGGCAAGCAGTTCGTCACTCCCAAAGAGACCAATATCGTAACCTTGCCGGTAGGCTATGCCGATGGGTACTCCCGCCTGTTCAGCGGCAAAGGGGAAGTACTGCTGCAAGGGCGCCGGTTTCCCATAGTAGGGAGTATCTGCATGGATCAGTGCATGGTCGATGTTGGTGATCTATCAGTCAAGATCGGTGAAGAAGTGGTTCTCTTAGGCAGGCAAGGCAGTCAGGAAATCACCGCAGATGAACTGGCAGAAAAGATGGGAACCATCAACTACGAGATCGTCTGTATGATCGGCAGCCGGGTTCCCAGGATTTACAGGGGCCAGGAGGCTAAGCGCCAGGGGTTTTCTCCAGACTGGCTTGAGAAAAACTGACACTCTCTCCCTATCTCCCTGCTGGTGGGCGGCCCTCATAGCGCCGCTCATATTTATAGAAGGGCCCACATATTTTGGTAGGGCAGGGAGGGGGAAACACTGTGAGAGGACTGCTTGGGAGCAAGAGGCAGAGGGCAGCCTCTGTCTGCGTGGCTTTGGGTACGGCGTTTCTTGTTGCGGCTTTTTGCCCTGCAGTCAAAGCCGGCACTGTGCTTTTTAGTATGGAGGATCGGGCTGGCGATGACTCTGGAGCAGGCGGATTAACCTATCCTCTCCATGAAGTATTTGAACCGGGCTTGTTCGACCTGCGGCGTGTTCATGTCTGGCATGATGATCGCAGTCTCTACTTTGACATCTCCTTTGCCTTGGTGACAAATCCGTGGAATGCTCCAGAAGGATTCTTCCATCAGTTGATCGATGTATATATAGATGCCGAACCGGGAGGGTACACTCAGCCGGCGGCGGAAGGGCCGGGGGTCATGTTTTCCCCCGATGCCGGCTGGGAATACCGCTTGCGGATCCAGCCGTGGGCCGGTTCCCGGTGGGTTGATGCCCGCTCTGAGCCGGCCCAGGTCTACCCAGTGGATGTATCGGTACTGCCTGACGGCAAGACCATCAGGGGTGAGGTGCCCTTATCTGTCACCGGGCTGCCTTCTAGGAGCTGGCGCTATTATGTATTGGTCGGGGGCTTTGATACTTTCGGACCCGATGACTACCGGGCTGTTGAAGAGATATCTACCCAGTGGGCCTTTGGAGGTGCCGCGTCAGCAGGAGGCGCCAGGGTTGTAGACATCTTGGATGTGGGTTCTGGAAAAAGGAGCCAGAAGGCACAGCTCAAGGCAGATGCAGGAGCGGGGGGTCTGCCCGTGCTGCTGCCGGTGGATGGAGGGTTATCCCTGCCCTTTACCTGGGGGCACCTGTTGGCCAGCATCGCAGTCCTCACTGTCTTGGGCAGCATGTTCCTGCTCTTGCCCGGCCAAAGGCCTCCCGGGCAGGCTGGATAATCCCCAAGCCCGGGATAGGGAGAGGCTGAATCGCTGTTCGTGTGAAGAGAAGATAAGACTCAATAGCAAGCGAAAGCGTACTTGCTTTCGCTTGCGTATCAAGGATCGCCGGGCTATTTAGGCTTTCCTTTGCTCAAGCTCTCCTGCATCCCTCTTTAGTGAAGGGACGGCAGGAGAGCTTTCTTCATCTGATAGTCCGGCAGTCTGATACTCAATTAAGGAACCAGAAGGAAAGAACCGCCATTTCGTCAGCTTGCCGAAGGAAAGGACTGGCTAGCGGTAGGACTCCTTGAGAATGGCCACGATATCTGCATGGTTGATTTCGCAAGGATCCACCTCAAACAGCCCTCCCATGGTCTCCTGGGCATTGCTTGCCAGGGCCTCAAACTCCTCCGGTTTGATGCCGTAATCTGACATCTTGAGATTATCTACTCCGCACCGTACCTGCAGATCGTGAAGCGCGGCAACAAAGTCCATGGGGTCCTTGGCATCTTCCTTGCCCAACGCCTTGGCCATCTCCACCATCCGATCATCAGAGGTGCCAGACTTGGCGATGAAGGTGTAGTACGCCTTGCTGACCATGATCAGGCCTGCACCGTGGGGCAGCTCCGGATGAAAGGCACTCAGGGCATGCTCGATTGAGTGCTCAGAGATACAGCCGGAGGTGAACTCCACTATGCCGGCAAAGGTGTTGGCCAGGGCAACATCGGTCCGGGCCGCTTCATTGCTGCCATCGGCCACCGCTGTCGGAAGGCTTTTGCCCAGCAAGGAGATGGACTTTAAGGCAAAGAGATCACTCATCTCATTGGCGGTTATGTTCAGATACCCCTCTGTGGCGTGGAACAACGCATCAAAGCCCTGATATGCAGTTAAATGGGGAGGGACAGTCATCATCAACTCAGGATCCACGATGGACAAGGCCGGAAAGGTCTTTTCATAGCCAAATCCGATCTTCTCTCTACCGTTGGTGATCACCGCCCACGGGTCTGCCTCTGTTCCAGTGCCGGCGGTGGTTGTAATGGCCACAATGGGCAGGGGATCATTGGGAACCGGCTTGCCTTTGCCGCTGCCGCCGGAAACGTAGTCCCAGAAGTGGCCCTCATTGGCGGCCATCACGGCTATGGCCTTGGCCGAGTCGATGGTGCTGCCGCCGCCGAGGCCGATGACAAAGTCACAGCCGTTCTCTTTGGCTAAGGCGGCTCCCTCCATCACATGCTCAACAATGGGATTGGGGAGGATCTTGTCAAACAGCACGTGCTCCACATTAGCCTTGTCCAGCTGTTCTTCCACGCGTGCCAGATAACCGAACTTCTTCATTGATTGCCCCGATGATGTGACGATCAGGGCTTTCTTGCCCGGCAGTGCCTGCTGACTGAGTTCGGCTAGCTTGCCTTTGCCAAACAGTATCCGGGTGGGTAGGTAAAAATCAAAGCTCATTCTCGCTGCCTCCTTTGGTTCTCGTTCCATGATATCAGATTCAACTCAAAGCTGATAAATCCTTGAAGGTATGGGTCGCTGTACCGGGGTTTCAGAGTTCGCCTCAGCTTGCAGCGAAGGCCACCCGGCTGCCGCTGCCCTAGGGTACCGCTGCCCAAAACATCACCAGGCAGCTGCCCGGCAGGGGCGGGTGGAGAGTGCATACAGGGTGTTAGTACCGGAAAAGATATATATACCTGTGCTGCCAAAGGAGGGACTGGCTGCCTGTTTAGGGCAGCTGACCCTTCTGGGCAAGATAGTGGGCATAAGAGAAGTTGGGAGGCGGTCCTGTGAGGGTGCTCATGCTATCGTGGGAGTATCCACCCCAGGTGGTGGGCGGGTTAGGCCGGCATGCGGCTGATTTATCTGAAGCATTGGTGGAAATGGGACACGAGGTCCATGTGCTGACCGGTGATGCTGCTGATGCGCCGGCTAATGAGGTCCTCCGGGGGGTCAATGTCCACCGCTTGAAGATGTATGGCCCCGCCGGCCGGGATTTTGTCGAATCTGTTACCCACCTCAACATCAACATGCTGGAGGCAGCACTGGGCCTGTTTCGCCAAGGATATGCCTTCGACATTATCCACAGCCACGACTGGCTGGCTGCCCATGCCGGTAAGGCCCTCAAACACGGACTCATGCGCCCGCTGATTGCCACAATTCATGCCACCGAGTTTGGCCGCAATCACGGGCTGCACAACGATCTGCAGCGGCATATCAGCAATCTGGAATGGTGGCTTACCTACGAGGCGTGGAAGGTCATCTGCTGCAGCCGGTATATGCGGGGTGAAATTCAGTACATTTTTCAACTGCCGGAGGATAAAATCCGGGTAATACCTAATGGCGTCAAGGCAGCGGATTTGGCAGCACCGGATGATTTCCAGCGAGAGTCTTTCCGCCGCCTCTATGCTGCCGATAATGAACGGATTGTCTACTTCGTGGGCCGCCTGGTCCATGAAAAAGGTGTTGATGTCCTTTTGGAGGCAGTCCCCTTGGTGCTGGCCCAAGATGAACAAGTGAAATTCGTCATCGCCGGCAAGGGCCCCGCTGAGTATGCCCTGAAGGAGAGGGCCCGTCAGCTGGGGGTCAGCCAGAAGATCTACTTTGCCGGCTTTGTCGATGATGCAACCCGCAACCGGCTGTATGCCTGTGCCGATGTAGCAGTGGTGCCCAGCCTTTACGAACCTTTCGGCATAGTTGCCCTGGAAGCCATGGCCGCAGGGGTGCCGGTGGTGGTGTCAGATACCGGGGGGCTCTCGGAAGTAGTAAAGCATGCGCAGAATGGCCTCCGGGCATATCCGGGCAACCCCCAGTCTCTCGCCGACAACATCTTGGCCTACCTCAAGGCCCCAGGTTTTGCCGCGTATATAAGAGAGCGGGCGGCTAGGGAAGTGCAGGCTGAGTACAACTGGGCGCTGGCGGCAGCCAAGACTGCGGACGTGTATGAAGAGGTGCTGCAGGAGTTCCAGGAAAGCCCCTGGGCGGAGGCCGGAAGCTTTCCGGCAGACGGCATCCTAGCCAAGACCCGGCTTACCACCCAAGGGGCCCAGGCCCGCTATCAAGACACTCGAACGATGGATTATCCTTTCGAGGATGCATGGGAGCCCGGGGAGCAGCTGGCCGGCAGCCGCTACTTCACCTCTTCCCGGGAGTATGCCTCCATCTCGGCAAGGGCCAAGGGAGAGCCGGCCTTGACAGAAGAGCAGACCGAGGCAGAGGAGGGAAGGGTGCCATGAAGGCTGTGATCATGGCCGGCGGTCAGGGAAGCCGTTTGCGCCCATTAACTTGTGATCTTGCCAAGCCCATGGTGCCGGTGGCTAACCGGCCGATGATGGAGTATATCATCGAGCTCCTCTGCCGCCATGGGTTTCAGGATATTGCGGTTACGACCTATTACCTCCCAGAATCCATTGAGGAGTACTTTACCGACGGTGCAGCCTGGGGCGTCAAGCTGCAGTATTTTCAAGAAGGCAGGCCCCTGGGCACCGCTGGCAGTGTCAAGAACGCTGCCGGCTTTCTGGATGACACCTTCCTCGTGATCTCCGGCGACTGCCTGACGGATTTTGATCTAGCCGCAGCAGCGGCCTATCACCGGGAGAAGCAGGCATTGGCTACCATTGTCCTTACCCGGGTCCCTTCACCCTTGGAGTATGGTGTTGTCTTTACCAGCTCTGATGGGCGGGTAGAGCGGTTCTTGGAAAAACCCAGCTGGGGTGAGGTCTTCAGCGATACAGTCAATACCGGCATCTATATTCTCGAACCCGAGGCCCTTTCCCACATTCCCGCCGGCAGACAGTTTGACTTCAGCAGGGACCTTTTTCCCCTGCTGCTCAAACAACAGCTGCCGCTGTACGGCTATACAGCCCAGGGGTATTGGTCGGATATCGGCAGTCTAGAGCAGTATGTGCAGTCCCATATCGACCTGCTTGCGGGAAAAGTGCAGGCAGCCGCGCCGGGCACTTTTCAGGACGGGGTCTGGAAAGATGAAGGAGCTTGGGTCCATCCTGATGCGGTCCTGGAGCCGCCGGTTATCCTAGGAAAAAACAGCCGGGTAGAAAGGGGAGCTTCAGCGGGGGCGGGCACCGTATTAGGCCCCGGCTCGGTCCTGGGTCCCAACAGCTCTGTCCGGCGCTCCATCTTGTGGCAAAATGTGCAGGTCGGGGCCGACGGGGAGATCCGGGGGGCTGTCATCTGCGATCAAGTCTTGGTTAAGCCCAGAGCCCGGATCTTCGAAGGGGCGGTAATTGGCCGCAGCAGCACCGTGGGTATGTCCAGCACCGTCCGGCCCGGTGTTAAGATCTGGCCCCACAAAGTGATTGAGCGGGGCACCAGTGTCAGTACCGATGTGGTTTGGGCAGGCACTTGCTCCAAAGCCCTATTTGGCAATGCCGGCATCAGCGGGCTGGCCAATTTGGAGATCACCCCTGAGTTTGCGGTCCGGGTGGGAGCCAGCCTGGCAGCTCTCCATGATCAACAATCCACTATCTTAGTCGCCGCCGATGGGTGGGTGGCCTCCCGGATGGTGAGGCGGGCTCTGACCACTGGGATCCTATCCAGCGGAGTTGGCGCTGTAGATATCGGCTCTACCACACTGCCGGCTGCCCGGTTCACCACAGTGTTGACCAACTGCGCTGCTGGTGTCTATGTACGCCAGGGACGGCAAAGCCCCGATCACCTTGAGATTCAGATCCTGGACAAACTGGGATTTCCCCTGGGCCGGGGTGATGAAAGAAAGATAGAAAACTACTTCTCCCGGTGTGATTTCCGCCGGGTGCAGGGGAACCATGTGGGACGGGCACAGTTTGCTGCGGGCGCCAATGAGGCATACCTAAAGGCTTTGCTGGAAAAATGCGATGCTGCGTTGCTGGCCCAAGTCCCAATTACCGTCGTCATCGGCTACACATCTCCGGCCCTCAGGAGGCTGCTCCATACTCTGCTGGAGCGGCTGAACTGCCGCATCATTGACCTTGACCTAGACAAAACCCCAGGCACTGCCCCCAGCAGTGTGATGTACCAGCGGGAGATGTACATTGACCAGATGGCCGAGATCATAGCTCACAGCGGTGCAGGCTTGGGCCTCCTTGTGGACGGCAGCGGCGAAGCTGCCATCATCCTCAACGATAACGGGCAGGTGCTGCCCGAGGAGCGTCACTGGCCGTTACTCACCTGGGCATTGGCCAGGACCGGCAGGGGCCAGGCAAAGCGCTGGGCAGTGCCGGTATCAGCGTCCGTAGGTGTTGACCATGTGGCAAAGAAGTACGGCGGCTCTGTACTCAGGACGCCCAATACCGCGCGGGCTGTGCTGCAGGCTGCCGGGAGCCGGGCGAAGGAAGACTTGACTCTACTCCATCCCGCCTTTGATGCCCTCTCCTTTGTGGCCGTACTGATTCAGCTCGTCAAGGGGGAAGGCAGGCCTCTTTCCCAGCTGGAGGCGGCATTTCCTGCACCAAGCCGGCAGGAGCTGGCGGTGCCGGTTTCCTGGGAAGATAAAGGCAGAGTCATGCATTCTCTCTTGGAACGGACAGCCGGCAGAGAGCGGGACTTAATCGATGGGATCAAGGTATTTCACGAGCAG
>LSQX01366514.1_pt1 | contig 10334 bp, 10 predicted proteins | sample 654561 | NCBI WGS metagenome assembly LSQX01 (sample SAMN04489861, study PRJNA283612) | anaerobic digester metagenome | isolation source: 4 biogas reactors fed with cattle manure at either 37C or 55C with and... | place: Denmark: Kongens Lyngby | collected 2014
GATAAAAGTGCGGAAACTCAAGATACAATGTACATTGATTTTAATCAATCCTTTTGGTATGATAATAATGTTATAAATCTATGAGAAAGGTAGATTATTGAATGGATATTTTAAAACAACTGAAGGAAGAATTGAATATACGCCTGGAGCAGGTTGAAGCTGCAGTTAAGCTCATTGATGAAGGCAACACCATACCTTTTATAGCTAGATATCGTAAGGAGGTTACTGGATCCCTAGATGATGAGCAGTTAAGAAATCTTCATGAGAGACTCTTGTATTTAAGAAACCTAGAGGATAAAAAGACCCAAGTTTTAAATAGTATTGAGGAGCAAGGAAAACTAACAGAGGAGCTAAAGAAAAAGATTCTCGAGGCTACTACCATGGTGGTTGTAGATGATTTATATCGTCCATATAGACCTAAGCGAAGAACTAGAGCTACAATTGCCAAGGAAAAAGGTCTTGATGGTTTGGCTGAAATTATTAAGGCCCAGGAAACCGACAGACCTATCAGTGAGCTGGCAGTAGAATATTTATCAGAGGAAAAAGAGGTAAATACTGTGGACGAGGCCATAGCAGGTGCCATGGACATACTTGCTGAGGAGGTATCTGACGAAGCTGAATTTAGAAGCTATATTCGTGAAGTTACTATAAAGGAGGGCAAATTAGTCTCTGTGGCCAAGGATGAGAAGGCAGAATCAGTATACGAAATGTATTATAACTTCGAAGAAGATATAGAAAAGCTGGCAGGCCATAGAATACTTGCCATAAACCGTGGTGAAAAAGAAAAGATACTAACAGTCAAAATATCTTCTCCAGAGGAGAGAATTCTTCGTTACTTAGAAAAGAAAATTATAGTTAATGATAATAGCCATACAAATGATATATTAAGTGCTTTAATAGAAGATAGCTATAAGAGGTTGATTGCACCTGCCATCGAGAGGGAAATCAGGAATGATTTAACAGAAAAGGCTGAGGATGGAGCCATAAAGGTATTTGGCAAAAATCTTGTTCAGCTACTTATGCAACCCCCAATTACAGGTCAGATTGTACTTGGATGGGATCCGGCATTTCGTACCGGATGTAAGCTAGCTGTTGTTGACAGCACAGGTAAGGTTCTGGATACAGTTGTAATATATCCTACCCCTCCTCAAAACAGAATAGAGGAATCAAAGAGAGTTCTTAGAAAATTAATAGATAAATATAAAATTACAATGATCTCAGTTGGAAATGGAACTGCTTCCAGAGAATCGGAAAAGGTTATTGTAGATTTCTTAAAGGAAATTAATAAACCTATAAGCTATGTAATTGTAAATGAAGCTGGTGCATCTGTATATTCTGCAAGTAAGCTTGCGACAGAGGAATTTCCTAACTTTGATGTGGGACAAAGAAGTGCGGCATCCATTGCAAGAAGATTACAGGATCCCTTGGCAGAGCTAGTTAAAATTGATCCAAAATCCATAGGTGTTGGACAATACCAGCATGATATGAATCAGAAGAAGCTGTCAGATGCATTATCTGGAGTAGTTGAGGATTGCGTAAATAAGGTTGGTGTTGATTTGAATACAGCATCTGTATCCTTATTAGAGTATGTTTCAGGAGTTAATAAGGCTATTGCAAATAATATTGTTGCATATAGAGAAGTGAATGGTAGTTTTCATAATAGAGATGAGCTACTTAAGGTGGCCAAGCTTGGTCCCAAGGCTTTTGAACAATGTGCAGGCTTTCTACGAATTCGCAATGGGGATAATCCTTTGGATGCAACCGGCGTCCATCCTGAATCCTATGAAGCTACAAATACTTTATTATTTAAGATGGGAATGACATTGGAGGATGTGAAGCAGATTCAAGCTAAAGCTTCTTTAAAATCACCCTTAAAGGAGAAGGCTAAAAAAGAAGAGCCCGCAAGGCAAAATAAAAAGAAACAAGGACTAGTAGTGAAATCTCAGGATACAGCCCTTGCAAAGGCCTTGGCGGCAGCTATGTCAGGGACAGCTGCTCCAATAGAAGAGGAAGCAACCAATGAACATAAAGTCTCCAATTCTAAAAAAGACACACAGGAATACAATGTTTCCCTATTAAGCAAGAAAGCTGGGGATAAGGCGAAGCTTTCTAAAGAGCTTGGAATTGGTGAAATCACTTTAATAGATATTATCAAGGAATTAGAAAAGCCAGGAAGGGATCCCAGAGATGAGATGCCAAAGCCAATCCTTCGAACCGATGTGCTTGAGATGTCGGATTTAAAGGAGGGTATGATATTAAAGGGTACGGTTCGAAATGTCATAGATTTTGGAGCATTTGTGGATATAGGTGTTCATCAGGACGGCCTTGTTCATATATCTCAGCTATCAAACAAAAGGTTTGTAAAGCACCCCTTGGATGTGGTTAGCGTAGGAGATATTGTAGAGGTTAAGGTTCTTAGCGTAGATGCATCAAAGAATAGAATTGGGTTGACAATGATATTGTAATAGATGTATAATAGTAGTACAAAATTAAAAAAGGTAAATCTTCGGGGCAGGGTGAAATTCCCGACCGGCGGTATAGTCCGCGACTCATAGTGAAGTATTGTTAATTCACTGTGACTGATTTGGTGAAATTCCAAAACCGACAGTAAAGTCTGGATGTGAGAAGAATAATAGCTAACTTAGCTTGGTTTTCTGCCCCCGATACCTATATCGGGGGTTTATTATTTTGCTAAAGAACTATTATATCCGAGATTTTTCCTTTCAAAAAGGAGAGGCTGAATATTATGAAAGATTCTAATTACAAACAAAAAGCAATAAGTATTTTATCCGTCAAATCTATGGCCATTATGGCTATGCTTGGAGCAATTGCAGTAGTATTAATGCTTTTTGAGATTCCGCTATGGTTTGCACCGCCATTCTATGAGCTAGATTTTAGTGAGGTTCCTGTGCTTATAAGTGCTTTTGCTTTAGGACCTATAGCAGGAATAATTACTGAGCTGATAAAAATACTTTTAAATCTAGTTATTACTGGTACAGATACGGCGGGAACCGGTGAACTAGCTAATTTCTTAATTGGTTGTTCATTTGTGGTACCCGCAGCTATTATTTACTACAGGAATAAGACATTAAAGTCTGCGATTAAAGGTTTGATAGTTGGAACCCTAAGCATGGTAGTATTAGGTGCATTCATGAATGCCTTCGTGCTTCTGCCGGTATATGCTTATTTCTTCAATATGCCTATAGATGCACTCGTTAGTATGGGAACCGCTGTAAATTCTTCGATTAATAATCTATCAACATTTATATTCTATGCGGTTATACCCTTTAATCTGCTTAAAGGAGTTGCTGTTTCACTTCTAACACTTTTGATATATAAAAGGATAAGTGGAGTTATTAAATCTATAGTTGGAGTGTAACTAGATCGTGTTAAACTAAATATTATTTTTAAAAGATAGGATTTTATCAAATCCTATCTTTTTTTTATATTTTCTGCTATACTAACGCTAACGAGGAAACGAAGTTTCCGAGTCACTAATCCGCTTAATAGATTAGTCCAAGCAGACAATTACGGAATGAGGATAATAGATGATAATAGAAAGTTTTAAGGCCGAGGATACTTACCAGATTGGCTATGATCTAGGAAGCAGGGCGACAATGGGACAGGTATATTGCATAAATGGTGATTTAGGTGTGGGTAAGACCGTATTTACACAGGGATTTGCTAAAGGCCTAGGAGTGGATGAGCATGTAAACAGCCCCACATTCACCATAATCCAAGAATATGATGGTAGGAATATGTCCTTTTATCACTTCGATGTCTATCGTATAGGGGACGTTTCGGAGATGGAGGAGATAGGCTATGAGGATTATTTCTATGGAGACGGGGTATGCCTGATTGAATGGGCAGAGTTGATTGATGAAATCCTGCCAAAGCATAGGACAACCATTCGGATACGGAAGAACCTATCCAAAGGCTATGATTATAGAGAGATTGAAATAGTATAGAGAGTATTTATAAGAAGGTGAAATATCATGAGAATATTAGCGCTTGACAGCTCAGGACTGGTAGCTTCCGTAGCTATTGCATCTGAAGATGCTTTATTGGCAGAATATACAGTAAATTTTAAAAAGACTCACTCGCAGACTCTACTTCCTATGTTGGATGAAATAGTCAGAATGGTAGACTTGGATTTATCTGAAGTAGATGCTATTGCAATTACTTCGGGGCCGGGATCCTTTACCGGGCTTAGGATAGGTTCTTCAACGGCTAAGGGTTTGGGACTGGCTCTTAATAAACCCATTATATCGGTGCCTACGGTTGATAGCTTAGCCTATAATCTATATGGCACAGACAGGATGATCTGCCCGATTATGGATGCTAGAAGGGATCAGGTATATACGGGCCTGTATGAATTTATCAATGATAAGCTTGTAGTAATATCCCCACAGAAGGTTGTGGGCATTGATGAGATTATAGATGAAATCGAAGCGATAGGAAAAGATGTGATATTTCTGGGAGATGGGGTGCCTATACACAGGGATAGGATATCAGAGAGCATGAAGATAGGACATTCATTTGCTCCTTTGCATATGAACAGGCAAAGGGCCGGAGCAATTGCTGCACTAGGCTTGGAATATTTTAAAGAGAATCGTGTAGAGACAGCAGCAGAGCATCAACCGGTCTATCTAAGGGTTAGCCAGGCTGAACGAGAGAGAGCAGAAAGAGAAAAAGCAGAAAGTGATATGAGTAAGAAGAGCAAGGAGAAGTAAAGACTTGCGGATTAAGGAGACAGGTTATGCTTATACGGGATATGACCGTAGCTGATGTGGATGGAGTGTATGAAATTGAAAAGGAAACCTTCTCCGATCCATGGAGTAAAGCTTCATTTCTTGAATCTATAGCTGAACCTAATAATCACTACCTTGTAGCGATTATGGAAGGAAGTGTCGTTGGATACTGCGGTTACTGGGGTATTGCCGGTGAAGGATATATATATAATGTGGCAGTAAAAGCAAGCCATTTACGACAGGGAGTAGGGCTAAGGATGCTAGAGGAGTTGATTATGCAGGCTGTCAGTAGGGGTATCACCTCCCTGACTCTTGAGGTTAGGCAATCGAATGAGGCGGCAATCAATCTATATAAGAGGCTAGACTTTACCGAGGTCGGGACCAGAAAAGATTTCTATACAAAGCCCCTTGAGGATGCCATAATCATGTGGAGAAGCCCTATACATTAATTCCCACTGTAAATATACGTTAATAAGGCTTATAATGATACTAACAGCGGGTAGCTGCCGTGTAATAAATCAGGAGGGATAAGTCGTGAAAAGAGCAGTGAGTGATCAGAGTGGGGACAAGCAAATATACTGCAATTCATGTGGGAAACAACTAAAGGTTGAGAATGGTATATTGAAGGAAGACGCCTTTGAGGCAAAAAAAGAGTGGGGATATTTTTCTGATTGGGATACTCAGATTCACCACTTTAACTTGTGTGAGGAATGCTATAAGAAAATAACCGATGGTTTTCAAATTCCAATAGAGGTTATTGAGAAAATAGAGATATTGTAAGAATGGGGTCATTTTAATAATAAAAAAGAAGAAGACGATTGAGGCCGTCTTCTTTTTATGATAATAAGAAATAGATCCTCCTAGACAAATAATAGAAAATACGGTTAGAATATGTTATTATGCATATATAATTTATTATAGTTTGGTAAAATTTATTATAGCTTGGCAAAATATTATTGTGATAGTAGATTATATATAGTAGAATTTCTTTTAGTATAAATGGTATAATGTCGATAAATGATATAGATAGAAGGAATGGACATTAGGAAAGGTAAGAAAATATAATGTTGGATGTATGCTTACTTGGAACTGGCGGAATGATGCCTCTACCAGGGAGATGGTTAACAGCTCTTATGACAAGATATAATGGAAGTAGTTTACTTATTGATTGTGGCGAAGGAACACAAATAGCAATTAAAGAAAAAGGTTGGAGTGTTCACTCTATTGATCTTATATGTATTACACATTATCATGGAGATCATATTAGTGGTCTTCCGGGATTGCTCTTATCAATGGGTAACTCGGATCGTACAGAACCTGTATATATGATTGGTCCAAAAGGATTAAAAAGGGTCGTGGAGTCCTTAAGAGTGATAGCACCGGAGCTTCCATATGAGATTAGGTTTATAGAACTGACTGAACCCGAGCAGGAAATCGAGATTTGCGGATATACTATAAGAGCATTTTATGTTAGGCATAACATACCCTGTTATGGATATAGTATTCTAATTAAGCGAGGGGGTAGGTTCTACACTGAAAGGGCCGAGGAGAATCGGGTTCCCATGAAATTTTGGAATCAATTACAAAAGGGTGAGACCATAGAAGATGAAGGAAAGATATATACACCTGATATGGTACTTGGTCCTGAAAGAAAAGGCATTAAATTGACATATTGTACTGATACAAGACCAACAAAGGCTATTATAAATAATGCTAAAGATGCCGATTTATTAATATGCGAGGGTATGTATGGCGAGATAGAGAAGGATGAAAAGGCTAAGGAATATAAGCACATGACTTTTCGTGAAGCTGCAAAGATTGCAAAGGAGGCAGATGTTAAGGAGATGTGGTTGACACATTATAGTCCATCCTTAGCAAGACCCGAGGATTTTATAAATGAAGCTAAGCGTATATTTCCCAATACAAAGGCGGGAAGGGACAGAATGACTGTCACCTTAGAATTTGATAAAAACGAGTAGTATCTCACAAGACAGGAGGTAGAGTATGAAAAAAGCAAGAAAACCTATGTCAGCTGTGTTTACTGTTATTTCAATTGCAGCGGTCATACTTGTATTGGTTTATGTAAATCAATCTAAGCAGTCATCAAATCTTAAGGAAGCTTCTTTAAAAAAGTTGTCTGAGGTAGAAGAGCTTCTAAAGATGGACCTAGACAAGGATTATCCTGAACTACCAAGAGACGTGGCCAAGCTTCATGGGGATATGACTAGACTTTTATACTCCGGTGTCGAGGATGAAGAGATTAAAGAATTAGCAATAAAGATTAGAGAGCTATATGATGATGAGTTATTAGCTATTAATACTGAAGAGCAATATTTGGCTGATTTATATTCGGACATTGCTTTATGGCTTCAGTTGAAACGCAGGATAGAGTATAATGTTGTGGTAAATGAAGATAATGAAGAGCTTTACACAAGAGATGGTAAGGAATATGCCAATGCATTTGTTTCATTTACAATTACAGAAAAAGGACAAACATCAGAGCTAAGGCGTTATACCATGCGAAAGGATAAGGACAATAAGTGGAGAATTCTTGGTTGGGAATATATATCTGACAATTAGAAGAGAAAGAGGAAATCATGTTACTAAAGGACATTAATATATTAGCAATTGAGACATCCTGTGATGAAACAGCTGCAGCAGTAGTAAGAAACGGTAGAGAGGTTAGATCAAATATTATTTCATCACAGATAGAGCTTCATAAAGTTTATGGAGGTGTGGTGCCGGAGATTGCATCCAGAAAACATATTGAGAAAATAAATCAAGTAATAGAGGAAGCATTAAATGTTGCTAAAATTACGCTAAGTGATATCGATGCAATCGGAGTAACCTACGGACCCGGTCTGGTGGGAGCCTTATTGGTAGGTGTTGCAGAGGCTAAGGCTATAAGCTTTGCGGCTAAAAAGCCATTAATCGGTGTTCATCATATCGAGGGTCATATTTCAGCTAATTATATAGAAAACAAGCAGCTTGAACCTCCCTTTCTATGCTTAATAGTATCAGGAGGTCATACTCACCTTGTCCTAGTTAATGATTATGGTGAATATGAAATCATAGGAAGAACCAGAGATGATGCGGCAGGAGAAGCGTTTGACAAAGTGGCTAGAGCAATCGGCTTAGGTTATCCCGGAGGCCCGAAGATTGATAAGCTATCTAAGGAGGGCAATGGACAAGCTATTCCTTTTCCTCGTGCTCATATAGATGGATCACCATATGATTTTTCTTTTAGCGGTTTGAAATCTGCGGTATTAAACTATATTAATACATTAGAGATGAAGCAAGAGGAGATTAACAGAGCTGATGTGGCAGCATCATTTCAGGAAGCGGTAGTTGATGCACTGGTTAGTAGAACTATTCTTGCGGCTAAGGATTATAATATGAAGAAGGTTGCCATAGCGGGAGGAGTGGCTGCTAACTCAGCACTTCAAAAGGCTGTGTATACAGCTTGCATGCAGAATGAGTTAGAATTTTATTATCCCTCACCTATATATTGTACTGACAATGCTGCTATGATAGGGTCGGCAGCTTATTATGAGTATATTAAAGGTAAACGTAGCGGACTTGATCTGAATGCCATTCCTAACTTGAAAATCGGAGAACGATAGAACATATTTAATAAGAAGTCGAGATGGAGAAGAGTATGAAAGAGAAGGTTACAGCTCTTATAATGGCGGCAGGACAGGGTAAACGTATGAATACGTCTGTGGCAAAGCAATTTCTTATGTTGGAGGAGAAGCCTCTTCTTTTTTATTCAATAAAAGCATTTGAAGAAAGCCTTGTAGATGAGATTATCCTTGTCTGTGGCCAGGGACAAATAGATCACTGTATTAATAATATAGTAAGCCCTTATGGTTTTAGGAAGGTGATTAGAGTAATTGAAGGTGGGGAGGAAAGATATGATTCAGTAAATCGTGCTCTTTTGGCGATAGATAGTAGCGATTATGTCTTAATCCATGATGGTGCCAGGCCTTTTGTATCAACTGAATTAATAAATAAAATAATAGACCAGGTTAAAAAATATAAGGCTTGTATAGTAGCAGCCCCCGTGAAAGATACTATTAAAATAGTTGATAAGGATGGATGGATTAAGGAGACTCCCAATAGAAAGCATATGTGGTTGGCTCAGACACCCCAGGCCTTTGACTATTCCTTGATCAGAAATGCTTATAAGCTCCTCTTTGAGGGAAATGAGTCAGAGAGAGAAACGGTTACTGATGACGCAATGGTATATGAGCGATATATTAATCAACCTGTAAAAGTAGTAAAGGGAGATTATTATAATATTAAGATTACCACACCGGAGGATATGACTATTGCGAAAGGAATAAAAGATAGGTTAATGAGCTAGTAAAATAACTTCTTGTGTCGAATTCTTTTGAATTGTAATGAAAAGATGAACAATTCCAAAATGATTAAATGAAAACCTCTTGACACAAGATTGCTGTGATGATACAATAGCTAAGCGACGTTTGGAGAGGTGTCCGAGTGGCTGTAAGGAGCTGGTCTTGAAAACCAGTGATTCCGCAAGGAACCGTGGGTTCGAATCCCACCCTCTCCGCTTTCTTCAAACCGCCAATACAGGTGGTTTCACCACCGAAACATGGTGGTTTTATTGTTCGAACAATTTGAACATTTCGTCCTGTGGAGAAATACCCAAGAGGCTGAAGGGGCTCGCCTGGAAAGTGAGTAGGTCGTTAATAGCGGCGCGAGGGTTCAAATCCCTCTTTCTCCGTTCTACTTTTCAAATTATATATTAATGATGAAGAATTACACTATATAGACAAAATTAATTTGAAAAGTGGTTGACAAAGTTTTTAATGCATGATAATATAGTCAAGCTGACGTTAAAAACGCAGCAAGCATTGAAAGTAATGCGTTAAAGACAAATAGCACCTTGATAATTGAACAGTGAAACAACCCTGAAAATTCTAAAAAACTGAAGTCTTACACATGGGACTTCAGAGGTATTCTTTAAGAGTATCTCATATAGATTTTCAAGAAACGAACAGGTATCTTATAAAACCCTCTTGCAGTGCTAATGCATTTGCAAGAAGTGATTATAGGATGCACCTTAAAACAGTAAAGAAAAAAACGGATTGCCTAAATCGGTTGAAAGATCATCAAGATGATTAATCAACTAAGGCTAGAGTTTATCTTAACTGGATTAAACTTAAACATGAGAGTTTGATCCTGGCTCAGGATGAACGCTGGCGGCGTGCCTAACACATGCAAGTCGAGCGGGGATTTAGAGGAGTACTTGTACAAATTTAAATCTTAGCGGCGGACGGGTGAGTAACACGTGAGTAACCTGCCCTTCAGTGGGGAATAACAACGAGAAATCGTTGCTAATACCGCATAATGTTATCGGATCGCATGGTCTGATAACCAAAGGATTTATTCGCTGAAGGATGGACTCGCGTCCGATTAGCTAGTTGGTGAGGTAATGGCTCACCAAGGCAACGATCGGTAGCCGAACTGAGAGGTTGATCGGCCACATTGGGACTGAGACACGGCCCAGACTCCTACGGGAGGCAGCAGTGGGGAATATTGGGCAATGGGGGAAAC
>LSQX01399332.1_pt2 | contig 10334 bp, 11 predicted proteins | sample 654561 | NCBI WGS metagenome assembly LSQX01 (sample SAMN04489861, study PRJNA283612) | anaerobic digester metagenome | isolation source: 4 biogas reactors fed with cattle manure at either 37C or 55C with and... | place: Denmark: Kongens Lyngby | collected 2014
TTCTGTTCTGTTGTCTTGGAAGGATTTGTTTTTTTATGACTCTGCCGATGAATTTTAGCAATTGGCTGCTGGCTATAGCACCTGTCATAGTTTTGGTCACGGGAATATTGCTTTTTAAATGGGAAGCAGCTAAAATAGGAGCCTTCTCTTGGTTTGTAGCTGTTTTTATTTCTTATGTTTTTTTTGGCACCGACTTTAAAATGCTGGCTTTGGCCAATGCCAAAGGCTTGCAATTGAGTATCTATGTCCTGCTAATCATCTGGGGAGCGGTTTTCCTCTACAATATAGCCGACGAGGCAGGGGCAATTAAAGTCATAGGCAAAAATATGACCATGATCACCAGAAATAAGAGCATAATGGTCTTGCTCTTAGCTTGGTGCTTTACTTCTATGTTGCAGGGTATAACCGGTTTCGGCATACCCGTAGCGGTCGTGGCGCCGATCATGGCAATCATGGGCTTTGAGCCGGTTTCAGCCGTGGCTATTTGTTTGATCGGCCACTCCTGGGCTATTTCCTTTGGTTCCATGGGTTCATCTTACAATTCCATCCAATTGGTCACTGGCATTCCCGGTGAGGTGATCGGGCCATGGATGGCCATCATCTTCAGTGTGGGTATTTTGGCTACGGGTTTTGGCGTTGCTCATATTTATGGAGGCTGGCCCGAAGTTAGAAAGAGCGCCCCTCAGATTATTTCTGCCGGCTTGGTCATGTCTTTTGTCCAGTGGTTGATGAACATTATCGGCACGGCCCAGTTAGCCAGTTTGATGGCGGCAGCAGCCGGCACCCTAGTCTTGATTTTGTGGGCAATTTGGGGAAGAAAACAGATCAAGAGCAATGTGCCAAGAGCTGAAGGCGAAGTGGATAAGATGAGCTTTAACTTAGCCTTTGCTCCTTACTATACTTTGGTTGGCGTCTCCATTTTAACCCAGATAAAATTTATTAAAACAAAGTTGAGCTCACTTTATTGGGCCTTAGATTATCCGGCAACTAAGACCTCTTTTGGCTATCTGGTGGAAGCAGTCAAGGATTATTCTAAAATTGTGATATTTTCCCACCCTGCACCCATCCTATTGATCTCGACGGTGGTAGGATATTTCTTATATTGGAGATTGGACCTAGTCGATTTTTCTTCCCTGAAAAGAGCAGCTAAGAGCACTGTTGATCGCTGTATACCGACCAGCGTTGGTATTGCCACCATGGTCATGATGGCCCTTATCATGAGCGATTCTGGCATGACGCAAATCATAGCTCAAGGTGTGGCTGCAGTGTTTGGCGGTTATTTTCCTTTGGTTTCACCCTTTATTGGGGCATTGGGCTCTTTTATCATGGGAAGCAATACAAATTCCAATGTGATGTTTGGTGTCTTACAAACAAACACGGCCAAGGTCATTGGTAAATCAGGCGTCTTGATGGCAGCCGCTCAATCGGTTGGCGGCTCTTTAGGGGTTGCTATTACGCCTTCAACTATCATGACAGGGGCAGCCAATGTCAATTTAGGCGGACGAGAAAATGAGATCATGAAGATAACGATAAAGTATTGCTTGTTAAATGTAGCCTTGGTCGGCATCTTCGTCTATATTTTGAGCTTTTTTGTCATGATTTAAGAAAAAAGGAGTTGAAGCTCTATGAGCTGGAGAAAAAAACATCGAATGGATCTATTAAAACTCTCTTTTTTGCTCTTTATCCCAGGCTTCGTTCTGGCTTATCTAGGGGGAAATAGTGGCAACTCCTTACAGATAGGCTTATCATTTGCCTTTATTGGCCTCGGTTCTTTGATTGCTCTGCTGATTAAAAATTAAGGCTTTTATCGGAGTTTAAAGAGAATAAGTTTAAATTAATAGATGAGAATATGAGATTAGAAAAACAGGAGGAAAAAATGGATAAGAGTTTTCATATTGAAAATCGTCAGGACCTATACAAAAACTTTGAAGTAGGAACTATTTTATTGCTTTTTGCAGGCAACCCAATCCGGATGTCGGCTGATGCTTTCTACTCTTTTTATACCAATAGGAATTTCCTTTATCTGACAGGTTTATCTGGCAGCAACACCAAGGGCTTTATCTTTATGGCTCAGCTGAAGAAGACTGGCCCGGAGGAAAAAATTTATATCTTGCCACCCGATATGTTGGCCGAAAGATGGGACGGGATCAGGCTTAAAGAGGACGAGGTTAAGGAGCTGTCTGGCATCGAGAACATCTCTTTTATTGAGAATTTTGAAAAGGATTTTCATGCAGCTATGAATAGCGGGGCCTATCATACTGTCGGCCTGGATCTCTTCAAGCTAAAGCCCGGTGAATCAGATGACGTGGCCCACAGTTTCATAAAATATATAGACTATAACTATCCCTTTATGAAAACCTTAAATTTGTATCCTCAGATCAGAAGACAAAGGACCATTAAAAAGCCTTGCGAAGTAGAAGCCATGAGGAAGGCGATTGAAATTACAGGTCAGGCTATAGAAGCTATGATGAAGGCAGCCAAGCCTGGAATATACGAATATGAACTACGGGCCTGTTTTGATGACGTTTTAGCAAGGGATAGGGTTTTTATGCCAGGTTTCCCTCCCATCATATCCGTTGGTGAAAATAATTTCAGCATCCATTATGATGGTCGGATGGGCAGGGCAGAGGATGGGGATATGGTTTTAAATGATGTAGGTGCCCGCTATGATGAGGTTGGCTGTGATGTTTCTAGGGGCTGGCCTGTCAATGGAAAGTTCAGTGAAAAGCAGGCTCTTCTCTATCAAGCAGCCTATAATACATCGGAGCATATGTTTAAAATTATAAAACCTGGTATGCCTATGAAGGATGTGGATAGGCTGGCCAAGGAATATGTCTATGAAGAACTTAAGGAGATAGGCCTTTGTCAGAGTTGGGAGGATGTAAATAAATATATTTGGCATGGCGGCGCCCATCATGTTGGCTATGATACCCATGACGTAGTAGAGGCCCAGGGTGAGATCAGGCCTGGCATGATTTTCTGTGTTGATGTAGGGATTTATTGTCAGGAGTGGGGTATAGGTTTTAGATTGGAAGACAACTGTCTGGTTACTGAAGATGGTTGTGAAAACTTATCAAGAGATATTCCACGGACCATAGAAGAAATTGAAAGAGTGATGGCTAAATAGCCTTAAAAGTTGGCATATATTTGCATATAAAGTAACTTTCTTATTAGGATCCGAACTTTTTGATTATAAATCTGTCCAGTTTAGTTTAGCATTTACATTTCATTCTAGTAGAATTGTTTTGTCAAGTTCAGTTCTTTTTGACTTTTAATCTGTCCAGTTTAATTTAGCATTTACATTTCATTATAGTAGAATTGCTTTATTAAGCTCAGTACTTCAAGCTCTTAACTTTAGTTTTTAGATAAAAAAACAAAAAACCTCGAATTCTATTTCAGGATTCGAGGTTTTTTCAGTCTATTTTTAGATTTTGTGGAAAAGTATGCTAATAATAACAGTTTTTGATAAAGTCCATATAATTGTGTAAAAGTAAAAGGGGCCACAAAGTCCTGTATCTGAGTTATAATGTTAATTGCACAATCAAACACACTCAGGAGGACAATATGACCCAAATGCATTTTACACTAAATCAAGAAGAATTACAAAGCTTAACTACTGATTTTGTAAATATTTTTTAATTTTTCAGCTGCATATTTTCTGCAGTAAATTTTTGAAAGGAAAGTTCAATTCTTGCTTAAGCTCAGACTTAAGTTGCACTTTTTTCGAAGCGGATATCTAAAACTGCTTGTTCAATAACTTTTAAAGGGTCGTAAATAGGCTCCAGCCAATTGTTCCATTCGCTTTTGGGCAAAATAACCGGCATGCGATGATGGATGTCTTTAATTGCCCCGGGTGCGTCTCGAGTTAAGATGACAAAGGAAGGTAGGCTGGGGTCACTTTCGAAGCGATAAAGGCCGGCCATACAGAAGAAGGTTTGCTCTTGGGGAAAGAGGGAGTATTTTTGCTTGTTTTTGCCTAGGTTCTGCCATTCATAGTATTTGTTGGCAGGGATCAGGCAGCGTCGATTGTAGAGGCTGTCTTTAAACATGGAGCGACTATCGACACTTTCGCTGCGGGCATTGATAATTAAATGACTCTTGCTCTTAAAGCCTTTGTAGCCCCATTTCATTAAGAAAGGGCGTTGGTTCATGTTTTTGCTGTTGGCAATGACTGCAGCCACTTGAGAGGGTGCGATTTCGCCGGTGGTTAGAAGGGGCAGCAGAGGAGATTGATCATAGCGTCGCCTGATTTCGGCTAAAATGCCCATCATCTCTAAAGCCGTGGCTTCCGGCTCTACATAATAACGACCACACATAATCTGACCTCCTTTGCTGAAAATTTTTAAGCATGTCTGGCTTCGACAAACCAACGACCCAACCTGTTGCCCTTAATTTCGGCACTGCGTTCAAAGAACAGATAGCTATAGTGATTGCCCAAACGAACCATGTAGCGATCACCCTGGCCGCCGCTCTTGGCTGAAAAAGCCGGTCTAATATCGAGGACTCGGTCGATATTGTATTCGGTGCCATCTTCCCAGACGATCAGCTTGGGCAAAAGTTGGCCATCGGCATCGAAGCTGGCAGTGACTTCTACATATATTCTTGATTTGCTCTTCATAGCAATTACCTCACTTTCTTTAAAAAATCGGAATTGGCTACAAAAGGTGGGTCGATGACTTTATAGCCCTTGCGTTTCAAGACTCTGAATTTAAAATCTAAAAGTTCGGGAGGCACTTGTAGGGCTGCCGCTGCTGCAAAAAATGAAATATCGTCGTTGAGTAAAGCCAAGACTTCGCTGTCGGTCATGAGCAGATCGGCGGCAAAGATATTGGCTTCAAACTCGTATTGAGAGGTTTCGTCGAACATGACGAAGTCGTGAAAAGCCCTGAGCCCGCTGACTTTTTTGTGTAAAACTGCGTGGCCCAATTCGTGAGCCATGATTATTTGTTGTAAACCTTCGGATAAATTGCTGTTGACCATGATGACTTGTTTGCGCGATTGGCTCAAATAAAAGCCCTTGCAAGCACCGTCGAAATCACCCATAGGATGGTATAAAACGGTGATGCCCATGGCTTTGCAGAGGCGAGCCACATCGGTTTCATCGTGCTTTTTTTGGATAGCTTGAACTTCTCGGCTGATACTGGCAATGGACATTTTATTCGCCGCCTTTGTCGCGCCGCCCAAATGTTTCTTTAGCCTCTTCTTTGCAAGTGACATAGGCGGTCATGATGGCCTGGAAGAAGGCGTCTTTGGCCTCTTGACTGAGGCTGCCTCCGGCGAAGAGAGCCCTGTTTTGTTGGAGCAGAGCATCGGCTTCTAAAACCCCTCTGTTACCGTAGAGGCTGCGAATATATTCCATAGAATGTTCGCGAACTATACCGGCTTGAGGGTCGTCGACCTCGTCGTTGCTTAAATATTCGACGGTGACATTTAAGACCTTAGCCAGCTTGCGCAAAGTAAAAGGGCGGGGAGTTGAGGCCCCTGTTTCGTAAGACGAAACGGAACGAACAGAGAGATCGGCGGCTTCTGCTAGGGCAGCTTGGCTCATGCCTGCATCGGCTCTGGCATCGCGTAGTTTTTGAGGGAATCTTTGCATAGGTGTCTCCTCCTTGGAATTTTAAAAAAATGAAAACTTCCTTGACAAGTTGCCGAACAACTGCTATATTCAACATGAAGTTTGTAGAAGTTAGCTTCATTATACTGCAAGTTAATGGGGTTGTCAATAGGTAAATCAGAGAAAAACAGAGAAAAATATAGAAGTTTAGCGGGTTAAATCTCGATACATCATTTTGACTTAGATTTATTGTCAATATAAAGGAAGGGGGGAGGCAAATGAAAAAACGTTTTATCCTACACAGCGATTTAAATGCCTTTTATGCCTCGGTAGAAATCATGAAGCAGCCTAGGTTAAAGGGTAAGCCCATGGTCGTCTGTGGCTCTGCTGATGATCGCCATGGGATCGTCTTGGCTAAATCAGAAGAAGCAAAGAAGGCTGGAGTAAAGACCGGAATGGCTAATTGGCAGGCTAAAAAGCTGATTCCAAATTTAATCTTGCTACCTCCTCATTTTCATGAGTACGTCAAATATTCACGAGCCGTCAGAGAGATCTATTATCGCTTTAGCCCTCTGGTCGAGCCCTATGGTATGGACGAATGCTGGCTCGATGTTTCCGGCAGCTGCTCAAGTTTTGAAGAGGCAGAAGCGATAGCCAATGAAATCAGGGCTTTAACCAAAAAAGAATTGGGTTTAAGCGTCAGTATCGGTGTTTCCTTCAATAAAATATTTGCTAAATTAGGCTCCGATATGAAAAAGCCCGATGCGGTTACCCTGATCCGCGACGACGATTATAAAGAAAAGGTTTGGCCCTTACCGGCCAATGAGCTCATCTTCGTGGGGCCTGCCACCACTAAAAAGCTGCAGGCGGTCAATATTCATACTATCGGTCAGTTGGCTCAGACAGAAGCCTGGCGTTTGCGCAGGCTTTTAGGGGTCAACGGCCTACAGTTGTGGACCTTTGCCAATGGTCTAGACAAAACTGAAGTTAAACCAATAGATTTTAAAGACGAGATTAAATCCATCGGTCACGGCATTACCTGTCGCACCGATTTGCTCAACAATAAAGAAGTCTGGCGAGTAGTCTGGCAGCTCAGTCAAGAGATCGGGCAAAGGCTGCGCAGCGAGGGCCTGATGGCCACCGGCGTGCAGATAAGTGCCAGAGACAGCTCGCTTTTGACCAGACAGTATCAGGGGCCCTTGGGTTTTGCCAGTCAGAGTTCGGCAGAAATAGCCAATTTAGCCAGGCAGCTTTTTGAAACTCAGTATCCTTGGCGGCTGCCCATTCGCTCGGTTTCTATCCGAGCTATCAATTTATACCCGGAGGAAAGCCCTTTGCAGCTGGATTTGCTCAATGATTATAAAAAAAGGCGCAAGCAACATCGCTTAGAGGCTACAATCGATAAGTTGCGCTATCGCTACGGCGACGATGCCATTACCTTCGCTTCTCTCTTAGGAGATTTGAAAATGCCCAAACATGCAGCCAATATAGTCTTGATGCCAGGCATGCAGGATGATTATTTTATTGAATAGTTAGAGTTAGGCCCTTGATTGTCAAGGGCTTTAATATTTGTCAAGGGTCAATTGAAAATTTAGCTTATAGATTTCTGACAATGAAAATTCAATCAAGCTTTTTAGATTTAAAACCAGCAGTCAAAGTTGATTCTAAACTTAAAATTAAAAAATAGAGCCATACTTTATTAGTGTAATTATTTAGAGGGGAAATTGACTGGGCTAAATAGCCGTAGTCATGTTGACAATTCGCAAAATAGCTTTATACTTAAAACATCTATTTAAATACAAAAAAGCGAGGGCTGGATATGGCTATTTTAAAGGATCAAGACAAACTATATAAGACTAATGAGGATATCTGCACTCATCTAGGAGACGATTACGCTAAATTTCATGGGGCTATTGTTCCTCCAATTTTTCAAAACAGCCTTTTTGTCAAACCCACTCCAAATAATGGGGTAGTCACCGACTATGTTTATACGAGGGTTGCCAACCCCACCACAGAGATCGCTGAAAAGAAGATTGCTGCTATGGAAAAAGCCGAGGGAGCTCTTTGTTTTTCCTCAGGGATGGCCGCTATCACTTCAGCCATACTGCATTTTGTCAGATCCGATTCTCATGTGGTCTATGTTGCTTCGGGCTACGGTCCTACCCGCAATTTCCTGACTAAATATTGTGGTTCACGGCTCAATGTGAGTACCACAGCTGTTATTGGCACGACTTTAGATGAAATAGAAAAGGCCATTGAGCCTAATACCAAGCTGATTTATTTGGAAAGCCCCTCCAGCGGGGTCTTTAGAATGCAGGATATTGGGGCCATCGCTAAAATAGCTAAGGCCAGAGGTATTGGCACAGTCATCGACAATACTTACGCCACACCTTTATATCAAAACCCCTTATTACACGGTATCGATATTGTGGTGCATACTGCTTCCAAATACATGGGAGGTCACAGCGATATTGTGGCCGGTGCTCTTTGTGCCAATGCTGAAATTATCAAGAGCATTCAGCACAATGAAAGAGAATGGCTGGGTGGTATTATGGACCCCCACCAGAGCTGGCTTTTGACCAGGGGCTTGCGCACTTTTCCCTTAAGAGTAAAACAGCATGCAGAAAATGCCAAGATAATAGCTAAGTTTTTAGAAAATCATCCTAAAATAGCCAAGATTTATTATCCCGGCAGCGATACTTATGAGCAAAAAGAGCTTTTCGACAAATACATGACCGGGATGAATGGCTTGCTCAGCTTTATTCCCAAGGCTTCGGCAGAGGAGACCATGAATTTTATTTATAATTGCAAGGTCTTCCAATACGGAGTTGGTTGGGGCGGCTTCGAAAGTTTGATCATCAATCTGACGGTTGGCTTGACAGAAGAAGAAGCTAAAAATCAAGATTGCCCGGCCAATTTGGTCCGCATCCATTGCGGCTTGGAAGATCATCAAACTCTAATCGAAGATTTGTCTCAGGCTTTAGATAAAATGAAAGTACAGGAATAGATAATGCACAAAATTAAAGGCTTAATCGGCGATAAGGCTTTTTATCGCCGTCTTGTCTTGTTAGTATTGCCCATGATCTTGCAGCAAGGTATCAGCAGTGCGGTCAATCTCTTAGACAATGTCATGGTAGGCTCCTTAGGCACAGCAGCGATCAGCGGCGTTGCTATAGTCAATCAGTTTTTCTTCGTCTTTCATCTGACCATCTTTGGTGGTTTAGCCGGAGCTTCCATATTCTCATCCCAGTATCACGGCAGAGGAGATGTAGATGGAGTGCGCTACGCTTTCCGCTACAAGATTCTCTTCGGCTTAGTGGTCAGCACTTTTGCCTTCTTTTTGTTCAAGGTTTTTGGCAGTAATATCATCGGCCTTTATTTAAACAAGGAAACCACATCGGCAGCTGATTTAGCAGCAACCATGGCCATGGCCCAACAGTATTTAAAATATTTAGTTTGGGGCACCTTTCCTTTTATCATAACTCAATGTTTTAGCGGAACCTTAAGAGAAACAGGAAATACCTTTTACCCCATGATCTCTGGCATCATCTCCATGTTGGTCAATTTGGTCTTTAACTATATTTTGATTTTTGGCAAATTTGGTTTTCCTCAGATGGGAGTGGCCGGAGCCGCTTTAGCCACACTCTTGGCTCGACTCGTTGAAACTTCCTTTATCAGCTTGATGACCTATTATAATAGGGCTGACAATCCATTTATCATCGGAGCTTTTAAGTCTTTGAAAATTCCCATGGATATTTTTAAAAACATCTTGTTCAGAGGCTTACCTCTTTTAGCCAATGAGTTCATCTGGTCTTTTTCCACTTCGGCTGTAGCTCAAAGCTATGCCTACAGGGGAGTTGAAGTTCTGGCCGCCATGAATATCAGCCAGACCATCTCCCAGTTGTTCAATGTGTTTTTCTTTGCCATGGGCAACTCAGTGGCAATTATAGTGGGGCAAGAACTGGGTGCCGGCAATATTGAAGGAGCCAAGGATTTAGATAAAAAGATCATCGCCTTTAATGTCACTGTGACCATGATGGTCGGCCTTGCTCTGGCTTTAGCCGCTCCTTATGTGCCTCATATCTACAATACGGAGTTGGAAGTGCGCAATTTAGCCACCAGCTTTTTATTCGTTCAGGCATTCATGCTGCCTATCTATGCTTTTAATCACAGCACTTACTTTACCCTGCGAGCAGGAGGGCAGACTTATATCACCTTTCTTTTCGACAGTGTCTTTGCAGCACTGATCAGCTTCCCTTTAGCTTATTTTATCTCCCGCCACACGGCTTTAGGCATCATCACCATGTATATGATCGTCAGCGGTGCTGATTTTATCAAAGGAACTATCGGCTTTACTTTCTTGAGAAAAGGAAATTGGGCCAAAACTATAGTCTTATAAAGGAGTGTTTTTGTGAAGTATTTGATTCAAGTGGAGTCGACCCAGCAGTTTGAGGAATTAATCAGCCAACATAAAAAAGTTGGGCTTTATTTTGCCAACAGTACCTGACAGGTTTGCAACGATGTTTTGCCAAAGGTTTTGGCGGTAACCGATCAATATCAATTGCCTGTTTTAAAAATAGAAACCAAAAAGCACAAGACCTTAAGCGGTCAGTATTTAGTCTTTACAGTGCCCACCATTATTCTTTTGAATGAAGGTGAGGAGATTTTAAGAGAGAGTCGTTTTATCGACTTTGCTCAGCTAGACAGAATTCTCTCCTTTTTAGATTAGAAAAACAGAAAAGCCAAGGGTCAATCGATCCTTGGCTTTTATTTATACAGG
>LSQX01406276.1_pt2 | contig 10334 bp, 11 predicted proteins | sample 654561 | NCBI WGS metagenome assembly LSQX01 (sample SAMN04489861, study PRJNA283612) | anaerobic digester metagenome | isolation source: 4 biogas reactors fed with cattle manure at either 37C or 55C with and... | place: Denmark: Kongens Lyngby | collected 2014
ACGCTTGATGAAGGCTTGATTAAGACTTGATGAAGGCCGTGAATACAGGGAGAAAAATGATGTAATTGTGGTCTTTCCTGATATCATAAATGCTTTTAAGATGATATTACACAATGAGATAGCTAACAGGATGATGCAGCCAAGACAGCAGTTCCACAGCTTCCGGCGAGCATTGCCAGGATTGAAGCTGCGCCTGCTTGAAGGCCCAAGAAAAAATCTTGACTCATTGGCTATACCCGGTTTTTTGGCTTGAAATAGATAAGAAAAAAAGGAAACGTAATGGAGAATATCCGCATTGGCATCGTGGGAAACATCGGCGTGGGCAAATCCACTTTTATTGAAGCAGCAAGCTCTGCACCTCTGGACAAAATCCTTTGTTCCGTATATCCAAAACCCAAAGGCTGCGAAGGTGTCTTTGCCTTCCCTGAAAAGTTCAATCCCATCGTGCTGGATTCATTTTACCACGATCCCATAGCCAATGCTTTCATGGCACAAATCGAATTCTTTAATGGTCGTCTGGACCGTCAGAAACTGATCCATAGCTGCCGGGGAATCGTGCTGGAAGATAGAACTCTGGCAGAGGACTATCATATATTTGGTAAAGCGCAACGCATCCTGAAAAACATGTCTGAGCCTGAATTCATAGCCTACCAGCGGACTTATCGCTTGATGACGGAACAGATCAAAGAGCCTGATCTGCTGGTATATTTCAAGGCAGACGTCCCCACTCTGCTGGAAAGGATTAAAGAGCGTGGCCGCGAAAGTGAACAGGCTATCTCTGCGGATTATCTGGAGCTGTTAAATAACCTGTATGAGGATTTTGTAGCCCACCACGTAAACTGCCCGGTGCTGGTGATAGATGCGGATAAAAGAGTGGACAAGGCAGTATGGCAACGTCGTACGGTAAATCTGATAGCGGATCAGGTAAAAGCTCTGGCTTTGCGAGTATCCAGCCCCGGAATCAGCGAATGGGTCACATTGCCGCAGACCGAAGCTACCCTGAAGGCCATAGACGCAGAGCGTGAACTGGAACAATATCTGGCTGATCATGCCAAGCTGATAACCATTGCCGGCAACGTGGGCTTGGGAAAATCCACCCTTACCGCCATAATGGGGCGCAGCCTGAAGATAAATACCCTCTATGAAAGACCGGAAGAGAATCCACTCTTGGAGAAATTTTTGGGGGATAAGAAAAGCTATTGCTATCAGCTTCAGCTCCACTTTCTGCAGATGAGAGCCAAACAGCGCCGACAGGGAAAAAGCGGCGACGGCAGCCATGTGAAAGACCGCTCTCTGCCCGAAGACTTGCTGGTTTTTTGCAATCAATTCCACTCCGACGGGCTGCTGACTGCAGATGAATTGGACAACCTGAGTACTCAATTTCAAACCGTGAACCGGGAACTACCCTCCTCGGATCTGATAATTCTGCTGCAGGGGAGTCCCTCCCTGGCGTGGGAACGCATTCAACAAAGGGGTAGAGAAATGGAAATTGAGGGCGGCTGGCAATTTACGGAGATAAATAACCTGAATCGCTGGTACAAAGACTACGGCGCCAATGTGGTAAAGCTAGGTTTTCATGATGGCCCGGTGCTGGAAATCGATGTGGAAAAGCTTGATCTTACCAATCGCATCCACGTGGGTTATATTTTCGAGAGAGTGCTGGAAGTCCTTAAGACACAGGATTAGCGCATAAGCTTTGTGCCCTGCCGGATACCGACTGAGACAGCCCGGATCGCCGGCTATGGCACTGCTTGGCCTTAAGTGGGAACACGGACTGCAAATTTCTGAAGTGAGGAATTTCTTGACTATTTCTTCGGAGCATATTTCTTGCGCTTTGTGACTTGATGGTGCTTATCATAGGTAATAGGGAATTCCGTTGAAATCGGAAGCGGTCTCCGCCACTGTAAGCAGCAAAAAGGTTTATTTGTCACTGTCGATACGATGGGAAGGCAATTAAGCGCTGAAAACGCAAACCGCTGCAAGCCAGGAAACCTGCCAGCAAGTTTGGAAGAAGCCTACGGTGAATGGGCTATATCCGACACGTTCATCTCAAGTCACAAGAAAAGAAAACCGAGGTGAACAAAATGAACTCAAGCAATTTTAAAAGTGATATTCCCAAAATATTGCTTTTGGTGGCTTTTCTGCTGCTCTCCCACTCTGCTTTTGCGGAAATACTCTATGTGGTAAATTCTCAATCCCGCACTCTCAGCAAGATCGACACCGCTACCGATGCGGTGAACAACAGCTTTTGCGTATTGGGCAATGTGCCCAATAAGATCGTGGTGGATGAAGAATACATCTGGTCGGTGAATTCCGGTGACAATGCGGTACAAAAGATTTCCCGCACGAGCGGAGCAACCATTTCGAACATCTTTATCGGCATAGGATCAAATCCCTGGGATGCCGTAAAGCACGGGACAAAGCTCTACGTATCAGGATTGTTCTCGCACAAAGTGTATAAGATAGACACCATCAGTGGTATGCTTGAAGCCTCCGTGAATGTGGGCACTGCCCCGGAGGATCTGGAAGTGCTGGGTAACAAGCTATATGTATGCAATGCCGGAGATTACAGTCAGAACTATGCGGGCAGTTCGGTAACTGTGATCGATTTGGAAAGCTTCAGTGTATTGAACACCATTGAGGTGAGTGCGAATCCACAGCATCTGGCAGCTCATGATGGTATGCTCCACGTTTCCTGTACCGGAAATTGGGTCGATATAGCCGGAGCTATCTGCATTATCAATGCTTCCACGGATACTCTGGTAGAAACAATCGAGATCGGCGGCACCCCGGGAACCCTTTGGATTGCGCGTCCTGATCTGGCTTTGATTGCGGATAATAACGGTGTGTATCTGTACAGCTACAATCCATCTACATTTGAAGTATGGCACGACGGGTCCGACCCCTTGCCCAATGGTGGTTCGGAAGTGGTGGGCAATAGCAATCTGATAGCAGTGCTATCTCCAAATTGGGGCGGTAACGGCATCGTAAAGTTGCTACATCCGGATCTGAGCGCCTGGAAGCAATACAGCGTGGGCATGATGCCAACCGATCTCAAGCTATATGATGCAGCTTCAACTGCTAACGATCAGATCGCAGTGCCTGCAAAAATCAAGCTTTCCCCCAATCCCGCCGGACAGGGAGCCGCTTTGCAATTCAGCAGTCAAAAAGAGATTGATGGGGAACTGAGTCTGTATAACCTGAAGGGTCAGAAAATAGCTTCATATCAATATCCGGGCAGGGAACTCAGCATAGCAGAACCAAAACTCCCCAGCGGCGTGTATTTCTACCGCTTGCGAAACCACAGTGGGGTCCAGGGGAGGGGAAAGCTGCTGATACTGAAGTAGGATTGCTGATGCCTGATCCAATCCCGAGCACAAGCATAAAAAATACTTGATAAAAAAAGCCGTACCCGGCGGGGCACGGCTTTTGTTAAGCTAAAGCTTAGCGATGAATTGGATCATCGATTATTGGATCTATAATCGGGACCAGGTTGATGGAATCCAGCCATATGTGGTTACCATTTAGAGCCACTGTCCCGTTTGCAGAACTAGATTGGTTCCCTGCACGAACCGTTACATCATATCCACTGAAATAAGTACTGGAAGTTGTGTAGCGGAATATATATCCATTACCGCCTGAGTTGGGCCCAACTTTTTCCATGGGTAGGTTGGGCAAAACTGTCCAATTACCACCGCCACCAATACCCACCCATCCGCTGATAGTGACTTCGGTGCCTGGTTTCCAATTAATTACATTGATTGAAAATGTGATACCCATCAGCGATACACTGAGGAGCATCAGGGCTGCGGCGACAAGAATAAGTTTCTTCATGCTGTTCTCCATAAACAAATGTATGCATCTTTTGTAAAGGATGCATTGGTTAATCCACAATTGAAGGGTTTCCTAAACGGTTTGCCTTCATTCTATCAGATCTGATGTATCAATTATTTGTCTTCATGAAAGTCTATATGATCAAAAAATACTCATTACATGAAGCGCGTCAAGATATTTAGATTGCACTGCAACTATATCTATGGCAAACTGTATAGTAAAGAAATTTTTGTATTACGAGCCATATCTTGTAACTTATATAATATCAATAATATCCCGGATCTGAGCAATTTTGCTGTTGCTTATGGTGATGTATATGGTTTGCGCAATGTTGGGATTATGGTAACTCGCTTTATTCGATTGATAGTCAATACGGTATGTTTACACACAACAGCTACTGCTTCCAAGATTGCATTTTATTTACATGTAGCGCAAAGCATCGGATAGGCTGATATAGAACAGTATGATATGAGTGTCCTGCGCTTAATCCGGATAGTGATTTGTTGACGTCTGTCCACAGTCTTAACAGAAAAATATCACATCCCGATATTGCACTATCGAGTTCCGTCTTTTTGCTTGACATCTATAGAGTGTTCAGGAATTGTGAAAATATAGGTTTTTAGTAGTTTATACAGCTTATGAACCGCCAATTTTGCTTTTCAGAAAAGAGGTAAGGGATGTCTTTATTTGACTTTTTCGGCATGATGACAAATGACATAGCGATAGATTTGGGTACTGCCAATACCCTGGTATACAAAAAGAACAGCGGAGTAGTGATCGACGAGCCTTCTGTGGTAGCTGTATCTACAGACAGCAGAAAAATCATCGCCATCGGCCAGCAGGCCAAAGTGATGTTGGGAAAGAACCCGGATGAAGTGAGAGTGATAAAGCCCCTCAAGGATGGTGTGATTGCCGATTTTCAGGTTACCGAATTGATGTTGCGCAATCTGATCATGCGGGCGCAGAAGAAACGCTTGTTGGTTCGTCCCCGGGTCATTGTATGCGTTCCATCGGGCATTACGGAAGTGGAAAAACGCGCGGTTCNNTGTATCTGATCTCCGAGCCTGTGGCTGCGGCCATCGGGGCAGATCTGCCCATCGACGAGGCCTGCGGCAATATGGTGATGGACATCGGTGGTGGTACCTCCGAAATAGCGGTGATCTCCCTCTCTCACATCGTGGTGCACAATAGTATCCGCGTTGGAGGAGACAAGATTGATACCGACATCATCAGTTATCTGCGCAAAAAGAACAATCTACACGTGGGCATTCAGACCGCCGAAAAGATCAAAACTACCATCGGCAGTGCCTATCCTTTGAAAGAAGAGCTAAGCATGGATGTGCGTGGCAGGGATATCGTATCCGGCTATCCTGTCACCATCAAGATTTCATCGGAAGAGATCCGTGAAGCCATTTCGGAGACCGTTACCACAATGATCGACGCCATCAAGCGCCTATTTGAGCGGACGGCACCGGAGCTTTCGGCGGACATCGCCGAGCGGGGCATTTTCCTGACCGGAGGCGGTGCTCTGTTAAAGGGTCTGGATGAAAGGATCCGCAAGACTGTTGATCTGCCGGTGCATGTGGTTCCCGATCCCCTGGAATGCGTGGTAAAAGGCGCGGGAACGGTTTTGGATGATGTGGATCGCTACCGTCAGGTACTAATCAAGAAAATTGAAGATTAAGCGGCTTTGGCGCTCATTCCCCTTTTGCGGGCAGTGACGCCGATAATGCCAAAAGCCCGGGGATTAATCACGGATGAGTATTAAAAGATACATAATGCCGGCGATTCTCGTCGTGTTCTCTATCGCCATGCTAATTGGAGATCAGGATACGCGTGCTGCGAAAGCGGCTTTTTTCGGTAAAAGTATCTTCTTCCCATTTGTTTCGTCTCTAAAGACAATCGAAAGCAATCGCAGCCTCAGCGAGGATAACTTCATTTTGCGCGACAGATTAACCCAGAGCACTCTGCAAAACCTTGCCCTGCAAAATCAACTGAGAGAATACACCGGTGTGGCTACAATCTCTTTCAATACCGAAGACACAGAGTTTGAACTGGCAGAGGTGATCGGCTATTCCGGTCAATTTCAAGAACGTAACCTGATCGTGAACAAGGGTATGGCGCACAATATTGCCCCCGGTTCGGCTGTGATCTCCGGCAACGGCATCGTGGGCAAGATCATCTCGGTTACCGAGACCTACAGCATCATCTTGCCGTTCTCCAATCCGCGCTTTCAGGTGCCGGTGATGGTGCCGCGAACGGGTGTGCAGGGCATATTGCAATCCGATGTGGCGGGGATAATCTCCATGAATATGGTGAAACTGGGCTCGGAGATCGCCACCGGGGATACCATCGTGAGTTCCAATCTGTCCCGATTGTTTCCCAAAGGCTATCCCGTGGGTACTATCAACCGCATCAAAGAATCTTCTGATAACCTTTTCCTGAGCGCGGAAATCAGTCCCTTCACTCTGGTGGAAAACCTGGAACATGTATTTATTCTAAAAGAAAGGAAAAACTATGGCAGCTAAACAAGCAGAAATTGTGGTGTATGGAAACACCTTTGTGCGCATTCCGCTGAAGACGCGCATCTTGAATGCTGAGGACGAGATGCTGGATATTCTTCGTGAGTATGCCCTGCCGCATATGAAAGCGGGAGATATACTTACCATCAGTGAGAGCCCTTTGGCGATCACTCAGGGACGCGCCGTTCCCGTAAGCGAACTCAAGATTGGCTTGCTGGCCAAAGTATTGAGCCGTTTTGTGGCCAAAGTACCATACGGCATCGGCTTACGCTCTCCATCCAGTATGCAATGCGCCATTGATGAAACCGGGAGCTTACGCATCCTCTTTGCTGCGGCAGTGGGTGCGATGGGCAAGCTGTTGGGCCGCAAAGGCGATTTTTACAGAGTAGCAGGTATGCAGGCAGCGCTGGTGGATGCGGCCAGCACCTCACCGGTTCCGCCATACAATGAAACCGTGATCAAAGGCCCCAAGGATCCTCAAAGAGTAGCTGAAGCGCTGGCAGAAGCCATCGGCTATCCTGTGGCGATCATGGATATCAATGATATCGGTGGCAGCTGGATGATCGGTGGCGGGGGCGGAGTATCCAAACACTTCATCGAAGCCGCCATGAAAGACAATCCTCAGGGACAGGGCGACGAACTAACCCCACTCTGCATTGTCAGGCCCAAGGGTTAAATTGATGCTGTTAAAAGGGATCTACGTGTTTTTGGGAGGACTTTTCTTCCTGTATCTGCAGTTGCTGTTGATGCCGGCGCTGGAGATAATGAACGTGGTTCCCCTCATTCTTTTGCCCTGGTTGATTTACATTGTTTGGAAGCAGGCCTGGGAACTATCCCTGCCGGTTGTTTTCCTCATAGGTTTGATGTACGATACCCTCAATCCATCGCTATTTGGAATGCACGCTTTGTTCTTTGTGCTTTTGGCTGTGCTAATCGATGTGTTGCGCATTCCTTTCGAGCAGGATAGCAACGTGGCAAAACTGATTGCAATCGGCTCCACCAATCTCATTTTCAGCCTGCTCTACCTGCTGGCGCAAGGCTTGTCTTGGGGTTTTGATGCAAAAGTGTACAGGCTATCAGTGCTTGGATTCTTTTACAACCTTATCTTCAGCTTGCTCTTGTTCACCGTGATGCAATTCATCAGCAAGCTGCGTATCGTAGTGGTTCATGACTAAAGCCATCAAGGTCTATGTAATAGTATGCACCGCACTGTTCCTGCTTCTGGCGGGATCGCTGTTTCGGTTGCAAGTGATCAAGGGCAAACACTACCAGCGTGTAGCGGAAAGCAATTTTGTAAGAATCCGCCGCATCACCGCCACCCGGGGCGAGGTTTACGATCAAAAATACCGTCCCATCGTGCAAAACATCCCCTCTCACAACCTATACCTTACCAGCGGCAAGATCCACAATCTAAGCTCTTTGGCCCGCTTTCTCTCACTGCATTTTGGCATTTCCGAGGCAGAATTGCGTGAGATGGTAAGCAAACAGCGCTTCAAGACCTATGAAGAGATCCTCCTGGCAGATAATATTCCCTATGAAACCGTGCTTAGCCTCAGTGAATATCTCAATTACTATCCGGAACTGGTATTTCGCATCGGCTCCACCCGCAATTACCTGTATCCCAACCACTTCACCGGTTATGTGGGGCGCATCAATGAAGATGAATATGAGCGCTTTAAAACTGAGGACTATTCCATCAACAGTTACATCGGGAAAACCGGTCTGGAACGCTATTATGAGGTGCTGTTAAGGGGCAGAGACGGTAAGGAAATAGTGCAGGTGGATGCTCAAGGACGCTCTTTGGGCTTGTTTCGTGATGAGGGCTACATCGAGCCCCTGAACGGGCTCTCACTGGTGCTAACTATCGATAACGATCTGCAGGACTTTGCCTATCGGGCGTTTCCGGATCACATAAAAGGCGCTGTGGTAGTTAGCGATGTGCGAACCGGCGGCATCCTGGCCTATGTAAGCAAGCCCGGCTATGACCCCAATGTCTTTATGCAAAGGATCAGTCCGGAAGTGTGGGAAGACCTGAATGCTGATAGCAAGCCCATGCTGGATAGAGTGATCCATGCCACATATCCTCCGGGATCGGTGTTTAAACCAATAACAGGTGGATTTGGCCTCAACAAGAAAGTGGTGAGCAGAGATACACGTCTGAGCTTTTGCGACGGTGGCTTTCAATACGGTAATCGTTATTTTCGCTGCTGGCAGCATTCAGGTCATGGAAAAACCAATATCGTGGAAGCACTCATGCATTCCTGTGATGTCTACTTTTATGATTTGTCTTTGAAGCTACCTTTAGATGAATTCAAACAGTTTGCGCTGAACAGCCATCTGTGCCGTAAGACCGGGATTGATCTGCCCAATGAGCGCAATGGCTTTTTCCCGGACACGGCTTGGTACAAAAAGAAGTATGGAGCCAATATCGGCATTCAGGGGCATAAAGTGAATCTCTCCATCGGACAGGGTGAGATTCTCACATCTCCTATACAGCTCAATGCTTTTTACGCTGCCATAGCGAACAATGGCACCTGGATTCAGCCGCATCTGCTCAAGCAAACCGTAGGCCGGGGAAGACTTACCATCAATGAAGTTTCACCTATCCGGATAGCTCAGCTTCCTCATGATGCGGGAACTCTGCGTGCCATCCAAGACGGACTCTGGGCGGTTTGTAACGCGCCGAACGGGACAGCTCGCAGTGTGAAGGTTCCCGGAGCCACCACGTATGGCAAGACCGGATCGGCGGAAAATGTGATGGGTAAGACCACTCATGCCTGGTTTTGCGGATACATCGTAACCGACAAACCGGAGATAGCTGTAACGGTCTTTATGGAAAATGCCGGAGGTGGTGGAGCAATGGCGGCTCCGGTGGCTCGCAGCATCTTCGATTTCTATATGGGCAATATCGAGGATATCAAGCGTCCTGCCAAAGTTCCCGCGCAATTCCGCACTGCCGAGGAATTGGAGACAGAGCCGGAAACAGACGTGGAAAGTGCCGATATCCCGCAAGATGATGTGCCGGAAACCCCAGATGAGACTGAAGCCCAGGAAGAGCAGGAGCTGCCATGATCAATCGCAAGAAGTTCGATTTCGTATTGCTGGCACTGCTAATCCTTTTGATAACAATCGGTTGCATTGCCATCTACAGTGCTTCGACTACAGTGATCTCGGATACTGTGAGCACCCAGGCATTTTGGTGGCGGCAGATCATCTTCGCCGGGCTTGCCTTGGGCATGATCGTCTTGCTATTAAAGCTTCCCATGCCGATATTCGACATCTTGGTGTTGCCTGCTTTCGCACTCAATATTTTTGCCTTGATAGTTGTGCTGTTCACTCCCGCGGTGAATGGTTCTCATCGTTGGTTCAGCTTGGGGGGGATCAATATCCAGCCCTCAGAAAGCGTAAAATTGCTTACTATTCTCATGGTTGCGCGTTACATCTCGAAAGAGAATCTCAACGAATATCGCCAGATGCTTTATGGTTTTGCTATCATGCTGCTTCCGGTTATTCTGATTATGATCGAACCGGATTTTGGGACCACGCTGGTGTTTTGGGCAAGTTTGCTGGCGATGCTTATTGCCGCTGAAGTTCCGCTGTTCTACATTTTGTTGATCATCTCTCCGGTGGTTTCTGTGGTGGCATCCATACATTGGGCTTTGATTCTGATCTGGATCGTGGTGCTGGTTCTATTGCTGATGTGGTCGCGGCTTTCCTGGGTAGCGATCACTGTGTCCGGGGTCATAAATGTGTTCGTCGCGCTGATTATGCCGGTGTTTTGGATGGGATTGAAAGACTATCAGCAAAACCGTATCCTCACGTTTATCGATCCGACTCGCGATCCCTTGGGTGCAGGGTATCAGATCATTCAAAGCAAGATAGCGGTAGGAAGTGGATCCCTCACCGGCAAAGGCTGGTTGATGGGAACTCAGAAGAACATGAACTTTTTGCCCGAGCATCACACGGATTTCATCTTTT
>LSQX01161522.1_pt1 | contig 10333 bp, 10 predicted proteins | sample 654561 | NCBI WGS metagenome assembly LSQX01 (sample SAMN04489861, study PRJNA283612) | anaerobic digester metagenome | isolation source: 4 biogas reactors fed with cattle manure at either 37C or 55C with and... | place: Denmark: Kongens Lyngby | collected 2014
TCTCGGTCTACATGGCGGTCAACCTTGGCGCACTGGCGCTGTCACAGCAGCTGCTGCAGGTAAACAATCCGCTGGCCAACCTGATGTTCGGCGTCTCGGCCTTCTTCGTCATCGTGGCCATCATGCCGGTGGTGGCCACGCGCTTGCCCCAGCCGGAGATAGCCGACGTCCCCGGGCTGCGGCTCACAGCCTTGTGGCGGGCGGCACCCGTCGCCTGCGCCGGCGCGGTTCTGTCGGGCCTGGCCATGGGTGGATTCTGGGGCCTGGGCGCGCTCTTTGCCGGGCGCATGGGATTGGAGACCGGGGAGATCGCCAGCTTCATGTCCCTGGTAGTGGTAGCCGGAGCCCTGTCCCAGTGGCCGATGGCAATGGTCTCCGACCGCATCGACCGGCGCATGGCGCTGATGGTGGTGGCTGGTCTGGCGGCGCTGGGTGGGCTGGTGATGGCCATGTTCGGCAGCGTGAGGGCAGGGTTGCTGATTGGCGCCGCTCTCTTCGGTGCAGGCTCCTTTTCGGTGTATCCCACGGTGGTGGCTCACCTCATCGATCACCTGCGCAAGGAAGACGTGCTGTCCGGCAGTGCCGGCATGCTGATGCTGCATGGCGTGGGTTCGGCAGTCGGGCCGGCCATTGCCGGCTGGCTGATGGCCGGCTCGGCAACCCTGCTGCCCCTGTATTTCCTGGCCATGTTCAGTGCCTGTGGCCTGTACAGCCTGTGGAGCTGGTACCACACCCGTGACCGCATCGTCGCGGCTGCAGCGCGTCAGGTCAGCATGGCACATACGGTGTCGGCCGAAGCCCTGGAGATGGTGGTGGACGAGCAGAAGCCGGATGAGGAAGCGGGCGACCCGGAGGTCGCCCGCTGAGCGGTTACTGACGCTCGCTTGGGTGGATCTGGAAAATGGCGGTGGTGCCGCTGACCTCGTTGCCGACGATCAGCAGCGGCTCGCCGGAAGGGGAGTCTTCGGCACTGACGAAGGCCAGCCCTTCGGGGCCCAGATCGCCGGCCTCGTCCAGGCGCCCAGCAGCGGCCAACTCCTCCGGCTCGTCCACCCAATTGTTCCGGGTGTTCAGGTAATCCTGGAACAGCGGCTGGCTGGGGTCAGTGATGTCGAACACCATGATGCCGCCCATGCGCTCCAGCCCGATGAAGGCAAAGGTCTGCTCTCCGATACGGCCCAGAGCGATGCCTTCCGGCTCGGGCCCCTTGGCGTCGCTGCGGCTGTCAAAGCCATTGGCTTCGTCATGACCCGAGTTGAAGTACTCCAGGCAGGGAATGCTGCGGTCCTCACCGAGCAAACACTCGTAATCGGTCTGACCGGCGAGAAACTTCTCGAAGAAATCCCCGGAATCCCACACCAGCTCGCCGTCCTCATCCCAGATCGAGAAGGAGCGGGCACCATAGGAATGCAGGGTGTGGTACATCAGATAGCCGTTGCTGGCATCCGCTGTCGGGTCGGGATTGCCTGCTGCATCGTGGTAGACCGGGCTGCCATCGGCCTGGGTCTTGTAGCCCTGCACCCAGCTGACGTTCAGCCGGCCCAGACCGGCACCGCTCACCGGATCGGCCTCGTCCTCGCGGCAGGACCCCGAAGGCCTGCTCGGATCCAGACCGGCACCGCAATAGGAGAACACGGCCGGATCGAGCAGGGCACCCCTGGCCAGCTCAGCCAGCTGCGGCGGCATGTCGTCAGCGTAACGGCGGCTGAAGCCATTATGGTGAACCAGATGCTTCAGGCGTATCTCCTCGACAAAGCCCTTGCTGCGATCGCCTGGCAGGGAGTCGTCCGAGCCCCAGTAGGCATCATCATCCTCGCCCCAGGCCCGGGCATCGCCCTCGTTGGCCGAGACGATATAGGTGCTATCCTCGACGCTGTAACTGGCGATGGCATCGGGCTGGTACATGCCTACGACCCCCGGCCAGCTCTGGAAGTTGAGTGCCGGAGCTCCAGCAGGGCCGTCTTCGTCGCTGGCGTCGAGCTGGTTGCCAGGCTGACCGTAATCCTTGTAGCCCAGGGGCAGGATGTCGGTGATGGTCGCGCTGGCGACGTCCAGTCGTGCCAGTGCGTTGTTTTCCTGCAGGGAAACCCAGGCAGTGCCGGAGTCGGGGGAGACGGTGATGTACTCCGGCTCCATGTCCCGGGCCACGCTGGCGAGGTTGTCGGGGCCGTAGGCCACGCGGTTGTCCCCCGGACCATAAATCCGTACGCCGCGCTCGATGAGCTGTTGCTTCTGCGCTTCGAATTGACCGAAGCCCGCAACCCGAGCTGTACCGAAGCCGCTGCCATCGGCCAGTACTTCCACCACGCTGACTGAGCCTTCAGGGTCGACGGAATAGTCATTGCTGGGCTCGCCTTCGTTCGCGACCAGGACATAGCGGCCGTCAGGAGTGAACGTGACCATGTCCGGCAGGGCGCCTACCTGCACGCGGTCGATCAGCGTCAGGGTAGTGGCGTCATACAACTCCACACTGCCAGGGCTGGTCTTGGGCGAGGCTTCCACGGCTACCGCCAGCAGACCGTCACGCCAGGCCACGCTGTTGATGGTCGCTCCCGGGATATCGGTGGCCAGGGAGTCGACCAGCGTCGGGGTGGCGGGGTTGCTGGCATCCAGTACGTCCACCGCCCCGGACCGGGCGTTGACCATGAAAATGCGCTGGTTCACCGGGTCGAAGGCCGGAATCTCCGCCGCGCTGACCTCATAGGCGCCGGTGGAATAGCGGCCCAGCAGGCTCAGCTCGATATCCTGCGGTGCAGCAGCGGGGGGCGTTACAACGCCGTCGCTGCTGCTCCCGCCGCTGTCACCAAGACAACCGCTTAAACCGGCCGCAACCGCCAGGGCAGTTGCACTCATCATCCATCTTTTCATCAAGGGCTTCCGTTAATTGAAATGGGCGCCTACTTGATAACGCTGGCCGGTTACGGAGTGGTGACGAAATTGCTGCGAAATGAAGACGGCAGGAAGAAGCAGAGAGGCTAATGCAGTTTCGCTATCAGTGCGCGCGCAGTAACCGCAAAACTCTCTAAAAGGGGTGGACCCACTTTATTCGAATTTGACTATAGTCAAGGCAGGTGTGCGACACGATGTCGCAGCCGCCCCCCGGCGCCGCCATAGGCGTTGGTACAAGAATAAATCAGGAGGTCAGACCATGATCCAGAATGTTGTGGGGCTGTTCACCAACCCGGACAAGGCGTGGAGAAGCATCAAGGCCGGTGAAATGACTCTCGGGCCGATTTACCTGGTGCACGTACTGGTTCTGGCGGCTATTCCTGCGGTATCTGCCTATATAGGCACAACCCAGGTAGGCTGGACCATAGGCACCCTGGAACCGGTCAAGCTGACCCAGGCCAGTGCGCTGCAGATGACGGCGCTCACCTGGCTTGCGATGCTGGCAGGTGTAGCGGTCATGGGCGCCTTCATCCACTGGATGTCGCGGACCTATGATGCCAACCCGACCATCAGCGAATGCGTCATCTTCGCCGCCTACACCGCCACGCCCCTGTTCATCGCCGGATTGGCGGCCCTGTATCCGGACCTCTGGCTGGCCATGATCGCAGGCACAGTTGCCATCTGCTACACCACCTACCTCCTGTACCAGGGTATCCCCATCTTCATGGGCATCCCGGAGGAGGAAGGCTTCCTGTTTGCCAGCTCCATTCTGGCGGTGGGACTGGTGGTTCTTGTCGGCATGATGGCCACCGCGGTCATCTTCTGGGGGCTGGGTGTCGGTCCCGTCTACCTGCGCTGACATCCCTGAACGCGGAGGGTGCCGTCCGGCGCCCTCCGCGTGCTCCGCTGTTTTTCTGGTGGTCGATTCCCGGTAGAATGCCCGGTTTTGAGTACACCCGGGTTCCCCACCATGTCCAGCCTTAGCGTGAACCAGAACAAATTGCAGAAACGTCTGCGTCGTCTGACGGCAGAAGCGGTTACCGATTACAACATGATCGAGGACGGCGACAAGGTCATGGTCTGCCTGTCCGGTGGCAAGGACAGCTACACCATGCTGGACATGCTGCTGTACCTGCAGAAGGTCGCGCCCATCCGCTTCGAGATCGTAGCGGTAAACATGGACCAGAAGCAGCCCGGCTTCCCCGAGCATGTGCTTCCGGCCTACCTTGATGGCCTGGGCATTGCGTACCACATCCTCGAACGCGACACCTATTCCATCGTCAAGGAGAAGGTGCCCGAGGGCAAGACCACCTGTTCCCTGTGTTCGCGCCTGCGTCGTGGCAATCTCTACACCTTTGCCGACGAGATCGGCGCCACCAAGATGGCGCTGGGGCACCACCGGGACGACATCGTCGAGACCTTCTTCCTCAACATGTTCTATGGTGGCAACCTCAAGGCCATGCCGCCCAAGCTGCGCTCCGATGACGGTCGCAACGTGGTGATACGCCCGTTGGCCTACTGCAACGAGAAGGACATCGAAGCCTATTCGGTATTCAAGGAGTTTCCCATCATTCCCTGCAACCTCTGCGGCTCCCAGGAGAACCTGCAGCGCCAGGTGGTCAAGGAGATGCTGCGCAGTTGGGAGCGGGAAACCCCCGGCCGGGTGGAGAACATCTTCCGCGCCCTGCGCAACGTTCAGCCGTCTCAGCTGGCCGATACCGCGCTGTTCGACTTCGCCAGCCTCAGGGTGGATGACAGCGCCACGCCGCGCTTCGTCAACATCATGAATCTCTGACCCCGGCAAGGAGCGGTCATGCGCAACTACCAGTGGCTGGAAGAGTATTGCCTTAACCGCTTCGGCTCCCGTCAGGCGCTCGAGTCCCGTCTGCCGATCCCCCGTGATCCGGAGCAGCTCAGGGCCATGCCCGATGACCGCTACCTGTCGCAGATTGCCCTGAGAGTGTTCCGGGCGGGACTCAAGCACAGCGTGGTGGATGCCCGCTGGCCGGCGTTCGAGGAAGTATTCTTCGGCTTCGACCCCGAGAAGGTGGTGCTGATGAGTGCCGAGCATATCGAACGGCTCATGGGCGACAAGCGGCTCATCCGGCACCTGGCCAAGATGCGCAGTGTGCCGCGCAATGCCCAGATGGTGCTGGATCTGAGTCGCGAGTACGGCAGCATGGGCGCGCTGATAGCCGACTGGCCCACTGAGGATATCGTCGGCCTGTGGCGTCTGCTGGCCCGGCGGGGCAACCAGCTGGGCGGGCTCTCGGTACCGCGCTTTTTGCGCATGATCGGCAAGGACACCTTCGTTACCACTGCGGATGTCCTGGCAGCGCTGGTGGCAATGGGTGTATTGGACAGGGCGGTGGCGACCAGTCAGCGGGACCTGGCCACGGTGCAGCAGGCATTCAATCAGCTGGTCGAGCAGAGCGGTCGGCCACTGTGTCAGTTGTCAGTCATGCTGGCCTTCACGGTGAATCATTGAGTTACGTTTCAGCGCTCAGGCGGTATCTCAGAACTTGACCTCAACCCATTGTCTTGGCAAGGTAATCGCATCTTCCATCCGAGGGTGTGGTATGCGCCTGTTCCTGTTGCCGCTGCTGACCGCGCTGGCCGTACTGGCTGGCTGTGCCAATGCGCCACAGCCTTTGCCACCGCCGCCCCCTGTTGCAGTCGAAGCGCCCACCAAGCCCGCTTTCCATGACGAGATCCTGTTCCACGCCTTCAGCCTGGTCGGTACACCCTACCGCTGGGGCGGCAGCTCTCCGGAAACCGGCTTCGACTGCAGCGGATTGATCAACTACGTGTTCCGTGAGACGGCCGGGGTCACTCTGCCCAGAACCACCGCCGGCCTCAGCGAACTGCCGCGCAAGGCCGCGACCAATGCCCTGCAACCCGGTGACCTGGTGCTGTTCTCGACCCGTGGCAAGCGGGTGGACCATGCCGGCATCTATGTCGGGGATGGGCGCTTCCTGCATGCGCCCAGCAGTGGGGGACGAGTGCGCCTCGACGATCTCCAGGCCAGTTACTGGCAGCGCAGTTACATCAGCGCCCGGCGCGTGCTCGACCACTGATTCTCTGCAGTTCTGCAGCAGCAACTGTGCTCAGCGCAGGGGTTGCAGCCTCGCCTCCAGGCGTCCTTCGCTCACCAGCTCCATGAACTCGTCGCCCAGTCGCTGACTTTCCGCCATGGCCTGGCGCCAGTAATGCTCTCGCCCCGCATCGTCGGCGCCAAACCGGCGATAGTCCCGGCGATCCGGCAGCTTGCCGTAGGGCAGGCGCGCCAGATAGGCCGGCGAGGGCGCTACCAGCAGCACATCCCCCGCGCGATCAGCGCAGGCCCGGCGCCAGGGCATCGCCTTGTCGAACCAGCCCGGCACCACCCGGTCGATGAAGTGCGGGTAGAGCACCACGCCTGGAGCCCGCCAGGGCAGATCCAGGTGGTAGTCGAGCAAGCCGCCATCGCGGTACACGCCCTCGCTGGCGCCGGGAATATCCCGCACCGCCTCCATCACCATGGGAATGGAGCCCGAGGCCAGCAGTGCCGGTCGCAGGTTGTCCGTGCTCAGGCTCACGTAGCTGGTGACGAAGTCGTCAAGATCACCGAGGGGCGGAGCCAGCCGGGTATCGTGGATGATGACCCGTTCGAACCACCGCTTGAGGTGGCGCCGTCCCAGCAGGTTGCTGCCAATCACGCCGCCCAGCCCCAGCCCCAGTGCTCTGGGGTGGTCCAGCTGCAGCAGACGCAGGGACTTCACCACCATGATGTTGAGATGGTAGAGCGGATTGGACAGGATGGCTTCATCCTGACCTTCCAGCAGTTCATCCAGCATGGTCGCGCAGCGCCGGCTGATCTCCGCCACGGTGATGCCCTTGGGGAAGCGCTGGGTGGTATAGAGTTCACCCAGACGCTGCAGGCCGGCCACCGGGTCCGGCTTGCACACGCTGGCGAAGCGCCAACTGCCGATCGAGGCGCCCACCAGACTGCGCGGTTGCGGCGCCTGGGGGAGCCACTGACCGAAGATGGCCATGTCCAGACCCTGGATGCCCAGTGCCTTGGGGCCTCCGGCAGCGCCGGGTATGACGTGGATATCGGCGGGTTGCAGGCCCGATTCACGAATGCGGGCAAGGGCGCGGGCGCCGGCACGCAGCGTCAGAGCGGGTTCGGGAACATGAATGGCGACCATGAAACATCCATCAGTGCGAACAAGTCGTCATATTGTCTCAGGATCAATGGCGCTTGTCAGCGAGGACGCTCAACGTCTGAAGGTGACGTAGCGACGATGGGGATTCCCGCCGCGCCAGATGAAGCCCTCGAAGTAGTAATGCAGAAAACTCACCGTCAGTACCAGGATACTGACCAGAACGTAATGCTGGCAGGAGGTCAGCAGGTAGGCAATGCCCACTGACATGAGCGGTAGCAGTATCACCGGTGACAGCCGGGTGAAACTGGCCAGCTGATAGAGGCCGTTGACCGGTGCTTCGCCGTTGCGGTTGCGGTCATGGGTGACATACACCATGTAAGCGGTGACATCGTGGATGATGCGGGGGATCAGGATCACGAACAGGGCGTAACCGACTTCCTGAATCAGCAGGGTGGAAAGAATCAACGCCACATTGCCCCACAGATACCAGACGCCGATCCGGTGTCTGGAGCGCGGTGTCAGGCGGATCGCCAGCACCACCAGAGCAGCGCCGATCAGCGCGGCGCTGTAGGTCAGCAGGGTGTACAGACTGACGTCTCCCAGCCAGATGTTGCCCAGAAAGCGCTCGCCATACACATTCATGTAAATCGCCATGCCGGCAATGATCGACAGCCATTTCCACAGGCGGTAACTGCGGCACGGCGGTACGCCCATCATCATCAGCGTCAGCCCCAGCTGCTGGGCCAGCACGTGATAGATGGTGTAGAAGCCGAGGAAGACGAACAGCAGGTTGTAGCTGACAGGTTGCGGGCCCAGATATCCCGCGCTGGCGATGCCGGCGAACAACAGCATCGGCCACAGCAGGCTGCGCCGGTAATGGTTGAGGTACTCCCGATCGGCCATGGTAATCAGGCTGGCGATGATATGTGGTAGCCCAAAGATGACCGTCCAGAATGGCCAATCCTCGGGTTGTGTGGGAATTCGCTGATAGACCATCCCGCCCTCGAACAGCCAGGCATCCGTGAAGACCACCAGCAGCGACAGCGGAATCACCAGATACAGGGCCAGCAACCAGCGACAGTCAATGACATGGACAGTCTGCTGCGGCAGGGGTAGGGTCTGTTCCCGTGCGGACATGAGCGCACCCGTTCGGCAGATGTTGTTTTTTTTCGAGTTAACCACAGACGCACCCGGCTACCCATCACCTGACCGGGTCATTTTCGGGGTTGTGGCTGGGCGGGGTGGCGCGGCCGGCAGGCCAGACAGGTAGAACGAAGCGGACAAGCCGATTGTCTTAAGCTTGGCTTCAGGTTGTTTTAAGCCTGAATTCAGCTTGGTCTTCTAGGCTATCCTTGTGTTCAAACAACGGAGTTACCTGATATGAAAAACTGCATTGCAATTTCCTGCGCCGTACTGCTGGGTCTGGGTTCTGCTGCTGCCATGGCTGATGATGATATCAGTCGCGAGGAAGCGGCCCGTCTGGTCGAGCAGGGCACTATCCAGTCGCTGGAAAGCCTGGAGCAAAAGGCCCTGTCGATCAAGGCCGGCCAGATCACCGACCGTGATCTGGAGCTGGACGACGGTCGCTACGAGTACAAGCTGGATATTCGCAGCGAGGATGGTACCGATTGGGATATCACCCTGGATGCAGCCACCGGCGACGTCATCAAGACCGAGCAGGATGACTGATCTTCACCGTCGCCTGAAACCAGCCGCCCTGTGCGGCTGGTTGCTTTTTGGGCTATGGGCGGGCCCCGCGTTCGCCCATGACATTGATCAGGATGAAGCCCTGCGTCTGACCGAGCAGGGGCATATCCTGCCATTGCACGTGCTGATCGAAGATGCGCTGCAGCGCTATCCCGGGCGCTTTCTCGGCGCCGAGCTGGAACGCGATGATGGTCGGTACATCTATGAGCTGGAACTGGTCACCCGGGATCGCCGGGTTGTCGAGCTGGAGTATGATGCGGTCACTGGCAGACTGCTGGATGTGGATATCGACGAGGATGACTGATGCGGCTGTTGCTTGCCGAGGATAACGTGGCCCTGGCGGAAGGGCTGATGCAGGATCTGCGGCAGGCGGGGTATGTCGTCGACTGGCGTGCCGACGGGCGTGATGTGCAGCAGCTGGCCGAGATCGAGCCCTATGACCTGTGCATTCTGGACTTGGGTCTGCCCGGCAGAAGTGGACTGGAGGTCCTGCAGGCCTGGCGTGCCCGGGGGATGAATCTTCCGGTGCTGATCCTCACTGCACGCGACAGCTGGGCCGAGCGGATCGATGGCCTGCGCGCCGGCGCCGATGACTATCTCACCAAACCCTTTCATCCCGAGGAATTGCTGTTGCGGGTTCAGGGTCTGCTGCGTCGCAGCCATGGGCATGAGCCCAGACCGACCCTGCAGGCCGCCGGCCTGACGCTGGATGAAAGCACCCAGCAGGTCTCCGGGCCCGGACTGGAGGCGGTGGATCTGTCGGCCAGTGAGTTTCGCCTGCTGCGCTGCCTGATGCTGCACGCGGGCAAGCTGGTGTCCAAGTCCCGGCTCATGGAGCACCTGTACGATAACGAAGCCGAGCGGGAATCTAACGTCATCGAGGTGCAGATCAATCATCTGCGCCGCAAGATCGGCCGCGACGCCATCGAGACCCGCCGTGGTCAGGGCTACGTGCTGGTCGGGCGGCAGACGTGAATTCCATCAGCCGCCGCCTGGGTGGCGGACTGCTGCTGGTACTGCTGCTGACGGTTACCCTGGTCGGGCAGGGGGCGGTGTGGGTCTTTGACCGGGCGCTGCGCGATTACCTGAGCAGCGACCTGCAGCGCGAAGCTGATGCGCTGCTGGCCGCGGTCAGCAACGGGCCGCAGGGGCTCTATCTGGATACCGGGCGCGTCAGTCCGGATTACATGCGGCTGTATTCCGGGCGCTACTTCATTGTCGAGGCGGGCCCGCATCGCTGGCGCTCGCGTTCATTATGGGACCAGCGTCTGCCCATGCCGCTGGACAGCGCTGACCATACCCTGCAACCCGGCCCCTCCGGACAGCAGCTGCTGGTGCGCTCCGAGCGGTTCAACAAGCTGGGGCAGTCAGTGCAGATCAGTGTGGCGCTGGATTATCAGCCACTGCTCGAGGCCTTTGCGCGTGCCCGTGTCTGGCTCTGGGGGCTGGGCGGGCTGGCGGTGCTGATCAGCCTCGCGGTGCAGCAATTGCTGCTGCGCAAGGCACTACGGCCGCTGCGCCAAGCCCGGCAGGAACTGGCCGAGTGGCAGGCCGGTCAACGTCTGCAGTTGTCCGATCAGGTTCCGCAG
>LSQX01401625.1_pt1 | contig 10333 bp, 7 predicted proteins | sample 654561 | NCBI WGS metagenome assembly LSQX01 (sample SAMN04489861, study PRJNA283612) | anaerobic digester metagenome | isolation source: 4 biogas reactors fed with cattle manure at either 37C or 55C with and... | place: Denmark: Kongens Lyngby | collected 2014
GCGGTACCAGTCCTCCTGCCAGCTGACGCGTTCCCCGCGTACCGAGAAGACCAGCTCGCCGAAGTCCGGATCGTCCGGATCCGCCCAAGTGCTCTGCTGGCGCACCAGGTGCAACGGGCCTGACTGCAGGTGGGTGTTGAAGCGCTTGCCTTTCGGCAGGAAGTTGTTGACACTGAAGGCCAGGACATAATCGAGCGCACGCCCGGTCGTGTTGGTCAGATGCACCGTGAAGCAGGCAACCGGAAGGCTGGACGCGTCGGCATCGAGCGGGATCATGGGATTGAAAGCTTCCAGCGCGGCCTGGCCGGGGAACGTGTCGTCGGAAAAATCGATCCGGGCGACCGGGTAGGTGCCGGTGAAGACCGCGTCACGGAAATGCGGCGCGCCGGCTAAAAGGAAACGCGACGGGCCGAACCCGTAGTTGGATTCCCCGCCGGTATAGGGCGAAGGCAGATCACTGTTCAGGACGCGGGCGTCTACCACCCGGCCGCCTTCTTCAACCTTGACGGCGAAATGGGTAAAGCCGTTCAGGCTGTTCTTATTGGGCCGGTTGCAGATCTCCCAGTCGACCAGCCGGCCGGTGCCCGCCAGGCCGACACAGCCGCTGCCGATCCCGCCCAGGGGAAACGAGATTTCCTTCAGCTTCGCGCCGCTGTACTTGAATCGCTCCATCATGCCCTCCCGCCTGCGCCAGGCCTTGTCCGGGATATGCTACAGGGCCATTATAGGGCATCTGGACGGCATCAGCCAGACTTACATGTTTTTGAGCCGCAGCTGGGCCGGTTCCAGGCCTTCGGCGACAGCCGTCACCAGGATCTCGCCCGGCTCCGACCCGGAGCGGACCACAGCCAGCAAGCGGCCCTCGAAGGATCGGCGCTGGCTGCCGCGATACGGTTCCTCGGAGCAGGGATCGGCCGAACCCAACACCTGCAGGCAGCCGGAGCCGGAGACGGCAACCGTCACGGGCCGGTCGGCCAGGCGCACCCGGTTGCCCCGTTCGTCCACCAGCTCGACCGTGACATAGGCCAGGTCGGTGCCGTCCGGACGCAGGGCGGACTGGTCAGATGCCAAACGCAGCGAACACGCCGGCCCAGGAGTCTCGAGCGCCGTCTCCTCCAGCAGTGTGTCGCCGTCGTACGTCCGGGCCAGCAGCCGGCCGGGTTCGTAAGGGACCTCAAAAGAGCATTGGCAGCCCTGCTCTTGTCCGCAGGGCCGGCGGCCCAGTTCCCGCCCGTTGAGGCTCAGGCGCACCTCAGGCGCACGGGCGTAGACCACGACCTGGACGGTTTTCCCGGCATGGTCCGCCCAGTCCCAGAACGGCAGCACCTCCGGCCAGCCCCAGGCGGACACCTTGGCGCGCGCCTGGTCGCGGTCGGGGCGCAGCACCGCCAGATAGGGCTTGCTGTCGCTGTTCCAAAGCTGCCGGCGCAGCGCCAGCTGGGGGCGCTCGAACCCGCAGATGTCATAATCGCCGCAGTTGGCCAGATGCCACGGGTAGCGGCCCAGGAAAGCGGGATTGTCGTCATACCAGACATGGCCCAGGCCAGCCTCCCCGAGGTAATCCAGGGCGGTCCAGACAAAATCGCCGATCACGTGGGGCATCTGCTCAATGGCACGCCAGTTGGCCGCCGCCTCCAGCGGAAAGCTCTCCGCGCCGCAGATCAGGCGTTCGGGAAACGCGACGGTGTCCGGCGCATAGCGCTGCAGCAGGTAATTGTACCCGACGATATCGAGCGGCTTGACAAAGGGGGCCGTGCGTTCGCCCCAGTAATCGTGGTCGGCGCTGGTCTTGATCAGGTTGCTCTCCAGGTTGTTGAGCTCGATAGCCGCGGCGCTCAGCCCGTTAAGGGCGTTGGTGACCGGCCGGGTCGGATCGAGGCGGCGGACGGTACCGGCCAGGCGTTCGGCCCAGGCATAGCCCTGGCTGCGCCCGTCGCGCTCCGGGATCTCGTTACCGGTCGACCAGATGATCACGGACGGGTGGTTGCGGTCACGAAGAACCATCGCCTCCAGATCTTTCTGCCAGTCGCGATCGAAGACCATGTGGTAGTCGTAGGGGTTTTTGCCTTCCTGCCAGCAATCGAAGATTTCATCCATGACCAGCAGACCCAGACGATCGCAGGCGTCCAGGAACGCCGGAGCCGGCGGGTTGTGAGCGCAGCGCACGGCGTTGTAACCGGCTTTTTTCAGCAAAAGGACCTTGCGCTCTTCGGCCCGGTCGAAGCTGGCCGCGCCGAGCGGTCCGTTGTCGTGATGGATACAGCCGCCGCGCAGCTTGATCGGCTGACCGTTCAGCGTCAGCCCCTGCCCGGCCGACAACCGGATCTCGCGGATGCCGACGGGGATCTCCTGGAGCAGCACCGGCCCGGATGCGCCTTCCAGCAGCAGGCGGAGCCGGTAGAGCGAGGGGGTTTCCGGCGACCAGCTGGCGGGCTTTCGGATAACCAGGTCAAAGGCGAGCGGGATCTTGGCGTCGGGATTTCCTGTCGGAACCAACTCGGTAACGGCGGACGCGGCCCGTTGCCCATCCGGATCCAGAACCTCGGCCCGAACGGTAAGCGCAGTCCGGGGATGCTCCCGGCGGTCCGCCAAACTGGCACGCACCGCGACCGTGGCCTGCTGCTTTGTCCAGTCCGCAGTCGAGACAAAACAATCCCAGGGTTCGATGTCCGCCGTGTCCAGCAGCGTCAGCCAGACATGGCGGTAGATGCCGCTGCCGGTATACCAGCGCGAGTTGGGCTGGGCCGTGTTGGAGACCAGCACCTTGATCTGGTTGGTTCCCGACGGGCGCAGGTACGGTGTGGCGTCGACATGAAACGACGTGTAGCCGTAGTGCTGGCGGCCGGCCAGCTGGCCATTGACCCGCACCTCGGCCATCTGGTAGACGCCCTCGAAGGTCAGCCAGACGCGCTTGTCTTGCCAAAGCGGATCGGTCTCCAGCTGCTTTTCGTAAACCAGGTTGACGCCGGGAAAATAACCGCCGCCGGCGCCGGACGGCGCGTCCGGACGGCGATCCAGCCCGATCGAGGCGTCGTGCGGCAGGTCAATGGTTTGTTTTTCTGCCTTTTCCCACCATTCGCGCCGCAGGCTGACCGTCCAGTTGCGGTCCAGATTGATCTTTTTCATGGTTCGCTCCTGTTCGGGCCTTCGGCAGGTTCCGGCCGGCAGCCCTGCTGCATGACGTTGTCGCAATCTTCGAAGGTGAAAGATAGCCCCCGGGCGCGGCGAATCCGGACCTGGCTCAGCGACAGGCCCGTGACGTGGCGGGCGATCAGGCCCTGGCCGGCCATCGGCGGCGCCAGGTGGCTCATGGCCGGTCGCGCCGGGTCGGCTTGTTCGGTCATTTCCAGGTCGATGTCCGCCAAGCTGATATCGGATAGCTTCATCTCCGGCAGACCAGACAAGTAGGCGGCCGCGGCCCGGATGCCGCGGGCGGTTAATTGGGACAAGCTGACGTTTCGGATCGCCGGCGTCCCGTCGTCGACAGCCTGCGGGGTTTCGTCCCAGGCCCAGGTGTCGGCTTTCGTGGTCTTGCCCCAGTACTGCATGTTGATCACCAGCGGGCACAGAACCTGCTCCATGACGATGTTGCTGACCCGGATGTTCTCGACCAGCCCGCCGCGCCGGCGCTGTGTCTTGATGCGGATGCCGCGGTCAGTGCCCGTGAAGACGCAGTTGCTGATCGTGACGTTGCGGACACCGCCGCTCATCTCGCTGCCGATCACGACGCCGCCATGGCCGTGGACCATCGTGCAGTTGGTGATCACGATGTTTTCGCACGGTTGCCTGGGCTGCCGTTTTTGGTTGCCGGACTTCAGCGTGATGCAGTCGTCGCCGACATCGATATGGCAGTCGGAGATGTGCACCTGGCGGCAGGAATCCGGATTGATGCCGTCCGTGTTCGGCGAATCCGGCGGGTTGATCACGGTCACGCCGCGGATGGTCACGTTGTCGCACAGAACCGGGTTGATCGTCCAGCTCGGCGAATTGAGCAGCGTGACCGAATCGATCCGGACCTGATTGCAGTGCTGGAACCCGATCAGGCGCGGGCGCGGATGCGTCAGCTTCCGGCTGCGCTGCAGCGCCCACCAAACCATACCGTTGCCGTCAAGCGTCCCCTGACCCGTGATGGCGATGTTCTCAGCATGGTCGGCGAAGACCTGCGGCATGGCCGCCAAGACGGCCTCGCCTTCGTAATAGGTCTCGATCAAGGGGTAATCGGCTGGATCGTCGGAAAAGAGCAGCCTGGTTCCGTTGTCCAGGTGCAATGTGACGTGGCTTTGCAGCGTGATCGGACCCGTGTAAAACGTACCCGGCGGGACCCAGACGGTCCCGCCGCCGGCGCGCCCCGCGGCGTCGATCGCCGCCTGGATCGGGCCCGTGCAGCGCGTGTGTCCGTCGGCGACGGCGCCGTATTGCGTGATTGTCCGAAAGGGCTGTTCCATCTGCGTTCTCCTTTACCGGTCAGGGCACCAGCACGACCTTGATCGACGTGTCGCCTTTTTCCGCCAGGGCGAACGCCTCGGCGAAATCATCGAGCTTGAAGTCGTGCGTGACGATCCGGTCGACCTTGATGATCCCGCGGTCCAGAAAATCGATCGCGACGGCGTAGCCTTCCAGACCGCTGATGTGCGAGCCGGCGATGTTCAGCTCCTTGCGGTCGCCGATGATGCTCCAGTCGACCGAGGTCTCGCCCGAGAAGACGCTGAACTCGACAAAGGTGCCCAGCTTGCGGATCATCTTCAGACCCTGGATGACGCCGGACGGGTGTCCGGAGTTGTGGATATAGATATCGCAGCCGTACCCGCCGGTCAGGTCCTTGACCTTGGCGACGGCGTCTTCGGCGGTCGGGTCGATGACAACGTCCGCGCCCAGCTCTTTCGCCAGCTCCAGCCGTTTGGGCTTGGGGTCGATCGCGATCAAAAGGCGCGGGTTCTTCAGCTTGGCCAACTGCAGCTTGCACAGTCCGATCGGACCCATGCCGGCCACGACCACAACGTCGTTGAAGCCGATGTTGGCCCGGGACACCGTGTGCACCGAGCAGGACAGCGGCTCAATCATGGCCGCCTCGCGCGCCGGAATGTGGTCCGGAACCTTGTGCACAATCGAGCGTTTGCCGTAGCGCATGTACTCAGCCATGCCGCCGTCGGCGATCTCTTTCTGGTGGCCGTAGATATTCTGCTTCTCGCACATCCAGTGCTTGCCGGTCCGACAGTAGAGGCACTCGCCGCAGGGCACGATCTGTTCGGCGATCGCCCGATCGCCCAGCTTGAGGCCGGTTTTGGCGCCGGCGCGATCGCCGATCGCCACCACGCGGCCGATGAACTCGTGGCCGGGCACAACCGGCGCGTCGTTCCAGGGAGGCAGGACGCCGCCGCCCCAGAACATTGCGGCACCGTGATAAGACTTGATGTCCCCGGCGCAGATGCCGCAGGCTTCGATCTTGACCAGGATCTCGTCTTCATCGATGACGGGCAGCGGCCGCTCTTCGAGCCGGTAGTCCAAAGGACCGTGGCAAATGACGGCTTTCATGGTTTGGGGCAGGTCGTTGATTTTCTTCATGGTGATATCCTCCTCATAGGATTCAGGACTGCTGACGCAGCCAGACAAGCATTTCGCCGGGCGTTCGGTTGCTCCAGGCGTAATAGGGAACAAGGGTCAGTTTTCGGGACATCAGCCTCGAGGCTTGGCACGCCACTCATCCAGGCGCTGGACATCATGCAGACGGATGGGCTGGGTCGTTCGCGGCTTCATCGGGCGCTCCTTCCTGTCGGTTTTGTGCTCTTAATGTCATATGTTATACTTTATACCATAACACCCACATTATAGCCTGCCGTCTGGCAGCAGACAAGTTAAGGATGTGAGCGACATGAAACAGATTTCCGATCGGGCGACGCTTCGAGATGGCGTCACCATGCCCTGGCTGGGCCTTGGCCTATGGCGGGTCGAGGGCCAGAAGACCATCGACGACGCGATCCGGGCCGCGCTGGATGCCGGCTACACGGCTTTCGATACGGCGACCGCCTATGACAACGAGGAGCAGATTGGCCGTGCTTTGCACAAGCTGGGCGTTAACAGAAGCGATTTGTTTATCACGACCAAGCTGTGGAACCCGCAGCATGTCCAAGGCTACGACGCCTGCATCGAGGCCTGCAAGCAAAGCCTGGCCTGGCTCCGGCTCGATGTGATCGACCTCTACCTGATCCACTGGCCGGTCCCCAGCCGCGGCAAAACCGTCGAGGCCTGGCGCGCCCTGATCCAGCTGCAAAAGGAAGGTCTGGTGCGGTCGATCGGCGTCAGCAACTTCCATATCCATCATCTGGAAATGCTCGAACGTGAAACCGGCGTCATCCCGTCTGTCAACCAGGTGGAGCGCCACCCCTGGCTGAACCAGCGCGAGCTGATCGACTACTGCCGCGCCAAGAACATCCTGGTCGAGGCCTACAGCCCCCTGATGCGCGGCCACATCAAGGACGAGCCGGTCCTGGCCGAAATCGGTGATCGCTACAAAAAGTCGGCTGCCCAGGTCGTCCTGCGCTGGCATCTCCAGGGCGGTGTCGCCTGCATACCAAAATCAGTGCACGCCAACCGGATCCAGGAAAACGCCGCGCTGTTCGATTTTGACCTAAGCGATGACGAGATGGCATCGGTCGACGCGTTGAACCGTAACCGCCGTTTGCTGCCGGATCCAGATAAAATGGATTACTGCGGCTGATCGGTTTAGACCGCCAGCGTCTTGCTGCCCAGCTGCCCGATGGCCAGAACCGTCGGGCCGATCGGTGTGTCTGCCCCCGCTAGATCACCGAGGGTTCCATAGCGGCCGCAGTCTTCCAGCGTCTGGAACGGCAGATTGGCCTTGCTGGCAAACAAGATCCGTTCGATCTGCCAGACAGAGGCGCTGAAGGCTGCCTGGCCGTCATAGAGCCGGTTGTCATCGTGGTCAATGGTCAGCTGCAGCCGGTTGGCCACGCAGTCTGCCTGCCAGCTGCATGTGAGCCAGGCACCGGCCTGCCAGCGGGCGACCGGCACATCGACACCGCCGGATCGCACCAGGATCCTGCCATCGTCCTGCAAGAGGACCCGGCCCGGTACCGATCCATGCCGGTCCTGCAGGGCGACCAGGATGGCGGTCCCCGGAGCGACCGACTCTACCTGCAGGGTAAAGGACAAGCGAACGCAAGATGCCGGCTTCAGGATGCGCCAGGCCCGAACCCGGTCATACGGATCGCGGTCGGTCAGGCTCAGAGCGCCTCCGGCAAGTTCGGCCCGGGTCCAGGCTGGCACGGACAGGTTCCAGTTGTGCAGGTAACTTGAGGCATCTGGCCCGCCAAAATCTTCGTCAATGTCCTCGTCGACCACGCCACGGACCGGTACCGGCACCCGTCCGAACCAGATGTCCTCCTTGTTGACGCTGTAGGTCAGGTACATGGCGTCGTCTCCGGGAAGCGGGTTGCCTTCAAAGATCCCGCGCACATACTGCGGCCCCAGGTTTTTGAGCAGGCCCTGCCAGCGGCAGGGCGAAACCTCCGGCGTCAAGGCCAGCAGCCCGGCATAGTCGGAACCGTTGTCGCTCGTCATCACAGCCAGCGGCCAGCGATGCTGTCCGTCCGTGCTGGGGTTGTAGACCAGCGCGTAACGCCCGTCCGGCGTCCGCTGACCCCAGACCTTGCCGGTGGCCGTTTCCAGGCCCGGTGCCGGCTGTGGTTCGCTCCAGGTTAGGCCCTGATCCCGGGAAAAGGTCACCCGGCCATGCTTGAACACGCCGGCGACCGTTCCATCCGGCAGCGTGAAACAGGACAGCGCCTGCCCCGGCGGAATGCGAAACCAGGCCGTGTTCAGCCGCTCTTCCTCCCACCACTGCTGGGTTGCCAGCGGATGGGCCAGCAGTTCGTCGCAGGCGGCGACAAAGCCGCGATCGGCACTGGCGCGATAATCGGGAAAAACCGGCGTGTTGGCCGCGTTGAAGCCGCCCGCCTCGTTCCAGCGGATCACATGGACAGGGGACAGGCTCAGGTCGGCATGGATTTCACGTACGACCCGGCAGACGCCGTAGCCATTGTTGGGCGCCGTGTGCGGCTCGGGCGACAGCCCGTAAAAGGCGGTCATCAGGAAACGGTCGCCGCGCGAGACGAAGAACGCCGCCCGCTGGTGCATGACGCAAGGGGCCCGGGGCGGCAGCAGGTCCTTGTTTGGGCCGCGGTAGGGACTCGTATCGACCAGGAGAGGCGCAAAAACGAGCTCGGGCCTGGACCAGGACCACCCGTCTTCTGAAATGACCAGGCGTGTCTGGCCAGGCATCTCGTGTTCGCTGACCGGATTGGATAGGTACTGCAAGAAGAATCGGCCGCGCCACCAGGCCAGCATCGGAGCATGGCTTTGACACTCCCCACGCCTAAAGGCAGGGGATTCTCGGTTCAAAGAGCGTCGCCTTCTCGAAAACAGAGTTTCCAGGTCTTACATACTCTCCCCGAGCGTAGATTCCCGTGTGTCCCACGGTACTTGTTTGTCATGCGCTGAGCAAACGCAACCCTTCTGCTAAGATATTCTTAGCGGCATTGATGTCTCTGTCATGGTGCGTGCCACACACCTGACACGTCCATTCACGCACACCCAAATTTTTCGTACCCGGCCATTGGAAGCCGCATGTACTGCAGATCTGACTGGACGGAAAGAACCGGTCCACCCTCTGGATACACATTCCGTACCAGTCCGCTTTATACTGCAGCAGGCGCACAAACTCACGCCATGCAGCATCCGAAAGTGACTTGGCAAGTTTGTGGTTTCGCACCATGTTTTTAACCTGTAAATCTTCAAGGCAGATTAAATCGTAGTTTTGTATCAGCTGGGTACTTTGCTTTTGGAAAAAATCCTGTCGCTGGTTCACGACCTTCTCATGCTGTCTTGCCACCTTGATTCTTGCCTTGTTGCGGTTACTGCTGCCGATTGTTTTTCTCGATAGCTGACGCTGCAATTTGGCAAGCTTCTGTTGGCTCTTGGCAAGATACCGGGGATTGGGAATGGCGTTACCCTCTGACGTGACAGCAAAATCATGGAGGCCAAGGTCTATACCAACCACAGCACCCGTTGGTTCCAGCGGTTTTCTCTCAACATCCGTGCAGCATACCGATACGAAATATTTGCCGCATGGTTTTTGACGAACGGTCGCGGAGAGAATGCGTCCTTCCATTTGCCTGCTGACACGGCATTTAACCAGTCCGAGCTTTGGAAGTTTGATGTGCTTGTACAGGACATCGATGGTATTTCTGTTATTCTTCGATTTGTAGCTGCGGTGGTTGTTCTTCTTGCTCTTGAATCGGGGGAAACCGGGCTTGCCGCTTTGTTTGATCCTGCGGAAGAAGTTCTGATAGGCCGCATCCAGCGCTTGCAATGATGCTTGAAGCGCTGTGGCGTCTACCTCTTTGAGCCAGGTTAATTCGCGTTTCAACGCTGTCAGCTGTTTGTCCTGGCTATAACGGGTTGGCGCTATGCCCGTCTTTTTATATGCCTCAATGCGCTGGCTTAGATAGTGGTTAAAGACATACCGCGTACAGCCAAATGTCTTTTGGATGAGAAGCTCCTGCTCCTTGTTGGGGTATAGACGAAATGTATATGATTTTTCCATGCTCTCACCCCCTATTTTGTTTTTCCATTATAACAAACATACGTTCTTTTGACAAGCCTATCCAGAACGCTCATGATCGCCATATTGCTTCATGACCGATAGCGGTGCTCCACCAACTGTTGATACAAAAAACGCATGAGTTCATAACGCAGGTAGCCGAGTCCGAAGTTCAGTATGTTCATGTCTCAAAATACGAGACGTTTTGCCCTGGATTATCTGGATCGTTTTGTGGATGTTGTACTGAGGGTCAATTTCAATCAGCACATGCATGTGATCTGGCATGATTTCCATTGCGATGATACAGCGCCTATTTCTTTACATGCAGCTTGGATCAGCTCCTTTTATGAGGACTTTGCGCCGCTATATAGGACACCAAACCACATGATATTTGCATGAACAGACGATGTATATTTTGTTATCTGGTAGGGCGGGGCTTTTCAGCCTCTTCCCCCATAAGAACGCAGCATGCGACTTTCACCGCACGACGCTCAAGCATTCGTAACGTAGCTTTTTCAGCTGCATAGCAGTTGTTTGGCTATACACTGCACGCTTCCGTTCTTTACTCCATTTACTTTGTTACCAAAATAGTCACCATTCCAGAGTATAATGGTGAAGTGGGAATAGAAGGGTTTGGTTCGTCAAAACAGGCCTTCTTTTCATTTTTACCATTGATCGCTGTTTATGCCGTATATTTTGGCACATTCCAGCATC
>LSQX01095644.1_pt1 | contig 10332 bp, 5 predicted proteins | sample 654561 | NCBI WGS metagenome assembly LSQX01 (sample SAMN04489861, study PRJNA283612) | anaerobic digester metagenome | isolation source: 4 biogas reactors fed with cattle manure at either 37C or 55C with and... | place: Denmark: Kongens Lyngby | collected 2014
GGCCGGAAGAGCACTTCATGCTCTTCTAACCTCAGGGAATCCTGTTCCTCTCACCGTAGATGGCGCTCACCTGCTTAGCATCGCAGCATCCTATGCGCTGCCACTTGCGGTAGGCCTCGTTCTCGTTTTCAACTGGCGAAACGACTGGCTGAGCCAGAGGCGAGACGGCGTGGTGTTTCTGACCCTGTGGTCGGCGCTGGCGTTGCCGAAATTCGTCGCCCGCGCCGGCATGGGCAATCTGGGCTACGCACTTTGCCCCCTGTTCATTCTTCTGGCCACTATGCTGTTCGTCTTGTTTCTTGAGCAGTCGAAGTCCCGAGGCCATCGTGTTGGCCGGACGGTCCTCACAGTCGTGGCCGGAGCCTTGTTCCTCAGCGTACCAATCGTGTGGGCACAGACAGGGCGGGAGATGATGCGAGAGCACTATCCAGTCACGACCCCACAAGGGCAACTGTGGTTGTCCAACCCGGCAGAGGCCCGCACTTGGCAAAGCGTGTTTGACCTGATCGAAAAGCACAGCGGCAAAGACGACTACATGTTCGTAACCACGTGGGAGTCGCCTCCGTTGTACGCACTGACAGGTCGGCGTAATCCGACGCGCTTTGACTCCATCATTGATGTCATGGCCTTGTCCACCGAGGAGAAACAGGAGACGATTATCAGGGACCTTCGGGCGCACTCCACAGCAGTTCTGGTTCATGATCCTGACTTCTGTTTCGATCAGCGACCGGACTTGGTATTCTCGCGAAGCTGCCCTCTGCTGCAAAAGACACTGGAGAAGCAGTTCCGGACGGTGATGTCCGATCGGTCACTGCAAGTAGCAGTTCGCCAGCAGAACCAACTGAAGACGGGGGTTAGTCTTGAGAAGCTCAACTGATGCGACGGTGGTGATCGGCGCTGGCCCGGCAGGCATCGCTGCGGCCATGGAGTTAAGCGACGCCGGTCGTCCTGTGGTCCTGCTGGAGCAGCATGGTCTGCCAGGGGGCATGTCACGTACGGCGCAGTCAGCCGGTTACCGTTTTGATCTGGGTGGACATCGCTTCTTCACGAAGGTCCCGCGCATTTCCGCACTCTGGAATGAGCTTCTCAAGGAGGACTTCCTGGTGCGTGACAGGCTGTCACGGGTGCACTACCGGGGCCGCTTTTTCAGCTATCCGCTCAAACCGGCGGAGGTTATCAGTAAGCTTGGGTTGGTCTCCTCATGCCGTATCGGACTGAGTTATCTGATGGCGAAGCTGCGGCCGCGAATCCCTGAGGATAGCTTCGAGAAATGGGTCTCCAACCGCTTTGGCACAGCTCTCTACGATATAAGAGACAGCTCATACACCGAGAAAGTCTGGGGGCGTCCGTGTTCCGAGATCAGTCCCGATTGGGCAGCACAGCGCATCAAGAACCTGTCATTGTCGCGGGCACTGTGGAAGGCGGTGTTCCCTCAGCGTGGGCCTGCGGTCACCAGCCTGATCGAGCAGTTCCGGTACCCTCGCCTCGGACCGGGGATGATGTGGGAGGCCTGCTGTGGGAGAATACTGAAAAACGGGGGCCAGATACTCTATGGCGCGCGGGTGACGCGGGTGACGCACGACAATGGCATCATCAGGAGTGTCGGCTATCAGGCCGCCACGGGCGAGGAAAAAGTGCGCTGTGATCACCTCATCTCGACGCTGCCGCTGGCGGATCTGGTACAGGCACTGGATACCCCCGCTCCTAAGGATGTCAAGCAGGCCGCTGCCAGCCTGACGTTCAGAGGTTTCCTGACGGTCGCGCTGGTCGTGGAAGGGGTTGATCTTTTCCCAGACAACTGGATCTATGTGCATGACCCCGGAGTGCAGGTTGGCCGGATTCAGAACTTCCGCAACTGGAGCCCCAACATGATGCCCAATGATCGGGAGACTTCTATCGGCATGGAGTATTTTTGCGATCAGGATGATGAATTCTGGTCACAGGATGATGGGTATTTGGTAAAGCTGGCCACTCGCGAGCTTGAGCACCTCGGACTTGTGCCAGGTCTGAAAGTGACACATGCGGCGGTGGTTCGAGCCAGCCATGCGTATCCTGTCTATGATCCGGGCTATCGTGAGAGACTGGACGAGGTGCGCCGCTACCTGCTGCAGCTACCCAACCTGCAGACATGCGGCCGAAATGGTCTACACCGCTACAACAATATGGACCACTCCATGCTTACCGGCCTGTATGCCGCCGAAAACATCATGGGTCAACGGCGCGATCTGTGGCAGGTTAATGCGGAGCAGGATTATCTGGAAGAGGAAGGCTGACGGACTTGACGAACAACCAACAACAGCCCCCCTGCAAGCAGGGGGGCTGTTGTCGTCTCTCTCTCCGCTTTCTCCACGCCTCACTTCACCGGCGTGACCACCAGCTTGCAGAAGAACGTGAACGGGATGTTGATCTCTTCGAAGAACATGATCAGCTTGTGCTTCCCTGCCGGGAGTTTGACCTTTTGCGTGCCGGCCGACTTTTGCGGGGTGCGCCAGCCGGGGCCGGAGGTCCAGGTTGTCGGCAGCTTCCACTCCAGCAGTGGCTTCCCTGCAGCGCCAGTCGTGCCCAGCGACAGGATGATCTTGCCGTCCGGCTTCTCATCATCCACGGTTAACTGCTTCGTCGAGTAGTCCGGGCGGTTCATGAAGAGCTCTACGTCATACTCGCCCGCCTGCGCCACTTCGACTTCGTAGCAGGCCCACGCAGTGCGGTCGCCGCCTACTTCGATTGCCTCGGGGAGCGCGCCGATTTCGGTCTTGCGGTACTGCAGGCTGGCGTCGCTGGGCCCGAGGGCGGCGCTGCTGAAGGCTACTCCGTTGCCTCCCTCATCATAGCAGCCCGCCTGGATCGTGCCGGGGATGACCTGCGGCTTGCCCTCGTAGGCGGTGCCGGTGTACTCCTTGCCCGTCACCTGCTGCAGCCGCAGCGGGGCCGACTGCCCTACCACGCCAGCGTCATTCTTCGCCATCGCGATGATCGAGTTGGTCGCGCCGGGAAAGAGGTTGCTGACGGTGAAGGTGGCTTTCGCTTTGGCGGCATCAACTCTCTGTTCGGCGCGGATACGGCCCATGGAGAAGAGCATGATGGTATCGACCTTGCCCTTGGAGGCCGTCGCGGTGACGTCGAAGGTCACCGGCTCACCCTCCTTGAAGGGGCCATCGCCCTTGACCGTGAGCGTCACCTTCGGCGGCGGGTTGGCGCTCGTGTCCTCCTCGTAAATGCGGACGTAATCCACGACGAGGCGGTCGGGGAACTGCGCGTCTTCGAGGCGGCCGTAGAAGGGCTTATCTTCCGGGGACTTGGGCGTGCGCAGGCAGCCGCTGATCCAGATCTTCTGCGGCACGTTCGTCACGGGGACGTCGCGATAGGACTGCCGGAGCGTCTCCTGCCCGTCCACATAGAAGATGTGCTCGAGCGGCGTCCACTGGAAGCCCACGGTATGCCAACCGCCGTAGTCCTCCATAACCGCCTTGCGGCCGCTGGAGGTGCGCGCCAGTCTTTCGCTCGCGAGAATGGCGCCCTCGCCGACGCCTTTGGCATTGCCCTGATCGTCAAGCCTCGTGAGCTTGACGGCGCAATGGTAGCAGTGGCTGATATCGTTTTGCTTCTTGGGCTTGTAGAAGTCCTCGAAGATGTCGAACTCCTGCGAGTTGACGAAGCCGTCCACGCCGCAGTCATAGGGATAGCCGGCCATCCAGACGGCGGTCCACCAGCCCGGTTGGCGAGAAAACTGTACGCGGGTCTCGAAGTAACCGTAGGCCTTCTGGAAGCGGCTGTTGATGCTGCCGAAGTGGCGGATCGTGCCGTCGGGGTCGCGGGTCAACTGGAGCGTCAGCGCGCCCTTGTCGAGCAGCAGGTTATCCATCGAGGGGGCGGTCTTGAGGCCGGGCCACTTCCACTCACTTTGCGGCTGCACGTTCCACCTGGTGGTGTCGAGCGTCGAGCCGTCGAACTCCTCGTTCCAGACCATCTTCCATTTCTTGTCAGCGGGCGGCCCCTCGCGATACCCGGCCTTGGTGACGTTGACCACGGTGGCCGAGGCCGGCTGAGGAGCCTTGCGGATCGCGGGGTTCTTCAGATCGAGCGGACCACCGACGCAAAGCTGGGCTGAGCCGGTGCCACGTACGAGGCGGACAGCGAGGACGTGGGGGCCGTTGGCCACGTCCACGGTGGCCGTGAAGTCGAGAATGCTGGGCGGCCAGGCATCGTTGCCGAGGGCTTCGCGGCTCAGGGTCTCGGAGATGACTTTGCCATCGAGGTAAGCCTCATACCACCAATCGGCTCCGAACCCGAAGGTGACGGGGCCGGTGACTTCGGCGGTGAAGGGCAGGTAGACCCAGGCGGTGCTGCCAGTTGCGGGGCCGGTGAAGGCGGCGCAGTCAAGGCAGCGGCGGGCATCGAAGGTGGCTGGCCGACCGGCCACGCGCTTGGCGCCGATGAGCAGCGTCTCGGGCACGCTGCGCAGCATCTCCGGCGCAGGCGCGCCATCGGATCGCTCAAAGGGACCGAAGACGTGGGCCTGCGTCGGCAGTGACAGCTTGCCCTGCGGCATTACCTCCGCGGCCTGGACGATGGCGGCTCCGATTGCGAGGGCGAGCAGTACGCTCAGTACCATTTGAGAGAAAAGCTTCATTCGGGTTGGTCTCCTTGCCTGGGGTTGGTTGGGGCATTATGGCATGCTGAGCGGCGCAGGGCAATGCTGCCGGGGCAGAGGTGTCCCTCCGCCTGCCATCGTCCCGTCGGGGCCCAGTGGGCCCTCGTGCAGGTGAGGCGGACGTCACTATGCGCGTCCGTCGCTGCCGAAGCACTTCACGAAGACCCCCTCGGATTCCGCCCTGCCAATCAGAACGAGTTCCGTCTCGGCGTCGAGAACGGTGTCGGGTGGTGGGGAGACCGTCGTCGTTCCCTCGCGCATCAGCGCGACCACGCTGCAGCCGGTACGGGAGCGGATCTCGCTGTCGGCGATGCTGCGACCAACGAGAGTTTTCGGCGTCGGCACCCGCACCAGGTTGAGGCCTTCCGTGACCATCAGCACGTCGCCACCGCTGAGGTAGTTGAAGATGGTGTCGGCGCCCAGCGAGGCGTAGGACATGACGAAGTCGGCGCCCGCGCGATGTAGCGTATCGATGTTACGCGCATGGGTGGCTCGGGATACGATCTGCATGTCCGGGCGCAGACGGCGGCAGTAGATCGCGAGGTAGATGTTGGTGTCATCGTGCTGCGTGGTGATGATGACAGTGAGCGCCTGCATCAGGCCCGCTCGCTGCAACGTGGACAGCTCTGAGGCGTCACCCAGCACGTAATGTTCGTCATCCGGGGGGATATTGGCGGGGTCACGATCCACGACCCGGTACGGCGCGCCCCGCTGCTGCAGCAATGAGGCGGCGGCTCTGCCGACGCGCCCGCCGCCGATCACCAGCACCAGGCCCGCCGGAGCCGTCTGGTGATCGCGCATGAGGTCGGTGTTCAGCGCCGCCAGTTGCCCCTCGGAGCCCACCAGGATCGCGACCACATTTTCTCCCAGCACCTCGTCAGGTCCGGCGGAGTGGAAACGGCCGCGATCCCAAAGCCCGGCCACAGTCACCCCGTACTGCTCCCGGAGTTTGGACTGCCTGATCTTCAGTCCCGCAAGGGGGGTATGGCTGACCAGCAGTTCCGCGATGCACAACTCGCCGAAACTGCCCACGGTATGCACTACCGCGTCGCCAGCAGCGGCGCGCCGCGCCAGAGCCTGCCCCAGCATATCCCCCAGGAGCAGCACGTGGTCGCTGCCTGCCAGTTCGAGAATGTCAACTGACGGCGCGCGGCTGGCCACCGTGACTATCGGGACTGTCTCGCTTATCTCGCGCACGGTGAAAGCTATGTTGGTGTTAACCTCATCATCGCCGGTGGCTGCCACCATTGCCGCGTCTTGAGCGCGGGCGCGATGGTAGGCGTCGGGACTGTCCGGCTCGCCGACCATGACATGGTAGCCCTGATCGTACAACTCCAACGCCTGGCTGACCGTCGGCACGAGCATCACGTGGGGGATGTTGTGCTGCACCAGCTTGCGCGTCAAAGCTTCCGACACGGGCTCGTGCGCGGTGATGATCACATGCCCGCGCATGTTCCTGGGCAGTTGCCGCGGCGCCTGCGCGTTTCTTTGAGCCTCCAGCCACGGTGCCCAAAAGAACCGGATGAAGGTGAAGGGAAAGATAATCAGTAGCGACACCAGCCCGGTAGTGAGCACCACCATGGCAAAGGCGCGGCCGAGATCGGTATGGAAGGTGATGTCGCCAAAGCCCAGGGTCGACATGACGGTCATGGTCCAGTAGAAACCGGTGAACCAGGAGAATTCTCCACTGCGCCCCTCGTACGCCATCAAATAGTGAAACAGAACGCTGTAGACCACCAGCAGCGCCGTCAGCACGGCCATCAGGCGCAGCAATCGCCCCACGTTCCTGCGAGCGGGAGTCGAGCCAATCATGAACGCCAGTTGTGCCGGGAACGCTTTCATGCCAGGTCTTCGGTTTAGGTAGTTAGTACTCAAACAGTTCGTGGTGGACCTGCCGCCGGGGGACGTGATTGCCCGAGCCGGTTATCGCTGGGTGGAGACCCGGGCCACGGCCCCCTTCTGTCCCCACGTGGACCCCTGGCGCGATGATCCTGAAGCTTTCGTGCGTCTCGCCGCCGAGTGCGGGTTCGAAGGCGTTACCGCTCTCTGGTCGCCTCATGGGGCGATTCTCGCCGACCCGGACGCAGTCGCGGGCGTGTCCGCCGCGCTGGAGTGTGCAAAGGCGGCGGGTATCCCGGTGGTTCACGCGACTGATGGCCAGAAGCCCGAAGGGATGGTCCGACACCGACGCTCTCGCTGTGCCCGGCGAGCGTCTCAGAGCCATCTCGAGGTTGCCGAACGCTGCCAGACTGCCTTCGCCATCGAGCCACACGGCTCCTTCTCGCTCACCCCCGACGGGCCGGAGGCGATTATGGTTCTCTCCGCCTCCGTGGGGCTGGGTATCAACTATGACACCACCAACATTCACCGGGCCACGAAACATAGAGACGGCTGCCGGAGTGTAATCATGGCAGCCAGTGGACGCATTCTGCAGACCAGCATAGCGGCGCCCGACCAGCAACCTCTCGGGGCACCTATGCAGGAGAACCGCAGCCGATGGTGAAATAATCGGCGCGCCAACCCCCGCCCGATCCAGGACGACACCCACAACCGGCCCACAGGGGGGAGCAGTGGCATTCCAAGCACACTCGACCAAGGATGGCAGGCAGCATTCACTCCAAGAGCATCTCTGGGCGACTGCTTCTTACGCAGAGCGGTTTGCCGACGCGTTTGGGGCACGCGNNCTGCATGACTTTGGCAAGACCAGCGAGCGCTTCCAGCGCTACCTGCAGGGCATCGGTGAGTCGGGCGGGGATCACAAGACGGGGGGCTGCCTGTATGCCGTGAAACTCGGGATCGCTCCCCCGGTCTCGTTCGCCATTGCGGGCCATCATGGGGGCCTGCCGGCTCCCTATGAACTGAAGCCCCGGCTGCGGGAGACACTGTCTCTGGAGCTGGCCCGCGCCGCAGACCGGCTCTACTCGGCAGAAGGCACCTTGCCGGCTGCGGAGTTGCCACCCTGGCTTTCGCAGAAGGCACCCCTCGAAGCGGAACTACTCACGCGCATGCTCTTCAGCGCGCTTGTCGACGCTGATTACCTCGATACCGAAGGCCACTTCCACCCAGAGAAGCACGAACTGCGTGGACAGTACTCCTCCCTTTGCACGCTCCTGTCTCGGTTTGACCACTTCTATCGTCAGCGATTTGCGGCATCATTACCCAGCCAGGTCAATGATATGCGAGGCGAGGTGTTCAGCAACTGCCTTGCCGCTGCCGAAGAGGCACAAGGCGCCTTCAGCCTGACTGTTCCCACCGGTGGTGGCAAGACGCTCTCCAGTCTGGCCTTCGCTTTGCATCACGCAGCCAAGTGGCGCTTGGACCGCGTAATCGTGGTCATCCCCTATACCAGCATCATCGAGCAGACTGCTGACGTCTACAGGGATTTTCTGGGGCAGGACGACGTCATCGAGCATCATAGCGGCGTAACCGCGTCCTGCGATGGTGATAGCCAGTGGCGTCACCAATTGGCGGCGGAGAACTGGGACGCGCCGGTGGTTGTGACGACGGCCGTCCAGTTCTTTGAGAGCCTCTTTGCCAACACCCCCGGCAAATGCCGGAAGCTCCACAACCTCGCGCGCAGCGTGGTCATCATTGACGAGACACAAACGCTTCCCCTTGGTCTGCTCAAGCCGACCTTTGAACTGCTTGCCGAACTCGTCCGGCATTACTCGGTCACTTGTCTGCTGACCACTGCGACCCAACCCGCCTATGCCAAGTTCACTGACTTGCCCATCAGAGAGATCATGCCCGACCCTGCGGCTTTGGCGCAGAGGCTGAAGCGTGTTCGCTACCGACGGCCAACCAAGGCACTTTCCTGGACTGAAGTTGCTGAGCACATGGGGGGCAGCGGTCAGGCAATGGCAGTGCTGAATACACGGGCCGATGCGCGGGCCCTGTTCGACACGTTGCCTGAGGAAAGCCGTTTGCACCTCTCCACCAATCTCTGTGGCGCGCACCGCCGTGAAGTGCTCGCCGAGGTCAGACGACGGCTCAGTGAGGGGGAGCCATGCCTGCTGGCCACGACCCAGTTGGTCGAAGCGGGCGTGGACCTGGACTTCCCGCTGGTGATGCGGGCGATGGGGCCATTGGAGCGCATCGTGCAAGCCGCGGGCCGCTGCAACCGCGAAGGACAACTCTGCAGTGGTGAGACGCTGGTGTTCCAGCCCAAAGAGGGCGGGCTCCCGCCAGGAAGCTACGAGACAGCGACTATGGCCACTGAAGCCTTCCTGCAGAACGAACTGGATGCGGACCTTGACCTCGATTCCCCCGACCTCCACCACCGTTACTTCAACCTGCTCTATGGGGCCAACGATCTGGATGCCAAAGGCATTACCGCTCTCCGGCGCAGCCTTGACTTCCCGGCGGTTGCCGAAGCCTATCGCATCATCGAGGATGATTCGGTGTCGGTTGCAGTCCCGTGGGGAGACGGGGCTGCCCTGCTCGATGGCATTGAGCGGGTTGGAGAGACAACTCGCGATGATTTCCGCGCACTCCAACCGTACTTCGTGAACTTGCGAAAACACGAACTGCAACGCGCTCAAGCGCAGAGACTATGCCGGGAGGTCATCCTCGGTAGCGGTCTTTGGCGCTGGGAAGGGAGGTATGACGACGATCTTGGCCTGCAGTGGGAGTTCGACGTGAGGATCATCTGAAAGGGGTATGACACATGGCAGTACCACCACCTCTGGCCATGAGGGTCTGGGGTGATTTTGCTTGCTTCACAAGGCCAGAGTTGAAAGTCGAGAGAGTCAGCTATGAGACCACAAGATCGCCCTGTCGCGTCGAGCGGAAGAACCAGGCTTTTGATCAGCCGCCGATTCCGGTCACGTTCAAGCAGAAACGAAAGCGGGCCGGTGAGTTGTCTCACCGGCCCGCTTGGCTTGTCTGTCTACTGCTGCGCCGAACCGTAGGTCGCGGTGCCGCCGCTGATGGTGTGAGTCAGGCCGTAAAAGCCTGACTTCCAGGCTCCATCAACCAGCGTCCTCGTACCGTCGAAGGTCGCGGTCTTGCTGCCCGCGCTCGTGTTGGTGCTGTACTGGTAGGCACGGTAGAGCAGCCCGCTGCGGAGGTACCATTGTACCCGCAGGCTCGCGCCCGCCGCCGTCACCATGACGTTCGTCCCTGTGCCGCTAACCACGACGGGGACGCCTTCGTAGGTGCCGCTGCCGATGATCTCGGTACCAGTCTGCGGGTTGGTGGCGTTGGAGCACAGGTAGAACTTCTTCGTGTCCCTGTCCCACGCCAGGATCGTTCCCGCGCCGGCCGTAGCGTTCACGTTCAGCGTCGCGGCTGCTGAAGTCACGGCGCCGACTGTGGCCGTGATCGTCACGGTGTTGCCGGCGTCGCCAGCGGCGGCGGTGTACGTGTAGCCAGCGAAAGTGGCCGCGCCGTCTTCTGACCAGATGATGTCAGCCGCTGCGGGCGTCGAGACATTGCCGGCCGCATCCGTCGCAGTGACAACATAGGCCTGCGCGTCGCCGACATTCACAGTCGCTGCCGCTGGCGTCAGCGTCACAGCCGTCGCCGCGCCAGCCGTCACCGTCAGGGGCGCGTTGTCAGTCAGCGTGTTGTAGACTGCGGTGATGTTCCACGTGCCGGTCTTGGCCGCGGTGTAGATGTTCTTGGGGGCGATGGTGCTCCACGAGCCACCAGCGCCATATTGCGCGTAGTAGGTGCAATTC
>LSQX01257494.1_pt1 | contig 10332 bp, 9 predicted proteins | sample 654561 | NCBI WGS metagenome assembly LSQX01 (sample SAMN04489861, study PRJNA283612) | anaerobic digester metagenome | isolation source: 4 biogas reactors fed with cattle manure at either 37C or 55C with and... | place: Denmark: Kongens Lyngby | collected 2014
CATCATTTTTAATCTTTTTTTAAAAATGTTTTTTTAGAGTGTATTTAAGATATTAGCATAAATACGGCATTATGTAAAGATAGTTTTCGTAATATTTTGATTTCCATACATTCTATCAATAAGTAACGATATATAATTTTTGCCTTCTATCATAAAATATGCGAATATCACACTTTGCTTTATAGCCATTGTATTGTAACATATTAGTTTAATCGTTTATAATATTAACAAACCTATTAATTGTTTTGGAGAACATAAATGAATAAATTTTTAATGATGTACTATAATTTATTAGGTGCCGTATATATACCGAAAGTATTAAAAAATAATCCCGAAAAAAAACTGCTTCATGTTTCCGATACGCCAATGTGTTTTTTTGCTCCTTTAAAAAAAGTAATAAAAACGATTTCTCCTCAAATAATCATACATACCGGTGATTTAGTGGACGATGTTAAATTGGAAATCTATAAAAATTCGATTTCAAAGTACGAATATCATGTAAAGAATATAATTTCAATTCTTGAATCATCAGATGCCCAATATATATATATATGCATAGGAAACCATGATAATGCCGAAATAATAAAAAAATATTGTAAAAAAAGTATCATAATTGAGAAGATGAGGGAAATAGACATTTTCGATGCAAAAGCCTCAGTCAGCCATTTTCCTTATGAAATAATAAAAAGACCTTCGACATATAACTTTTTTGGCCATGATATAACATTGAAAAGCGATATTGTAAATAACAAAATCTATCTTAATGGTATAAACAGCATTAATATTGTAACGAAAGATACAAAAAAAATTTTTTACTTGCCTTATCCTTTTATTGTTGATGAATCCAGACTGCTTAAACGAAAAATCGGACTTTAGAAAACGGAAAGCGGAAAGTGGAAAGTAGTGCCGAAGACCAGAGTCAGGAAACAGGAGGCCGAAGCCTTTCTACTAACACCTAACATCTATAAATATATAAGGGGGATTATTATGATTTCGTTAGTACGGAAAAGCACAAAATACCTGATTATTGAAACCAACGATTTGAAAGAGATGGACAGCTACCTACAGCAAAGCTTTGATGCTTTTAAATCCAATGTACATACTGTATCTGCTCAGTCCAACGAAGATTACACAGTACTTTATCTTACAGATGACATAAAAAAGCCTTCAATTATAAGCGTTAAATCCTGTGTATACTTAATTTCATTGGACCTGGACTCAATTTTATGCAGAATAATAAATGAGAAGACATATAATCTCATCAAGACTGTTAAAATTGCACCACGTTTTATTATTTTTCGAACCTTTGGCGATATTGACAAGATTATATATTCCATACTAAAAGATTACGATGGCAAAGTAAGTGACATGATTGAAACAGCATATAATTTGGATTTGGATTGCAGCCTTATTGGATTCACCGATAAACCATTGAATAGAAATCTTGGGTTAGAAGATTTTTATGACAAATGCTTGCAAATAGACTATAATACAAAAAGCTTGTATCGAAACCTTAAAATGAATGCCTTAAGGTATCTTAATGAGGGGCTAGTAAATAAAAACTGGTATGAAATGGAGATAAGAATATATGATATATATAATGCTTATCCATTTCATTATAGAAGGCTTATGCATATTATAGAGCATTTAGAGTTGGGAATAGTTCTCGGCGAATCATGGACAAAAGACTATCCCTTTGTTTTAATGCCGGTGGGTGTTTATAGCTTAAAATTCTTTACATTTTTTAAACCTGAATATATTAAAAGCATAATGATGGGCCTGGAGCATACTAATGACGGAATACGTCTTTGCGACTTGGATGTATATTATAGTAGAAAAAAGTTATCTTGGAGAGAGTTCGCAAAAGACAAAAGTGCGACAAAAGAAGGCGTGAGACAGGGCTTTAGAAAAAAGCTTATTGATATGTTAAGTCCTGAATCCGCAAGGTATATATTGGAGATTGAGAATGAAACGATAAAGAGCAGAAAATAGACTTAAAGTAGAAAGCTGAAAAGTGGATAGGAACTTGATTTACAAAGTCACAATCCTAATGCCAGAATCCAGAGGCAAGGGGCGAGAGGCAAGAGGCAAGAAACAGATACAAAGATTCTTCACTGCGTTCACAATGACATGCTCTGAGACAGGGCTGCCTATTGTGATATTGTCACTATGGCTTGCCGAAGGATCCTAACCCCAGAGGACTGACCTTAATATAGAAGGGAAACCGGAGACAGGAGACCAGAGTCAGGAGACCGGAGACCGGAACAGCCAATATAAAAAGCGGCCATAGGCCGCCTTTTATATTATAAATCTCAAAATAAAAATCAGTGACAAAATATACATTACAATGGAAACTTCCTTAAACCTTCCTGTAAAGGTCTTTAAAAATGTATAAGACAACATTCCGAATACAATACCTTCTGAAATGCTATAGGCTATAGGCATCATAATGATAGTCAAAAAGGCAGGTATAGCCTCGGTAAAGTCTCCTAAGTTTATTTTCATTATAGGTTCCATCATAAATAAACCTACTAATATTAAAGCAGGTGCTGTTGCAGCACTGGGAATTATTAAAAATATCGGTGAGAATAAAAGTGCAAAAAAGAAGAGGATACCGGTTGTTAGCGATGTTAATCCTGTCCTTCCGCCCTCAGCAACACCGGATGCACTTTCAACATAAGTTGTAACTGTACTTGTTCCAAATACAGCCCCTATAGTTGTTCCTATGGCATCAACAAGCAGCACACGACTGGCTTTTGGCAGTTTTCCTTCTTTATCAAGCATATTCGCTTTTGACGCAACGCCTATAACTGTTCCTACCGTATCAAATACATCAACAAATAAAAAAGTAAAAATAATTATCAAAAAGTTTACACTAAATATTTCAGACCAATCCACCGAAAATGCAGCTAAAAACGTCGGAGACATAGGTGAAATATTAATAATACCTTCCGGAAGCTTTGTAACACCCAAGAAAAATCCCACTATTGTCGAAATCAAAATACCAATGAACAGAGCACCTTTAACATTTTTATATAGCAATATGCCTGTTACTATAAGCCCTGTCACTGCTAAAATTGCATTAGGATTTTTCATATCTCCCAATTGCAAAATAGCGCCGCCTGCCTCCACAATGCCTGCATTTACAAAGCCGATAAAGGCAATAAATAGTCCTATACCTACACTGACCGCATATTTAAGATTAGCAGGAATAGAATCAATAATTGCTTCTCTAACCTTTAAAAAAGACATTATTATAAATATGATACCCTCAACAAATACAGCCGCTAAAGCTAATTTCCAGCTATAACCCATGCCTAAAACAACGCCGAAAGCAAAAAAAGAATTCAAACCCATTCCGGGTGCAAGGGCAAACGGGTAATTGGCGTAAAAGGCCATCAGGATTGTTGTAATCCCTGCTGATAGACATGTTGCAGTCAACACAGAACCAAAATCCATTCCTGTTTCAGATAAAATTATGGGGTTTACTATAATTATGTAGGCCATGGTCATAAAAGTGGTAATACCTGCGATTACTTCTGTTCTGACTGTTGTATTATGTTCCTTAAGTCTGAACATATTTTCCAAGTTCATAAGAATCCCTCCATTTCTTTTGCTATTAAAGTTTTATAAATATTTCTTCGATATAACCAAGACAATAAGAGCCTTTTTCACCTCCAATAGCCCATTAACAAATAAATGTATGTATTTTGCTTAGTATAAAAGAAAATAAAACATCAAAAAAATAATACCCTTTCTTTTTATACTATTAATCATAACAAAAATCAACAGCTTTCCCATTAACAAAACAAATTTCGCGTTTATTATGTTACCGTACACATCCGGTCTATCCAAAAAAGCAGATACTTTTATTTAATATGATTGCCGAGTTACAAAAGCTATTTGAGTATTATTGGTGCTTATCCCAAACAACAACTTCAGCCTAAATTTAGTATTCACATTTTAAAGCATTTAAAAACCCGTTACTATACAAGTAACGGGTTTAACTGTTATAGGCTTTTACGTATTTTATTCCAAGGGCCTCATCGTTGGGAACAAGATAATGTCTCTGATTGAATAAGAATCTGTCAAAAACATTATTATTCGATCTATTCCAATTCCCATACCGCCGGTCGGAGGCATCCCCACCTCAAGGGAATTTACAAAATCTTCATCCATTGCATAGGCCTCATCGTCACCATATTCTTTATCTTGCATCTGCTGCAAAAATCTCTCTTTTTGTATTATGGGGTCATTTAATTCTGAATAAGCATTTGCTACTTCTCTTCCGTATATAAATGCCTCAAATCTTTCCGTTATTGTCGGGTCATCTTTTTTGCCTTTAGTCAAAGGAGAAATTTCCACCGGATAGTCAATGATAAAAGTAGGTTGAATTAAATGCTCTTCTACATAGGCTTCAAAAGCCGCATTTAAAATGTCACCCCAGGTACAGTACTTAAGATCCTTTTTCAGTTCATCAACAACATCCAGTTTTTTTGCTATTTCCCTCGCCGCTTCATCACCTTTTATTTCCCTGAAATCAACACCTGAATACATTTTTACGGCATCAATCATAGTCATCTTTTTCCAGGGCGGTGCCAGATCAATTTCAGTCCCTTGGTAAACTATCTTTGTTGTTCCCAGCACTTCCATTGCGCAATAGGCCACGCATTGTTCACAGTGGTCCATCATATCGTTATAATCTGCATAAGCTTGGTATAATTCAATCATTGTAAATTCGGGATTATGTCTTATGCTGATGCCTTCATTCCTAAAATCCTTCCCCATCTCATAAACCCGTTCAAAACCGCCTACTATAAGTCTTTTTAAGTACAATTCTGTTGCAATCCTTAGGTATAAGTCTATACCTAATGCATTGCTATGTGTTTTAAAAGGCCTTGCAGCCGCACCACTGGCTATAGATGCAAGTACCGGAGTATCTACTTCCAAAAAATCTCTCTCATCAAAGAATCTTCTAACCGCTTGAATTATTTTTGTTCTTTTTTCAAAAGTCGCCCTTACTTCAGGATTTACTATCAAGTCAACATATCTTTGCCTATACCTGATATCTACATCTTTTAGCCCATGCCACTTTTCCGGAAGAGGTTGCAGGGATTTAGTCAAAAGCAGAACCTCATCTGCATGTATGGATATTTCCCCCATTCTTGTCTTAAACACCTTACCTACGACACCAACAATATCGCCAATATCATAACTTTTAAAATCATTATAAGCCTCTTCGCCCAGGTCATTGGTTTTTGCATATACCTGAATTCTATCATACCTATCCTGAACATCAAAAAACGATGCTTTTCCCATGTCTCTCATGGACATTATTCTTCCGGCTACAGATACGGTTTGGCCTTCCATTTCCTCATAATTTTCTTTTATCTTATTTGAATGGTAAGTCACATCATATTTTACAATGTCAAAGGGATTCTTTCCTGTCTCTTTCAACCGTGTTAGCTTTTCTCTTCTCACCCTCAATATTTCATTTAAGTTCAATTCGTCATTCGTCATCTAAATTTCCCCCTATTTATTGATTTGTAAAATCTTATATTTTATTATACCGTCAGGTATGTGAATAATGACTTCTTCATTTATAGTCTTACCCAATATGGCTTTCCCTACTGGAGATTCGTTGGATATTTTTAAATTAATCGGGTCTGCTTCTGCAGATCCTACCAATGTATATTCCACTTCATCATCATACTCTTCATCTACCACCTTAAGGCGCACCTTTGCGCCAACACTGACTTTTTCTGTATCTATATCTTCATCATCTATTACTTTTGCACTTTTTAATATATTTTCAAGTTGGGCTATTCGGCCTTCTATAAAAGCTTGCTCATTTTTTGCCTCATCATACTCGGAGTTTTCCGATATATCCCCGAATGCTAATGCCTGTTTTATCCTTTGCGCAACTTCCGCTCTTTTTTTCGTCCTTAATAGATTTAATTCATCTTCCAATTTTGCCAAACCTGATAGTGTTAATAAGTTTTCCTTATTAAACGTCATATTTAGTCTCCCCTTTAAAAAATATATATTTTTATTAACGTAGATAATATATGTGATAGATTAATTTTTATGCTTTTAAATCACCTTAGTGGCAGTAATATAATAAGCACTGCAAAAGAACCTCCTTTCAGTGCTTGCGTACTCCAGTTATTTGTTAATTATAAAATAGCACTTTACTATTGTCAAGGACTTATTAAAGTACGTAATTCAGCCCTTTGCACTCTGTGTTACTGTTCACACTTTGGCACATTGATAATTGCAGATTATTGTGTTTCTACCATTTAAAGTGTTGCGTAAACATCGATGTACTGGGGTTTATCCTATACTATCAGGCAAGTTATAAAGATAAACTGTCATCATATTCATCGGCCTTTTCTTTAAACTCTACGACTCTCGGTTTAAAATCTATTTCGTTTAAAAATTTCAAGTAATCTTCTCCGCTGATATCATCTGGGTTCTTCCCTATCATTGCGACAGCCAATGCTTCAATAACATTGCACCCAAAGGACCTGCCGGACAGATCCGGCGTGGTGGTTATCAAGGTTTTTATATTTTTATCTCTGAGCCATTGCACATCACCCTCTGTAACTGTGTTTGTAACTAAGATTTTGCCCTTTGTATCCGAAGGCAAATGACGTTTTATGTAATGGAAATCACCTGCAATTATATCTGCTTCATGAAAATATTTATCAGTCTTGCCCGATGAACTTTCACCTTCATTTTGTGCCTTTCCTGTAGGGTATAACATTTCAAAAGGGAGCCTGCAAACAATAGGTGCAGCTATAGAAGCAATTTTTTCCAACCTTTTTAAAGAATATATAGGTATATTCAATCCTAACGAAATCATAACATCCCCTATAATTAGTTGACAGCCCATCTCTTCAAAGCCAACAGCCATACCGTACCTATCAACTGCAGTTAAAATAAACACTTTTTTACCTTTTAATCGCATAATATTTTCATCAATGAATTTTGGTAATTCTTTTTCCATTGAGGCCTTGAGTCCGGAACCATCTACCATAGGCGTGATTCTTGCTGCATCTTTTATAGGCAACGAATCCTTTATAATATATTTTTTATCACTTGTTCTAATGAAAACATCAATACCGCCCATCCCAAATGCATCTATTTTCCCATCCAATTCTTTTATTATTTCTATGGCCTTTTGAATATTTCCATTGGTACCTATTCTTTCTATAATAATGTCTTCGCCCCTAAAATTTAACTCCACTTTATGGTCCCTTTGAGATGACCCTATGCTCACACTCACAACCCGTTTCATTTTGTTATCCCCTTTCTTTGAAATTTCAGGGTCTTTTACATTTTAATCAATTAGCGCTTGTGTTATTCTTATTTTATAATCTCTTTAGATACAAATAATTTGTTAATAATTCGATCATCTTTTTTTTATCTTCTATTCTAAATAATTGATTCTTAATACTGTTGGAATCAGGCATTCCTTTTAGATACCAAGCAATATGCTTCCTCATTTCTTTTATACCTGTATATTCACCTTTTATTTCTATTACCTTGTTTAAATGCGTAATCATCATCTGAATTTTCTCTTCGGCTGTAGGTTCGGTAATCAGATTCCCAGTTCTTAAATATGTAAGTGTTCTTTTGAAAATCCAGGGGTTCCCTTGTGCGCCCCTGCCTATCATAACCCCATCACAATTTGTTTCTTCAATTATTTTCTTTGCATCATCGGGGTTTATTATGTCGCCGTTACCTATGACCGGTATAGTTGTATTATGTTTTACTTCCTTTATTATATTCCAATCTGCTTTTCCGCCATAAAACTGCTGCCTTGTTCTTCCGTGAACAATAATTGCTTTTGCCCCGTTCTCTTCAGCAATTAAGGCAATTTCAACAGCATTTATATTATCATCATCCCAACCTTTTCTTATTTTAACTGTAACCGGAATATCCACCGCCCGAGTTACGGATGCAATTATTTTACCTGCAAGTTCCGGTTCTTTCATCAGGGCACAGCCATCACCATTATTAACAATCTTAGGGGTTGGGCATCCCATATTTATATCAATTATATCTGCCCCAAGTTGCTCAAGCTCTGCTGCCGAATAAGCCATAATTTCAGGTTCTCTGCCAAAAACTTGAAATGCCACAGGTTTTTCTTTTACATCGGTCCGGGTCAGATTAAAAGTATTTTCGTTTTTGTAATATAGGCCTTTTGCACTTATCATTTCAGTGAATACCAGCCCACAGCCAAAACCTTTACATATAAGCCTAAAAGCCATATCATTCACTCCGGCCATCGGTGCCAGACAGACATTGTTTTCAGTTTTAACATTGCCTATAAGCATAGTACCTCCAAAATTGTTAGGGATTTCATCTTCTTGCCTCTGGCTTCTTGCCTCTTGTATTAGGGATCTGCTACTTAGGGTCTTTTTGCAGGGTATTCCTATGGTGTCAAGAACCTTCGTACCCCGGGATGACAGCATCGTGACAGACAACCCTGTTTCGGGGCATCATTCTGAACGCAGTAAAGAATCTTTCCGCTCTCCGCTTTCCGCTTACTACTTTTAGCTTTCTACTTTATTTCTTTCATATATAATCCTTAAGCCTTCAAGGGTTAGTAAACTATTTACAATATTTATTGTTTCCGATTCCGATGCTATAAGCCTAGCAAGCCCACCTGTTGCTATTACATTTGTCTTTTCATTATCCAGCTCTTTTTTCATACGTTTAACAATATAGTCTACCTGACCTACAAATCCAAATATTATGCCTGACTGCATGCTGTTTATTGTATTTTTACATATTACCGTTGCCGGCTTAATGAGTTCAATTCTTGGTAGTTTTGCAGTCCTTTGAAATAAAGCATCCATAGATATTTGTATTCCCGGGGCTATTGCACCGCCTATATATTCGCCAATTTCGGACACAGCGCAGAAAGTAGTGGCTGTGCCAAAATCTACAATCACGAGAGGCCCACCGTACAATTCATATGCAGCTATTGCATTTACAATTCTATCTGCCCCGACCTCTTTGGGATTATCGTATCGAATATTTATACCTGTTTTTATACCGGGGCCGACGACCAGCGCCTCCTGTTTAAAGTACTTTCTGACCATATGCTGCAAAGTATACATTATTGTGGGAACTACAGAAGATACTACAATAGAACTCACATCTTTGGCATTATATTTGCAATAACTAAAAAACTGGTATATTGTCATTCCGTATTCATCTGATGTTTTTCCTGCATTAGTTTTAATCCTCCAATAGTCCAAAAGAGTTTTTTCCTCATATAAACCTAATACCGTATTTGTATTCCCTACATCTATAACCAAAATCACGGCAAACGCCCCTCTATAATTTAATTTAAGCCAGGCGGTGTGCCTGGCTTTTTCTATACTTTTTTTGCTCTTTTTAATGCAACAATCACCGCAGATACCACCAAAATCGCAACAATTATCTCTGGAACTCCATTAGCTGTTGCTATTCCCAGTATCAAAGCAGCAGCTTTTGATTTATCCTGTCCCAAAGCCTCTGCGAATTGCGCCCCGTAAATCAGATAAATCATTCCCAAAACCCCGACAGTATTGGTCAGTGTACCCACTGCTGCCGAGACAGAAGAACTTTTTGTTGCCTTGTAAGAATAATATGCGGTAAGACCAATTAATACTCTTGGCAAAACTGCTACCAATGGATTCAAAAATACAAATGATGTAACTGTAGGAGCCATTACCGCCTGTATCATACTGAATATGCCAAATATTAAACCGATACTTATTCCTACCAATGGGCCTTCCATGATTGAGCCTATAATTACAGGCAAGTGCATAATTGTGGCTTTTGTAGGGCCTATGGGTATAAAACCCAAAGGTGTGCTGCCCAATAGTATTGATATAGCAGCGAGCATTCCTGTAATTGCCATTTTTCTAACTGAACCATAAGCCTTTACTTTTTCACTATACATTCTGACACCTCCGTTCCGATTCCCTAAGGATACCGGACGATAATTTCCTTTTTTTATAGTCCGACTCATTTATGATGTCGGCAAATAAATTCTAACATCAATATTTATTTAATTCAACAGATTTTTCGAATTAAGAACATTAGAAAATAACTTATATATTATCTTATCAGTAATAAAATATATTATATTTGATGCGATTGCCGAATTACAAGGCTAAACGAAAACCTAAACATAACCGTAAATGCCTCTTACGGAAACTTCCCCCGAAGTCAATTTTATCATTTCCCCACTTTCTGATTTTACAATTAGTTGCCCCGAATCATCTATATCCACAGCCTCCCCTTTCAGCTCTTCTTTATTATATATAACTC
>LSQX01030020.1_pt1 | contig 10331 bp, 10 predicted proteins | sample 654561 | NCBI WGS metagenome assembly LSQX01 (sample SAMN04489861, study PRJNA283612) | anaerobic digester metagenome | isolation source: 4 biogas reactors fed with cattle manure at either 37C or 55C with and... | place: Denmark: Kongens Lyngby | collected 2014
GTATAGAGAGTCATGTATGCGGCTTCCTTGTCGGGAGTCATGTCCTTGCCCCAATAGCGCTCTCTGCACCTTCTGATGTACCAGTTTGATAGGTCATCCGAAAAACGCAAAAGCTCTCGTGCCGCTTCTGTGATTTTGTACTCCTCCAAACAACCGTCAATGGTTTTTACCAATGTATTTAAGCGAGATAATACCCACTTATCCATAACTGTGATTGATTCCTCTCGCAACTCATGCTTTGTGGGGTCAAAATTATCTATTTCGGCATAAAGCACATAGAATGCGTAGGTGTTCCAAAGCGTTCCGATAAACTTACGCTGTGCCTCAGATACCGCTTCGTGCGAATACCTATTAGGCAACCAAGGATTCGAATTTATATAGTAGTACCAGCGAACAGCATCGGCGCCTTGCCTTTGCAGCGCATCGGCAGGGTCTATTACATTTCCCTTGTGCTTGCTCATTTTGATTCCGTTTTTGTCCTGCACATGCCCCAACACCAAGCAGTTTCTAAACGCTGGTTGGTCGAACAAACAAGCGGAAATCGCAATCAGCGTATAGAACCAACCACGCGTTTGGTCAACGGCTTCGGAAATATAGTCGGCAGGATAACGCTTTTCAAACTCATCCTTGTTTTCAAAGGGATAATGCCATTGCGCAAAGGGCATAGAACCCGAATCGAACCAACAGTCGATTACAGAAGGCTCTCTTTTCATAGTGCAACCGCATTTTAGGCAACCGAATGTTACCTCATCGATATACGGCTTGTGAAGTTCAATGCTTTCACATTCCTTGCCGCCACGCTGTATTAGCTGTGCCCTACTTCCTACAACCTCGATTTCGCCGCACTTTTCGCATACCCAAACAGGCAGAGGCGTTCCCCAATAGCGCTCACGCGAGATTCCCCAATCGATTATGTTTTCTAAGAAATTACCCATGCGTCCATCACGAATGTTCTCGGGAATCCAGTTGATTGACTTGTTGAAGGATAATAGCTTATCCTTCAGCTGTGTCATCTTGATAAACCAGCTTTCACGAGCATAATAAAGCAAGGGAGTGTCGCAACGCCAACAGAACGGATAGTCATGCTCGAATTCTGCTTTTTTGAATAGGCGACCCTGTGCCTTGATGTCGGAGATTATTTGCTTGTCGGCATCCTTTACAAACATTCCTGCCCATGGGGTTGCATCGGTTAGGTGTCCCCTTTCGTTTACTAATTGTATGAACGGCAAATCATAGTTTTTTCCAACTCTTGCATCGTCCTCTCCGAACGCAGGGGCAATATGTACTATGCCAGAACCGTCTGACAGTGTTACATAGTCGTCCTCAACTATTCTGTATGGCTTTATTTCGGGGAGAAAATCAACCAACTTGAAAAGGGGTTCGTATTCTAAGCCAACGAGTTCTTCGCCTGTGTAGCTTTGTAGAATTTCGATGCTCTCATCTCCGAAAACCTTTTCCATTAAACCCTTTGCAAGCAGAAGTTTTTCGCCATTATGCAGGACTTTTACATATTCGTACTTTGAGTTTACGCATAAGCCTACATTTGAGGGCAATGTCCAGGGGGTTGTTGTCCAAACCAAAGCGCTACAATCGAAGTTCTTTATGGGGAATGTAACGAAAATCGAGGTTTCTTTAACGTTTTTATAGCCTTGAGCTGTTTCGTGAGAAGATAGTGCAGTTCCGCATCTTGGGCAATAGGGAACGATTTTATAGCCCTTGTATAGCAAACCCTTATCGGCTATGGTTTTTAGTGCCCACCAAACTGACTCTATGTAGTTATCCTCGTATGTGATGTAGGGATTATCCATATCTGCCCAGAAAGCTACGTCATCGGACATAGTTTCCCAAACACCCTTGTATTTCCATACCGATTCCTTGCACTTTTTTATGAAAGGCTCTACACCGTACTTTTCGATTTGAGGCTTGCCGTCTAAGCCTAATTCCCTTTCAACCTCTAATTCTACTGGCAATCCATGGGTATCCCAACCCGCTTTTCTAAGCACGTTGAAGCCCTTCATAGTGCGGTATCTGGGGATAATGTCTTTCATGGCACGAGTGAGAATATGCCCCATGTGTGGCTTGCCGTTTGCGGTTGGAGGACCGTCAAAGAAGGTGTATGCAGGTGCGCCCTCTCTAAGTGATATAGTTTTTTCGAAAACTTGATTGGCTTTCCAAAACTCTGAGATTTCCTTTTCACGCTCAACAAAGTTCAGCGAAGTTTCGACTTTTTTGTACATTTTTTTGCTCCTTTAATATATTTTGCACTCAAATAAAAATACGCCCTTGCAACCCACAACGGGACGCAAAGGCGCGCGATACCACCCGAATTGAAGAATAGTATGTAATTTACTCTTCCACTCAAAACCCATAACGCAGGAATGCGGCAAAGGCTACTAAAAATGATTCGCCCATGCACTCACGGAGGATACCAAAGGGTTTGCTCATACTGTCTTGCACCGTACACAGCTCGCTAAATGGCGAAATAACTTTTGGCTTGTTCCGCTCAACGCTTTAATATTCTAACAAATTATATTTGAAGTTTCTGTGGCTGTCAAGCGAATTATGCTTTTTGTTTGACAGCATTTCGAATTGTGATATAATATGAAAATTGATATTTAAGGAGCGTACGATGAAAAATAACGTCTTAGGTTTGAAAGAACGAGATGTGTATTTAGATATTGCCAAGGCGATAGGCATTTTGATGATTATCTATGCGCATGTTGCGTTGAGTGGAGTTTTATATACTACTTTTTACGCTTTTGATATTCCTTTGTTTTTCTTGCTCGCAGGAATGACATTTAACAATAAAAAGCACGATAAGTTCGGCACATGGGTTGGGCATAAGGCAAAGCGCTTCTTGCTTCCCTACCTCGTTTATTCGTTTGTTACCTTTGCTTGGTGGGCATGGGTTGAGGTTCCTCTTAGTGGCACATTGGGCGGTGCAGGCAAAACAATTTTTGATTCGTTTATACAAATTTTCTTAGCTCAAGGCTCGCAAGGCTTTATGACTCATAACCTTGCTTTGTGGTTTATTCCCTGCCTTTTCGTGGCGGAAGTGATTTATTATTTCGTAAACAAGTTATCAGTATGCACAAAGATTTTCGTAAGCATAGCGTTTGCTTTATTGGGATGGGCAATCAACATTTTGGGTCAAACTCATTTATGGCTTGTTGACTTGCCTTGGAGCGTTGAGGTTGCTTTTTCCGCTCAACTCTTTATATTGATAGGTGATTTATTAGGAAGTGGCGATGGCAGGCAAAAGATAAGAGAGCATATTTTGAAGTTCAAAAAGCCTTATCTTATTTCTATACCATTCGCTTGCGTAGCACTTTACTTTATTTCCGAGCTTAACATAAACACCTCTGCAATGATTGATACGTTTGCGTATGAGCAGATGAGGGTATCAATGGGTTCAAATGCGTTAGGCAATCCTTTACTGTTTTACTTTAATGCACTGCTTGGTGTTGGAATTGTGTTTGTGATTTCCGTACTGCTTGAGGGCTTCGTGAAAAAACGTGCAGAGAATGGAACTTCCTTACTTTTGTGGTTTGGTGTTCATTCATACGGACTTATGGCGGTGCATTTCCCTGTTAAACGCAGGGCGGTGGGCTTTATAGCAGACTTGTTTAGAACGTCTGCGAACTATGTAAGCTATGATTTTTGGTATAGCTTCCTTGCATTTGTTGTAACCTTGATATTTACAGTAGTAATTGTTATAGTGTCTGAATCCTTTACACAGGCGATTGCAATTAAAGAATTTAGTGATTAACAAACCTTATATGCCCCGAAAAGGGGTTTTTCTCTGCCCCGCAAGGGGCCTTTTTGTTCTACGTGGAACTTCGCAACCGCTAAGCAACTCTCGGTTGCACATAGCCGCAACCGAGCAAAAGGAAATATTTCTTTCAAAACCTATATAAATGCTGTATAATAAAGAAAAAGTGAAGGGAGATAATTATGACATTGGAAGTAGCTAATAAATTAACCGAGCTTAGAAAACAAGCAGGGCTTTCGCAAGAGGAAGTTGCTACAAAATTAGGTGTTAGTCGCCAGGCTGTATCAAAGTGGGAAAACGGAGAGGCATCACCCGATACGGAAAACCTCGTTGCCCTTTCGCATCTATACAAAACAACGGTTGATGAAATTCTTTGTATAGCGCGTGAAACGGAAGCCGAGAAGAAAAAACGCAGGGTAAAGGTTGATTTACCTTTTATTCATGTTGATATTGATGATAATGACGATGACGACAAAGAGCGTGTAAAGGTCGATTTGCCCTTTATACATGTCGACACAACAGATGGCGATGAAACAACTATAGAGTTAGAGGGCGAGCCGGATGAGAATGGAGTTTATAAAAAGGTTAATATAAAGCGCAAGTCAAAGTGGCTAAGCTTTCCTTTTCCTGCACTTGTAACGGCTGTTTATCTATTTGTAGGCTTTCAATTTCATTTGTGGCACCCGGGTTGGATAATGTTTTTGTCTATTCCGCTATATTACTGGATAGCTTCTTGTATTGATAAAAAGCGACTCGGTTCTTTCCCTGTCGCAATAGTGATAGCATTGGCTTACCTATACTTTGGCTTTTTCCATGGTTGGTGGCATCCTGCGTGGATTTTGTTTATCCTTATTCCCGTATTCGATTTCTTCTTTAAACCAAAAAAAGGTGATTAACGCTCAACTTACCTATGCCCCGCAAGGGGCTGTTCTATTTGTGTAAAAAGCTATTTTGTTCTACGTGGAACTTTATTATCCAGTTTACTTTTAACGCAGCCTAACAAGTTTTTCAACAACCTATGCGCAGTTAAGCCATAAAGCATAGCACCAACCGCTATGCCAAGAATCATAAATAGCCAGAACTCGCCATCGCAAAGCACAAACAGAGCTATTTCGATTACAAGTAAAGCTGCAATCAAAAAAAGCGCATCTAAAGTATAAATGCACCAACGATACTTTTTAAGGGCAAAGCGAAATATGCCAAAAATACTGTAAAGCAAGCCAATAACAAGCCCGGCATACAATGCACCAAGCATTTGATACGGTTGCAGCAACGTTGTACTCATCTAAACATTCGTGAAAAGAATGAGCCTTGCTTTTGCTCTGCTACATCAAGGTATTGCAGGGATATTATTTCGCCTTCAACTATTACCTGTCCGTCATCAAGGTCGAACTTTGTAATGTTTAGGTCGTTACCCTCGATATGCAGCTCGCCTAATTCCGTTATAAGCAGCACTTCGCTTTCATTGAACGAATCAATAGCCTTGACGCCGGTTATGTTTATGGTTTCCCTGTTTTCAAGGTGAACAACATGGGTGCGTAAGCGCTTTGATGATGGGTCGGGGAGTTTGCGTTCCATAATTACCTCCGTTTTCTTGATTTTATGCAAGTGGACAAAATAATATTACAAGCTGTTGTTCCACATAGAACAATTCATTATTGCAACTTTCAACACAATGGTTTATAATAACCGAAGAAATGTGAGGTGTTTACATGTCAAAAATAATAGCAATCGCCAACCAAAAGGGCGGCGTTGGAAAAACCACAACTGCTGTTAACCTCTCGTCCTGCTTAGCAGAATTGGGAGTGCGTGTGCTTGCTGTGGATATTGACCCCCAAGGCAACATGACAAGCGGTTTAGGCGTTAAAGACAAAACAAGTGAAAGCATCTACGATGTAATTATCAACGGCGCATCAGCAAGAGATGTAATAGTAGGCACAGCCGTAGAAAATCTCGACATTATTCCTTCGGAAATAAACCTTTCCGGAGCAGAGGTAGAACTCGTAAACGTTATGGCAAGAGAGCAGGTATTAAAACGCGCCTTATCTGAAATCAAAAACGAGTACGACTACATAACTATCGATTGCCCTCCCTCATTAGGACTGCTAACCCTCAATGCACTTACTGCCGCAGATACCTTATTAGTGCCGATTCAATGCGAATACTACGCTTTGGAAGGACTTGTTCAGCTTATGAACACCGTATCGTTGGTTCGCAAGCATCTAAATCCTGCAATAGCCGTAGAAGGTGTTGTTATGACCATGTACGATGTAAGAACAAATCTCTCTGCGCAAGTTGTAAACGAAGTAAAAAAGCTATTCAAAAACAAGGTTTACGAAACCATTATCCCGCGCTCGGTAAAATTAGGCGAAGCGCCCAGCTTCGGTTTACCTATAAATCTCTACGACCCCAAATGTGCAGGCGCAAAGGCTTATACGGATTTAGCCAAAGAATTGATTGAAAAGGACGGTAACAACAAATGACACAGCAAAAAAAGCAAGTGCTTGGCAGAGGATTAGACGCCCTATTTTCCGACTATGAAACCCCACAAAACAATTCAGGAGGAGTTATTGAGGTTGATATAAGACTTATCGACAACAACCCCGCACAGCCACGCCAAGAATTTGACGAGCAAAAGCTATTTGAGCTTTCCGAATCAATAAAAAGACATGGCATTGTGCAACCCATAATAGTAACAGCAAATAAAGACCGCTACACCATAGTTGCAGGCGAAAGACGTTTTCGTGCCGCAAGGCTTGCAGGACTATCTACAATCCCCGTAATAGTTAAGGCTTTTGCGGACGAGCAGCTATTCGAAATCGCTTTAATCGAAAACATTCAGCGTGAAAACCTAAACCCGATTGAAGAAGCAAAGGCAATCCGCTTTTTAATCCAACAGCACGATATAACGCAAGACGAAGCCGCACAAAGACTGGGCAAAAGTCGCTCCGCTATCGCAAACTCGGTTCGTTTGCTAAACCTATCCGAATCTATTCAGAGAATGGTACGCTCTGGTGAACTCCAAACAGGACACGCAAAGGTGCTACTTGGCATAAAAGACGAAAAGAAGCGTGAAAACCTCGCTCATTCGGTTACTTCACAGGGTTGGTCGGTTCGTCAGCTTGAAAACGAAATAAATTCAGATGAAAGAAAAGCCGTCATCTCAAAAACCCGAAAAAAACAACAGGCAGACCCGGCCATAAAATCGATTGTCGAAAAAATGCAGCAGATATTAGCAACAAAGGTTGAGCTAATTGGCGATATGGACAAGGGAAAGTTAGTTATCGAATACTACTCTCAAGCCGAATTGGAGTCGCTATACAACTTTATTTGTACTATCGAGCCATAATAAACGCATAATTAGATAGTATACCACAAAGTATTTTAAGGTAATCGGCTTGTATATATCTGTAAAAGGTGTTACAATCAAGTTAGTAATCTAACAGGAGGAATAAATTATGGCAATCGTAACAAGTACCGAGATGTTCAAAAAGGCTTATGAGGGCAACTATGCAATAGGCGCTTTTAACGTCAACAACATGGAGATTATCCAAGGCATCACAGAGGCTGCAAAAGAGGAAAACGCACCCCTAATTCTTCAAGTATCAGCAGGCGCACGCAAGTATGCAAACCATACATATCTTATGAAGCTAATAGAAGCAGCAGTTATTGAAACCAACCTGCCTATTTGCGTACACCTTGACCATGGCGATTCATTCGAGCTTTGCAAAAGCTGTATTGACGGAGGCTTTACCTCTGTTATGATTGACGGCTCACACCTTCCATTCGAAGAAAATATCGCACTAACACGCAAGGTTGTAGAATATGCACATGCTCATGGCGTAGTTGTAGAGGGCGAGCTTGGCAGATTAGAGGGTGTGGAAGACGATATCAAGGTAAATTCAAAAGACGCAAGCTACACCGACCCCAACGATGTTGAAGAGTTCGTAAAAAACACAAATGTTGATTCCTTGGCAATCGCAATCGGCACAAGCCATGGCGCATACAAGTTCAAGCCAGGCACAAAACCACAGCTTCGTTTCGACATTTTAGAGGAAATCCAAAGGCGCCTACCACAATTTCCTATCGTGCTGCACGGTTCAAGCTCTGTCGTTCCCGAATTTGTAAAGATGATAAACGACAATGGCGGAAATATGCCTGATGCAATCGGCGTTCCCGAAGATATGCTTAGAAAAGCAGCCGCAATGTCTGTATGCAAAATCAATATCGATAGCGATTTGCGTTTAGCAATGACAGGAACTATTAGGCAGTACATGGCACAAAACCCCTCACATTTCGACCCACGCCAGTACCTAAAGCCCGCGCGTGCCGCCATCAAAGAGATGGTTCGCCATAAGCTGGTTAATGTATTGGGTTGCAACGGAAAGGCATAATAATAAGGGGGAGGTTCTCCCCTTATTAAAATCTGAAATTGGGAAGGTAAATCCCTCCCCTATTAAAAAGCATGAACGAATACGAGCCTGAAATTCTAATACTTGAGGACACAGACGGAGTGGAAACCCACTTCGAAGTCATGTTAGAAACGCAATACAACACAAAAACCTATGTCGTTCTACTGCCTGCAATCGAACAAGCAGAAGAATACTTGATTTTGCGAAAAAACATCGAAGGCGATTATGAGGGCATAGCAGACGAAAACGAACTCAATGCAGTATTCAAGAAGTTTTTAGAAGAATTTAACGAGCAAAGCGATGAAAAAGAGTGAAAAAGCGTAGAAAGAGAGCTTCCTTGTATATTTTTCTTGGGCTTATTCTAATAGCTGCCACACTTTGGGCACATAGTAATCTTGTAATTCAGAAGACAGGCTTTTCGGTTGTAAGTCCAAAAATAAGTGCCGAAAGTATCAAAATCGTATTTATTTCCGACCTGCACGACCGTCAATTCGGTAAATACAACTCGTATTTAGTGTCTATAATCAATAAAGAAAACCCCGATTTAGTACTTTTCGGAGGCGATATGGTTAATTCCGACACCGAAAACACATCAAAATTCTTAGAATTTGCAAAAACAATAGCACAAAAATTCGAAACCTACATGGTTATGGGAAATCATGAAGAGATGATGCCAAAGCACATATTTGAAAAGCTGAAAAACAGTCTATCTGAAAACGGAGTGAAAATTCTTGACAATGAAACAGTTTCGCTCGATATAAACGAAACAACAATCAATCTTTTTGGCGTAATGTTGCCGCTTTACACATATAGCGGAGTTGAGGACAGCGGTGAGCCGAAATACTCAATGACAGCCGAACAGCTAACAAGCCTTTTTGGCGAAATCGACTCAAACGCATACAACATATTGCTTGCGCACAATCCCCTATTCTTTTCCGAGTACGCAAAATGGGGAGCGGATTTAATATTAAGCGGTCATATACATGGCGGAATTGTGCGAGTTCCCTTTGTTGGCGGCATATTCTCACCAAATGGCGAGATTTTTCCCGAATACGATGCAGGCGAATACATACTCGATTCAAGCAAAATGATTGTTACGCGTGGTTTAGCCGAATATATTGCCCCGTTGCGCTTGTTTAACCCGGCGGAGGTTTGTGTTGTGGAGCTGGGCGACAGTAATTAGAGTGTAGAACTTAGAACCTTGTAGGTTAGGATTCCATATCCCCCCGAAAATAATCGAAATGAAAACCAACAGACAAGAACCGTAGGCAATCGCTCGCTGAAATACAAAAAGCCAACATTTTTTTCCTCATTGCTGAAAATATGTTTGACTGTCTACATTCGCTTTTCGCTCATCATTGATTCGCTTTATCTGCTTTCTTCTTTCCAAATCAACCAATGCAACCACAACTCCAACAATCGCACCGCTAAAATGACCGACAAACGAAACCTCGGAATTAAAGAACCAAAGCACAGCAAATACGGCACTAATCGCAAGCCAACCGCTTAATTGTCGCAAACGAACAGCCAAAGGGTCTTTACCGCCCAAGAAAGCAAACGCAAAAACGTACGCTTCCAAAGCGTATGCCGCACCGCTTGCCCCTGCAGTATATGCGTTCAGGTCTAAATAATAAGGCAAAATGCCTGTAACTACGCTTGAAATCGAGAGCAACAGCGGTAAAGTTGGACCATTTGCCTTTCTATATGAAATATTACTGCATAATACCCATCCGAAAATCAACATACCTTGCACATTCGATAAAAGATGCATAATATCAAAATGCAGAAATGACGTTAGCACAAGCGTAATAGGCACTTTCGCCATTACAATATCGTACCAATTTACTGCACTACCGCCCGATAACACAAAGAAAACAAAATATGCTCCAATGAATATTAAAATGTACTTCATTCGCTTCAAAACCGATGTGATATGGCTCATAATGCCTCCTTTTGTATCACTATACGCATTTTATTTGAATATATTATAGCATTTTTAGAAATGAATTGTCAAAAAGCAATAGGCGAATCGCTATTTGCGGAATATCGGCAATCGGTAGCTATCGATTAAGCCTGGACTATGTCCCGAAACTTCCATGCCAAGCTAACACCAAGCCAAAACCGAAGAAAGCTATTTAGCACGCTGA
>LSQX01034129.1_pt1 | contig 10331 bp, 10 predicted proteins | sample 654561 | NCBI WGS metagenome assembly LSQX01 (sample SAMN04489861, study PRJNA283612) | anaerobic digester metagenome | isolation source: 4 biogas reactors fed with cattle manure at either 37C or 55C with and... | place: Denmark: Kongens Lyngby | collected 2014
ATATTATAATATAAGTTTTTTTCATAAAACGCCTCATTTCATTAAGAAGATTGTTATTATTGTAAATAAGTTATGAACAAAATGCATAGAAATAGTTACGAAAATATTTTTAGTTTTAACATAAGCTATTGCAAAGACTGCTCCTAAAATTGCATAAGGAATAATATACAGATAACTTAGTGCACTTGAAGCCATACCTAAAACATGAGCTAAACCAAAGGTTAAGGAACTGATTATAATATATAGAATTTTAAAAGGTATTAGATCATATAAAACTTTTCGATAAATAAATTCTTCAATAATAGGAGCGGTAAAAAGAATTAATGAGGTCATAATAATAGGTATTACATTGATTAAGCCTCTAACCGCCTCTTCGTTTTCTGGTAATTCTACAGGAGTTAAAGAACTAATAATAACATTAGAAATAATCATTAGAACTAAGCCTACTACCCAATAACGAATTGCTAATTCTAAATATTCTTTATATTTATTGTTAAAATCAACTAACATTTTTTTTATTTCATCTTGAAAGAAAAAATAAAGAAAAAGGATAAAAATAAATTGCATTATTAAATAATATAAATAATATAAAATATCAGGCATTGTTTCAATATTGATATTTAACAATATTAAAGGTATAAGTGATAACGATGAATAAGTTACATAAAAAAAGATAATTAATAAAGATTTGCCTATTTTTTTCATATGATTCTCCTTGAATAATATAATTATAACAAAAAAATAGCTTTTTTGTTGAAAAAAACTTGATTACTATGTTATAATTATCAAGACATCAAGAGTGAGAGAAATCTCACTCTTTAAAATTGAAGGAGAAAATATGATTGAAGAAAAAATATTTAAATCACTAGAAGAAAAATTGTTAGAAGTAGAAATAAAATTAGTTGAAGTTTTGTACACAAAAGAATCTGGAGAAAACATTTTACGAATAACAATTGATAAAGATACATTGATTAATATTGATGATTGTCTTTTAGCGACTAAAATTATTAATCCTATCTTAGATAAAGATGATTACATTAAAGAATCATATATTTTAGATGTTTGTTCAATTGAAAAAGGAGGAGAAGAATAACATGGATGGATTAGCATTTATTGCAGCGGTTGATAATATATCAAAAGAAAAAAACATATCTAAAGAAGTTGTTTTTGAAGCTATGGAGTTAGCTTTAGCGACAGCATATAAAAAGAATTTTAATTCTCAAACAAATGTAAAAGTAGAAATTAATCGTGAAACAGGAGATATTAAGGTTTATTCTGTATTAACTGTAGTTGAAAAATTAACAGAAAAATCAGAAGTGGAAAGTGAAGAAGAATTAACAGAAGAAGAGATTGAAGAAAAAAACAAAATTGTTGAAATCGAATTAAAAGATGCCAAAAAAGATTATCCAAAAATAAAAGTTGGAGACATAATCGAAGAAGAAGTAACACCTAAAGATTTTGGAAGAGTAGCTACTTCAACAGCGAAACAAGTAATTATGCAAAAGATTAGAGAAGCTGAAAGAGAAAGTATCATGGCAGAGTTTGATGGTAAACAAGATGAATTAGTTGTAGGGATTGCTTCTCGTGAAGATGCAGTTAATTACTATATTGATTTAGGAAGAACTCATGGTATTTTACCTAAAAAGGATATTATTCCTGGTGAAACAATTGTAATGGGTAATTCTTTAAAAGTTTATATTGATGTAGTTGAAAGCACACCAAAAGGACCAAAGGTTTTACTTTCAAGAACTCATCCCGGTTTTGTAAAAAGATTATTAGAACTTGAAATTCCAGAATTACATGATGGACATATTGTTTTATTTAATTTGGTTAGAGAAGCTGGAAGTAGAACTAAAATAGCTGTTTATTCAGATAACAATCGAATTGATCCTTTAGGTTCTTGTATTGGAGAAAGAGGAGAAAGAATTTCGAAAATATTAAAAGAAATAAAAGGCGAAAAAATAGATGTTATTTTATATGATAAAGATCCTGCACAATTTATTAAAAACGCATTAAGTCCTGCTAAAGATTTATCAGTTTATATTGTAAATGAAGAAAGAAAAGAAGCAGTTGTAGTAGCAGAAGGAGATAATCTTTCTTTAGCAATTGGAAGAAAAGGGCAAAATGTTCGTTTAGCAACTAGATTAACTCATTACAATATTAATATTAAAAGTCCTGAAGAAATGGCTGAAGAAGGAATAAATATTAAATTTGAAGAAGGTGAGTAATGAAAAAGATTCCTTATAGAACCTGTATTATTACGAGAGAAAAACATCCTAAAAACGATTTGTTTAGAATTGTTAAAAACAAAGATGGAGAAGTATTTATTGATTTAACTGGAAAAGTAAATGGTCGAGGAGTTTATTTGAAAAAAGATTTAAAAATAATTGAAAAAGCACGTAATAATAAAAACTTAGAACGTAATTTAGAAATAAAAGTGCCTGAATCGATTTATGAACAATTAATTGATTTAACAAAATAAAGAAAAGAGGTGGCAATTATGATGAGTGTTTTAGAATATGCTAATGACATTGGTAAAACTGTAAAAGCAGTGTTATCAAAATGCCAAGAATTAAAAATCGAGGTATCAACAGAAGAAGACTTATTAACAGAAGAAAATATAGTAGCGTTAGATAATGCTTATATTAATAACGAAGAAATAGAAGAAGAAATAGCAGATGAAGAAGTAGAAGAAATAATTTCTAAAACTAATATTACAGTTGATGATACTGTTAAAGTCCAAAAATTAAAGAAAAAAAGCGAAATTATTCAAGGTAAAGAATTAGCTAATAATAAAAAAAGAATGTACAAAAACAAAGAAAAATTAATGTCTAACAATTTATCTACAGATAATGTTATTTTATTTAAAGAAGGAATGACAGTCAATGATTTAGCTGTTTCCTTAGAAGTTAATGGTGTTGATTTAGTTAAAAAATTAATTACTTTAGGAATGATGGTTAATCTGAATGATAATATAAGTTTTGAAGATGCTTCTATTTTAGTTTTAGATTATCAAAAAGAATTAAAAAGAGAAGAAACTCAAGATGAATCTAATTTTGAAAAATTAGAAATTATCGATGCAGAAGAAGATTTAGAAGAGAGAGCTCCTGTAGTAACAATCATGGGACATGTAGATCATGGTAAAACTACTTTATTAGATACAGTTCGTAAAGCTAATGTAGTTGAAGGAGAAGCGGGTGGAATCACTCAACATATTGGAGCATACAATGTTAAATTGGAGAGTGGGCGGAGAATTACATTTTTAGATACTCCCGGACACGAGGCATTTACTGCCATGCGTGCACGTGGTGCCAAAATTACGGACATTGCCATTATAATTATTGCAGCCGACGATAGTGTGATGCCACAGACCGTTGAGGCAATCAATCACGCTTCGGCAGCAGGTGTTCCTATTGTGTTTGCTATCAACAAAATAGATAAACCGAGTGCCAATCCTGAAAAGATAAAAGAGGAGTTGGCTAATATGAACTATTTGGTGGAAGATTGGGGCGGTAAATATCAATCGCACGATATTTCAGCAAAGAAAGGTTTACAAGTTCAAGAATTGCTCGAAAAAGTACTTTTGGAAGCCGATATTTTAGATTTGAAAGCAAATCCCGACCGTAGAGCGGTTGGTTCTATCATTGAATCATCGTTGGATAAAGGTCGCGGCTATGTTTCTACCGTACTTGTTCAAAACGGTACTCTCAAAGTGGGCGACATTGTTTTGGCGGGAACTTACTACGGACGTATTAAGGCAATGTTTAACGAACGTAACCAACGCATAGAGTCGGCAGGTCCCTCCGAACCTGCTATTATCTTAGGTCTGAACGGTGCGCCTCAAGCTGGCGACAATTTTAATGTGTTAGCCGATGAACATGAAGCTCGTACTTTGGCAGCAAAACGCGAACAGTTGGCGCGCGAACAAAGCTTGCGCACTTCACCGCACCTTACTTTGGATGAAATTGGGCGTCGTATTGCTTTAGGCAATTTCCAAGAGGTGAATGTTATTGTGAAAGGTGACGTGGACGGTTCGATAGAAGCGTTGTCCGATTCGTTAATAAAACTTTCCACGCCCGAAATTCAGGTAAATGTTATCCACAAGGGCGTAGGTCAAATTTCCGAATCGGATGTGATGTTGGCTACTGCTTCCAATGCTATTATCATTGGTTTCCAAGTGAGACCGTCAATTGGTGCACGCAAATTAGCCGAACAAGAAAAGATAGATATTCGTCTCTATTCCATTATTTATGATGCGATAGAAGAATTAAAATCGGCTATGGAAGGTATGCTTTCGCCTGATATTAAAGAAGTTGTAACTTCTACGTTGGAAATTCGTGAAGTGTTCAAAATATCAAAAGTGGGTTCAGTTGCCGGTTGTATGGTAAAAGAAGGCAAAGTGAAACGCAATAATAAAGTGCGGTTAATTCGAGACGGTATTGTTATCTATACGGGCGAATTGGCTTCGCTGAAACGTATGAAAGATGATGTAAAAGAGGTAAATACCGGTTTTGAATGCGGATTGAACATAGCCAACTACAACGATATAAAAGTGGGCGATATAATAGAAGCCTATGAAGAAGTTGAAGTTAAGAAAACTCTATAATGCAGCCTATTGATTACGTTTTTTTACTACTGATTTTAATCGCTTTTGTGCGTGGAATGATAAACGGATTGCTGAAAGAGATAGCCTCTCTTTTGGCAATTGTTTTAGGTATAGTAGCCGGACGTTTGTTGAGTGAAGAGGTATCACTTTTATTAACAGAGTGGTTTGGGTGGTCGAAAACAGTTGTTTCAATTTGCGCTTTCGTTATTATTTTTTTAGTAGTAGCAATTGGATTGCACAGTTTGGCATTCTTGCTCAAAAAAATTCTGAATGCACTCAATATTAATTGGCTAAACCGATTGGCAGGCGGTTTGTTTGGTGCATTCAAAATTGCGGTAATAGTGAGTTTGGTACTTAATCTTTGCGGTTATGTAGATAAATATGTAGTGATGTTTAAACCGGAAACAAAAGAAGTTTCAGTGTTGTATTGTCCCATCGAAAAGTTAGTGCCTACATTGATGCCGTTACTGAAATTTTAGAACTTGACTTTTCAGCCAAAAACTTAAAAAGGATATGCAAGCAGCATATCCTTTTTAAGTTTAAAATGTTTCAAAGTGTTATCCGGTAACCCGTTCGAGCCATTTAACCATGCTAAACATCACGCCCATGGAGATGAGGCATATTACAACGAACACACTCCAACACATCCATAGTGGCATGCTGTTGTACATCATTGAACCTAAGAACAAAAATGCGTTTCCTACCGCTGTAGCGCCTAACCATAAACCTTGACACAAACCAAGCATATGTTTTGGTGCAACTTTAGAAACAAATGACAATCCGAGTGGAGAAATGAATAATTCCGCCACAGTTAAAAAGAAATAGGTAACAAAGAAGACCCAAACGCCTGCTCTGGCAGCTTCTTGTTGAGCTTCGGGATATGCAAGAAATTCTTGTGCTGAAGGATATTCCATAATGTATGAGAAGATTGCTAAAAATATGTATGCCAATGCTGCAAGTCCCATACCGATACCTATTTTTCTTGGAGTTGATATAGCTTTTCCTTTTTTAGCTAATAGAGCAAATATCCACATAATCACTGGAGTAAGAATAATTACAAAGAACGGATTAATTGCTTGTAAAAATTCAGGGGCAACCTTAGAGGTGTCCATAAAGTCTCTTGCGAACAAAGAGAAAGAGGCTCCGTTTTGATGGAATGAGAACCAGAAAAATATTGTAACTCCCAATACTGCAAAAAGAGCATACAAACGTTGTTTGATTTCTTTTGCCATGGCTGCTTTTTCTTCAGAAGTATATTCAATAGTTTCTGTTTCAGTTTTCTTAATAGGCATGGGAAGTCCCTTTTTAGTCAAAAGAAAAATAACCAATGAAATCAGCATTGCCAAAACAGAAGCAATAAATGAGAAGTGAACTCCTTGATTAAACACTTCCAAATAAGCACTAGGGTCAAAAACAGCACCTGCTTCTACCATAGATTGAGCAGATAATTCGTTATAGTTTACCAATTTTTCACCGGTCAAAGTTCCATTAAGGTACTCATGGCATAGTGCCGGAAGTTTTGCGTTATAGATAAATCCTTTCGCCCCCAACCACCACGACCTGATAAGTGGAGCCACAAAAGGAGCTATCAAACCACCGATATTGATAAACACATAGAAGATTTGAAAACCTGAATCTCTTTTTTCCTTTGCTAATTTAAGAGCTTCAGGCCCTTTTTTGCTTTCTTCCGCTTCAAAATTATCATATAGTTGTCCTACAATAGCTTGTAAATTACCCTTAAACAGACCGTTACCAAAGGCAATCAGAAACAATGCTAAGCAAGTTAACGGTAACAACCAAGAGGTGTTAACATCAGTTGCTGTGATAGGAATAGACAAGAGGATATAACCCGCAGCCATTATAAGCAAACCTTTTTGAATGGTTCCTTTGTAATTTTGAGTTCTATCGGCAATTAGACCACCGAAGAGACTTAAAATATAAATTCCGCAATAGAAACTAGAATAAATAATAGTTGCCGTTGTGTTGCTCAAACCGAACTTTGAACAAAGAAACAACGTTAGAACTGCGTTCATGATGTAGTAGCCAAAGCGTTCTCCCATATTGCTAATCGCAGCGGCAAATAATCCTTTAGGATGGTTTTTAAACATAAATTTTTGGTTTATTAATTATTAAATAAAAATTGTGAGTTATAGTTTTTATGGAATAAGTTATTGTTGTTCAGTAGCCTGCAAATAGTTTTTGAGCGGATTAGCGTACATTTCCAAAAGTTTTTCGCGTACAAAAGGCACATCAACGTCAGGTAAATCTATTTTAGTTATCTGTCCGTCGAAGTAGTTTAATGCAGCCTTTTTTTCATCGGCGGAATATTCCGCTGCAAAGCGTTTGCTGTCGAACAAAGTATCGTAGGCAATTTTATTTATCGGATAGATGGTATAATTGGCGTGTATGTAGCGGTCAATGAGGTTAGCTGTTGTAGCGATTTGTTCTTTTCTGTTAGTTGTTTGTTTGGCTATTATTTCCAAATCGGTATTGATACAGGGCGAAAAAGCGTAATGAACACGTCCTTTGTAGCCTAAAACGCCTGTTTTCATGCTAATTACGTCATCATTTTTCGTTTTTTTATAATCTGTATGGTCGCGTTGTAGCTGAAATTCTTTTGCTTTCAGAAAGTCGCAAGGGTCGTATTCGTACGATATGGTTACAGGCGTAATGTTTAGTGATTTAAGGTTTTCTATAAACGAACTATTGCCACTAATAGCAAACATTTTAAGGATGCTTTCCTGTGTTTTGTCATCGGAGTCTTTGGCTCGACCTTCGCGTTGTGCTATCCAAATACTGGTGCGCTTTTCGGTGATGGCGTGGCGAATGTAGGCTGACAGTTGCGTTAGAGCGTGCAACATTTCACGTTGCGACAGTGCCCGTTTTATGATGAAACATTTCGCCATACGAATAAAAGTATATAACCAATTGGTAGCTAACAAATTATCTCCAATTCCCATTTCTGTTGTTTCCATTTGGTTACTCATCAGTACATAGTTCATGAAAGCGGCGTCAAGAATGATGTCCCGATGGTTGGAAATGGCTATGGCGGGTTGTTCAAAGTTTTCGAGTCCTGAAAAGGTCAGACCATCTGTTTTGTTCTCTTTCAACCATTTAAGTAGCGGAAATCCGCAATAGCGGTGTACGTCGGTCGGAGTTTGTATTTGATTAAAGATAGCCCGTAGTTCTTCAATGTTTATTTGTGGTTGAAATTGTTGTACGAACGTTACAAAAGAGTTATCGTCGAGAAGCCGTTTTATAGTGGCGGGTATTTCGTCGGTGGTGTAGGGGCGGATGTCCGCAAAGTTGTCGGTCATGGCGTTCTTATTTTTTTGTAAGTGGTGCAAAGATACAAAAAAATCTTTTCATGGATAGAGTAGGTATAAATAAAAACAGAAGTGCTTGTGCACTCCTGTTTTAAAGAACGATTGACTAGATTCTTAGTCGATTATGATCTTCTAAAACCGTTGTCTCTTCTTTGATAACCTCCTTCCGGACGTTCTTCGCGCGGTTTTGCTTCGTTTACAACGATGGTGCGTCCTTGTATCTCAGAACCATTAAGTTCTGCAATTGCTTTTTTTGCGGCAACTTCATCTTCCATTTCCACAAAACCAAAACCTTTACTGCGACCAGTAAATTTGTCTGTAACAACGCGAGCTGATGAAACTTCACCATAAGTCGCAAAAAGTTCTTTTAATGCTTCATCTTTCACTGCGAAAGGAAGACTTCCAATAAAAATGTTCATTTGATAAAAAAATATTAAAATGTCCGACAAAGATACGCAAATAATTGGTAAAAAAATCTTTTTTTCCTGTTTTTTTCGTTTTTTTGCAGAAATAAAATCAAAAGGTTCTTTTTAATACATTTTTATTGAAGAATTGTCGTACATCGAATCGATTAATGCTTTATAGTTGTGCTGTATCACAGCACGTCGCAGTTTTAGTGTTGAAGTCAGTTCGCCCGATTCTATTGAAAATCCTTTTTTAATAAGCTTGAATTTTTTAATTTGTTCAAATTTGGCCATGTCTTTCTGACCTTCGGCAATACGTCCTTCGTAGAACCTGTAAACTTGTTCATTTTCGAGTAAATCTTCAATGCGTTCGTAGGCAATGTTATTTTTCTTGGCGAACGCTTTGAGCCGTTCTAAAGAGGGTGCAATAATTGCGGTAACAAAGTTACGTTCGTTGCCGATAACAGCTATTTGATCGATGTACGGGTCGGCACCCAAGCGTGTCTCTATCTGTTGTGGTGCAATGTATTTACCGTTCGAAGTTTTGAACAAATCTTTGATGCGGTCGATAAGGATAAGGTGATTGCCGTCCAATTTGCCGGCGTCTCCCGTACGGAACCAACCGTCGATAAAGGCTTCTTTTGTTGCTTCCGGTTTTTTGTAGTAGCCGGAGGTAACGGTTTTGCCTTTCACTAAAATTTCATTGTCATCGCCAATTTTTACTTTCACATCGGGCATTACTTCGCCGACTGAACCGAATTTATATCCCGAATAGTTGAAACAGCTCACGGTAGCCATTGTTTCTGTCAGTCCGTAACCGTAAACGATGGGAATGCCTAAGCTGCGGAAAAAGACAATAAGTTGTTCTTCCATAGCTGCACCTGCCGTTGGGAAAATATTGCCGTTTTCAATACCAATAACCTTTTTTAATTTATTAAAAATGAAGATATTAGCTATTTGATAACGCAGCCATAATAGTGGCGAAGATTTTTTGCCGATACGTACGTGGTCGATATTATAGTTTTTTCCCACAGCGAGCGCCCATGCAACCAATCCTTTTTGGAAAGGTTTCATTTCCGTTATTTTTTCTTGTACTCCGATAGCCACTTTTTCCCAAAAACGCGGGACATTACACATTACTGTCGGGCGAATTTCCTTGATGGTTTGCAGTATATCCGACGGATTTAAGTTGAGGTAAATTTTTATTTCTTTGCAGAAACAGAAGTAAGTCCAACCACGTTCAAATACGTGCGACAGCGGCAAGAAGCAGACGGATTTATCATGTCGTGAAACCGAAGTAATACGAATATCGTGTATGCGCATAGCTTCTAAAATGCAACTGTGCGGCAGCATAACACCTTTCGGTTCACCAGTAGTGCCCGAAGTGTACAGCAATAGCGCCAAATCGCTCTCTTTGGCAGCATTTTTACGCTTTTCCACTTCGGCATGGTTGGCTTTGTTGTCGCCGGTGTTGATAAAATCGGAAAAATAGGAAGCGCGCTGTTCGCCTTTCAAATTGACATGATTGTCGAATACGATGATGCGTTTCAGAAATTTCGATGTTTGCAGCACTTGCAGAGCATTGTCGTATTGCTGCTGTTCGCCAACAAAAATGGTAGCGATTTCGGCATCATTTACAATGTAATCAATTTGTGCTGCCGATTGTGTGGCGTAGATAGGTACCGAAACTGCTCTAATGGCAAAATTGGCAAAATCGATAATGAGATTTTCCGGTTTGTTTTGCGAACAGATAGCAATATTTTCGTGTTCCTTTACGCCCAATTCGATAAGAGCGCAAGCAGTTTTTTGTATTCTGTTGGCTAATTCACGCCAAGTTAGTCCCACCCATTTATTTAGGTCTGTGTCTTTGTAGTACAAAATGTGGTGTTGGTCACGTTTGGCGGCTTTCTTAAAAATAAGTTGTGAAAAATGATGTAATTTCATAATTATCAATGTTTTAAATTGCGATATGCAGTTTGTTTAAAGTTTCTTTAC
>LSQX01092151.1_pt1 | contig 10331 bp, 10 predicted proteins | sample 654561 | NCBI WGS metagenome assembly LSQX01 (sample SAMN04489861, study PRJNA283612) | anaerobic digester metagenome | isolation source: 4 biogas reactors fed with cattle manure at either 37C or 55C with and... | place: Denmark: Kongens Lyngby | collected 2014
CTCGAGACCCTTTATCGGCAGGCGCTTCGGAACGGAACCGGTCGCGATAACGATTTCATCCGCCTGCAATGTGCGAAGGTCGGTAACTTCAGTGTTGAGCCTTACTGTAATAGGATACTTCGAAACCTCTCGCTTGTACCATTCGATGAGCTCTCTGTCCTTCTCCTTATAAACGGGTGAAGCTGCCTCGTTGAAAATTCCGCCCAGACGGTCGGACTTCTCGTAAATCGTGACCTTATGCCCGCGCTCGGACAGAACCATTGCGGACTCCATTCCGCCGATTCCGCCGCCGACAACCGCGATATTCTTCACTTTTGCAGTTTTTTTGATTTTGTATTTCTTAGACTGCATTGTGCATGGGTTGAGCGCACAGCGAGCCATATGGATCGCATCGGGAAGATCCTGAATGTTCGCCGTACCCTCGCACCGTGCCATTGTGAAGCAGGCGTTGTGGCAGTTGATGCAGGGCTTTATATCAGCTTCGCGGTCCTCCATCAGCTTAGTTACCCAGGCAGGATCGACCAGGAACTGCCTTGCGACACCCATTGCGTCGAGCTTTCCTTCTCGGATTGCTTCAGCCGCCGCGGAGGGCGTCATCTTTCCGGCACATACGACCGGAATTGTCACAAAGTTCTTGATGTGGCTGACATCGGGCAGGTTGCAGTTTTGAGGCATATAGGCCGGCGGATGTGCCCAATACCAGGCGTCATACGTTCCGTTGTCGCAGTTGAGCATATCGTAGCCGGCATCTTGAAGGAACTTTGACGCTTTCTCAGATTCGTCCATATCCCGTCCGACCTCGGTATAGTCGTTTTCGCCGGGAACCGCTCCCGCCCGGAAGCCCTTAGTCTTGGATACGACTGAATAGCGGAGAGAAACGGGAAAGTCCTTCCCGCAAGTCTTTTTTACTGCCTTTACAATTTCCGCCGGGAACCGGTAGCGGTTTTCAAAAGAGCCGCCGTACTCGTCGGTTCTTTGATTCGTATATTTAGTTGTGAACTGGTCGAGCGTATAGCCTTCGTGAACGGCATGGACCTCGATTCCGTCGACGCCGGCATCCATGCAGAGCTTCGCCGTCTTTGCAAAGGCTTCGATAATCTGTTGAATTTCGTCAACTGTTAACGGGCGGGAGAAAATGCCGTCTGCCCACCTGTTGGGCGTCGCGGAAGCACTGGCACAAATGAAATCCATATCAAAAATCGGCTTCGCTATGGTGCCAAAAGCTTTGTTCTTTATCATTTTGACCATGATGTCGTTTATCGCCATAACCCGACCCATACCGGCGGTCAGCTGAATAAAAAGCTTTGCACCGGTCTTATGGAATTCTTTCATGTATTCTTTCAGTTCCTTGAATTTACCGGTATTCTGATAGAGCCATTTGCCACCCAACGTATCACGGATAGGTGCTATTCCGGGCAAAATCAGGCCGACATTGTTCTTAGCACGCTCCAGAAGGAAGTTTGCCGCTTCCTTGTCAAAGTGATTGGGTTCCATCCAGCCGAAAATGGAGGTTCCGCCCATAGAGCACATGACAATGCGGTTTTTGATCTCGATATTGCCGATTTTCCATGGTGTAAACAATACTTCGTATTCTTGTTTCATCTCAGCGCTCCTTTCTCTCTATTCAACCGTAACGGTTCCATCTATGGCGACGGAAATGGTCATGCCGTCCTGAACATAGCTCAGGAACTCTTCGCCCAGACAATCTATCACGGGCATTTTTGCATCAGTCCAATTGGCAGCAAGGATTGCACCGGATGCCGCAAGAGAATCAATAGGTTTTGAAAACAGCATGCATGCAGGCTGCTTTCCATGGGCGCAGGCTGTATAAATAGCCATGCCTCCGGTGGTCGAGCCGATTGTTTCAGGGAGACAGAGCGCTTTGCCGATCATCGGCTTTTTATAGAGGTCTTTGTTATTCTGATCACCACACTTGACCTGCTTATCGCCGAACATCAGCGCCGTCTGATAGCTTGCAAGCGTATTGAACCCGCCATGCGATACCAGTGCCTCCGCTTTCGTTGTTCCGGGAGCGACAACTCGTCCCTTAAATTCCTTTGCCATCTTATTTCGCCCCCTTCGTAATCATCTCGAGAATCTCAGCGTCCGGATAAAATCTCGCGCTGGTATATGTGCGCAGCTTGTTCGATGAGGTTATTACTGGCATTTTCTTTGAGAGAGGATTGTTCATATACATAAGCGGGCATATGTAGCTTAAAATAATGCCCGTCGCTTCGAGTCTTGCAGCATATTCTGTCTCACGGAATTTCCTGATTACGGCGGGAGCGGAGGTGAATACTGTCGGGATCTGCACTTTGCGCTTTCCTGCCGCTTTCAGGCCTTTCTCAACGCGGTCAGTCCAGTCCTTTAGCTGCTGAAGCGTCATGTGCGGGCATCCCATAAAGCAGAGCTTAGGCTTTGCGTCAAGGTCCTCCCAGATGCAGGGATAACTGTTCTTCACTCTTTCAAGCTCGGCATCGTCGATAATGTAAACGGGGGCACCCTCACGGATGAGCTTTTCGCCGTAATCAACCGCTTCCGGCGTCAGATTCTCAACATGATACAGGCCGACGGAGCCGTTTGAAGCTGTAGCGGCGCCGAAATCCTTGAGATAGGCGCAGGTGCTTGCGCTGAGCTCTGTGCCCAGCCACTTATCGAGCCCTCTGATATATGGAACCTTTTCGAGCACCTTCATGCCGATAGCCGAACCGAGGATCTGCGCTTCCGGCATTTTTTCAGTTCGGATTTCCACGACCCAGTCAGCTTTGCGCCCTTCGTCGGTCAAAAGCCCGAATTCCGGAACGAACCCGGTCACGGAGCCCATAAGCTCAATGATACCGGAATTGCGGTTGCATCTCGCACCAAGCACACTGTTTGCGTAAACGACGGCGGAAGACTCCGCCCAGGAAAGGATGTCGCCGCGGTTCGGAACATTTCCGACTTCCGGCAGATAACAGGCGCAGGTGTATGCATCGTCGCTCATGATCCCGAATTTGCGCAGTTGCTCTTCACAGCGCTCTTGCTGGCTGTACATAAACTTGAATATGAGGTTCTGTATAAAGGACGACGGGACATTTTTGTCCAGAGGTCTTGGGTCAGCAGAAAATTTCTGCATACTGACCGCACCGGCTGAAAGAAGCTTTTCGTACAGCTCATAAACCGGTTTCATTACGCCTGTTCCGAAGCTGATGACAGTATGCCCGTACCTGCTTGTAACCGGAACCATTTTTTCAGCGTTGAACGCCTCGCCATACATCACGAGCGTTTTCATGACCTTTTCCATGGTTTCGCCCTTCTCACCATCGAGCAGTGCCTGCTGCTCTTTTGTCAGAATCATGTTTATCTCTCCTTTAACACCGGATTTTTTGGCGGCTTCCTAAATGGAGAATCCCAATTTGCGCTGCTTCGCCGCCCTTACTGAAATGCTTTTATTATACTGCTTCTATTATACTGCTTTTCGAACAGTTTGGATAGAATGTTGTACCAAAAAAGGAGAAAAAGATGTATCATATTAGGATTATTGCCCATATGTAGAAAAAAATAGTACCAGTGATGTAATATATTATATAAAGGAATATATAAGAGTCGAAAAATAGTCGGTTAGTTGGGGAGTGAAGGTGGCCTATGAATAAAACACAAAAAAACTTCAGAAAGGAAGTTACCAAGGCACTTTATATTGAAGAGAAAAAAGCAAAGAAGGGAAAAGGAGCATTTAGCAATAACTTATTTTCACTAAGGTTTTATGGTTACAATAATAGTTACGACTATACTCATAAACCAATCATCATTCGATTTTTCTTATTTGCTATCAGACTAGTATTTTTTATCGTAAGAATTACTTTTTTATTGGTAATGCTACTCTTAATAATTGCTCTAGTATATGTTATAAGAAACAATGTCAACGGCAACACAGTTAGCTTTTGAGTGATATATGTCCTTGCCTTTGCTAATCAATCCACTGCTTGATTTTGCATGCTACAGTGTCCTCCCACATGGGTGCCTTGGTTCTTCGTAATGCAAATAGATCCTTTGGCGATTCGACAACAGAATCAGCAAAGGTAAATATCCCGAAAAGCTTATCAAAAATATAGTTGAAGAGTTCCGTCCCCAAATCCACCGGATTCACCCTAATTCTTACCGATTTTTCTGGCTCCTGCGTGTTCTCAATCATGGTAATGATAATTCCGCTGGCAGCGGTATCCTGCTGTGCACCCGCCTGTATCCCGGAATATACCTTGGCCGAGGCAAGAACGGTGATTTCCTCTATATATTTCTTAATTAAATCAAACTCCCATTCTCCACCGTTATTATAGAATTCTGCAGGGAACAATCCCTTAACAAACTCATCATCATCTCGCTGCACTGATGTTGCCCCAGGCCTTGTTATTGAAATCCAGCATGGTGGCGGAAAAGGATTGGCCATCAGCTGAGAAGTTGAATTCAGCTCCCGCGATATTCGCCTCTCCTGTGTTACGCACGAAATAGCTGTTGTTGATATATGTGCTTCCTGTCTCGTCATTGGAGCAGACAATCCTGTAATAGGCTCCGTCCCCGAAATCCTTCTCATAGGTAACAACAGTCGTTATGTCAATATCAGCGCCTGTCTCGGTTACATTTAGAACACCTTTATAAGTCCCCGAGTAGTCAATCTTCTCAAGTTCCATTTTTACCTTGACCTCGAAGCTGCCGGAGGTTCCTGTGGGTTCTTTAGAGGTGACAACTACAAGATAGACGGCTTTGCTGTCAGCAGAGTCCTTAAGACCGGTTAATGAGCTACCATGGATCTTTGTCTTGCTTCCTATAGCCGAGACCACAGTGACGGAAGCGCCTTTGCATTCTACGCTTGGATCGATTCCATCCGGTAGTTTTTTAAGCTCTTCGGCATCTACAGTAATAGCCACCAGCCTGCATCCCTGACCATTCATTGTAACTGAAGCCGAGCCGAGAACAAGCTTTCCCCCGCTGGCAGCCTCTGACTGTTCATCTGTGTCAGGAATACTCAGCTTCATAGTAGTACCCACATCTGCACCGTAACTGCCCGTGGTGCTCGTGCTGAGTCTTTTATGCAGGATATAGGTGCTTTCCTCTCCCAACCCGGAGGCAAGAGCAGTATAGTATTCATGTGCCCAGCCGGATGGATCGCCCACTGCAGCGATCAGTGCATCCTGCGTGCCGCCATTTTCATATACAGTCTTAATCCATGTGTCGTCACCCTGCTTCTTGGAGAGAAAGGAAATCAATGGGGAACGGGCGTAGCCATCCTGAGCCGTATCTTGCATAGGGATAGCGCTGGCAAATTGCTTTTCAAAATATTGTGAGGTTAGGCTGGTAAAAGTAATGTCTTTTGCACTAGCCTCATAGTAGGAGGCGGTTGCCTCATCAATCCATTCAGTGGCGTTAAAAATGCCGGTATAGCAGCCTTGGACATAGTGGAAAAACTCATGCCACAGCAGCGGATTGAGGGAGCCCGACGCGTATTTGTCGGTAAAGTTGCCAACATTTAAGGTGATATCCCCAAACAGCGTATGATATGAACCGGCATCGTTAATCTTCTTGATTTGCACATTCATCGGGAAATCGCTCTCGTCATATTTATAGCCAAGAGCCTTAAATTTTTCGTACACTGCTTCCAGGTCGCTGAGGATAGCCTGCCTGCCCGAAGAACCCACTATGTCATGAAAGAACTTGCCATCAATCTTCATGGGGTAGTAGAGCCGGAAATGCCCACCATCAGCAAGGTAGGAGACATTTGAGAACAAGCCGCACTTTAGCGATAATGATGTTTCCATTTTTTTCGGTTCTGCTGTGCCCCCGCTGGCACCCATGTACAGCGGAGCCTCAAAAAGCTCTGCCGGTATAAAGCTGGCGCTGGCAGCTCCGTCAGCCACCTCTGCCGGGATATAGAAATACTCCGTCCCTATATTGCCGCTGTCGTATTCGCAATCGACCCCAAGGCCAATTAACAATGCTTCCTCCGCTGCCCCAGTGTAGTCCTCAGGTGGGGGGAGTGTGATCGTAAGCGGCTGTTTATAGGCTTCGGCCAGTGTCAGCTCGAAGAGCTCGGAATTTAAGCCATTCGCTTCTTCAACGTCGGTGGCCTTAACAGATATCATGGATGAAGAATCTCCATCCGGCACCTTGTTATCGCCAAAGCTGACGGTGGTTTCACCAAGGCTGATGACGCCGTCTTCCACTGAAGCGCTCTTGCCGCCGGACTTAACAGAACATGCACATAAGCTGATTAAGCCTATTACTGAGGCTCCTATAAGCACTAAAAACAAACTTGCTCGTAAATTTTTCATTGTCTTACCTCCAGTAAAAATTTAATAGCGCTAGCTGTATTACTTTTAAACGGCTATTTATAAGACCGGCAGCGGTTTTTATCAAATTTCGATAGAAAACCAATGCGCTGGGCTACCATCCGCTGATGCCTGCCGTAACTCCGGTTTCGTGCCACAGCTTTTGCGCAGTCTCAAGAACTGCCTGCCTCTGAGTCATGCCGTGTAAGAGCTCCATCTTCATGGTTTGGTCCGCGTCTCCGAAGGTCAGATACATGTGCTCTTTGTCAATTTCAACGGCGTTTAGCCGAGTACCATGAACTCCATCCAAGCCCCATCGATAGATTTTGCTGCCGATTAGCATGCCAAAGGTGGATATTACGATTTGACCTGTGCTCTTTTCCACTTGGTTGTCCGCTATGGAGATGTGAGCCGACGACACTGCATGGATGCGATTATCCCAAATGAGCGTTGCGTCATTGAGCAGACGGCTTTGTCTCACCAGAAACAGGATAAAGGCTAGGCTCATGGCGCCGGAAGCAAGGGCTGCCTTCGGCAAAGATGTCGTAGCGATCCACACAGTCAAACAAATACTGGCTAGGGATAAGAAAAAATAGCTATTGCGCTGCCTACGTATTAATTCCATCTTCACTTTACCTCCTCCTACCATAAATCTTAGTGGAAAGGCACAAGTAAAACATCGACCCTAGGGATGAAATTACGAAAAAACCTCTCATACTAAAGTAGGAGAGGCAGTCGTTATCCTTTATTCATGGGGATTTATGAATTATTTCTCAATTTGGTGCTTCAGAAGGCTGCTAATGAGCTCCACGCGGTTGCTCACATCGTATTTTGAAAAAATGTTCCTGGCATGTGTTTTTACAGTAGTCTCACTGATAGTCAAAGCATCTGCAATGTCGCGGTTTGATTTGCCGGAAAGAATCAGCTGCAATACCTGCTGCTCACGAGCAGTCAACGGCTCAATTGTCTTAATCTGACGGACAAGATCCGTTTGCTGCGACTGGCTCATATTGTCATAGGCGGCAAGGTAGGTGTGGTTTTTCAGCAGTAAAACGAGCTGGCGGTTAAGGGGTGGCAGCATGACAAGTGTTACACACACCACCGTAAGGGCAATAACCGCTACTTGTGCACCAGGAAGACCAATCGCTGTCACTGACATTCCCAAAAGGCCTCCGCAAAGGACACCAAGCACATTGGCTGAAAGCCCTAATCCGAATACCTTTGCGGAATTATTAGAGTAATCCAGCATTTCTCCGAGAATGCTCCACCAAAACAAATCAAAAATACCACAGGCTCCCAGTATCAGCGTATCCACAATAATGTAATCGGAAATGCTTCGTCCCAGAAGCATAAAGCTAATAAAGGCTCCCATAATCATTACCATGCCTACATACAGAATTCTTGAACGATTTGTCTTTAATGGCAGGTTGCGTATAATCAGGAGGGCAACGATATATGGTACAGCCCAATACCAGCTTGTAAGCCCCGAAAGATGATCGAAATTCGGGTTTATTACCTGGTACATAAGCCCTGAATTGATTGTAATAATAAAGACAAAAAGGCACAGAAGCAGCAGTGGGTTTCTAATGCCCCCGCTGGCTTTGCTTTCCGCAACTTTGCCCTGATTATTTTGATGACCTAAGGGCATTATATAGGAAAAAAACGTACCGATTAAAAGGCAAAACATGGAAAGTCCAAGCCCGAAAAGCGGTGAGCGGTTTACAGCAACCACGTTAATTGCAATCATCAATAAGTTGGAGTAAATCAGAACGTCAGCACAGGACTTAATTCGCTCATTCTTGGGTGTAAAGGCCTTAAGAAAATATCCCCATGCCGCTACCGCGCAGCCGCTAAAGTATCCGTTGGCAATCAGTCCGGCCATCCACGCGGCAGAAGGAGCAAAAAAGAAGGGTACAGCAGCAGCTAAGCAAAAGCCCATACCGGCGAGCAACATGTTTTTGGCGGCTGCTTGGGTCCTGACAATCAAGCCGCAGGTAAGAAGCCCTGCAAAATGCGCAATAATTGCTGCCATTATATAAGTGGATGCATCTATTCCACGCAAATCCAATAGGCTATATAGCACCTGTCCTTCAAAAGGAAAGGACAGAATATAGGCAAAGAGAAACGAAAATCCTGCAATAGAAAGTCTGCGAGCATTGAAAGATTTAGCAATGTCCATTTTTACCCTTACCTCGTCCCAGATTTATTATAGGACTATTATATCGGCATGGAGACACATTTTCAATTTACAAAAAATGAGACTATAATAGAGCGGTGCTAAAGTACCTTTCAGCTCTGTCGGGTAGTACCGTTGCTATAATCTTCTCATTTCCGTACTTCTTTAGCATCTGCGCCGCCGCCCATACGTTTGCACCGGATGAAGTCCCCACAAGCAATCCCTGTTCCCTTGTTAAGCTTCTGGCAGTCTCAATGGCATCCTCGTCGGTTACTTCAATAACCCCATCAACAAGCTCTTTATCCAAAACAGCAGGGACAAAGCCATCCCCTATTCCCTGAATGCTGTGCAGGCCGGGCTCGTGCCCCAGTAAGGCAGATACATTTTTAGGTTCAACAGCAATTACTTTTAAGTCCGGATTCTTTTCCTTGAGAAATTTCCCCGTGCCTGCCAGAGTTCCGCCGCTTCCGAGGCCTGAGACAAACATATCAACCCTTCCGCCCAGCTGGCTCCATATCTCTGGCCCGGTGGTCAAATAGTGGATCTTGGGATTGTTCATGTTTTCGAACTGCTGGGGGACATAGATTGTAGGATCATCTGCCGTCCTTCTTTTAACCTCATTGACAGCTCCCCCGATGCTTTCTTTGGCGGGAGTGAGCACAAGCTCTGCCCCGAAAGCCTTTATAATCTTTTTTCTCTCCTCGCTCATGTTATCCGGCATTACAATTATGACCTTATAACCCTTTTGCACACCTACAAGCGCAAGCCCAATGCCTGTATTTCCAGAGGTTGGCTCCATTATTGTCATGCCGGGCTTCAATTCGCCGCTTTTCTCGGCTTCCTCTATCATATACTTTGCGATCCTGTCCTTTATGCTTCCCCCGGGATTCAGGACCTCCACCTTGGCAAAAACATTGCCACCCGTCAATTTCTTTAGGCTAATCATTGGCGTATTACCGATTATATCGAGTACGCTTTCGATGTACATATGATCTGCTCCTTTATATTGAACTATGTAGTTATATTAATTTATTAATTATAGCAGATTTATGCTTATTAGAAACAAGAAAATAAAAAGAAGTGGCAATCAAATGTAATTATTGAATCAAGGCGACTGCATTAGAAAATTTCTATCTATTGACATCCGTAAGCTATTAATGTACCATAGGTGTACTAATACTCATAGTACACCTATGTATTTTTCTATGGAACCTTACCCGAAAACATACAGTCCTTGGAGAGGGACTTGAAAAACTACTACATTGCAGTATGGGGAGTGATACCTATCATAGCAATAGACTTGAGAAATCCAAAGCCCATATACGAGCAGATAAGGGACAATATAAAGCAGTTAATTATCACCGGGGCTATCAAGCAGCATGAGCAGCTTCCCTCCATAAGAGAGCTGGCTCAGACCACATCAATTAACCCAAACACAATTCAGAAGGCATACAGGGATTTGGAGGCTGAAGAGTTTATCTACACGGTAACAGGGCGGGGTAATTTCGTGGCACCTTCACCTAAAAGAGTTGACAGCGAGCGGGTGGAGAAGCTATATAATGCCCTGAAGGCTACAGTCGGAGAGCTTGCATACTTAGGTGTTTCCGAAAGCAATATATTAGAAGCTGCCCAAAATGCCATTCTACAAGCCACACCACAAGGAGGAGGTAAAGAATGATAGAAATCAAAGAAATAAAGAAGTCCTTTGATGGATTTTTTGCACTAAACGGCGTTAATGCCACTGTAGAGAAGGGCTCTGTTTATGGGCTTGTTGGCCCTAATGGAGCAGGTAAAACAACGCTTATCAAGCATATAGCGGGTGTCTTTATCCCGGATTCCGGCACTATAACTGTAGA
>LSQX01252793.1_pt1 | contig 10331 bp, 10 predicted proteins | sample 654561 | NCBI WGS metagenome assembly LSQX01 (sample SAMN04489861, study PRJNA283612) | anaerobic digester metagenome | isolation source: 4 biogas reactors fed with cattle manure at either 37C or 55C with and... | place: Denmark: Kongens Lyngby | collected 2014
AAACCCCTTTTGCCGCTTGATCAGAAGTGTACCTGATGGGGAGCTGCGGTGCCGTTATCAGATATATAAGGCAGGACGTCAGGCTCTTGATCTTGGAGAGCCTTATGTTTTCATTTGCCATGCCGGACTTCTGGAATGGGCAGTACCGCTTATGCGTGGCCGCGATTACCTAGGAGTTGTTGTAGGAGGAAGGGTGAGATTATGGGATGCAGATAAAGGATTTAAAGAAGAATTGCGTTCCAGAATACACGATTTAAACCTGGACTGGACAGCCATTCAGCAGAGCTTTGATCTGGTTGCTCATCTGAAACCGGACCGGGTACACACAGCCGCCCAACTGCTCTTCAATATTACATGCTACCAAATGGAGCCCGATTTATCCCTATTACAGCGTCAGAAAAAACTCTGGAATAAACGCTCCCACCTGGCAGAAGAACTATCAAAACAAAAAAAAGCTCAGTCACAAGGGTTATCCATTAAAACACATCTGCATTTCAAGAAAAAGGGTTCCAAGATAAATCGGGACAACAAACCGAACATTGAGCAAATGGAGAAACAGCTGATCGGACGGATCCGAATGGGTGAAATTTCTGATGCCAAAGAGATTCTAAATCAGATCCTGGGTGACATCTTTTTAAACGAGAATCAAGAGTTGAACGTGGTCAAGGCCCGACTGCTGGAACTGTTAACAAGTGTGGGAAGGATAGCAGTACAGAAGCACACACCTGGTGAGGATCTCTTTGAATTGTATCAGGATGCGGTCCAAAAACTGCAGCAGATCACCGATATGGAAGGGTTATATTCCTGGACCGTAGAAATCTTTGACCGCTTGATGAACACCATCTATTACAGCAGGGATCAGTCCAAATTCAGCATTGTGGAACAGGTTGCAGACTATCTAAAGAAACACTACACAGAAGATATCAACATCAACAATGTAGCTGAAGCAGTGCACTACAGCCCCTATTATTTAAGCCGCCTTTTCAAAGAAGAAATCGGCCTCACCATAATAGAGTATCTGACCGAAATCCGTCTTGCAGCAGCTAGAAATTTACTGGAAAACACTGAATTAAACCTCCATCAAATAGCCCTTCGGTCAGGCTACCAGGATCAGTCCTATTTCTCAAGGTTGTTCAAAAAACATATAGGAATCACCCCCAATGAATACAGACGCTGGTGGAGAACCAAACATAAACAGAATTAATGGAGGTGGCTGACATGGAGGAAAAACTCATCCTGCAGCAGATAGCAAGCTGTATCATCGATGGAGATACCATCAAGGTCAAGGACGCTGTCACAGAAGGCCTCCGTGCAATGATACCCGCCCAAACAATTCTTGAAGAGGGTCTGATGGCAGGAATGTCAGCTATCGGCCGCCAGTTCCGAGATAACGAAGTTTATGTGCCAGAGGTGATCATGGCTGCCCAAGCTATGAAAATTGCTTTGCATCATCTCAAACCTTTCCTGGCGGACCGCTACCTGGGAAACAAGGGAAAAGTGGTGATCGGAACAGTCCCCTTTGACCTCCATGATCTGGGGAAAATCGTTGTATCAGTTATGCTGGAAGGTGCAGGTTTCTCTGTAGTAGATCTAGGTGTTGATGTTCCGGTCCAGCGCTTTGTGGAAGCTGTAATAAAAGAACAACCCGACATACTGGCCATATCCTGCACCCTCACCACCACCCTCACCTATATGAAAGAAGTGGTGGAAGCTGTCCGCAAAACTGAAGCAGGAAAAGGTTTGAATATCCTGGTAGGAGGGCTTTCGGTAACTCCTCGTTTCGCTCAATCCATCAATGCTGATGCTTATGGAGTTGATGCCAACCTGGCTGTTATGTTGGCCCAGGCGATGGTACGTTAATAATAGCTATTTTAAATTGTAAAGGGGATGGCTTTTTTCTTTCGGTCTAAGACCTAAAAGCCTTGACCCATATGCCATCAATGCATCATTCACAGCACAGGCAGGATAAGCCCATTCAGCACATCTCATCGGGCCATATAAAACAAAGTCAGCACCCCAGTAAATTGTCGCAGCATAAACAGCAGCGCCTGTAGCACTGATCTGTGCTGGAGATGCAAAGCGTTCTTTGTGCTTCCGCTGCCAGCTGAAAAGGGCATTTGCAGGGGCACAACCTGCTGGCAGCCCTAGCAGTTTTTTCACCTGATTGATGGCCAGGGCGCTCCATGCAGTACCTTGCAGATCGATGACACCGACATCAACCAGCACATTTTCAATACCGCTTGCCTTAGCCCTGCCCAACAACCCGTCTTCTACAACACCTATCTTTAAAGCTTTCTCCCAATCTTTCCCTAACAACAGCTCAAACTTTTGGTTAGGCATAACGGCTTCAGGGGAAAATGCCAGCAGCAATGCATTTTTAATTCCCAGCTTTTTGATCACATCAAAGTGCTCATCCTTATGATGCCCATCGATGGGGCTGTAAATCAGCCTGTCCATCACCTCACTGCCGCTGTAATACTGAAAGGTCTCCAGCAGTGTCTTGACAGAAGCAGAATCGACCAATATAGGGCCATCCACGTTTTCCAGCACAAAATCAACATATTTAATCAGTGCCTTAGGCGTATCTCCAATAACATCAGGCAGCCGCTGCATGCCGAACTGTTCAGCCAACTCCCCTTCTCTCCGCAAAAGTTCCCTGGCAGCCCCTTTATTAAAAATACCTTCACTGGCATCGCTGACAATCTTATGACCACCGTAAAAAATGCTGCCACACATTACTGTAGGCCATTCACCTGGCTGACCCCCGATTTTCACACCTGCAATATCAATTACTTTTTGGGGAAGATCATATTTATACATAACCACTGCCTCCATTGCGATAAATATGATACAGTAAATGGAAAGGCCAACCGAGCACAGTTGTGACAGTTGGCCCATCCCTGTTATTATCATTTATTCACCATAAAATTTTGCTTTGTCAAGCCACTTAAATGTATATCCATCAGGGTTTTCTTTGTGTTTACGCCTGACAAAATCCCCAAAAGATTCCTTGAGCTCGGGGATCTCAACCTTGATGGCATCAAAATCCTCAGGCACAGGAAGCGCACAAAAGGCCTTTCCCGCTGCCACAACAGCCGCTACATGTTCTGGGGGCGCAGAATATGGCACTAACGCGGCCATACTATACTGAGCAACACCTGGCCTGGACTCTTTTGCCAGCTGGCGCACAAACTCAACGATCGCTTCAGGTGGCCCATCAAATATTCTGTCAGCGGGTACATTAACAGTCAATGGGACACTCTTCTCTATAGCTACATCTCTATAAACAGACACAGGAACAACATCTGTTTCTGTTCCTGTAATCATAATCTCTCTTGCATATTTAAGCTTATCAGCCAGATAGGCAGCTGGATCAGGGAAGTTCTTTTCACTGTAAGCACAATACCAGCTCACATCCACATTGATATCCTTCGCTGCTTCAATAACTCTGTCATAATACTGGAAGGCGTACTCCTGCTGTATCTTAGGTGAAACATTGGGAACCATTTCCCAGGCATCTGCAAACTTAACCATGATCCCCGGGTATTTCTCAGCAATTGCTTTCAGATAGGGAACAGTAATATCATCAACAATACGCCGCAGTATTTCATGGGCCAGCTCCGGTTTGTGCTTGATAAAGCCCATTAATCCAGCATAACTGCAGATCCCACAGGCAATACTGAAGGGAGAACAAGCAGCAAGCCATAAAGTAGTAGGCATCCCTGTGTATTTCTCCATCAACTCCAGTGAACGAACATATACCGGAACCCGGCCTGATTTCAACGGATTGCCCGGCCACTTGATTTTATCCAGGTCAGCCTCAGATTTGATCAAAGGGTCTGTTTGGTCGATATCAGGCAGTCCTGCAGCAGCATATTTGACCCTCTGTCCCATTGCTTCTGCTTCAAAGTTATAATAGTCCCATGAGGTACTAGCAATTAACCCATAGTATTCTGCAATCAGACAGCAAACCTCAACATGTACATCTGCATCATTATAAAATAATTCACTTTTCAGACCTGCCATATATTGTCCATGTTCAGTTACTACTGCTGCAAATAGCGCCTGCTTTCCTGTCATCACTGGGGCCATGATTTTGCCAAGAACCTCTTTATATGACTTCATCTACTTACACCCCCAAAAGTTTTTTTGCCAGGTCAACAGTGTACAGCGCATCTCGTCCCCATCCATCTGCTCCAGCATCCTTTGCAGCCTTTTCAGTCACACATACACCACCAACGATGATCTTCAACCCATCACGCAGTCCCTCTGATTCCAGCGCATCAATGTTTTGCTTGAGCTGCACCATTGTTGTGGACATATATGCACCAATTCCCAATATATCAGGTTTTTCTTCCCGTACTTTTTCAATAAAGACCTTCTGAGGAACATCTACTCCCAAGTCAATTACTTCGAACCCATTGGCACGCAGCATGGCAACAACAATGTTTTTGCCGAGATCATGCATATCCCCTTCTACAACACCGATCATTATCTTTCCGTTATTCTTACTGTCAGATGCGCTTAAAACAGGAGTTATCAGATCCATTGAACCGCTGAAAGCATTAGCACACAAAATGACATCAGATAGAAAGTATTCACCCTCATTCCACAGCTCTGCAACTTTGTTCATTGCAGGGATTAGGGCTTCATTTACCAACTTCACAGGATCAACACCATCTGCCAGTCCGGCTTGTGTCCTCTCTTTGGCCAGGGAAACATCACCATCGATCACTGCCTGCCCCAACTGTTCGAGCATACAAAGACCTCCTTTTGGGATGGATGATGTTTTATCTATTCCCTATCCCCCGTCTGACAACCTTTGATTTATCATGCACTTATGGTACTATCCTGCTGTGTTAACTTTGACTTTCAGAAAATAAAAAAAGCCCTAACCAGGCTTGTTGGTAAATTCACTTTTCTTTTTAATTAAGGCAGTTTCCGATAATAGAAAACCGCCAAAATGCCTGAAGCCACACTGATAAGCTGTGGGCTGCTGACAATAACATTGGAGATGCCGTATTGCCACATGCTGTCTATTTCAGCATTATCCAGCGGGTACTGAAAGCCCTCAAGGGTTACACCGGAGGCCCCATCCCCTATAGCCAGGACTGAGACTGTTTTCCCAATTTCCCCTGAAAGCTTCAGGGCATCCTTCACCAGATAAATGGACAGCACAGGTGAGTCAAACCGCACAGTTTTGCCCTTCTTTACTAAATTGGCCGCGCTATAAATATTATGAAGGGTATGATCCAACCGTGAACCTGTCCCCCCCCAAATGGTGATCTCATCAGCACCTAACTTTTCAGCTAATTGCAAAGAGAGCTGGGTATCTGTGAGATCCTTCTGGGATGGATAGCGGCAAAACTGTACACCCTGCTGTTCCATAAACTTTAGGTCATCACTATTGACGGAGTCCATATCTCCCACTACCCAATTCGGCAAAATGCTCAGTTTCCTGGCCCAACCAGTGCCACCGTCCACACAGATTACCTGATCAAAACCCTCTTTATGTTCCTGATACCATTCCAAATTCCCGTATTCTCCATTGGTCATGATCAATACCTTCATCACAACCAGCCCCATTCTTCCACACTCCGGAAAAAGGCGTCTATATTCTCATGTTTTGCCTCAAGAGGAACATGGCATCCGGAGCCCAGGATAAAACCGCCCTCTTTTCCCAGCTCATGCAGCAGTTTGCGGCAATATTCCTGCACCTGCTCAGGTTTTCCCAGTGTAAACAAAGGAGCACCAACATCTCCGATGATACAGGTGTGGCCGCCTAGAATCCTGTGCGCTTGAAAAATATCAGTAGTGCTGTCCAATTCGATCACTACTTTTCCAGGGGGGAATTCTCGGAAGTATTCCAAATTTTTTGTCCAATCGCTGTCCAGGTGAAAAATAGGGGTGATACCCGCATCAAGCAGCTTAAAAACAGTTTGCTTCATAGATGACCATACAAACCGCTCAAAAAGAGGCACAGAGATAAGCTGGCAGGTAAGTCGTGCTGTCCCGATGAACAACCTGGGAATTCCTGTTTTTCGAGCAGAAGCAATTCCATCTGCGATCAAGGCTTCTGTAACAACTTCCAGCACCCGGTCCAGAAGGGAGGGCACCTGGTACATATCCCTGATAAACTGTTCTAAAGAGCGCATCATGCAGAGTAAGGGTGCTGCTAAAACAGTAAACCCGCCATATAGAAAAGTTTGCCCCCGCTGTCTAGCCCTGTTAATCTGACTGTTCAAAATATCCAACTGCAGGCGGCGGGCTTTAGCAATCTCCTCATCATTAACCTTGTGCACACGCTTATAGAATTCATTTAGAAAGCTATGGAAACCTGCTTCCAGGATTAATCCATAATCATCCCGAGTAATAGCTTCATACTCTAACATCTGGTACTCACTGTCAGGAGGCAGGTCCACACCGGGCATCATCGGCTTCATAAAGCCAATGGTTTTTTGGATTGGCCCGTGGAATACAAAATAGACGGAACGCATCACATCCCACCATGGGAATTCCTGCTGCAGCTGAACAAACGCTAGTTCCGCTTGCTCATAGTTATACATAAATTCATAATTAGATAAACCTGCCCTTCTCCCTGCGTAACTCTCTATAAGTGGTGCACAGGGAACCCGGTCCGGTTTACCTAACAAAATCGCAGTTTGCAGTCGCTGCTCTGGGGTCAAATAGAAATCACATCCTGCATTTTTGATTGCTGAGTATCAAAACCAAAATACTCAAACTTAACTTTCTCCCCCGGTTCGACAACCACAAAATCCTCATCCCACTGTCCGGATAAAGACTTATAAAGCACTTCCAGTGTACCCTCTATTACCTTATGCTCCAAATCAAAGCGGTCAGCAAGCTTTTGCGCCGCATCTATCATCTCAGACACGGTTTCTTTATTAGCTATTCCTGTGTCAATTACATCAAAGCTTTTATATCCTTTCAACATAAATTTGAAGATCATGTTAGATTTGTCATAACCGTATTTCATCACACAACGGTGATATTCCACTGCTAAACCGCTGTCACTATTCATCCAACCCTTGGTCAAATAATAGGCACGCCCCTTTGTGCTGAGATCCTTCCTGCGTTGATTCCCTCCCAACAGGAGAGAAATACAATCATCCATTTTGGGTATAATCAAGCGAGCAGAGCGGGAAGATAGACCAAGCACAGCATTGCCACAGTAACCAAACAAAAGTAAAATATTATCTTCATTTTTATCACATTTGTCGATCTCTTTCTGCAGTTCGTGCCGCAATCTTTCAGGATATTTGTGCAGTGATGATGGCATCCATAAAAAGGGGTATTTGCACTTTAATATATCAGCCACATACATTATTTCATCTTTTATTGTTTCACAAGCAATAACTTTTGTCATACTACACCTACCACTGTCTTTGAACTTGAATTCACATCAATGTTTAGGATATGCCGGCACACTTCCACACCATAAGCACAATCATCAACCCAATAATCAGCACCTACATATTCTTTAACATCTTCGTTAACCAGGCCACCGATCACTACCTGCACCCTACTGCGTAGATTCCTTTTGTTCAGAGTGTCGGTAATCTCACGCATAACTTCATATGAGGAGGTTAGCAGCCCAGAAAGGCCGAGAATTTTCGCCCCTGTTTCCTGTACAGCATCAACAAAAACATCTGGAGGAACATCAACCCCCAGATCGATGACTCCGATCCCCCTGGACCTCAATAATCCGATAATAATGTTTTTTCCGATATCATGAATATCATGTTTCACAGTACCGATTATTACCTGGGGCTTCTGTTCAGATCCGTTTTCTTTAGTGATAGGTATGAGTGTAAGTACCCTCTGAAAAATAAGCGAAGCCATAATGAGGTCCGCGATGTAGTAATCTTCCCGTTCATAATGCATGCCTACTCTTTTCATCCCCTGATGTACATCTTCAATCAGATCCAGTGGGCTGATACCATTGTTCAGCCCCATTTTTACTAAACTAACTACCTTCTCTTCATCCAAAGTTTCCACAGCAGTAACAAGCATCCTCCGGGTATTAGCCAACGGATGACCCCCTTTTTATATCGATCTGGGTAACATTTTCTTATAAATTGAGAAGTTTTTGTTCCTTAATATACTGCGCGGATACTGCGTGCAGCTGCACAAAGTCAGAACGGCAAAATATCTTACCCCAACCGATGGGTTTCTGCTCTGCTGAAAACAATTTCTGCTCAATCACCAGCAGAGGACTGCCTGGAGAAATCCCCAGTTGATCGGCAACCTCCTGATCACAAGCCTCAGCACAAATTGTAACTTCAGTTATTACAGAGAACAATTCACCATGTTTGGCAACCATTTTTGCAAATGGTATATACTGGAGCTCTTTTTCGATTAAAGGCTTACCTTTAATATAAGGCATATATTTGATATCATAGGCAGCTGCCTGATCCTTAGAAAAAAGAAGCCTCTTTATAACTATCACTTTTTCTTTATTCGGTAGGGACAGCATAGCCTGCACCTGTGGGTCAGGATCCAAAATAGTAACATCCAACAGCTTGACTCCCTGCTGATAATCGCTGATAATATCCATTTCATCAAACTGCATAGTCAGCAGATCATAACGTGGATATTCTACAAAATTACCCTTGCCAGGTACAGAACGCAGGTAACCAGCCTGAGCAAGCAGCGCTAAACCCTGCCTCACCGTCATTTTACTGGCGTTGTACTCTTCACATAAGCGGGACTCAGATGGAAGCATATCTCCCGGTTTATACTTCCCTTTCTTTATTAGTTTAATCACATCTTCTGCAATCCGGTAATATAAAGGTTGCAATTTCATCACATCCATTATAATCTAATTTATAATTGAAATTCCATACCATTAAAAGCTACATATACCAGTATATACAATAGCATATGAGTCTTAAAGGGTCAAGGCTGATAGCTGTCTGCCCCCATTGCTGCTTATTACCTGTTATAACATATCTATACAAGAGCAGCTAAAAAAATCACCAAGACAAATTGCTGCTGTAATCTTCTGTATATGTTTCAGTTGCAACACAGTTGGGAAACACAGCATTAAATGCATCCCACACTTTAATAGCAATATACAACTCTACCTGCTTGTCCATACGTGAAAAATCAATATTCAACAGCTGTTTTATCTTATTAATTCTATAATAAAGGGTATTGACATGAATATGCAATATTTCTGCGGTGGTTTTCATGCTAAAACCGGTATCCAGCAAAGTCCTGAGAGTCGGCAATAATGCGCTATCTGCATCTCCATTCTCCTCAATCAACTGGCCCAGGTATTTTTGACAATAAGCTTTTATTTTCTCCCGTGACTGTGAGAAAACAAAACTGTAGATGCCCATATCAGAAAAATGCTGTGTAAAACTCTTTTCCCCCATCAGCCTAGGTATGGTCAGTGCAACGCGCGCCTCATTAAAGCTGTTATTTAACTCTGCCACCGGGTAGGATCGCCCTATACCCAAAGAACTTACTAAATCAAATTTCTTTTCCACACTATCTTTGTAACCTGCGATATCCAAATATTCAAGCAACTCACTCCCTGTTTGAGGCAAACCTTCTTTTACTGGGAGAATGGCCAGGACATAATTGTTCCACTGAATACCAATACATTCCAACTTCCTTTTTCTTAAGCATTCGATAGCATAAGAACAAACTGAATGCTTATCAGACAACTGCTCAGGCTCTTCAAATTCCTGCAATAATACTAAATAAGATTTATTTTTATCCAGCCTGCCGTCACCTATAACGAAAAGATCTTGTGAGCTGATATCGCTGTTAAAAAACAATAGATCAGTTAATTTCTCTTTAAGGTCATGTTTATATTCATATATTTTTGTGAAGTAGCACTTAACGGCCAATCTCGCTTCTCTGATAACAGCTATTGTTTGACATAATAGCTTTTTGGGTAGGTCTTCTACTATAATAAAAGCATTAGAATTATTGCATCTAATACAGTAATAAAGTGTATCGTTTTTACTCTCATAATAATATTCTTTTTTAAAAACTATAGTTGGGATCTGTATAGACATATTATGTGATATTGCCGGATAATATATCTGACCCTGATCATCCGTAATAACAATTGGGCTATTTATCTTGTTCTCTATATAAGATGTCGCAAAAGATAGGCCATTGTCTAATACTCCGTCTACCAACATACAAGCGTCTTTTGAAATCACGGATTAGACACCCCTCACTTTCACAACCATATGACAGACTTCGACAAATACCTTGTACATATTATAACAAATAATTTTACGAATAATCTATTAAATAAAAAAGGATGACGGTGTCAACTTTTTATAGGA
>LSQX01348233.1_pt1 | contig 10331 bp, 8 predicted proteins | sample 654561 | NCBI WGS metagenome assembly LSQX01 (sample SAMN04489861, study PRJNA283612) | anaerobic digester metagenome | isolation source: 4 biogas reactors fed with cattle manure at either 37C or 55C with and... | place: Denmark: Kongens Lyngby | collected 2014
CCGGTCAGCCCGATCATCAACATCGGAATACGATCGAAGATCTGCGATCTTTCCACACCCAATTTTTCGGAAAGAAGGAGTTCAAAAGAAAGCTGTGAATAACCGCGGGCATAACCGTCGCCCTCGGTCTGGGCGATAATGGCAACGATCTCTTCAGGTACACATTTCCCGCTTTCAATCAGTTTCCGCAGTGCCGAAACGTCATCAGGTGAGCCCATCGGCAATCTGAATACTTCGGTTTTTAGCATTTTTGTTCATCCTTTTCAGTTAGATATTTTGGTTGATGCGCCCGGGTGAGGGTCCTCGCTTCTGCCAGCTTCACCTCCTTTTTGCGCTGCGCTTTCCCGGCAGAGAAACGGTGACAGCACCGGGAGAAATAGCCCGATCCCGAAAAGGATCAATCCGGGCCATCTCCACCATGATTCAAAGTTCCATGAAGCCAGAAATAACATGGGGAATGCAACTAGGATCATAATGGCCGACAGATTCAGCAGCCGACCGCTGTCAAACTCAATTTTTTTCATAGATACTGCCCCTTTTAAACTAGAGATGATTTACTCAGGCCAGATAGTAGATCAGCAGAATGATGCCGGCCAGAACAGCGCCGATGAGCGACAGGGGCAGCACCTTCCGGAGAACCTTGCCCTCGCTTCCCAGAATGGCCGCTGTCGTTGTTCCCAGGATGATATTCCCCGGGGAGATCGTATTCCCCATCGCTCCGCCGCCGGTCTGGGCGCCCAGCACCGGAGCGATGGCGATCCCCAGGATATCGGCGGTTGTCCGCTGAAAATCAGCAAACAGGATATTGGAGGCCATATTGCTGCTGGTGATGAATGCTCCGAGCAGACCGATCAGGGGAGCAAAGAAGGGGAAAAGTGCGGCCGTGGCCCGGGCGGTTCCCTGGGCCAGAACCATGGTCAGGCCGCTGGCCTGCATCACCTGGGACATCGCCACCAGGGCCACCACCGCAATGGTTGACGGCATCAGCTTCTGCGTTGTCCGGGAGAATATTCGATTGACCTGACCGAATTTGAGCGTCTTATTCCTCAAGAACAGGACCAAACCGCCGAGCGCTCCCACCAGAAGAAAGGTTCCCGCATGCGTGAATACGGTGATCGGCGAATAGAGTGCCGCTGCCGGCGTAAATACGCCGAGAGATGTCTCGGTGGCCGGAAAGGAGAGCCCTATTTGCCAGAAAGAGAGAGCCTTCTTCACCGGCATGATCACCAGCACGATCAGGGTAACTGCCGTCAGGATATAGTAGGAGGAAAGGGCCTGATGCAATCCGAGCTTCTCGGAGGTACTGTCCCGGACAACCGCCTGCTCTCGATTCATGATCGTGCTGTCGAGCAGGCGATAGGTTTTCCGGTAAAGAGGGAGGCGGCCGATCAGATAGACCAGCCCCAGAGTGAGACTCGAGACCAGGAAATTGGCCAGAGTCGGATTGACCTGGGTCAGGAGAAGCTGTCCCCCGCCGTGCAGGGTGGAGATCGCCAGGATGGCGGCAAGGCCCATCTTGACAGCCGGCAGCCGGCCGTAAAACCAGGCGATGCTGATTCCGGCGATCAAATTGAAGATCCAGGTAAACAGTGCGGCCCACAGGGCGGTTTCATAGAGCTCACCCCCGGAAAGGCCGGCATGAATGACCAGGGCGTCCCAGGCCACCGCCAGGGTCCCGAAGGTATTCGCCCAGGCATGTCCCACCAGGGGTATGATCACGGCCCACAAGGGCTTTACCCCCAGCCCCAGCAGCAGGGGAGCACCCACGGCTACAGGCACCCCGAAACCGGTGATCCCCTGGAGGAAGGATACGAAGACCCAGCCCACGGCAAATATCTGCAGCAGCTCGTTGGGAGAGAACTGCACCAGCGCCTGCCGCAGGGTATCGAAAGCACCGGCCTCCTGGGAGATCTCGTAGATCAGGATCGCCGGCCAGATTATCGTGAGAATGGTCAGAGCGCTCCAGGTCCCCTTGGTGATTGCGTTGGTCAGCACTTCCCAGTCGGCCCCGAACAGGGCTACGGACATCACCACCGCCAGGGCCAGGCTGAACGGGGCCGCCTCGGCCACCCCCCGCCGCAAGCCGATCATGATGATCAGCAAGGCTGCGATCGGTGAAACTGCTGCCAGCCAGTAGCCGAAAGTAACCGGTAGACTCATCTTCAGGATCCCTCGCCTTGTTCGATTTCCAGTTCTTCGGAAAGGGCCAGAAAAGCCTGCTCAAACAACTCTGCCGGCAGGCGGCTGATCCCTGCGCCGACCATGCCCCGTCCCGCTTCCCGATGGGCCACAGCCGTATGGATCGAGGGTACGATGCCCGTTTCAACGACCTTGAGCAGATCGATACCGGTGGGCGCGCCCCTCATATTGAGAGCAGGGATAGCATAATGCGGCGATTCGCCTGCGGTGATCTCGTACATATCGGCAGTGGAATCCATCGATGCCTGAAAAGAATCGGCCCCCAGGAAAGGCACGATGGCCGGCGAGGCGGCCATGACCATCCCCCCCACACCGATACACTCCATGATCGCGCTGTCACCAAGGTCAGGGCAGGCATCCTGCGGTCCGAATCCGGAGAAGAAAAGGGTCTCCACTTCCGGCGAAGGGGCCACAAACCAGCGCTCGCCGAGACCGCTTACCCTGATGCCGACTTCATAGCCGTTGCGGGAGATAGCAGTGACAATGGAAGAGCCCTTGATCTTGTGGGCTGCGTCCATCGTTGCCTTGGCAGCGGCCATGCCGAAGTTCAGGAAAAACTGATCGTTGCGCCGGGATAGAAAGGTGAGGATCTCTTCACCGACGGCAGGATCCGGCGCTGCTGCCACCACCTCGACCGCCAGTTCCCGCAGCAACAAACAGGTCGAGGCGTGATTTCTCATATGCAGTTCATCGCCCATGCTCAGCGCCTGGGAGATAATGCTGCGCATATCCATTCCCCCGATCCGGTTGACAATGCGGGCCAGAACCGGCGCTAGCACCTTCTCGATCCATCGAAGATGCTCCACCACCGGCGGCCCGTATGCTCCGAATCGGATCACCTGCCCCATCCCCTCGTTGATCGTGCTGTAGGCGCTATTTCCGCCAGTCTGGTTCTCGATCACCACCAGCGGCATGGAGCCGGTGATGATTCCGGTCATCGGCCCAACCGCACCGCGCTCGTTGCAGGGCTGAAATTTCAGCTGCGGAGCGAGTGCGGCGGCTTCCTTCTCATTCCCGGCCAGACCCTCGTATAAAATGGCCCCGATCACGGCACCCTTCATCGGACCGCACATCTTCTCCCATGTCACCGGCGGACCGGCGTGCAAAATGGTTTCCCTGTCCAGATCCAGCAGCTCCCGGGCCGGCCGGACATCGATCCAGACCGGCTGGGCGTTGACGATGCTCTCCAGTGCTTTCTTGTTGCTATCTTCGACCCTAACCGTCATCTCGGTATTCTCCTTTCGGTTGCTACTATTGGGAAGCACCCCGTTCAACCAGTGCTTCCAGGGCGGCGACAAAACAGGCCATGGGCGGGCGCACCACTCCTGCTCCGACCTGGCCGACTCCGGGTTTGTGATGGGCGATCCCGGTGTTGATCACCGGGAGTATCCCGGTCTCAACAACCCGGCGCACATCTATTCCCGTGGGAACACCGGCGAAGTCGAGGGACGGTATGCGCAGATGGGGGCTCTGCCCGACAGCGATCTCCATCATTTCAAAAGTGATCGCCTCCGCATCCCGGGCCTTGCCGGCACCGACAAACGCCACCACCGCCGGGGAAGCTGCCATCGCTACCCCTCCCAGGCCCACGGTCTCGGTAATGCTGCTGTCACCCATATCGGGGTTGGCGTCCTCCTGACTGTAACCGGGGAAGAATAGCCCTTCCGGTGTTTCCACCGGAGCGGTAAACCAGCGATCGCCCAGGCAGCTGACCTTGATGCCAAAATCTGTACCGTTACGGGCCATCGCCGTAACCACCGTCGAGCCGGGGATATCCGCGGCGGCATCGGCCATCACTTTCGAGGCGGCCATCGCCAGGTTCAGGAAAAACTGCTCGTTGCCGGCAATAAAGTCTACCACCCCGGCCAGATTGTCCGGTTCGACGGCTGCGCCGACCAGCCCCGGAGCGATGGAACGCAAAAACAGGCTGCTGGCAGCGACGTTGCGCTGGTGCATCTCGTCACCCATGGCCAGCGCCTGGGCCATGATCTGCCTCAGGTCGATGGGGCGGTGGTGCAGCGCCTTTTTGAGCGCCGGCGCCAGCACTCCGGCCAGCCACTTTTGATGCCTGATCACCTCGCTGTCATTGGCCCCGAAGCGCATCACCTTGCCGAGACCCTCGTTTATCGTCGAATAAACTCGCCGACCGCTGGTCCGGCAGAGCACCTCGAAAAGGGGCATATTCCGGGAGATGATCCCGGTCATCGGGCCCACTGCCCCCATGGAATGGCAGGGAGCAAACTTGACCCGGCCGTTTGCGGCCATGGCCCGGGCTTCCTTCTCATCGGCAGCCTCTTCCTCGAAGATGAGGGCGCCGGCGATCGCCGCCTGCAGCGGCCCGCACATCTTTTCCCATTCGATGGGCGGTCCGGCATGCAGGAGATGGCGCGGTCCCAAAGAGGGAAACACTTCCCGGGCATACTTGATATCGGAAAGGACCGGCTGGGATTCGGTGATTCTCCTGTACGCTTCTTGATTGCTTTGATCGGTATTCATTTTCTTCCTCCTTAAATCTCCAGGCAAAAGTTTACCCGAAACGGGCGCACTGTTTTTTTCCGCTCGGTTACCTTTTCATTTTCTTCAAAAGTTCCATCAGGCGGGCATCTCCACCCGCAGGCGGTTTCCAATCAACATGGATCATGGTCACGCCCTGCTCGTTCAGGGCCTGGGCAAAGGAGGTGATCCCCATATTGATCACCTTGATCTCGCCCGGCAGCCTCGCGCCCGATTCTTTTTTGCATCCACCTGCCATCGTTCTACCTCCTCGTAATTACCGCGGCGGCAGCCCGGGCCGCCCCGGCGGCGGTTTTGCAGATCACCGCTCCGCACTCCCGTAGACGCTCCGCCTGTTCGTGATAACCTTGAATATCATCCCGGGTGCCAAGCAGGGATATAATGACCGGCAGGGCGCCGCCTTTTTCAGCGCTGCTTTGCCGCACCTTCTCGATCGCAGGAACCAGCTCCCCGGCCGGATTCGGATGCGAACCATAACCCAGCACAACATCCATCAGGATGCACCCCACCTGTGGATCGGCCGCCTCTTGCAGCAACCGCTCCACCCTGGCAGTGTAATCGATCATCGGATGCGGCCGCCCGGCGGTGAAGAAATCTTCGCCCAGATCAACCAGGGTATGCTCCTGGGAGCTGTTCGGATCAGCCAGTTTTTTATGAATGCCAAAGGGGACATTGGTGAAACAGGGACCAAGATCTTCTTGCAGCACCATCAGTGCTTCGGTCATCAAGGTGCCGCCCGAAAACAGGCCGCGTAGATAGGACCGCCCCGGGGGGAGTTGCGGTCGCTCCGCGGAGCAATCCGTGTCGCCAAAGCCTTCCAGTTTCGCAGCCCCCGCAAGACGGGCCGCGGTCAAAGCGGCTTTTTCCAGGCTTCTTTCCAGATGCACCGCAGGCCCCGCTTTGAGCTGCTGCTCGCCCATGAATACAGCGACAAACGGCTTGGTCAGGGACGAAGCTTTCTCCAGAAGCCGCTGCGCGGTAGCCTTCTCTCCCGCTTTTGCCACCAGCAGGATCACCTTTGTTTCCAGATCATTTTCCAGGATCTCGAGGGCCTGCCCGGTCATGATCGCATCGACCCCGGGCGCAAAGTCCCGTCCCCCGACCCCGATACCGTGCGAAACACCCAGACCGACCTCGTGCAGGATCACACCGACCTCCTGCAAACCGGTTCCGGCCGCAGCAACCACCCCCACCGGCCCGCGGCGAACGGCATTTGCAAAACCGAGACCGATACCGTTCAGGTAAGCAGTTCCGCAATCGGGCCCCATCAGCAGCAGCCCTTTTTCCCGGGCCAGTTTCTTGAGCATGATCTCGTCTTCCAGCGAAACATTGTCGCTGAAGAGAAACACATGCAAGCCCCGTTCCAGAGCTTTTTCCACTTCTGGCCGGGCATAGATCCCGGGTATTGAGATCAAGACCAGGTTGGCCCCGGGGAGAGTGCGCAGGGCCGTCTCGAATGTACGCACTGTTCTGGCATGATCGGTGAAAGCCGGCCGTTCGACCAGCAGCTTTTCCGCCATCTCCAGACAGGAAAGGGCGATCTGCTCATCTTCTGCCAGGGCAGAGATGAGCAGATCCGAGGCCTGGGCCGCCGCCCCTTCGGGAGTAAGAAGGCCCGCTGCAGAGAGGATCTCCTTGTTTGGATCGGTCCCCATCATCACCGCGGCCCTGGCAATACCGCTCAGCTTTGATATTCTGCTGGAAATCTTCATCAGGGTTGCAGAATCATAATAGGTATTCTTTCTGATAATCGATTTAAGAATTGACATTGTTGTGACCTCCTGCCTGAATCGTGATCAGACCGGGAAAAGCAAGATCGCCTTCTTTCAGCATGCTGAGGGAAAGGTGAATGCCGGCCAGCATATCGAACCCGGATGAATGGCCGCATTCGGACAGCCGTTCCAGCGACTCCTTCAACAATTCGCCGCTGTCAGCCGCCCTTTCCAGAACCTCCTTTACCACGGGAAAGAGATACCCTTCGCCCAGCTGTTCCAGAAAAGAAGCACTGAATTCAGTTGAGTTTGCACGTGCGCAAGAAGCTATTCTCCGGGTCAAATCCTGTATTTGAAATCGGGTAAACTTGCTTCGTCCGATCAGAGATAGAGAACCCTCCGAAGCCAGCAGCCCGTAGCAAAGATCATCCCCCGCCGGGGTGAGCCCGGGGCCAAATCCAACCGCCGCCTGCAGCTGCCAGCCCAGAAGGGCCAAACTTGAGGCCCTGAACGCGCTTTTGATTCCCCGGACCATCTTCCGTGCACGGCGGCGCAGCAGCCGCACCAGGATATCATCCGACCCGGCCGGGCCGGGCGGGGCAAAGATGCTGCTATCACCGGAGCCCATGAGATAGCTTTCGATGACCTGAACCGCTCTGGCTGCAGCGTCGTATTGGCCGGGAAATGGGGGAATCTGACAGGGTGGTGCAACAATAATTCTATCCAGGGTCAGCCAGATCGAGGCCTGACCCTGGATATGAGCAATGACCAGCCGGCGACAACCGGGAAGTTCACCTCCGGCAATCTTCATCCCTGGACGGCACCGCTTGCTCAATTCCTGGAAGTCGTTCTGGCCGACCAGGCAGGTCATCGGTCCGACCGGTCCGCGGGAATGTATGGCCAACAATTTTCCATTGATCTCAAGGTTTATGGTCCGCTCAAACGATGAATGGACATAACCGCTTGCCCGCTCAATCGGCTCAAGGAGCTGCCGGGCAACCCCATCCATCTCTCGCACGCTGATCTCGATCCTCTTCATGGTAGCCCCATTTGCCGTTAGCATTGACCTTGACACCACACCTATCCCTGTTGATGTCATTATAGCGAAAGGGGTTGCATACTACATCGGGGTAACAACCGAAAAAGAGAAAGCATCTTTGTGCATAACTTCTAGGCGCCTCCGGCGGTACGGGGACAGATAAAGGCCAGAGGCTTTCCTGACAGATATTACCGGGGATTCCCGACGGCACGCGAAGGGGCGGTGAAGGTGCTTATGGGCGGGGTATGAACTTCCCGGGGAAATTCACGTGGAGGAAAAAGTCAAGAAGCCCCCGTTTGCGACGGCCCCTCCCCAATATGGGGTCAGGACCGGTGGAGGCTCCTACCTGTAAAATCACTGCCGGTGATCATGCTGCAAGGAAATAAATTTTCGCTGCCTTTTCGTAAAAACAGCCAGTTCGCGATAACCGATCTCCTGAAGCAGCGCCAGGGCCCCGTCAAAGTAGCGCCCGACCTGCTCCGGACCGTGGGCATCGGAGCCCAGCGTTACCGGCACCTTTTCCCGGAAGCAGAGCTCGAGCAGCCGCCTGCCCGGGTAGAACTCGCCGGCCGGAGCAGCCCTTCCGGAGCTGTTCAGCTCAAAGCAGAGCCCGTTCTCCTTCAAGACGCGGGCGGTCTCTTTCCAGTAAGGCTCCATCGCCCTGTCGGGAAGGCGGTGACCGAATTTCTTGATCACATCGATATGGCCGATGATATCGAAAAGGCCGCAGGCGCAAGCCTGCCAGAGCAGCTCGAAGTAGCGTTCGTAGATCTGCTCCAGGGGCCGATCCTCGTAGCGCCAGGCGTGCAGCGGATGGGTGAAATCCCAGTCATCGATGAAATGGAGCGAGCCGATCACAAAATCAAAGGGGTCGCGGGCCAGCAGCCCGGTCAGCACTTTCTCTTTTCCGGGAATATAGTCGACCTCGGCTCCGAGCTTTACCGCGATCTCCTTCTCGCTTGCGGCCAGCGCCCTGATCTCGCGGATATAGCCGGGCAGCTCTGCGGGGCTCATGGTCACCTCCGCTGCTGGCTTGACCCCGAGCAGGCCCAGGGGGTAATGATCGGCAAAGCCGATCTCCAGAAGACCTTTCCGGCGGGCCGCCTCGAGATAATCGGCCGGGGCACCGAGAGCATGCCGGCAGAGCGGGGTATGAAGGTGGTAATCAATCAACGTCTGGGCGCTCCCCACCGGCCCCTTCGCCTTCCCGAAGGGGCCTGTAGAAACAGGAATAGCGCCCCGTATGGCAAGCCACCCCGTCCCCTTCGGGGATCACCTTCACCAGCAGCGTATCCGCATCGCAATCGGCCCGGATCTGGCGAACGGACATGAAATTGCCGGAGCTCTCCCCCTTGAGCCAGTACTGGCTGCGGCTGCGGCTCCAGAAGCAGGCCCGGCCGCTTTCGAGGGTCCGCCGCAGCGATTCCCGGTTCATGTAGGCGACCATCAGGACGGCCCCGGTGCGGTCGTCCTGGATCACTGCCGGGATCAGCCCGGCATGATCGTACTTCAGCTGCTCCGGGGAAAGCGGCGCCGCTGTCTCTTCATTGGTGGTGCTGTTGTTTTCTGTCATCAGATCTGCCTCCATCTGTTCAGTAAACTTGCGCGCATCAATCAACTCGCAGTCAACCGTAGTACGGTAAAAAGCGGAGATCCTTCGGGCTGCGCCCTCAGGATGACAGGGGTGAGGACTGCACCCCCGGGGTAGCAGCAGGAACCCGCCCCCGGGGATAACAGTTAAAGCTTCTCCCCGGTGCAAATAGCAAAGACTGCTCTCCTTGGCAACAGCGAGAATTCACCCCCGGGGATAACAGTTAAGGCTTCTCCCCGGTGCAGCAGCAAATACTGCTCTCCTTGGCAACAGCGAGAATTCACCCCCGGGGATAACAGTTAAAGCTTCTCCCCGGTGTAGCAGCAAATACTGCTCTCCTTGGCAACAGCGAGAACTCACCCCCGGGAAATGGCAGAGACTGCGCCCGCCTGACTTCAGGGGGCCGGTCTTCAGGATCCGCCAGGTGAGCTGCTTTCGCAACAACAAAACCGGCTCAATCTCTTTTCCGGATCGCAGCCGGCCTGGATCCCCCGCCCCCGGGTTGAATGAAACCGCTGTGCAGCGTAATCCCGCCTATCTCCAAGCAGCGGACCCAGCCTTCGAAGCCGGGCGCCCCCGGCCCGTTCAGGCCAGGGCGGCGATCGCCTCCGGCAGGGTGAAGCGATCTGCATAGAGCGCCTGGCCGATGATCACTCCGCCCAGCCGGGGCGCATAGCTTTTAAGGGCGTAAAGATCCTCCAGGGCGGAGACCCCCCCGGCCAGGATCACCTCCAGCGATCCGGCGGCCAGGATCTGCTCCAGCCCCCGGTAGTTCGGCCCGTCGAGGGTGCCGTCTTTTTCGATATCGGTGTAGATGATCCGGCCTATCCCCCACTGCTCCACGCGCCGGGCCAGCTCGACAGCGCTGATCCCGCCCTGCTCGGTCCAGCCCTGCGCCTTCACCATCCCACCGCGGGCATCGATCCCGGCGATCAGGCGCTCTCCGTATTTTGCGGCCAGCTCCCCGGCCAGCTGCGGCGCCCTGATCAGAAGCGTTCCCAGGATCACCCGGGAGGCGCCCGCCTCGAGGGCTCTTTCCAGGTCCTCCTGCGAGCGGATCCCACCGCCAACCTGGAAGGGAACGGCCACGGCCCCGCCGATCGCCTCGATTGCCGCCCGGTTGGCCGAGCTGCCGGTGAGAGCCCCGTCAAGATCGACCAGGTGCAGCAGCGTCGCCCCCTGCTGCTCCCAGCGGCGGGCCATCCCCACCGGATCATCGCCGTAGACCGTTTCACGGCCGGGATCGCCCTGATAGAGGCGGACGCAGCGCCCTCCT
>LSQX01354809.1_pt1 | contig 10331 bp, 8 predicted proteins | sample 654561 | NCBI WGS metagenome assembly LSQX01 (sample SAMN04489861, study PRJNA283612) | anaerobic digester metagenome | isolation source: 4 biogas reactors fed with cattle manure at either 37C or 55C with and... | place: Denmark: Kongens Lyngby | collected 2014
TATACCGCCGCCGCCTCGGAAGCCCGGATGTCGGGCTATCCCCTTCCGGTGATGAGCAGCGCCGGCTCCGGAAATCATGGATTGGTGGCCATTATTCCCATCGCCGTCGTCGGGGCTGAAAAGGAGCTCCCCCAGGAGCAGATTCTCCGCGCCGTGACCCTCAGCCACCTGATTACCATCTACGTCAAGGTCTATACCGGCGCCCTTTCGCCCGTCTGCGGCTGCGGCATCGCGGCGGGGGTGGGCTGTGCTGCCGGCCTGACTTATCTTCTAGGCGGCAGCGATGACCAGATCATGGCTGCTGTTAACAACATGGTAGCCGGTATCACCGGCATGCTCTGCGATGGTGCAAAATTGGGCTGTTCCTACAAGCTATCCATAGCCGTAGATGCTGCCGTCGATGCGGCCAAGTTTGCCCTGCAGGGCATCACAATACCCGCTGATAACGGGATCCTGGGAGAAACGGCCGAGGATACGGTTCAGAATATGGCCCTGGTTTCCCGGCTGGGCATGAAGGATACCGACAGGGTTATCCTCGATGTTATGCTACAAAAATGCCTGTAGCAGAACAGAATAACAAAAGGGAGGCATTATTGTGAGTAATATTGTTGCGTTCCTTATCTTAGCCATCGTGTATTATATCGGTGAATTCATTGGTACCAAGAGTAAGGCCTGGATCCCATCGGTCTTCGTCATCGCGGCCCTGTTCCTGGTGGGATACTGGACCTTCTTCCCCAAGGACATCGTCGAGCTGGCTGGGATGGGGCCGCCGTTGGGTGGAATCCTCGTCATCATGCTCTGCATCACCCACATGGGCACCATCATCAGCATCAAACAGCTCATGCAGCAGTGGAAGGTTATCTTGATTGCCCTGGCCGGTCTCTTAGGTATGGTTGTCTTCTGCTGGTTTTTGGCCATGCCCATTGCTGGTAGGGAATATGTTATTGCCGGCCTGCCGCCCCTTACCGGTGGTATCGTCGCAGCCGTAGTGATGAGTGAAACAGCCCTGGAGCGGGGCTTGACAGCCGCTGCCGTCCTGGCCATCGCCATGTATGCCTGCCAGGGCTTTGTCGGCTACCCCCTCACGGCGGTTATGCTGAAGATGGAAGGAAGGAAGCTCTTGTCCGAATTCCGCAGCGGCAAGCACCAAGTGGCTGCTGCCGGTGAAATTGACGAAGAAATCGGGAACATTAAGGTGGAGGAGGAACCGAAGCGGAGGTTGATCCCGCCCATGCCGGAAAAATACACCACCACCGCCTTTATCCTGGGGAAAATGGCCATTTCCGCCTATATTGCCAGCCTGCTGGGTTCCCTCACCGGCCTTAACCAGGCCGTCTGGGCCCTGATCGTGGGTATTGTCATGACGGAAATCGGCTTTCTCGATCGGGACTCCCTCAACAAGGCTAAATCCTACGGCTTTTTGATGTATGTGCTGATGGTGTACGTCTTTGCCGGCCTGAAGGATGCTACCCCCGAAATGCTGCTGGACACCCTGGGACCCATGGCTATAATCATCGTAATCGGCGTTACCGGGATGATTCTCCTCTCTGTCGTGGCCGGTAAGGTACTGGGCGTAAGCTGGAACATGGCCTGTGCCGTTTCCCTCACCGCCCTCTACGGCTTCCCGCCCAACTATATCCTGACGGAGGAAGCTGTCAAGGCCCTGGCCGAGAACAAGGAAGAGCACGAATTCCTCATGGGTAAGATGCTGCCCATGATGATTGTGGGCGGCTTTGTCACCGTTACCATCACCTCGGTTATTATCGCCGGCATCTTTGCCAACCTGTTCTAGTAGGCTAGGGGCGGCAGTGTGGACCCGGCATCCATTTGGGTGCCGGGTACCCAATAAATGAGGAGTGAGATGGGGATTATGGTTATTAAGGAACTGGCTGAAAAATATAAGGACTATATTATAGAACGGAGAAGGTTTTTCCACCAAATACCCGAGCTCAGCTTTGAGGAAGTGGAAACCACCAAGGCTCTGGTGGAAGAACTGCAGGCCATGGGTATAGAGGTAGAGACCTTCCCCGACTACACCGGCCTGGTCGGCCGCATCCGGGGAGGCAAAGAGGGGAAAACGGTCATGCTCCGGGCCGATATCGACGGCCTGCCCATGGAGGAGCACACCGGCCTGCCCTTTGCCGCCACCAACGGCAACATGCACGCCTGCGGCCACGATGCCCACATCGCCATGCTGCTGGGGGCGGCCAAGATCTTGATGGAAATAAAGGACGAGCTGGAGGGGGATGTGAAACTCCTCTTCCAGGCGGCCGAAGAATCCTGCTATGGCGCCAAGTATTATGTGGAAAAGGGCGTTCTGGACGATGTGGATGCCATCTTCGGCATGCACATCTGGGGTACCCTGGATGCCCCTTACATGTGCCTGGAACCCGGTGGGAGGATGGCCTCCTGCGACAACTTTAAGATCAGCGTCTTTGGCGAGGCAGCCCATGGTTCCGCCCCCCACCTGGGGAAGGATGCCATTGTGGCGGCCGCGGCAATTATCAATAACATCCAGACCTTTGTCAGCAGGGTGAACAATCCCCTGAACCCCCTGGTGGTCACCATCGGGACCATCAATGGGGGACAGAGGTTCAACATTATTGCCGACCAGGTGGAAATGGAAGGGACCATCAGGACCTATTCCCGGGAGCTGAGGAGCAGCATCGAAGATCGCCTGCGGAAGATTATTGAAGACACCGCCAGTGCCCTCGGCTGCAGGGCCGAGCTCCAGTACGACTATTTCCCTGGGCCCATCATCAATGAGCATGAAGACCTGAACAGGATTGCCCGGGAAGCGGCCATCAAGCTCTACGGCGAAGAATGCCTGGTTTCCATGCCCAAGCTCATGGGTTCTGAGGACTTTGCCTACTTCATGGAGAAGGTCCCCGGCTTCTACGGCTTTATCGGCGCCCTCAACAAGGAAAAGGGCATAATCTACTCCAACCACAGCGACAAGTTCACCGTGGACGAGGATGTGCTGCACCGGGGCAGCGCCCTCTACGCCCAGTTTGCCTACGACTTTCTGGCCGAAAAAAGCTAATTAAGGGCGCATAAGTACCCCTTCTGTACAGGGCATGGGTCTAAGATTAAGATCCATGCCCTTTTTACTTTCCTGCCTTTAAAAATATATTCGGGACTGGCAGGGAAATGGGAATTGTGCAAAGAATAAGGCTACATAAGTCAGACTGCCCGGCCGGTCGGGTTTTCACAGGCCGGGGCAGGGGAGTACTTTGCCGAAAGCAGGGGTGAAAAAATGCTAGAGCTCAGGGCCTATGCTTATCTCGACAGCCTCCAGCCCCAGTTTGCCGCCCTGACGGCTGCCCTGGTCCAGGGGAACTTTCCCCGGGCCAACGATGCCGCCCTCTACCTGGAGGTGGCGCCGGGGATCGAAGTCTACCGTCTGGTGGACATTGCCCTGAAGGCCAGTGGGGTGGAGCTGGGCTATCAGATGGTGGAGCGGGAATTCGGGATGCTGGAGTTCCATTCTGCCTCCCAGTCCGATGTCCTTTCTGCCGGCGAGGCCATCCTGGCGGCCATAGGCAAGAAACCGGAAGATGCCCTGCCGCCCTATCTTACAGCCATGACCATTGTCCGGCGGGTGGATCCCGATCAGGCCCAGATTGTCAACCGCAACAAGGCCGGTGCCCTCCTCCTGCCCGGTTCAACCCTCTGCGTGCTGGAGGTGGAGCCGGCTGCCTACGCCGTGGTGGCCGCCAACGAGGCGGAGAAGGTAGCCGCCATCAACCTCATCGACACCTGGACCTTCGGCGTTTACGGCCGGGTCTTCTTCTCCGGCACCGAAGCCGAGGTCAAGGTAGCGGCGGCCAGGATAAAGGACTTGTTTGGCTGGGAGGGGAATATTGAGGATTAGGGGCCGGGTTCCAATGGTATGTTAACGGTGCTCCTATAGAAAAAGCTATAAAAAATCCAAAATCTACAATCACTCCGTCAACAAATGGCGGAGTGAATTTGTTATATTGAGAGTAAGGATTTGGGGAAAATATTTTGCAAATCCAATTAAGTACAATGTTACCAAAATATACAGGAACCTGTCGAACAATGACCGAATTAATACTAACAGGTAACATAAACCTCAACTTAAAAAGGGGTGAATTAGTATTGAGGGTTAGGTTTACTTTGCGTCCAGCGAACCAACAGGAAGAATGCGTTATCCCCATGGATTTTAGGCATCATTTCATCTCCTTGACCAAAACACTCCTGCAGGATTCATTATTCAGCCGGCGGTTTGACGAACCCCATCCGGGTTACAGCCCCTATGTCTTTAGCGTCCAGTTTCGCAAAATCCAGCGCTTCGATCCTGAAGAAGAAGTAATGGTAATAAGTCCACCGGTCTTTTTGACCTTTTCCACCGGGCTGTATGATCTCATGACCGATGTGTGTAACAAAGCAATATCTATCAAAGGGAAGGACACCATCCTGGGCTTAAAGCTCGATGAAATTCACCTGTTACCCAACATTGTTATCAGATCCAGTTGCGTCAAGTTCCGCTTGGTGGGACATGCCGTTTTGCGGGGGGAAGAGGGCTATTTAGACAATACAGAAGCAGGGGAAATTGAAGAAGCGATAAATACCCATCTCCAAACGAAACTAAAATTCTTTGATCAATACATTTTGCCCTTTGAAGATACAATCTTCAGCCCCATTAAAGTAATCGAACACCAAGGTCTTACAAAGGGTGTTTGTTACCATTACGGAGGGAAAATAACCAGTGTCAGGGGTAACATTACCTTGTCCGGCTATCCGACCAGCCTTCAATTCCTCTACGACTACGGCCTGGGCGTGAGAACCGGACAGGGCTTCGGCCTCTTGGAGGTGGTGGAACAGTTATGATAACAATATATCCTTCTTCCTGGTATTACAATGCCTGTGTTCAGGGTTTTCTGGAAGTATTGGCCTGGGGCTTGGGGGAAAGGGGTGCTGAAATCATAGAAAAAGAGTTGTTGCAGGCCGATGGCAGGGTTGTGATTCCCGACCATCTGGCCAGGGCTGTCTTTAGCCCCAAAGGTGTCCCCATGCCCGCAGGTTATACGGAAAACCCGGTGCCGGATGAGTTGGGAGAAATGAAACGGATAACCTGGTGGTGGGTGGCAAGGGGTTATGAGGCCGGGTTTATGAAAAAAGACGACAGGGAAAAAAGTTTGACCAATGCAGAAATTATTGAGACGGTGTGCCGCAGCTTGTTTCATAAGAGTGCCCCCTATCCCAACTTGGCCCAACTAGCCTGGGATAAAATAGAATTCTTGAACAAGTGGTTTACCCTCGATGAAGGAGATAGTTCATCTGCTGTAATCTGCAGTTTCTGTGGTCAGAGCTATGCACCTGAAGCTGAGGCCAGGGTTTATGATGCTTTTCTGACCAGATCGTTATCAATAGGCCTAGGCAGCAGCCCAGGTGCCTTTCCGAATTTGTTTTGGGATGTCAACCCCAATCTGGCTGTATGTAAACACTGCCGCTCTTACTTTCTGTGTTTCCATCTAGTCCAGCGCAATGGCTTTTTCATTAATTCCGATTCCTTACAGGTAAACTGGCATTTGAACCGGCTGTTGGCAGGCAAACTCAGGGGGAATAGGTTTGGCTACCAGACGGCCCTTCTGAATGCCTTGCAGTACGATCCGCAAATACGGAGGGGGATCAGTAGTTGGGGATTGCAGGATCTGGATATTATCGTTTTCGAGAGGGACAAGATACATTACTTTCTCCTACCACCCAGTCTTGCCAAAATGTTACTGGTTCCCCGGATTTCTTCACTCTTGAGCAGGGTTTCCAATAAAAGGGTGTGGGAGTTGGTCTTAAAAGAACAATTCGATTACCTTCCTACCATTATTTATAAATCGCTGCGGGCTTATTTAATTGGGGATAATTTGGCCAAGGATCCGGAGGTTGTTTATGAATCTGTGAGCATTCAGCCTTTAGTAGTGGTTCTGACCCTTTATTTGGAATTAAACAGACTCAAAAAGAAAGAAAGGGGTGAGAAAGGTATGAGTTATCTTGATATAAACCAACTCCGTAATTTAGGTAATGGTGCGCCACTAAACCAGGATGACAATCTGGTCTTTCGCCTGTTGGAACTGACCCGCCTATACCGCAAGGCCGATGTATATCACCTGTTATTGAGGATCTATGTAGCCGCGGGTAAGGAATTTCCTGAACAGCTGGCCAGGGTTTTTACTGTAAGGGATCCCAATCTGTTTAAGACGGGTATTTATGCCTATATTTCCGGCTTAAAGCCTAAAAAAGAAGAAGATAAATCTAGTGCCAAGTGAAAGGAGAGATATCAATGACAGTCAAAGGGTTGAGCATCACAATGCTCTTTGAGGCTTCGGCTGTTAACCGGGATGAAAAATTAGCCGGCAACATCATGTCCATCAAAAAACTTTCTCGTTACAATGGTATTTACTCCTTTATGAGTAGGGCCTTCTTACGCCATCATCTATTTGAGACCCTGCAGAGGTTATACGGCTGGGAGGGGGCACCGGTTACGATAGCACAGGATGTAATCCAGTTTGCCTTTCCCGAAGCGAATATAATTTCCTATCCAGAAATGGATGTGTTCGGGTTTATGAATACTTCTGTACTGGATACTGGTGTAGGAATCATGCGCAAAGCACCTTTAGGAATGACCAAGGCCATCTCCCTGGAGCCGTGGCAGGCTGATATGGCCTTCTATGCCAACCATGATCTGGTTCAGAGGGGTGTGGCGGCAGGCGTTGAGACAGTTCCCAACCCCTTCCAAAAAGAGGAACACCACTCCTATTACCGGATGACCTTTACTCTGGATCTTTGCCGTTTAGGCTATCATGATATTCATCTGGTTAAATTGCCCGAAGAGCTTAAAGAATGGCTTGAAGCACTGCCCGAAGCAAGTGCAGAAGATTTGGCCGGCATCAAGTTCTTTGGTGATGATGGAGTAGAGGACGGAGTGTGGTACTCCATTGGGAAAGAGGAAGTAAGGGGTGTGGTGGGTGTCAGGAATAATAAAACAGGTGTCCGGATAACCTTTATCGTCTCCCCTGAACAACGCAAGGTTCGGATAAAACAACTGTTGGAGGCTGTCACCAACGGGCTTATGATCCACTCCAGCACTGAAAATTATGGAGCAGTCCCTGTCTTCTTTGTCGTGGGAGCACTGAGAGCCCCAGTTCCCATTTTTAACAGTTATGTCACCCTGAAGAATAGCGCAGTGAACGCCGGTGTTTTGGAGAGAGCCTTAGAAAATGATTACATTGAAAAGGCCTGGCTTTATGAAGGCGCCATAACCCTGGACAAAAAAATCAAGTTGGGCGAATGGCAAGGGGTCGAGGAAGTTCTTAAGCTGATTGATTAGGCGGTGGTGAGAAGGATGTCTGTTAACCTTTTGAGACTCAAACTTACGCTGCCCAATGCACATTTTAGGGTGATACACAGCAATGATCCCCGGAAAACATATCCGGTACCGCCTTATTCTACAGTAATAGGATTTTTAGCTAATATCCTTGGCAATAGGGAACATATTGAAACAATGATAGCAGGTGATCTTGCCCTGGGTGTGCTATCTAAATTCAGTTGCGTTGTCCGTGAATACACTTGGATGCGCAACCTGCTAGCTAATGAGCACAAAAAGCGCTATGGTTCAGTATATAATCGTAAATGGCAGGGGGTTGTAGAGCATATCGGGGGACAGAGCCCAGTTAACATAGAGACACTAAATGATGTTGAGATAGTGATATATGTCTACCATTCAAACCCGGCTGTATTGGCTGTGCTGCAGGAGAATATAGTTTGTCCGGAAAGGTGGTTCAGCCACCTGCACCTGGGCCGGGCAGAAGATTGGGCTATGGTCGATTCCATTGCCGAGGTTACCCTACTTGTGTCCGCAAATCCGGCAGATTTACGCAATGCAGATCAATATTATCAATGGATGCCCGAGCCGGCGGCGGCCTTTGGCCTGGGGAAACAAGTGGAGGCCGAGACTTACCGGGAACTCTACCACAAAACCCAGGGTCCTATCATGCTGGTGACCACGGAATACAGCAGGGTGAGGATACCTTACGAGGGAGAACAGGGAGGAATAGTCCGCAATTTTCAGCATGTACCCGCCCGGTTGTGTTGTGCGGCAGTACCTTTCCTGAGCGATTTTACACTGCCGGCCCTTTTAGTCGATCCCGAACTGGGTGCACCAATTTATATGGCAAGGGTCCTGAATAATAACGGTTCGGGAAAGGAAGTGTCTTGCTATGAAGAATAATTTCTGGGCTAAAAGCAACGGGGTTTCTCTGGGCCAACACATCGCTGATGTGCTGCAGGGGATTGAGATACTGCGTCAAGGGAGGCAGGAGGATGTCCCTGAGGAATGGTGGTTGGCACTCCAATATGCCGCCCTCCTCCATGACCTCGGTAAAATAGACCCAGATTTTCAAGGGATGCTGCAGAAGGGCGGGGCCGCTGGACCGGGGCCGGGGATTCCCCACAGCCTTTTTTCATTGTTTTTCTTCCGACCGGAACGTCTCGGTTTTGAAAACCTCTCGGCTGCCCACGTAGTAGTTTCTGCGGTGGCCTTTCACCATTGGCGGGAGAGCTTTCCCGATATTATATTGGGGTATCATTCCGGGGACGTGACGGCCAAGGCGAAGGAGTTTATTGCAGAACCCGACAAGTGGGAAAATCTGTGCCAAAGGGCTGCCGAAGAGCTGGGGGAAATGGCAGAACGCTATGGCTTGAACAGGGAAGTTATTGATGTGAACGAGACCCTGATAGATTATTTGCAGCACAATACTCTGGGTGCGGCAGGTATTTTAGTTCCGCCCTACACGCTGGCCTTTTTACCGACAAGCATGAGGGTGGGTGACGGCAACACAGAGCGGGAAAGATTCCGCATATTCGTGGCGGGAAATCTGATGCGAGCAGATCACTTTGCCTCTCTGGTAGAGGATGGCACGGGTCGATTGCAAATTTCAGACATTGAACAGGGGGCCGTTCTACCGGCCGATATGGTCGATGCAAGGATAACGGCACAACTGAATACCAGCAGTTATTGGCAGCGGGAGTTCTTTGCTGCCAGGCCGGAACTGCAAGGGGCGAGCATGATTCTGGTGGCGCCGACGGGATTTGGAAAGACGGAGTTTGCCTACCTGTGGGGGGCAGGCAGGAAGAACTTGATGCTGCTCCCCATGCGGGCGGCAACAAACAAGATCTTTGAGCGTACGGAAAAGCTGTTCGGAGAGGAGCAGGTGGCTCTGCTGCATGGAGATGCCAGTTTGGAACTCTATATTCGCAGCCGGCAGAAGAATGTTTTCGAAACTGAGGGTGAGAGGCGCAAGGCAATGGATTTAGCCCGCCACTTGACCAAGCCGTACATTGTGGCAACTGCCGACCAAGTTGCCCCCAGTGCCTTAAGGTACCCGGGATATGAAAGGATACATTCTATCCTGATGGACAGTGTCCTTGTTATTGATGAAGTACAGGCCTATGATCCAAGGGCTGCGGCTATCATCACCCATTTGATTCAGCAGAATTCTTTCCTGGGTGGAAAGACCCTTCTGATGACGGCTACCCTTCCTCCCTTTATTCGCAAAGAGATAGTCCGGAGGGCCGGGCTGGATGATAAGCGAATAGTAAACTTAATTGAACTTCCGGATTTTGCCGAAATAGCCACTTCCGCCCGGCATCGGGTCAGTTTCCTGCTGCATGATGGCAGTTTTGCTCCAGTGATAGAGGAAATAATAAAGGCGGCGGTTGCCGGGAAAAAGGTATTGGTGATAATGAATACAGTACAGGCAGCCTGTGAGATTTACAGCCATATCAAGGTCCAACTGCAGGAGAAAAATTTACAAATCGATCATACCCTCTTACATTCCCGCTTTACTACAGAACGGCGCAAAGAGTTAGAAAGTCTTGTCATGGATAAGTTAATGCCTAACAAAGCCGAGAGGGACTTGGCTCCTTGCATTGTTGTTACAACCCAGATTGTAGAAGCATCCCTGGACATTGACGCCGATATCCTGTTTACAGAACCGGCGCCGGCTGATAGCCTTGTGCAGAGGATGGGGCGAGTATATCGCCGCTATGCCCGGAGCAGGGGATTGCATGCACCGGAAGGGGCAAATGTGATCATTATGGTGGAGGACAAGGCTGCTAAGAAGGGTAGAGATAAAGGGAAAAAGGAGCAGGATGCAAGATTGGGTTCGGGAATCGGGAGCGTCTATGAGCGCAACCTGACTGCCCTATCCCTCGTGGTGCTGGCAAGGGAAATGAGGAAGGAGCTGCTGGGAGAAGACGAGCCGCTGCAATTGGCAGGGCAAATATGGGAGCCTTGTTTCCATAAGCGAAAG
>LSQX01366595.1_pt1 | contig 10331 bp, 8 predicted proteins | sample 654561 | NCBI WGS metagenome assembly LSQX01 (sample SAMN04489861, study PRJNA283612) | anaerobic digester metagenome | isolation source: 4 biogas reactors fed with cattle manure at either 37C or 55C with and... | place: Denmark: Kongens Lyngby | collected 2014
CCACCATTCAGCAACATACTGAAGCTGAGGCAGAAAGCTGCCAAGTACTTCGATCAAAAAGCCTTGCTGGTGAAGTGCATAGCGTGTTGCAGCGTATTGGAAAGCTGGATTTTCATGGAATGGCGCCGTACGGGTTAAATTAGCCATACGATCGGCACCGGTTAACAGGCCTTCAATATTATAACCTGCCAGGGCGATAGGAATCAGGCCTACCGGGGTTAGGACGCTGAAGCGGCCACCCACATCATCCGGGATGGTATAGGTGAGGTAGCCTGATTTATCCGCCAAGCTCCGAAGGGCTCCCCGCTGGCCGTCGGTAATGGCAATGATGCGTTTGGTGGCTAGCTGGGGACCGACGGCCTCCTCCAGGGCCCGTCTGAGAATCCGGAAGGCGATAGCCGGTTCGGTGGTCGTGCCGGATTTGGAGATCACCACGATGCCCCAGTTCTTGTCTTTGAGATTGGCTATCAGGCTATTAAAATAAGGCCCATGCATGTGATGGCCGGCGAACAGGATTTCCGGACCGGGGCGATTTTGGCCGAAAGGATCGGCCAGACTATCGATCACTGCTCTTGCGCCCAGGTAGGAGCCGCCAATGCCAATGACCACAATGGTATCGAGGCCTTCGCGGAAGCGGTTGGTTTCAAGGGTGAACTTTTGGGCGTCGTTTAACGATCTGCGGGGCAGGTCGAGCCATCCGAGAAAATCGTTTCCGGCGCCGGTACGGCTCATCAACTGATGTTCGGCCTCCTGTATGGCCGGTTCCAACTGCTCGAGCGTTCCGTCTGGTAGAAAAGGTAGCGCGTGCGAGAGATCGATTGTGAGTGACATATTACTGTTCTTCAGGTTTTTTGGATTGACTTTTTTCGGGTCTCATCTGAGGAAAGAAGAGAACATCCTGGATGGAAGGTGCGTTGGTCAGGATCATCGTGAGCCGGTCGATGCCAATGCCCAGGCCTGAAGTTGGTGGCATGCCATACTCGATGGCGCGGAGGAAATCTTCATCCAGAGCCATGGCTTCCTGGTCGCCCCGTTTGGCCAGTGTAAGCTGTTCTTCAAAGCGTTCGCGCTGGTCGATGGGGTCGTTCAGCTCGGTGTAGGCGTTGCAGATCTCTTTGCCATTGCAGATTCCCTCAAAGCGTTCAACAAGGCCGGGGACCGACCGGTGTTTTTTGGCTAGTGGGGACATCTCAATGGGATAATCCATGATAAAGGTCGGCTGGATCAGCTTAGCTTCACAGAACTCACCAAACAGTTCGTCGATCAGCTTGCCTTTCCCCATGGAGGAGTCTGTCTGTACGCCCAGCTTATGGCAGGTGGCGCGTAGCTCCTGCTCATCCATCTGGCTAACATCCACTCCGGCAAATTCTGCAATAGCTCCATACATGGTGTAACGTTTCCACGGACGCTTGAAGTCTATTAGGTTGTTGCCCACCTGTACCTGCGTTGTTCCATGCAGCGCAAGGGTGACTTTCTCAACCATCTCCTCCACCAGGTCCATCATCCAGTAGTAGTCTTTGTACGGAACGTACAGCTCCACCTGGGTGAACTCTGGGTTGTGAAAGCGATCCATCCCCTCGTTCCGAAAATCTTTGGCGAACTCATACACTCCTTCGAAGCCGCCAACAATCAATCGCTTGAGATACAGCTCGTTGGCAATACGAAGGTAGAGGGTCGTGTCGAGTGTATTATGGTAGGTGGTAAATGGCCTAGCGGCGGCACCACCGTGAATAGGTTGGAGAACCGGGGTTTCCACTTCGAGGTATCCGCGGGTGTCGAGGAAATCGCGCATGGTGCTGATGATCCGGGCTCTCTTAACGAACACATCCTTAATGCCAGGGTTCACAATCAGGTCGAGGTACCGTTGGCGGTAGCGCTGCTCGGGATCCGAGAAGGCATCGTAGAGGGTGCCGTCTTTTTCCTTGACGACCGGGAGGGGTTTGACCGATTTCGACAGGAGAATCAGTTCGTTTACGCTGATGGTTAGTTCTCCCACCTGGGTACGAAATACGGATCCCTTAACGCCGATGATGTCGCCAATATCTAACAGCCTCTTAAAGAAAGTGTTGTAATAATCTTTTGCCTCACCTGGGCAGAGTTGATCGCGGTTGACATAGATCTGGATTCTTCCGGAATGATCCTGAATCTCGGCAAAGGAGGCTTTTCCCATGATCCGGCGGGTCATGATTCGGCCTGCCAAGCTAATCTCCTGGAAATCATCTGGGTTATTATCGAAATGTTGATGAATGGCTTTTGCGGAGGTGGTAACGGGATACGCAGCTGCCGGATAGGGATCAATTCCCATGGCCCGGATCTCGTTGAGAGTTTGTCGTCTAATTTCCTCTTGTTCACTAAGTTCCAACATGGTTTTGCTAATAAAATTTGAGCAAAGATACTTTTAACCCGGCTGATAACAAAAAGGCAAAATTTGCTTACTTTTAAAATCTTCCACCCGACAGTAATTATGGAAAAACTCTGGAAGATATTACCCTCGCCGGACTCTGTTTTTGTTGACAGTCTTGCCGGAGAGCTGGGTATTTCGAAGGTGCTGGCTACTTTGCTGGTGCAGAGGGGTATTAGGGATTTTGAAGATGCCCGTCATTTTTTCCGTCCTCAGCTGGAGGGGTTACATAATCCATTCCTGATGAAGGATATGGCAAAAGCGGTGGAGCGCATCAGGCTGGCCATTGAAAATCAGGAAAATGTCATGATTTATGGCGATTATGATGTAGATGGGACGACCTCTGTTGCCTTGTTATATTCGTTTTTCGGGGAGCACTTTAAAAAGATTTCCTATTACATCCCGGATCGTTATTCGGAGGGGTATGGTATCTCGTTCCAGGGGATCGATACGGCTGTTAATGAGGGTGTTACCTTGGTTATTGCTCTTGATTGCGGGATCAAGGCGCACGACAAGATGGAGTACGCTAACCGCAAGGGTCTTGACTTTATTATTTGTGATCATCATCTTCCGGATAAGGAGTTGCCCAAGGCTTTTGCCATCTTAGATCCCAAGCGGCCCGACTGTGATTATCCGTACAAAGAGTTGTCGGGTTGTGGGGTCGGGTTTAAATTGTTACAGGGTTTTTGCCTGAAGAATGGAATTCCGTTTGCTCAGATTGCCCGTTATCTTGATTTGGTTTGTGTGAGCATCGCGGCCGACTTGGTTCCGATGACGGGGGAGAACCGGATCCTGGCACATCATGGGCTGAAAAAGCTCAACGAGAATCCGGTGCCCGGGCTGAAAGCCCTGTTGACGATCAGCAACTGCGAGAGTAAGTGGACCACGATTTCAGATATTGTCTTTAGGATTGGTCCACGGCTGAATGCTGCTGGCCGCATCTCTAGTGGGGAGAGTGCTGTTGAGCTGCTCACCGCCAAAGGGGAGTGTCAGGCGATGGCTCTGGGTGAGAAGGTGAATTCGTATAATGATTACCGGAAAAATATTGATGTGGAGATCACGGAGACTGCCCGGTCGATGGTGGAGCAGATGGAGCAACAGGGACCACGGAAAACTACCGTGCTCTATCATCCTGATTGGCACAAGGGCGTGGTGGGGATCGTAGCCAGCCGCCTCATCGATTATTACTACCGGCCCACCGTGATCCTGACACGGTCCAGCGGTATGGCCACCGGATCAGCTCGTTCAGTCGATAACTATGATCTATATCAGGCAGTTAGCGCCTGTAGCGATCTGCTGGAGAGCTTCGGAGGGCATAAATACGCTGCTGGCTTGAGTATGCCCCTCGAAAATGTTGAAGAATTTGCTGCGCGATTCGAGGCTTACGTGGCGAAAACCATTACCGATGAGGAGCTTATCCCTCAGATCCTCATTGATGGTGAGATCGACCTTGACGATATCACCCCAAAGTTCTTTCGAATCCTGCGGCAATTCGAACCTTTCGGGCCGGATAACCCAGCCCCCGTATTCCTCTGCCGAAATCTGCGGGATACCGGACGAAGTCGACAGGTGGGACGCACCTGGGAGCACCTGAAGCTAAGCCTGACATCGGCCCTGGGTGGCCGAGCGGACTTCGAAGGAATCGCTTTCGGGATGGGATCCCACTTTTCTGGGATACATTCGGGCAAACCTTTCGATATCGTTTTTACCGTGGAGGAGAATACCTTCCGGGGTGCAACGAGCATGCAGTTGATGGTTAGAGATATTCGGTTTTCTGAATAAACAGATTATCAAGGTGTTGTCATCCGATCAGCCGAGCTGGCTCTGGTTTTCGGATAATGCTTATTTTTACTGAATCATTCTGGAGTTAATTATTGCGATATTTCGAACAGATCACAATTATTCAATGTTTCATGGGTAAAGTCATAGCCATAGCCAATCAAAAAGGGGGAGTCGGGAAAACCACCACCGCTATCAATCTCGCTGCCAGTCTGGCCGTTCTGGAATACAAAGTGCTGCTGGTGGATGCTGATCCACAGGCTAATGCCACATCAGGAGCCGGTTTCGATGTCCGTACGATCAAAACCAGTATCTATGAGTGTCTGATTGACGAAGCTGATCCGAAGAATATCATTCTGAACACGGAGGTGCCGGGTTTCGACCTATTACCATCCAATATTGATCTGGTGGGTGCTGAAATCGAGATCCTAAATCTCCCCAACCGTGAGAAGCTCATGAGTAGGATGGTGGATCAGGTAAAGGAGCCTTACGATTTTGTCCTGATCGACTGCTCACCATCGTTAGGCCTGCTGACAGTTAACGCCTTGACCGCAGCCAATTCGGTCATTATTCCGGTCCAGTGCGAGTATTTTGCCCTCGAAGGATTGGGTAAGTTGCTGAATACCATTAAGATCATCCAAAACCGACTGAATCCCGAGTTGGAGATTGAGGGGTTTTTGCTGACCATGTATGACTCCCGGCTCCGCCTGTCGAATCAGGTGTACGAGGAGGTGTCGAGGCATTTCCAGTCGATGGTGTTCAATACCATCATCCGGCGGAACATCAAGCTGGGTGAGGCTCCTAGTTACGGGAAACCAGTGGTGATGTACGATGCTAACTCCAAAGGAGCACTCAACCATCTGAATCTGGCCCGGGAGCTGCTGCAGAAGAACGGAATGACCACTATGAGCGATTTTGAAAAGATCATCGATTAAAACGAGTTTATTATCATGACAGTGAAAAAGAGTGTGCTGGGGAGAGGGCTGGGAGCTCTGATTGAAGATGCCAATGTTAAACCGGAAGCTGCTGTAAATGAGATTGCTGTAGAGCTTATCGATACCAATCCGTATCAGCCAAGAACCCATTTCGACCAGGAGAGCCTCGAAGAACTGGCTGCCTCTATCCGGCAAATCGGTATCATCCAGCCTATCACCGTTCGAAAATCAGAAGGTAATCGTTATCAGTTGATTACAGGAGAAAGGCGACTCCGTGCATCCGTTATCGCCGGGATGAAGACCATTCCTGCCTACATCCGCACGGCCGACGACCAGTCGATGCTGGAGTTAGCCCTCGTAGAAAACGTGCAACGTGAGGATCTCGACCCGATCGAAGTGGCAATCTCCTACCAGCGCTTGATCGACGAGTGCCAGGTAACCCAGGAATCAGTCGGCGAACGGGTGGGGAAGAAGCGCTCAACCGTGGCAAACTACCTCCGCCTGCTTAAGCTGCCCCCCGAGATCCAACTCGGCCTTCGAACAGCCCTGCTCTCCATCGGACACGCTAAAACCTTGATCTCTATCGAAGATCAGGATACCCAATTGGCAGTTTATCGTAAAATTATTGATAATAACTTGTCGGTCAGAAAGATCGAAGAGATTGTCCGGAGTATTACCGAGGCTTCGACAGGGAAAAGTAAAAAAAAGGGCGAAGAACCAACGGGTCACCAGCAATTACAGGAACAACTCAATCGTTATTTTCAGGTTAAAGTAAGCTTTGTCCGGAATCCTAATGGAAAGGGAAAGATAGTCCTCGCTTTTAATAACGACGCTGAACTGGAGCAGATCCTCGGGAAACTGGACCAAATTAAACAAAGTTAGAATTTGACCTCTACCGGGAACAGGACGATCATCAGGCTGCTGCTGGCAGTGCTGCCAGTTATTGCTGGCTGCATCGGCATACCCGCTGGGGCCCAGGATAACCCGGTCGATACCACGCAGTTGGCAACAACCCGACCGCATTCCATCCGTAGAGCTACCATCTTGGCGGCTACCTTGCCCGGAGCCGGACAGGCCTATAACCGTAAGTACTGGAAGATTCCTATTGTGTATGCCGGTTATGCTGGTGGAAGCTTTGCCCTGATCACTAATCAACGAAACTACAAGCAATCTAAAACTGACTATCTGGCCCTCACGGATGATGACCCGGCAACCGTGTACGAGGGTACCCGCTCCAAAGAGATGCTCCTGTCTGATATCGATCGTTTCAGACGGTTTCGTGATATGTCCGTTCTTGGACTGATTGCCTGGCATCTGCTCAGCGTCATCGATGCCAACGTAGATGCCCATTTTTTTTATTGGGATATCGATGAGGACCTTAGCCTGAACCTCACGCCCGGATGTGGGATGACCAAGGGGTTTGGATCGTTTGTTGGACTGAATTTGACATTTAAAATCAATTAGTTACGCATGTTGAGAAGTAAAAAATACTTGGTAGCCGCCCTGATACTAGTGCTCCTGACAACCTTATCGTTAACGGTGAACGCTCAGGAGAAGAACCCTGTGGTGCACCCGGATACAGCCTGGGTGCTGTCCGAGCAGGAATCCCTACTTTATGTGGAATTGCTCGATAGCCTCTACCTGGCCTGGCAAAACGGACGCCTGCCGATTGAACCCTATACTGATTCTGTCGAGGCTGCCGGCCCGATTGATCGGGTGACTGATACTCCAGATTCGATATTCGTTCAGCGACTCCGCTCCTTACCTTCCGGGATTGAGTTAACGTTTAATAAACAGGTTAGAAGCTATCTCGACCTTTATACCAAAAATCGGAAGAATCAGGTGGGGATCTTGTTGGGATTGGCCGACTATTATTTTCCGATGATTGAGGCAGAGTTGGATAAGCGTGATTTGCCACTGGAGCTCAAATACTTGCCCATCATTGAGTCAGCCCTCAATCCATTTGCCCGATCCAGAGCCGGAGCGGTTGGTATGTGGCAGTTTATGCTCGGTACCGCCCGACTGTATAAGCTGAACGTGAATACCTTCATTGACGAACGAATGGATCCGGTCAGGTCAACCCAGGTGGCCTGCGATTTTCTGAAGGAGTTATACCAGATTTATGGCGACTGGCATCTGGTGATTGCAGCGTATAACTGCGGGCCGGGTAATGTGCGTAAAGCCATCCAACGAGCAGGCGGTAAAAGCAACTATTGGGATATCTATTACTATCTGCCTCGCGAAACCCGCGGGTTTGTCCCGAAATTTATCGCTGCTACCTATATCATGAATTTCCATGAGTTCCATGGTTTTCATGCGCTGAAGCCCGAGATAACCATCGATACCGATACGGTGATGGTGGCAGAGGAGCTTCACCTAGCGCAAGTATCTGATTATCTTGATATTGACATGAGTTTACTGGAGAAGCTTAATCCCAAGTATCGCAGGAAAATCTTGCCTGGAGCTGGCGGACCCCACGATTTACGGCTGCCAGTTGATCGCGTGAATCAGTTTATTGCCTATCAGGATTCGATCATTGTACATAAGAATGATATCTATCTGGCTAAAAATAATATAGACAAGGAGCCAGCACCCAGAAACCGGCGATCAACCCCTCCATCGCCTGATGATGTAGCCTTGAATTATACTGTGAAGTCCGGTGATAATCTGGGATTTATCTCGTCGTGGTATGGCGTCAGCGTTTCTGCATTGAAAGACTGGAATGGCCTATATGGCAATGTGATCCGGTCGGGCCAAAAGCTGACTGTGTACGTGAATAAATCCAAAGCCGATGAGCTTCGCAGGATCAACGACCTGTCGTTTGAAGACAAGCAGGCACGTATTGGAAAACCCGCGACAGTCGTTACGGCGGATGCCACACCAGGGCCGTCGCCTGCGGATAATCAATTTGTGCTTTATACCGTCAAGAGAGGTGATAATTTGTGGGACATAGCCCGTTTGTATCCAGGTATCTCCAATGAAGACATCAAGCGACTTAACAACATGACCAGCAATAATTTAAAGCCAGGTCAAATCCTAAAGATCAAACGTAGGGAAGGTTAACGCCAAATCCCCTATCTTTATATCAACTATACCATTGTCTTCATGGATCATTCAAAATTGCAAACCGTTTGGAATATGCTTGACTTGCGGTACACGTCACATCCTTGGCATGGGATTCCCATGGGGGAAGATGCTCCGGATGAGGTGAACGTTTACGTTGAGGTGGTTCCGACTGATACGGTCAAGTATGAACTGGATAAAGAGACTGGTTATCTGAAGGTTGACCGGCCTCAGAAGTTTTCTAACTATCTGCCTGCCCTGTATGGATTCATCCCACAGACCTACTGTTGGGAGCGGGTGGCCGATTTGTGCCGGAGCAAAACGGGGAGGAATGATATCATCGGGGATGGTGATCCTCTGGATATCTGTGTATTGACGGAGCGGAATATCTCTCATGGGAACCTGATCGTTAAGGCGATCCCGATTGGCGGATTTCGGATGATCGACAATGGCGAGGCGGACGACAAGATCCTGGCAATATTGAAGAATGACGAGGTGTACCAGCATTGGCGCGATGTCGAGCTGGTGCCGGAGACGCTGATTTCGCGATTGAAGCACTATTTTCTCACGTATAAAGACATGCCTGGCCTATCCCGCCGTCGCTGCGAGATCACCCATATTTACGGTCGAGAGGAGGCTCATGGGCTAATTCGCAGGAGTATTGACGATTATCAGGAGAAGTACGGCAATGTGCCATCGAGGCTGAACAGGGCGTTTTTGGATATGTTGGAGGAGAGGAAGTAAAGGGAGGTTGTGAGGTGTGAGGTGTGAGGTGTGAGGTGTTAGTTAGGAGGGTTATTATGGAGTCAATTAGAGAGATTTTCAGGATTGGTCAGGGGCCGTCGAGTAGTCATACGATGGGCCCAAAGAAGGCTGTTACGCTTTTTCAGGCGAATCATCCGGAGGCTGCTCGTTTCAGGGTAACCTTGTATGGCAGCTTGGCTGCTACGGGTCGGGGGCATTTGACGGATCAGGTGATCTATTCGGTTTTAGGGGCCGACCGGGTGGATTTGGTTTGGCAGCCGGGGGTTTTTTTGCCCCAGCATCCAAATGGCATGAAGATCGAGGCGTTAGATGTTGAGGGCCAGTCGGTTGCAGAGCAGACGGTGTTCAGCATTGGGGGAGGTAAGATCACGGATTTTACGACAGACGAGGCGAGTTTGAACCTCTATGAGTATTCCCTGATGGATGACATTCTTCGTTGGACGCAGCAGACGGGTCGATCGTTTTGGGAGTATGTGGAGTTATCGGAGGGGGTTGGCATATACAGTCATTTAGCGGAGGTTTGGCGGGTGATGTCTGCGTCGGTGCATCGCGGGATTGAGAATGAGGGGATCTTACCGGGTGGTCTTAATTTGAGGCGAAAGGCAGCTTCCTATTATGTTAAGGCTAAGAACTATACTGGATCGTTGGAGAGTAAGACCAAGATTTTTGCGTATGCGTTGGCGGTAGCGGAGGAGAATGCGGCTGGGGGGTTGATCAGCACGGCGCCTACCTGCGGAAGTTCGGGGGTGTTGCCGGCGGTGTTGACCCGGTTAAAAGAGAGTTTTGATTTATCGGATCAGAAGATTCATAGAGCTTTAGCTACTGCGGGGCTGATTGGAAATATTGTCAAAACCAATGCGTCGATCAGTGGTGCGGAGGTTGGCTGCCAGGGTGAGATTGGAACGGCCTGTGCGATGGCTGCTGCTGCGGCAGCGCAATTGTTGGGAGGAACGCCCCATCAGATTGAATATGCGGCTGAGATGGGCATTGAGCATCACCTTGGATTAACGTGTGATCCGGTCGCCGGACTGGTTCAGGTGCCCTGCATTGAGCGTAATGCTTTTGCTGCCGAGCGGGCGCTGAATACGGCTACTTTTTCGCTGCTCTCTGATGGACGTCACCTGGTGTCGTTCGATAAGATTGTCCAAACCATGAAACAAACCGGTCATGATTTACCCTCTATTTACAAAGAGACGTCGGAGGGAGGTATGGCCATTACCTGGTAAAACCCTCTCATTATGAAGCATTTATTCGTTTTTTTATTGCATTGCTGCTGTTGGCAGCTTGTTCCCGTGAAAAGGGCACTCAATTTGATACCCTGCAGACGCTGAAGATATCGACGGGGGATCTTCGTGAACAGATCAACCTGTCTGATTTTGTTACTAAAA
>LSQX01157241.1_pt1 | contig 10330 bp, 9 predicted proteins | sample 654561 | NCBI WGS metagenome assembly LSQX01 (sample SAMN04489861, study PRJNA283612) | anaerobic digester metagenome | isolation source: 4 biogas reactors fed with cattle manure at either 37C or 55C with and... | place: Denmark: Kongens Lyngby | collected 2014
AATCTAGCACAATAGGTTAAATTATATATAATATATACAATATTATGTAACGTTGCATCCTCTATGAGGATGTAATGATATAAAAAACTGAATAAAGGGGGTGCAGAGATGTCCAGGAGAATGATATCTGGGATGCTTGTGCTTGTGATGGTCTTACTCATGTTTTCCAGTCAAGCATTTGCTTCTTCGGGCTTATTAAGGCTTGGAAGCAGAGGCAGTGCTGTTGTTGACCTGCAGAAGAAGCTTAATTCCTTAGGTTATAATGTAGGAAAGGCTGATGGAATCTTCGGCAGCAAGACAAAAGCTGCAGTAATGGCATTCCAAAGGGAGAATGGACTAGCAGTAGATGGTATAGTAGGACCTGCCACTTGGGCTAAATTAAATGGAAGTTCTACTCCTTCAAATTCTAATGACTCTAAGTCTAATGATTCTAAGTCCGAAACATCATCTAAGGGAAATTCACCTATAACCCAAACCCTGCGACAAGGCAGTCGTGGAAGTCAGGTTAAGATCTTGCAGGAGCGCCTTAATTCCTTAGGTTATAAAGCAGGAACGGCAGATGGGATCTTTGGCAGCAAGACAAAAGCTGCGGTAATGGCCTTTCAAAGGGCAAATGGTTTAGTGGTTGATGGCATAGTAGGTCCAGCAACAATAGCAAAGTTATATCCGCCTACGTCTCAGCCAAAACCAGAAGAACCTAAAGAAGATCCTAAAGAAGATCCAAAAACAGGAGTAGTGGAATATAAGCCCAATCCAGGAGAACTAGCAGGCAAAATCATTATCATAGATGCAGGTCATGGTGGTTCTGATTCTGGAGCAGTATGGGAAGATAAAAATGGTGTTGTATCTAAAAAAGGAACCAAATATATCGAAAAAGAATTCAATCTTGATATGGCTCTAAGGCTAGAGAGAATACTAAAACAAGCTGGTGCAACAGTAATAATGACCCGCACAACTGATACATACTATTCTCTCTACTATAGAAGCGCCTTTGTCAACAAATTTATAGTTGACCTGGAGATAGCTGCTCAAGAGAAGATAGAGCAGGATTTATCGGCTGATTTGGATAATAAAATTGCTGAACTGGATAGCAAGCAAGAAGAACTGGGTGAGAAGGATCAGATTGAAGAATCTATTAACCAGTTAAGAAATCAAATAACAGCTAAAGAAGAAGAACTTATAGAGTTAGAAAAAGAAAGCAACCTACAACAATTAAAAGAAAAGTTAGCTAATTATATTTCTGAGCTGAAGGAACTTGGCTATGATATACAAGAAGGAGATAATATACTTGAAAAAATAGACAGCTGGATAGCTGAACTATGCGATGATGAGGAAACAAATGCTGATAGAATTCAAGTATTAGAAGACTTAAAGGAAAATATAGCTGAGGTTATTAGTAAGATAACATCCATTGAAGCCAAGATAGCAGAGTTAAATGAACTCGAAGGGCAAAAAGAAGCTCTTGAAGAAAAATTAGAGTATCTAAAGAATCTGGAGGAACAAATTATACCTGATTTAAATGCTGCCATTAAAGCGAGAAGAGATGAGAAAAAGGAAGTAGAAGATCTAATTGCTGATCTCAAAGCAAAAACAGGAAAATTACAAACATTCCTTAACAATCCCAGCTTAAATAGCCGAACAGGAATTTATACCTATTCATCCGGATACAAAGTCAATGAGGAATTAAAAGAAATATTTAACTTAACAAGGGCAAAATATGAAGACAATATAATATTTATCTCTATTCATTGCAATGCATCAGGCAGCAGCGGTAGCACCACTACTGCCTCCGGGGTACAGGTATACAACAGAGACAATAGCAGCAGTCCTTCTGATAGTATAAATAAAAACTATTATAAGAGCTATAATGAAGAAAAACGTATAAAACTAGCTAAAGCCTTGTTAAAACATACTAGTGCAAATACCAACTTCAAAGGAACTTGGTCCCAACCTAGGATCGGGGATTTCCATGTTATAAGAGAGCATAACTTGCCTTCTGTGCTCATGGAAATAGGATTTGTTAATAATCCTCAGGATGCTAAGCTACTAAGTCAGCCTCAAACTAGGGAAGACGCTGCTAAAGGTATGTATCTAGGTATAGTCGAGTATTTCAAGAACTAGTAGTTCAGCAAAAAAATCTATTAAGCGGTTATGGTGTAACAACCTTAGCCGCTTTTTTCTATTCCAGTCTTTTAAATCCAGGCTTTGACATTTATAATGAATAAAGGATATAATCAATCAGAAGTCATATATTAAAGATGTGTATTAGTAAGACATTTAAGGAAAGGATGTTTCGTATGAAGCTGTCTCTTAAGGATATAGAAATGATGGCTCAATGGTCAAAGCTAGAGCTTGACCAAGAAGAAAAACTAGGCTTTGAGGATAAATTGAATAAAATCCTTCAAAAGATAGATATCATTAAAGAGCTTGATACAAATCATGTGCAACTTACTGAGGATAGATCTATACATAGATATATTTTAAGAGATGATAAAGTTGGACCTTCCTTGAATAGGGATCTGGTGCTAAAAAATGCTCAGGATACTAGGAATGGTATGTTTAGTGTGCCAAGTATATTGGATTAAGGGATATAAGGAGGGTAAATACCTATGGAGTTATATAAATTGACAGTACACGAGATTAGGGGCTTGGTTAATAAAGGGAAGTTGTCCATAGAAAAGCTGGTACGGGGGGTTATCCAACGGATAGACAGTACTGAAAGTCTATTAGATTCTTTTATTACATTGAATATAGATGAGGCATTGCATCAAGCTAGAACTCTAGATCAATTGATTTCGCAAGAAGCTAGATTATCCACCTTAGCGGGAATTCCTTTTGGAGTACAGGATAATATCTGCACTTTTGGCATAAGAACTACCTGCGCTTCAAAGATGTTGGATGATTTTATACCACCTTACGATTCTTCTGTTATAGAAAAACTAAAGAACTCTCATTCAATTATATTAGGTAAACTCAATATGGATGAGTTTGGTATGGGATCCTCTACTCAGAATTCTGCTTTTAAATTTACAAAGAATCCCTGGAGTTTACATAAGGTATCAGGAGGTGCAGCAGGAGGAGGGGCAGCTGCTGTAGCATCGGATCAGGTCTTCTATGCCATAGGTTCTGACGCATCGGGATGTTTGAGGCAACCAGCTGCATTTTGTGGAGTAGTAGGAATTAAACCAACCTATGGATTGGTATCAAGATTTGGATTAGTTGCCTGTGCACCATCTTTAGAACAGATTGGTTGCATTACCAAAGATGTAACCGATTGCGCCTATGTACTTGAAGAAATAGCATTCTATGATAAGAAGGACTCAACTTCCATAAGGAATGGCAATTCAACATATACAAGTTATCTAATGGATGATGTAAAGGGACTTAAAATTGGTGTTCCCAAAGAAATCTTTGATGAAAGTTGGGATCCGGATGTAAGGACCTATGTAAATAATTCGATTGAAATTTTAAAAAAACTAGGTGCTCAAATTGTGGATATAACCCTACCCCATTTTAAATATGCTTCCGCTTCTCATTCTATTATTTTCTGCTGTGAAAGCTCCAGTAATTTGGCAAGATATGATGGTATAAAATATGGCATGAGGGCAAAGGGTGTTGACAATTTAGAGGAACTTTATTGTAAAACTAGATCTCAAGGATTTGGACAAGAGGTTAAGGCTATACTTATGTTAGGTAATCTTTTTTTGAGTAATAAATTTTATGATTCACACTATAAAAAGGCCTTAAAGATTAGGGAGCTTTTAAGGAATGATATTAGAAAAGCCTTTGAAAAATGCCATATTATTCTTACTCCTACTAGTCCAATACTAGCCTTTGATTTTAATCATGAATCTAGCTTGCCCATAGGCATGAGTGAATCACAGCGCTATGCTCTATTAGCAAATATGACTGGTATTCCTGCCATATCCATTCCTTGTGGATTTAGCCAAGAGGGATTGCCTATAGGATTGCAGCTAATGGCAGATAAATTTAATGAAGGAACATTGATTAAGGCTGCATACACCTTTGAACGTAATACTGATTATCATATGAAAAAGCCTATGAAACTGGAGGTGACTGAATGAAATATGAAACCGTAGTTGGATTGGAGATACACGTTGAACTAAAAACCCAATCCAAAATGTTTTGTGCTTGTTCAACTGCTTTTGGTAGTGAGCCCAATAGTCAATGCTGTCCTATATGCCTAGGTATTCCGGGAGCTTTGCCTACTATAAATAAAAAAGCTGTAGAGCTAGCTATAAAAACAGGATTGGCTTTAAATTGCAAGATTTCGGAATACAATACTATGGATAGAAAAAATTATTTTTACCCTGACTTACCCAAAGCCTATCAAACAACCCAGCAATACCATCCTATATGTAGAGATGGTTATTTGGATATAAACATAGATGGAAGAAAAAAGCGAGTTGGAATTACCAGAATTCATTTAGAGGAAGATGCGGGTAAATTGATACATGATAGTGAAAATTCACTGTCTCTAATAGATTATAATAGGGCGGGGGTTCCCCTTATTGAAATTGTTACAGAACCTCATATAGAATCTCCAGAGGAGGCAGTAGCTTTCCTTGAAGAATTGCGTAATATATTAATATACTTAGATGTTTCAGACTGTAAGATGCAAGAAGGCTCTCTGAGGTGCGATGTAAACCTTTCCATAAGGCCGAAAGGACAGACCAGTCTAGGAACCAGGACGGAAATGAAAAATCTAAACTCCTTTAGAGCAGTTCAAAGGGCAATAAAAAATGAAGCTGAAAGGCAGCAAAATATACTTGAGTCCGGAGGAGAGATATTGCAGGAGACTCGAAGATGGGATGATCTAAAGGGGCAGAGCGTAGCCATGAGGGAGAAACAGGAAGCAGATGATTATAGATATTTTCAAGATCCTGATCTGGTGCCTTTTATTATAGACAATCAAATGGTAGAAAAGATAAAAAACAATATGCCTGAGCTGCCAGCACAAAAAAGAGAGAGATTTGTATCTGAATATGGACTTCCTGAATATGATTCTAGGATTTTGACATCTTCCCGAGAGCTAGCAGACTTTTTTGAAGCTAGTGTAAAGTTATACGACGAGATGAAGGGTTCAAAAGAATCAAAAACAGTAAGCAATTGGCTTATGGGAGATTTAATGAGGCTTACAAAGGAATTGGGAGTTGAGCTTGGAGATCTAAAGCTTACTCCATCACTTTTAGTTCAACTATTAAAGCTGATAGACCAGGGGGTTATAAGCAGCCCTATTGCAAAGGAAGTCTTTGATGAAATGTGTCAAAGTGGACAAGAACCGGATAAAATTGTGGAGAAAAAAGGACTTAGACAAATTTCTGATATAGATCAATTAAAGGAAATTGTACGGGAAGTTATCCAAGAAAATCCAAAAACTATAGCGGATTATAAGGCAGGGAAAAAGAAGGCCTTTGGCCATTTAGTTGGACAAACCATGAAAAAGACAAAAGGAAAGGCTAATCCTCAACTGGTAAATAAGCTTCTTCAGGATGAGATTAATATATTTCAATAACAGGCTCTAAGCCTTTACACAATGGGATTTTAACAATTTTCTTTGATTATAGTATGGTACTACATAGTAAATGATAGCTATTAAAAGAATAAAAAGATAAGTTTAAAAAACAAAGCATATATGCTATAATACAAGAAAAAGCCTTGTAAAGTGTATATAATAGGGAATATTGCTTAATGGTGGAGAGGAAGAAAAATATGGCAAAAAGTATGACGGGATTTGGAAGAGCCAAGGCTGATCAACAGGATATGGAATTTACCGTAGAGGTAAAGACCTTGAACCATAGGTACTTAGACATCAATATGAGGCTTCCAAAGATTATTAGTTTTTTAGAAGAAGATATAAGAAAGTTAGTACAGGAAAGGTTGGATAGGGGAAGGGTAGATATTTATATCTCAACGTCAGTAAGAACTAAAGATAGCGTAGAGGTTGAGATAAATGAGCCATTGATGGAATCCTACATATCTTGCTTTAATGAAATAGCCCAAAAATATGGAATTAAGTATGATGTTTCTCTATCTACCTTAGTAGGGATTCAAGATTTGTTTCAAGTGGTAGAAAAAGAGCAGGATGAGGAAACTATAAGGGAATTAGTTTTAAAAGCTCTAGAAGAGGCGCTAGACAAAGTAGAGGATATGCGACAAAAAGAAGGGGAAAAATTAAAAGAAGACATAAAGATGCGCTGTGGCTTTATCAGGAATATGTTAGAAGATGTAGAAGCCAGAGCACCTATGGTAGTGGAAGAGTACAGGACAAAGCTTAGAAATAGGATTGAAGAACTAATAAAAACAACGGAATTAGATGAGAATCGGTTCAATGCTGAAGTAGCTTTTTTCGCCGATAGGTCCAATATTACTGAGGAAATAGTTAGACTAAGAAGTCACTTAAATCAAATGGAGGAAATATTAGAAAAGGAAGGATCTATTGGCAGGAAGTTAGATTTCTTAGTTCAGGAAATGAACCGAGAGACCAATACAATAGGCTCCAAGGCCAACGATCTTATTATAGTAAATCTTGTTGTAGATATGAAAAGTGAAATTGAAAAAATTAGAGAACAGGTTCAAAATATTGAATGAAAGGCGGATATGATATGAGTATTAAACTTATTAATATTGGATTTGGTAATATAGTATCAGCTAATCGATTGATAGCTATTGTAAGCCCTGAATCAGCCCCTATAAAGAGAATTATACAGGATGCTAGAGATAGGGGTATGCTTATTGATGCAACCTATGGCAGAAGAACTCGCGCGGTTATAATTACTGACAGCGATCATATAATTTTGTCCGCTGTTCAACCAGAAACTGTAGCCCACAGATTGAATACAAAAGATAGTCAAGCACTAACTGTAGAAGAAGATTAATGGGGGAAGGAAATATGAAAAAAAAAGGTCTGTTAATAGTAATTTCAGGACCTTCGGGGGCGGGTAAAGGTACTGTATGTAAGGAATATCTAAAAAACAATCCTGAAACGATTTTGTCTGTCTCCATGACCACTAGACAGCCGCGCAGAGGCGAGGTGGATGGTGTAAACTATTTTTTTACTGATGTTGCTACCTTTGAAAGGATGATTGATGAAGGTGGCTTTTTGGAGCATGCAAAGGTTTACGGTAACTATTACGGTACTCCAAAGAGTTTTGTAAAGGAAAACTTGCTAGCAGGTCGCGATGTTATATTAGAGATAGATATACAGGGGGCTCTGCAGGTAAAAGAAAAGTTTGATGAAGGAGTTTTTATATTTATTGTACCACCGACCATGGAGGAACTGAAAAGAAGGATTCAAAGACGGGGTACTGAAACCCCAGAAGAGCTCTTAAGGCGTTTTAAAAGTGCTTATGAAGAAATAAATTTTATTACCCGTTATAACTATTTAGTAATAAACGATTCAGTAAAAGAGGCTGCAAAAAAGATTGAGGCCATTGTTGTTGCTGAGAAATGTAGAGTTGATCGAAATAGTGATTTTTACACAAATTTACAAGGAGGTATAGATAATGCTATATCCATCCATAGATGAGATTTCAAAAAAAGTAGACAGTCGCTATACTCTAGTGGTTCAAGTAGCCAAAAGAGCTAGACAGCTTGTGGACGGACAAAAACCTTTGGTATCTGCTGATTCCGATAAACCTGTTACCGTTGCTATTCACGAGGTAAATCAGGGAAAGATTCATTATAGAAAAACAAAAGAAGGTATAAAGTAAATGAGTAAGATTTTTAAGGATAAAAATATCTTAATAGGCATATCAGGAGGTATTGCGGCTTATAAGAGTGCTGACTTGACTAGCCGCTTAATTAAACTAGGCGCCAATATTAAGATTATTATGACAGCCAATGCTACCAAATTGATTCAACCACTAACCTTCCAAAGCCTTACTGGTAATCCAGTGTACGTTGATACCTTTCAGAGCACTGAGCGTTGGGATATTGAACATATTGCATTGGCAAAGTGGGCTGATATATTTGTTATAGCCCCGGCTACTGCAAATGTAATTGGTAAGGCGGCAAGTGGTATAGCAGATGATCTGTTAACCACTACTATTCTAGCTACAGAGGCAAAAACTCTCTTTGCTCCTGCTATGAATACGGTTATGTACCAAAAACAGATAGTACAGGACAATATTAATAAACTTAAGAACTTAGGATATGCCTTTATCCCTCCAGGTAGAGGGAGATTAGCTTGTGGTGATTGGGGAGAAGGAAAACTTGCTGATGTGGATGTTATTATTCAACATATAGAAAGTCACCTTTATTCCTCAAAAGATATGGAAGGTTTGAGAGTGTTGGTAACTGCTGGACCAACTCGCGAATCTATAGATCCAGTAAGATACATCACTAATCGTTCCTCTGGTAAGATGGGCTATGCAATTGCTGAAGCTTGTATCCAAAGAGGAGCCGTTGTAGATCTTGTAACAGGTCCAACTAGTCTACAAGCTCCCGCTGGTGCTAATGTATTTCCTGTGGAATCAGCTATGGATATGTATCAAACTGTTCTAAAGCTCTATGATAAGGCTGATATTGTGTTTAAATCTGCTGCCGTAGCAGATTATCGCATTAAGGAGATGGCCTCCAATAAGATAAAGAAAGGCCAAGACTCCATAACCCTAGAACTAGTACGAAATCCAGATATACTAATGGAATTGGGAAAAAGAAAAACTAAGCAGATACTGGTGGGTTTTGCTGCTGAGACTGAGGAGCTAGAAAAACATGCTCTAAAAAAGCTAAATAGAAAAAACTTGGACTTTATTTTAGGAAATGATGTTAGCACCAAAGAATCTGGTTTTCAAAGTGATGCCAACCAGGGTATTTTATTTTCAAAAGACGGAAGCACTATCTCCATACCTCTAATGACAAAGAAGGAATTTGCCCATAGAATAATCGATGAGGTAATGAAGAAAGTTAAATTTGATTAAGCTAGATGTAGGGAGGTTGGGGAGCCATGTCAGATAGTTTATTTGCGGGAGTTATTATAGACCAGGCACATCCAGCCTTAGATAAGTTATTTCATTATAAAATANNGGGTGTTAGTTCCTTTTGGCAAGGGCAATAAGACTATAGAAGCTTATATAATGAGTTTGGATAGACAGACCCAGGTTCCCTATAGCAAACTAAAATCCATTAAGAAGATAATGGATGTTTTTCCACTTATTTTGCCTGAGCTAATTCCTTTGGTTTGGTGGATGAAAAGGGAATATCATTGTCTTACTATAGAAGCCATTAGATGCTTTATTCCTCCTGGGCTCCGTAGAAATATTACAGAGAAACAGGAAAAGGTAGTCTTTTTAAAAGCACAGGAGGATATTTTAGGTAAAGCAGCACAAGTTGAGCCTAGGTCGAAATATATGGCGGAGATTCTTAGAATACTTGATGAGCAAGATGGGATTCCTCTAGCTGAACTAGCGGATATGGCTGGAGGAGCTCCTCTTTCTAGCTTTAAAAGTCTAGAAAAAAGAGGCTGGATTTCCATAGAGGATCAAGAAGTTTATAGAGATCCATGGCATCAATTCATGCCAACTTTTGCGTCCACAGAAGTAGAGCTTACCCATGAACAAAAAGTTGCTATAGATATCATAAATAAAGGCATGACCCAATCTCAAAGCCTTTTTCTCCTACATGGTATAACCGGTAGTGGAAAGACAGAAGTGTATATTCAATTGGTGAAAAAGGCTCTTAAGGATAAAAAGCGTGCTATCATACTAGTGCCAGAAATCTCATTAACACCTCAAACTGTAGGGCATTTTAAGAGCAGATTTGGTCAGGAAGTGGCTATTCTTCATAGCGGCCTTTCTTTAGGAGAAAGATTTGATGAATGGAGAAAGATTTATAACGGTGAAGTAAACATTGTAGTAGGAGCTAGATCTGCTATATTTGCACCAGTACGGGATCTGGGTTTAATAATAATAGATGAGGCCCATGAAGATAGCTATAAATCAGAGGCTAGTCCTCGTTATCATACAACGGGATTAGCTATTCAAAGATGTAAGGAACAAAATGCAGTTTTGGTTTTAGGTACTGCTACGCCTTCATTAGAGGATTTCTATAATAGCCAGCAGAAGCACTTTGTTAGAGTGTCCATGGATCGTAGGATAGATAATAAACCGCTACCCCAGGTGGAGGTGGTGGATATGCGGGTTGAGATAAAGAAGGGGAATCGCAGTATCTTCAGCCAAAAATTATATGATGAACTTAGAGAGGTTCTGTTAAAAAGGGAACAAGCCATAATCCTGCTTAATAGGAGAGGGTACGCACAATTTGTATCCTGCAGAGCATGTGGCTATGTAGTCAAATGTGATAACTGCGA
>LSQX01308436.1_pt1 | contig 10328 bp, 9 predicted proteins | sample 654561 | NCBI WGS metagenome assembly LSQX01 (sample SAMN04489861, study PRJNA283612) | anaerobic digester metagenome | isolation source: 4 biogas reactors fed with cattle manure at either 37C or 55C with and... | place: Denmark: Kongens Lyngby | collected 2014
GTCAGGGATGCCCTGGAAAGCGTCTTCCGTGAAGGTAATCCCTGGGATAAACCCCGGGCTACCCGCTCTGATTGGATGCAGGGGCTGGAGGTAAAAATTGCTGAACCTGGCGAAAGAGTAGAAAACCTTATTTTCGTTTGCTGCACCATTGCTTATGATCCCAAAGTACAGGTGACAGCGAAAAACCTGGTTAAAATTTTAAACAAGTCCGGAGTTGATTACGGTTTCATCGGGGACAGCGAGACCTGCTGCTCCAGCGAGGTGCACAACCTGGGAGAAGAGGGCCTCTTTGAAATGATGATAGAGGATAACACGGAACTGCTGAACAGTTATGATGCAGCCAGGCTTGTCACCATCTCGCCACACTGTTACTCCACTTTTAAAAACCAGTATCCCGGCTTGAAGGCGGAGGTCATTCACTATACTCACCTGCTTAAAGAGATCCTGGAAGAAAATAAGCTGGAGCTTAACGGTGAATTTCCTCAAAAGATCGTCTATCATGATCCCTGTTTCTTGGGCAAACAAAACGACGTCTTCGACGAGCCGCGCTACATCCTGGGCCGTATTCCGGGAGCGGAGGTTGTTGAGTTTGACCGCTCAAGGGAGCGCAGCCTCTGCTGCGAAGGAGGCGGCGGCAAGATGTGGGTGGAGTCGGAGTCCCGTTTGGAACGCCTGGCAGAGATGAGGGTCAAAGATGCTAAAGCGCTGGGGGCAAGCATTCTGGCCGTAGCCTGTCCTTTCTGTGTTTTGACACTGGACGACGCTCTCAAAGCCAAGGGTTTTGAGGAAGAAATGCGCGTCGCGGAGCTCCTGGAAATTATCGGGGAACTGGTTTAAATTTAAAGACCTCTTCTTTTACTGGCATTAATGTACCAAGAAGGAGGGGATAGTTTAAAATTAAATGGACAAGGGAAGCTGTCGTGAAATTATCTTTTAAAAAAACTGAGTGTAGGAGGTGGAAGCCTTATGAAAACTTTTGTTTGTATCAAGAGAGTGCCGGATACTTCGGAAGCAGAGGTAAAAGTGGACGCTACAGGCAAGGATGTTGACAACAGCAGGTTTTCTTTTGATATAAATGATGCTGACAACTATGCCGTAGAAGAAGCTGTGCTTATTAAAGAGGCTAAAGGAGGAACGGTGCAGGTCGTCTGTTTGGGACCCCAGGATGCCGATGTAATGATACGCATGGCCCTGGCCAAGGGCGGTGACAGTGCTATAAGGATCGACGACCCCCGGATTAATGTCTTGGATCCCCTGAAAGTAGCGAAGGTTTTAGCCGCTGTTGTCAAAGGCCAGGAATTTGACTTGGTATTGACAGGGTGTATGGCCAACGACGACGGTAATATGGCTGTCGGGGTAGCCATGGCGGAGGAGTTGGGCGTCCCGCATGCGGCCATGGTGAAAAAACTGGAAGTTGAAGACGGAAAGGTAAAAGCTCATAGGGAGCTGGAGGGCGGTATCTCCGAGGTAGTGGAGATTGACTTGCCGGCGGTTATTACTATCCAGACCGGGATCAATGAGCCCCGCTATGCACCCATCAGGGGCATCAGACAAGCCCAGAAGAAAGAGCTTAAAGTGTTGAAACTGGAGGATCTGGGACTTGCAGAAAGCGATGTTAATGCAGATAGTTCCCTGGTCGAGCTGCAAAAGCTCTATATTCCTGAGGTAGTCTCCCACGCGGAAATAATCGAGGGCGAACCCGAGGAGAAAGCGGAGATTATGGCTACCAAGCTGGTGAAAGGAGGGCTGCTCTAAAATGGGAGATGTATTTGTTTTAATAGAACACCGTCAAGGAACATTGCGTGATGTTTCCCTGGAGATGCTTACCAAGGCTTCTGAAGTGGCAGGACAACTGGGCGGAGAAACGGTTGCGGTCCTCATCGGCAGTGGCGTTGATTCTTTTGCCGAGAAGGTAGCCGGTTACAGCGATAAGGTTTTGTATGTCGATGATCCACTTTTTGCCGACTATAACTCTGAAAAATACCAGAAGGTCCTGGTGGAGTTGATTAAGCAGTACAACCCCGGTCTTGTGATGATCGGTCACACTACCCAGGGCGTCGACCTGGCCCCGGCTTTGGCCGTGGAAATGAACCTGCCCTTTGTCACGGACGTTATTGACCTGGAGTTTGTTGACGGTAAGCCACAGCCGGTACGCCAGTATTACCAGGGCAAGGTCAATGCCAACTTTGCCTTCAAAGGGGAGCCTCCTTACCTGATTACTTTCAGAGAAGCTACCCTGGAGGCCGGCGAGCCCTCCAAGCAGGGGAAAGTGGAAAAGGTAGAGTCGCCTTTGAAAGAGGATATCGGCTATCGCCGGTTTATAGAGTATGTGGAAGCTGAAGTCGGAGACGTGGATATTACCCAATCGGAGATCCTGATTGCTGTCGGCCGGGGAATCAGAGAGGATAAGAACATGGCCATGATCGAAGACCTGGCCAAAACCATTAAAGCCGACATCTGCGGCTCCCGTGCGGCGACAGACGCAGGATGGATACCTCATGACCGCCAGGTGGGCACCTCCGGTAAAACGGTTAAGCCCAAGCTCTATATTGCTATCGGGATTTCCGGCGCATTCCAGCACCTGGCCGGGATGAAGGGAGCCAAAACCATTGTGGCTATCAACAAGGACCCCGATGCTCCGATCTTTACAGTGGCTGATTTTGCCATTATTGACGACCTTTTCAAGGTGGTCCCCAAACTGACCGAGAAGCTGAAAGAGCTGCGGGGTTAATTTAAGAAGACATCAGCAGTTACTTTTTGTTGGAGGATGAAAAAAAGCAATGAACAACAAACCCAAAATTGGTGTGTATGTCTGTCACTGCGGGATTAACATTGCCAAAACGGTGGATGTTGATGCCGTTACAGAGTTTGCCTCTCACCTGCCCAATGTCAAGGTGGCGCGCAATTACTCCTATATGTGCTCTGACCCCGGACAGCTTCTCATCAGGGAAGATATTAAAAAGGAAGGATTAAACCGCGTGGTGGTGGCCTCCTGTTCCCCTCGCATGCACGAGTTGACTTTCCGCAAAACTCTGGCGGAAACGGGACTCAATCCTTATTACCTGGAAATGGCCAATATAAGGGAACAGTGCTCCTGGGTGCATGAAGATCGCGACAGGGCAACGAGCAAGGCCAAAAAGCTGGTGGCTTCCGCTGTATCCAAGGTGCGGCTGCTGGAGCCGCTGCAGGAAAAAGAGGTGGATGTGGAACCGGCCACTTTGATTATCGGTGGAGGTATCGCGGGAATCCAGGCTGCCCTGGATATTGCCGAGGCCGGGTTTAAAGTTTACCTGGTAGAGAAGACTCCATCTATCGGCGGCAGGATGTCCCAACTGGACAAAACGTTCCCCACCTTGGACTGCTCCGCCTGCATCCTCACGCCCAAGATGGTGGATGTGGCTGGTCACCCCAATATCGAGCTCTTTACCTATTCCCAGGTGGAAGATGTCTCCGGTTACGTGGGCAACTTTGATGTAAAAGTGCGCCGGAAAGCGCGCTATGTCGATATGGACAAGTGTACCGGCTGCGGCGCCTGTGCACAGGAATGCCGCCTGGCCGGCCGGATCCCCAACGATTTTGACGCAGGGATAGGAAAAAGAGGCGCCATTTATCTTCCTTTCCCACAGGCTGTTCCGGCTAAATATACTATTGATTCAACGCGCTGTCTCTTCCTGACCAGGGGCAAGTGCGGGAAATCACCCAAATGTGTCGATGCCTGTGCCGCCGGCGCCATTAACTTTGAACAAAAGGACGAGATTGTGGAGTTCAAAGTGGGTGCTATTATCGTGGCTACCGGTTTCGATGTTTTTGACGCCTCCCGGAAGCCCGAGTACGGTTACAACGACTACGAAAACGTTATAACTGCGCTGGAGCTGGAGCGTCTGGTATCAGCCTCCGGCCCCACAGGAGGCAATATTGTCATCGGTACGGGAGATAACGCCTTTGTCCCCAAGGAGGTGGCTTTTATCAGTTGTGTCGGTTCCCGTGATAAAAGCGTGGGGAACGAGTACTGCTCCCGTGTATGCTGCATGTATACGGCGAAGCTGGCTCACCTGGTCAAGGAGAAACTGCCGGAAGCGAATGTCAGGGTCTATTACATGGATGTCAGGGCTTTCGGTAAGGGTTTTGAGGAGTTCTATGACCGTGTGCGCCGTGAGGGGGTCCGCTATATCCGCGGCAATCCCTCCGAAGTATTCAAGCGCGGTGACAAGCTGGTTATCAAAGCGGAAAACACTCTTACGTCGACCCCCCTGGAAGACGAAGTGGATCTCGTGGTCTTGGCGGTAGGACTGGAGCCGCGTAAAGATGCCCGGGAGATAATCGATCTGCTGCGCCTGTCACAGTCGGCAGACCGCTTTTACCTGGAGGCGCATCCCAAGCTTGCTCCTGTAAATACGGCAACCGATGGCGTTTTCCTGGCCGGAGTCGCCCAGGGCCCCAAGGATATCCCCGATACCGTTGCTCAAGCCAAGGGTGCGGCTTCTTCCGCCCTGGTCCTGCTCTCCAGCGGGAAGGTAAAGATCGGGGCTCAAATTTCCTCCGTCAACGAGGCAACCTGCAGGGGTTGCGGCTTCTGCGTGGAGATCTGCCCGTACGGCGCTATCGAGCTTGTAACGGTGAACCGCATGGGACATCCGGTTTCCGTGGCCAGGGTAAACGAAGCTCTGTGTAAGGGCTGCGGTGCCTGCGCAGCCGGCTGTCTCTCCGGCTCTATCCAGCAAAAATCCTTCATGGATAGACAGATACTGCCGCAAATTGCTGCACTGGGGGGTATGAGATGAACGAGCAGTTTGAACCCAACGTAGTAGCCTTCTTATGTAACTGGTGCTCCTATGCAGGAGCCGACCTTGCAGGGACCAGCAGAATACAGTATCCGGAAAATCTCAATGTCATCAGGGTGATGTGCAGCGGAAGGGTTAACCCGCTCTTTGTGATGAACGCCCTGCAGCAGGGCGCAGACGGGGTTTTGATCTCCGGTTGCCATCCCGGTGACTGTCATTATATGGAAGGCAACTTTTACGCTCGCCGCCGCTTTACCCTGATGAAAGAGCTCCTGGAGTACGTGGGAGTGGAACCCGGCCGCTTCAACATGAGCTGGGTCTCCGCATCGGAGGGCAGCAAGTGGAAAGATGTAGTACAGGAAGTGGTCGAAAAAGCGAAAGAGGCCGGGCCGTTTGAGCAATTCCGGCGGAATAAGATCAACTGGTAGAGGAGGAGGATCGCTTGGTAGACCTGGATAAATTAAGAAATGTAGCCAGAGAGACCGTCTCCCGTGACGATGTCAAATATCTTATCGGTTGGAGACAGGGTACTTATGGCTTCAGGGTATCTCCACATTTTGTAAAAGAACCGGAGGAAGCAGAAAAGTTAATTTTTTCACCTCTTTGTACCAACAACCTGGCGACCTATCTCGTACTCACGGAAAAACTTCCGCTGCCCCGGGGAGTAGAACCCGATAGCCGTAAAATTGCTCTAATGGTTAAAGGCTGTGACAGCCGTGCCGTTGTACAACAGTTAATCGAACAGGGCATTAAAAGGGAAAGCGTGCTTGTTATTGGCTGTCCCTGTGAAGGGGTAATCGACTTAAAAAAGGTGGAAGAGAAATTTCCCCACCAGCCGGCGCCCGTAGAGGCCCGGTGGAACAACGGAAAAATTGTTTTTCACCTGCCTGATGGGGATAAGGAGTTTCCCAAAGAGGAAGTTGTGGCTGAAAAATGCCTTACCTGCCGTTATCCCAATCCTGTTATGACCGATGTAATGCTCTGGGAAGAGGTTCAGACCTGGGGTAGCGATGAATATGCAGATGTCAAGGAGCTGGAGGCCAAAAGCCCGCAGGAACGCTGGTCCTTCTGGGAGGACAAATTTTCCAGCTGTATAAGGTGCTATTCCTGTCGCAACGTTTGCCCCATGTGCTACTGTGAGGACTGTATACTGGATAGGCTGAATCCGCAGTGGATTTTTCGTTCCAACAATATTTCCGAGAACACGGCCTTCCATCTGGCCCGGGCCTTCCATCTGGCCGGGCGTTGCGTAGAATGCGGGGAATGTGAAAGGGTTTGCCCTGTAGGGATACCTTTAACGAAGCTGAACAGAAAGCTTGCCAAAGAAGTCAAAGAAAAATACGAGTATATCCCCGGGCTTGATCCCGAGTCGAAACCGCTCCAGGCCAGCTACCGTCCGGATGATCAAGAAGACTTCATTCTCTAGAGGTGGGTGCTATGGATACTAAAAAGTTGAGTAAAGATAAGTGGGGCGATTTTATCGCCGTGCTTGGCGCACAAAAAGAGCTGTACACCCCTCAAAAAGAGGGGGAAAGCCTCAGGTTTAAGCCTGTTGCTGCGGGAAACCAGGTTAATCTGGATTTCTCCAATACGACAGTACCGCCTAAAAGCGTTCTCTTTCCCCAGACGGAGACACTATACCGGTTTGAGCAGGGCAGTACCGCTATCAGTCTTCCGGGCGAGGCGGGCGAGGCGGTAATTTTGGGTATCAGGCCCTGCGATGCCCGGGCCATGGCCATTGTGGACAGCGTTTTTTCCTGGGATGTAGACGATCCCTACTATCTCCAAAGGCGTGAGAAAACGATCCTCATAGGCCTTTCCTGCCTGGAGCCCGGCGCTAACTGTTTTTGTACTTCCGTCGGGGGCAGCCCGGCCTCCACTGAAGGATTGGATATCCTTTTGACAGACCTGGGAGAAGCCTATCTAGTGCAGATCCTTACGGAAAAAGGTGAAAATATTAAACTCTCTGCCCAGGAACTGCTGCAGGATGCCGCGGAGGAGGATGTAAAAGCGGCAGAGAAGCTCTCCGCGGAGGCCGCCTCCAGGATCAGCAGGAGTATCGATCCCGATAGCATCCCGGAAAAGCTGCCGGAACTTTGGGAAAGCACGCTGTGGAAAGATATTTCCGATTCCTGCCTAGGATGCGGAACCTGCACCTTCCTCTGTCCGACCTGTCACTGTTTTGATATTCAGGACGAAATGGAGGGTTTGGAAGGGCGCCGGTGCCGGATGTGGGACTCCTGCATGTTTGCGGAATATACCTTGCATACCTCCGGGCACAATCCACGTCCTTCACGCCGTGAACGCGTGCGCAACAGGATTAACCACAAGTACTCCTATTATGTAAAAAACTTCGGGAAAATTGCTTGTGTAGGTTGTGGGCGGTGTATAGATCTCTGCCCGGTCAACATCGATATTCTTGACATTTTATCACAGGTTGTTAAGGAGGCAATATGAACGAGAACGGAAATCCCTATAAACCTGAAATAGCAACTGTCGAGGACACCTGGTACGAAACAGCCGGCGAACGCGCTATCAAAACCTTCAAAGTTGTCCTTGACGATGAAAAGGCAAGGGAAAGCTGGAGTCACCGTCCCGGACAATGCGCCATGATCGGTGTGCTCGGAGTAGGGGAGAGCATGATTTCCATTTCCTGTTCTCCTACAGAGGGTAAATTCCTCCGGTTTTCCGTTATGCGTATGGGTAAAGTTACCCAGGCCTTGCACGAGCTTGAACCCGGTGATAAGATGACAGTACGTGGTCCGTATGGGAACAGCTTTCCCGTGGACGATTGGAAAGGAAAGAATATCCTTACAATCGGCGGCGGTATCGGCCAGGCTCCTTTACGTCCCATTGTCGAGTATGTCCGGGCCAACCGCGGTGACTATGAGAACCTGACCCTTATTTACGGTGCCCGGACTTCCGGAGATCTTTGCTTCAAAAAGGAATTTGAGGCCATGAGAGGATCCGGTGATGTAAACTGCCATCTTTCCATTGACATCCAGGAAGAAGGCTGGCCCCATTATGTAGGATTCGTCCCATCCTTGCTTATGGAAGTTAATCCTTCCCCGGAAAATACCATAGCTATTACTTGCGGGCCGCCGATTATGATCAAGTTTGTGCTGGAGAACCTTAAAAAGTTGAATTTCGCCGACGAGCAGATTTATACAACCCTGGAGAACAGGATGAAATGCGGATTTGGTAAGTGCGGGCGCTGCAATGTAGGCAACCTTTACGTCTGCAAGGACGGGCCTGTATTCAGCTATGCCACGCTTAAAAATGTACCGGAGGCCTTTGCCTGAAACCAAAGCGCATTAAGAAAGATAGAACGGTACAGTGTTATGAATGGGGATACTCCCCGGGGCTTACCCGGGGTGGTGTCCCCATATTTGATATTTATCAACTAGTCTGAGCAAAGGGAATAAAATGCGGTATAATTATAATACCTTTTCCTTCTGTATCAATAACTGCGCAAATGGGAAACATCTATACTATTAGCAGGAAAGGGGTAATGTGCCTTGGAACATTTCGGTCAGGTAATTGAGCTAACCGGAAAAGACAAGGCCCTGGTCAAGGTACGGCAGCACCATGCCTGTGGAAGTTGCGGGGCTTGTGGGCGTGTTTTCGGCGATCCTGAGCAGCGGGATACTTTCATGGTGGAGGTTAATAACCCTGTCGGTGCCAAAAAGGGACAACTCGTCCGGCTGGAAATTGGGGAGCGGGAAATGCTTCTTGCTGCTGTGCTTCTTTATCTGGTTCCTCTTGCGGGTTTGCTTATCGGTTTGTTTGCCGGCTGGGGATTGGCTATGAGTTATGGATTGGGCGGAGATCCCGATTTTTGGGGTTTGGGCTTAGGGCTTGCGTTGATGGTCCTGGTTTTCGCTTTGTTAAGAGCACAGGAGAGAAAGCTGGCCAAAGGGAACCGCTTCAAGGTAATAATAACCTCTGTGGTTAGCGCTGATGAGATCCCACCTGAATTATGTGTAACAAACTCTGCCGGGGAATAACCCGGAATTTACTTCCTGGCGACTCTCAGGATCCCAGTTTTCTTTACAGCCCAGGGAATCAGTGACAAATCAAGTAACGCGCTACCCCGGTTGTCAGAGCTCACATGGGTGCAAGCCGGGTGCGATCTATGAGTAAAATCTTAGTGGGTGCGGGATTAAAAACTGCTTTTATTATCCTTGCACTGGCCGGTTTTATATGTTATATCCTTGCACTGGCCGGTTTTATATGTTAAAATGTTTATCAAGCTAAAACTAAATAAATACCTCATCTCTTTACCTGAGGTGGGGTAGAGGTGCGGCAGGCAATTAGTAGGCACGGAGAGAGCAGGGACTTGATGAATCGCGCGGAAAGGTGCCGCCGCCGAAGTTTTTAGCTTTTCCCGCAAGCTAAAGGCTGGTTCTTCAGTGAACAACTGATGAACTGTCACCGGGGGAGAAGCCCTTTTTCCCGGTGGAGCGCTATCTCACTAAGGGCACGAGAGGTTTACAGTGCAGTTTCAAACGGCTGGCGGTTAAACCTGTTAGTCGTTTTTAATTTTTCCCAGGAGGTTATAAATATGATCCTGTCGGGGACAATGCGGATTAACAGCAAACAGCACCTGGAAATAGGCGGGTGTGATACCGTTGCTCTCGCCGGGGAGTTTGGCACTCCCCTCTATGTTATGGATGAAGAGCAGGTAAGAGAAAATTGCCGCCGGTATCTGCAGACTATGCAGAAAAAATATCCCCGGGGGAAAATTCTTTATGCCGGCAAAGCTTTCCTGGTCCTGGCTATGGCCAAGCTCGTTGCAGAGGAAGGGCTGGGCCTGGATGTTGTTTCCGGGGGGGAGCTGTACACGGCTCTAAAGGCCGGTTTCCCAGCAGAGCGTCTTTATTTTCACGGCAACAATAAAAGCAGGCAAGAGTTGCTGGAGGCCCTGGAGGCGAAAATCGGACGAATTGTCGTTGACAGCTTCTCCGAGTTGCAGGAGTTGCAGGAGTTGTCTGCAAGCAGGCGACAAAAGGTAGACGTTCTTTTACGGGTCAAACCGGGTATAGAAGCGCATACCCATGATTATATCCAGACCGGCCGGGAAGATTCCAAATTTGGGCTCGGTTTTTCCGAAGCCAGGGAGGCAGTCCGCCAGATCCTGTCTGCAGCCCCCTATCTTGAGCTCAGGGGATTTCACTGTCATATCGGTTCCCAGATTTTCCAATTGGAGCCCTATCGCCTGGCAGCAAGGGCTATGCTGGATTTTATGTCGGAGGTAAGGGCAGAAACCGGTTACGTGGCTTCGGAGTTGGACCTGGGCGGTGGGCTGGGTATACGTTACACGCAGGGCGACAATCCTCCTTCTATTGAAACTTTTGTGGAGACTGTGGCTGCCACTGTGCAGGATGAGGCGGAACAAAGAAAATATCCCCTGCCGGAGCTTCTTTTGGAGCCGGGGCGTTCGATTACGGGTGAAGCTGGTATTACACTGTACCGTGTGGGAGTGATTAAGGAGGTGCCCGGGGTCAGGTGCTATGTATCCGTCGATGGCGGGATGATGGATAATAT
>LSQX01274071.1_pt1 | contig 10327 bp, 10 predicted proteins | sample 654561 | NCBI WGS metagenome assembly LSQX01 (sample SAMN04489861, study PRJNA283612) | anaerobic digester metagenome | isolation source: 4 biogas reactors fed with cattle manure at either 37C or 55C with and... | place: Denmark: Kongens Lyngby | collected 2014
CGGCACCGGCACGCCGCTGAACGACAAGTTTGAAACGCTGGCGATCAAGACGGCGCTTGGCGAAGCGGATGCGCACCGCGTGCTGATTTCTTCCACCAAAGGCGTGTCCGGGCATCTGCTGGGTGCAGCCGGTGCGATTGAGTCGCTGGCCTGCATCTATGCGATGCGGCAGGGTGTGGTGCCGCCGACAGCCGGACTCCGTGAAGCGGACCCGGACTGCGATTTGAACTATGTCCCGCTGACGGCCGTCAAGGCCGAGGTGAACATTGCCTTGTCAAATTCACTTGGTTTCGGCGGACACAACGCCACACTCTGCTTCGGAAAGGAGACGTAGTTATGCTGGACGATATTCTGGAACTGATGAAAGCCATGTCGCGCCACGGCGTGTCCGAAGTGCGCTGGACATCCGACCGGGGCAAAGTCGTACTCAAGTCGTCCGTGACGGGTGCAGCTGCACCGGCAGCTCAGCGGGCGGATGCCGAGAGCGACGACCCGATGGCCAGTGTCGACTGGTCCGAGATCATCGAGTCTCCGGTCGTCGGTACTTATTACGCGCAGGCCGCTCCGAATGAGCCGCCGTTCGTGTCGCTCGGCAGCCGTGTTGAGAAAGGGCAGACGATCTGTATTATTGAGGCTATGAAGCTTCTGAATGAAATTGTGGCACCGCACAGCGGGATTGTCACCGAGATTTATGCCGAGGACGGCCAGAAGGTCGAATACGGTCAGATGATGATGCGCATTAAGCCGCTTGAAGGAGAAAAGTAATGGTGTTGAACCAAGAGCAAATTCTGGAGATCATTCCGCACCGCGATCCGTTCGTGTTTGTGAATGAAGTGCTGGAGCTGGACGAAAACCGGATCGTCGGGCTTTATCATGTGACCGAGGACAAGGATTTCTTCCGCGGTCATTTTCCCCAGGAAAAGGTGATGCCCGGTGTCCTCCAGCTGGAGGCACTGGCGCAGACCGGTGCGGTTTTAGCTTTGTCGAGACCGGAATTCAAGGGGCATATTGTGTATTTCGGCGGCATGGAAAAGGTGCGTTTTAAAAGAAAAGTGCTTCCCGGCGAGACGCTCGTCTTAAAGGTTTATCTGACGGCGCTGCGCGGACGCGTCGGTTTTGCGGCCGGTGAAGCGTACGTTGACGGAGCGCTCTGCTGTCAGACGAAAATTTCGTTCGTGGTGAGCGAAACGGCATTTTAACCGATGTTTCAGCGCATACTGATCGCCAATCGAGGTGAAATTGCGGTCCGGATTATCCGAGCCTGCTACGAAATGGGCATTGAAACGGTTGCCGTGTATTCGACGGCTGATGAAAAGGCTTTGCATGCGCAGATGGCCGATACTGCCATCTGCATCGGCGGCGGACCGCCGAAGGAGAGTTATCTCAACGCACAGGCCATTCTGACGGCGGCATCAATCTCGCAATGTGATGCTGTCCATCCCGGATTCGGCTTTCTTGCGGAAAGTGCCGAATTTGCGGAAATGACGAATGCCTGCGGGTTTACCTTTATCGGGCCGTCGCCCGATGTGATCCGCCTGATGGGCGACAAGGCGGCCGCCAGACAGCAGGCTAAACTGGCCGGTGTTCCCGTCATCCCGGGTTCTGAGGGTATTGTCGGTTCCCCCGGCGAAGCCCAGCAGCAGGCCGAACGGCTGGGCTTTCCCGTCATGGTCAAAGCGGCGGCAGGCGGCGGCGGCCGCGGCATGCGCGCAGCTGCCGACAAAGACAGCCTGACGGCAGCCTTTCAGGCGGCGCGGGCTGAAGCCAAGGCCGCGTTCGGTGATGAACGCATCTATCTGGAAAAACTGCTGCTCGATCCGCGCCATATTGAAATCCAGCTGGCGGCCGACCGTCACGGCAATATTGTGCATTTCGGCGAGCGGGACTGCTCGCTCCAGCGCAGAAATCAGAAGCTTCTGGAAGAAGCGCCGTCTCCGTTTGCCGATGCCGCTCTGCGCGAACGGATCGGTGCCGATGCCGTGCGGCTGGCCAATCTGGTCGGCTATGAAGGTGTCGGTACCGTCGAATTTCTGGTCGATCGCGAGCGGCGGCACTTCTTCATGGAAATGAATACGCGCATCCAGGTTGAGCATCCGGTCAGCGAAGAGACGACCGGTACCGATCTGATCCGCATTCAGATTGCCTGTGCGGCCAATCAGCCGCTGGGGCTGACGCAGAACGACATCGAGATCCGCGGTCATGCAATTGAATGCCGGATCAATGCGGAAGATCCGCTGAAGCAGTTTCGTCCCGGTCCCGGTCTGATTTCCTTCGTTCATTTTCCCGGAGGACCCGGCGTCCGTGTCGACAGTGCCATTTTCAGCGGTTACCGCATTCCGTCCGAATACGATTCCCTGATTGCGAAGCTGATCGTTCACGGCAAGGATCGTCCCGACGCGATCAGGAAGATGCGCCGCGCCCTGATGGAGTGTCATGTATCCGGCGTGAAGACGAACATTGATTTCATGCTGGCCGTGCTCAGGGAACCGGATTTTGCGGACGGGAACATCGATATCGGCTGGATGGCCAGGAACGGCGAACGGCTGCTTCTGCCGCTCATCGAGGAGGAGAAGGCCGATGTCTGAAGATCTGTTCAGGACATTTAAGAAGAGGCGATTGACGGAGGTTTTCTGGCAGAAGCGGACCATTCATTCTGAAGACAAGCCGATCTATTCGTATCAGCAGATCGTATCGGACGATCTGTGGCTGAAATGCCCCTCCTGTCAGGGCATTATCTTCAAGGCGTCCTTTGAAAAGGCCAATCAGGTCTGCCCGCTTTGCCAGAAGCATTACCGGCTGACCTCGGCCGAGCGGATCGAGCTCGTCGTCGACGAAGGATCGTTCGTCGAAACGGATGCCGATCTTCGTTCGAAAAACCCTCTGGAATTTGCGGGATACGATGAAAAACAGCAGGATATCCGCGAATCGACAGGCCTTTCAGACGCCATCATCACAGGCAAGGGAACGATCGGCGGTTACCCTGCATTTATCGGTGTTATGGATGCCCGCTACCTGATGGGGTCGATGGGATCTGTGGTCGGCGAAAAACTCTGCCGCCTGTTTGAAAATGCCGGCAGGGAGCATCTCCCCGTGATTACATTTGCCGTCTCGGGCGGTGCCCGCATGCAGGAGGGTATGCTGTCTCTGATGCAGATGGCCAGAACGGCCGCGGCCGTGGCACGTTTCAAGGCAGCGGGCGGTTTCTACCTGTCCGTCATGACCGATCCGACAACGGGCGGTGTGACAGCCAGCTTTGCAAGCCTCGGCGACATCATTCTGGCCGAGCCCGACACCCTGATCGGCTTTGCCGGGCGGCGCGTGATCGAGGGGACGATTGCCGAACAGCTGCCGGACGGTTTCCAGAAAGCTGAATTCCTGAAGAAACACGGATTCCTGGACCAGATTGTCTCGCGGGCGAACATGAAGCGCACGCTGGCCGGGTGGCTCGCCTTTCTGGCTTCGCCGAAGGCTTTGCACTCAGGCGGTGCCGGCACTGCGATGCCGCCGCTTTCGCAAAACAGCCTGAAGGCTTCGGAACGCCTTGAACGGATTCATGAGAAAAACCGGCCGGTTATTGACGACTATCTTGGGCTGGTCTTTGACGATGCCATGGAAATACACGGCGACCGCCGTTATGCCGACGATCCCGCCATGTATGCCGGCGCTGCCCTGCTGGACGGCTGCGGCGTGTTTGTACTGGGGCATCGCAAGGGCAGAAATATCACCGAAAATACGCGCGTGCATTTTGGCATGCCGCATCCGGAGGGGTACCGCAAGGCGAACCGCATCATGAAGCTGGCCGACCGGCTCGGCCGTCCGCTTGTGACATTTGTTGATACGCCCGGCGCGTACTGCGGTGTCGGGGCCGAGGAACGCGGACAAGGGGAGGCGATTGCCGCCTGTCTTTCGGATCTGGCGACGCTTGAAACGCCCGTGTTCGTCATTGTCACCGGGGAAGGCGGCAGCGGCGGTGCGCTTGCCATTGGCGTCGGCAACCGCATCGCCATGCTGGAAAATGCCCTTTATTCGGTCATCTCGCCGCGCGGCTTTGCTTCACTTTTGTGGAAGGATCCCGCGCGTGAAGCGGAAGCGGCCGATTGCCTCAAGATTACGGCTGAGGATCTCACGGCCTTTGGCATCTGCGATGACGTGCTGCCTGAACCGGAGGATCCGAATGACGCGGAGTGGGCGGGCCGCATGTCAGCTGTCATCCGCACTTATCTGACGAACATGCTGTCCGCATATGACGGACGAAGCGGTGCCGCCGCTTGCGAAGAGCGAGCCCGAAAGCTTGACCGTATTGCTATATTTAGAGAGTCAGGAGGACAAAATAATGGATAATGAGAAGAAGGCCGTACTTTTTTATGTTATGCAAGGTGAAATGATGTGCGTTCAGCATGTTTTTCTGAATGCGCTTGACCTTTTTGCAAAAGGACATGCGGTCAGTATTATTTTCGAGGGGCAGTCGGTCAAATTGCCGCCGCAGATCGACGGCAAAAATGCGCTGTACGACCGCTGCAAGCGCGAAGGGCTGATTGCCGGCGTCTGCAAGGCGTGTTCGGCCCAGCTCGGTTCACTGGAGGCAAACGAGCAGCTCGGCCTCACCATTCTGGACGATATGAATGGTCATGCCGGCATGCGGCGTTATCTCGAGGACGGATACGAGGTCGTACTGTTCTGATCCGTCAGCTGCGCTGACCCTCAACATGCTTCAAGATGGCGGCAAACGTTTTGTCGCTGATGTCATGCTCGATTTTGCAGGCGTCGGCCCTGGCTGTTTCCGCGTCGATGCCGAAGCCGATCAGCATATCGGTCAGTACTTTGTGCCGCCGGAAAATCCGTTCGGCGATTTCACGCCCGGGCGGTTCGAGCGTGATGTGCCCGGCTTTGTCCATGGAGATGAAACCGCCTTCGCGCAGCCGCTTGGTGGCGTAACTGACGCTTGGTTTTGTGACGCCGAGAAATTCGGCGATATCCACCGAGCGGATGAAGCCGTGGCGTTCCTCCATGATGATCATGGCTTCGAGATAGTCTTCGGATGCTTTTCCTATGTCCATCGGCATTCCTTTCAGGTAGGTAAGCTTAACCCGTTTGATGCGCTTTTTCAATGTGCGTAACGACCGCGCCTGCCGCTTTTTGGAAGGGCTTTACAAGACGCGCAAAACTATTTACACTCGAATCAGTTAGAGATATCTAACTCGATAATGAGGCCAAGGAGATCTGTCGAATGACACTGAAGGATGTTCGCATCGGTGACACGGTGCGGGTGAAGAAGATCAACGGACAAGGTGCGGTCAAGCGCCGCCTGATGGACATGGGTATTACCAAAGGTGTGGAGATCCATGTGCGCAAGGTAGCGCCGCTTGGTGATCCGCTTGAAATATCGCTGAGAGGCTATGAATTGACGCTTCGCAAGTTTGATGCGCATACCATCGAAGTTGAAGCGGCCAGACCGGAACCGGTGACATCGTGATGAAACCGCTTCGCATTGCACTGGTCGGGAACCCGAACAGCGGAAAAACGACGTTGTTCAATGAACTGACGGGCAGCAATCAGTTTGTGGGAAACTGGCCCGGCGTGACGGTTGAAAAAAAGGAAGGCATTCTGAAAAACCACGAGAATGCAACGGTCATTGACCTGCCGGGCATTTATTCTCTGTCGCCTTACTCAAAGGAAGAAGTCATCGCACGCAATTATCTGATCGATGAGAGTCCGGACGTGCTGCTCAATATCGTCGACGCGACGTCGCCGGAGCGAAGCCTCTACCTCACAACCCAGCTAGCGGACCTCGGCATTCCCATGGTCGTTGCCCTTAACATGCTCGATGTGGTCGAGCGCTCGCAGCACCGGATTGATGTCGATCTGCTGGAATCTCGGCTGGGGCACAAAGTCGTACAGATATCGGCGCTGAAGGGCACCGGCATGGCAGATGTGGCGGATGCCGCGGTGGCAGCCGCCGGCAAGCATGCCATGCCCCGTCATGTCATGGACGGGCAGGTCGAGCATGCGCTGGCTCATATTGAAGAGGCCGTACTGCACGATCTGCCGGAAGAAAAACAGCGCTGGTATGCGATCAAGCTGTTTGAACGCGATCGCGCGGCCGTCAGGGCGCTCAGTATCAGCGAAGAGCGTTTCCGCCACATCGAGGGCGATATTGCCGCAGTTGAAACGGCGCTCGACGACGATGCCGAAGCCATCATAGCCAATGAACGGTATCTCCACATTGCACGACTGCTGGACGGCGGCTACAGACGGCCGAAGTCAAATCGGATGACGACATCCGATAAAATCGATCGCGTCGTGACGAACCGCTGGCTTGCACTTCCGATTTTTGCCGTTGTCATGTTTATCATCTATTACATTTCGGTCAGCACGATCGGTGCGTACGCGACGAACTGGGCCAATGACGGTCTCTTCGGTGACGGTTTCCATCTGTTTGGCCGCGGCAGCAGTGAATACGCCGCTGCGGTTCAGCAATATGCCGGCCCTGCTGCTGTAATCGATGCCTTTGAAGCGGCGGCTGCCGCGCAGGGGATCTCGCCGGAGGATGCACGGTTAATCGAAGCCGAAGCTGTCCTGTATGACGATCTGGGCATGGTGGCGGACACCTTCCCGGTTGACTACGCGATGTATCGTGATGCCGTGTCGCTTGACGAGCCTGCACCGGCTGCTTTCGGAACCTGGGTACCCGGCATACCGGTTGCCCTGGAAGGATGGCTGGAGCGGATCGGCACGGCTTCCTGGCTGCAGGGACTGATCGTTGACGGCATCGTGGCCGGTGTCGGTGCTGTCCTTGGGTTTTTGCCGCAGATGGTCGTTCTCTTTTTCTTTCTTGCGCTGCTCGAAGCGTGCGGTTATATGGCGCGGATTGCGTTTGTCATGGACCGCATTTTTCGCAAGTTCGGACTGTCGGGCAAAAGTTTCATCCCGATGCTGATCGGCACCGGCTGCAGTGTGCCGGGCATCATGGCGGCACGCACGATCGAGCAGGAACGAGACCGGCGGATGACCATCATCACGACGTCATTTATCCCGTGCGGTGCGAAGCTTCCCGTGATTGCCCTGATCGCCGGCGCCCTGTTCGGCGGACAGGCCTGGGTCGCCCCGAGCGCATACTTCATCGGCGTGGCCGCTGTCATCGTGTCGGGCATCATGCTGAAAAAGACGACCGGGTTTGCCGGTGATCCGGCACCGTTCGTGATGGAGCTGCCTGTGTATCGGCTGCCGGCTGCGAAGCATATACTGCGATCGGTCTGGGAGCGCGGATCCTCATTCGTCAGGAAAGCCGGGACAGTCATTCTGCTTGCCTCGCTTGTGGTCTGGTTCCTCTCGTCTTTCGGCATCGCCGATGGTCGCTTCGGCATGGTCGACATGGACAAGAGCCTTCTGGCAGCCATTGGCGGCGCCATCGCCTGGATTTTCAATCCGCTCGGATGGGGACACTGGCAGGGAGCCGTTGCCATGGTCACCGGCCTGATCGCCAAGGAAAATGTGGTCAGCACTTTCGGTGTGCTGTTCGGCAGAAGCGATGTCGCTGAAAACGGGTGGCAGATCTGGGTCGGCATGCGTCAGGTGTTTACACCGCTGGCCGCCTACTCGTTTCTTGTGTTCAATCTGCTTTGTGCCCCGTGCTTTGCCGCTGTCGGAGCCATCCGTCGCGAGATGAACTCGACCGGATGGACGGCGTTTGCTCTGTCGTATCAGACGGCGCTGGCCTATGCTTTCGCCCTGATGGTGTACCAGTTCGGCAGCTGGTTCGGCGGGAACGGCAACCCGGCCGGTATTGCCGCGGCGTTTGTTGTGTTCGCCTTTATTATTTGGATGCTCGTTCGCCCGGCAAAAAAAAGCGACATGACCTTGGCGAAGGAACTGGTCTGATGCTTTTGAAAGGATCTCGTCATGTTTGAATGGATTGCGGCCAATCTGGCCACTTTGATTATCGGTCTTGCTGTACTTTTGCTCATCGTATTCATCGTCACGCGCCTGATCCGGCAAAAGAAGAGCGGTCGGCCTGCCTGCGGAAGCTGTTCCGGATGTGCTTCGCGAGAGTATTGCCAGACGGAAAAAAAGGACGACAAAAAAGCGGGTTAGCATCTCTCATTGCAAGATAAAACGCGCGGCAGCCGGAAGCCCGGAGCCGCGCGTTTTTTTCGGCAAACGGTTTGCCGTCAAGATCGTTTGCTACGCGTCCAGTACGTGTCCAACCGGCGCGGCAGCCGGTTCTGCTTTGGACTCGTGATCTGCCGGCGACTGTTCCAGCAGCCGCGGATCGTTCAGGTATTTTTCTAGAATCTTCATGCTCTTGATCAGGTAATAGCCGTCACAGATGCGCTCGTCGATCGTGCACATGAGATCGACGCTTTTCTTCCATTCGATTTCCCCATAGCGGTTTTTGTGCGGTGCGTCGTATATCCGCCCGATCGTGATGAAGATCGAGGTCGTTCCGAACTCATACAGATGATGAAACGGCGCGTCGGAGCCGAGGCTGCCGAGATGCGAAAAAAACACAGAGGAATAGAGGGGGATCGCGTCCTGCAGTTTTTTCGGCATGATGCCATGGAAATCGAGCCAGCGTACAATCGTTACAGTAAAGCGAACGAGCCAGCGCGGCAGCTTGGAGAATGTCGAAATCAGATAGTCGTCGCCTTTTTGGACATCTTCGATCTTGATCTGATCGATGTGTTTTTTCATGCGGTCGGTGACCGTAAAAATATTGTCATCCTTGTCGAGTTCGACGCTGGCGATGGATTCATTTCCCTCGTCCGTCATGCTTTTCTTCACAATGTACGAAACGTCGTATCCGTTGTGCTGATATAGGCGCCGTCCGGCCACGAAGCGGTTCAGATGCGGCCGCTGGTACAGCGTGTGCAAAATTGCCGTGACGACGACATTAAACAAGGTGATGCGGCGGCCCTGACGGCGCTGTTCGCGTATGTATGCCTGCACTTGCTCCACATCGATGGACTTCTTGTAATAAATCGCCGATTCATTACGGCCAGGCATGATGTACGGCATAATATGCTGCATTGGATCGCCGTCTCGAACCAGTGTGCCGTCACTTCTCTTTTTGCTGAAAAACAAACCCATAGTGTATCCTCTGCGGCCAATTCTACCGGTCTGATATGGCAGGTGCAACCTGAACATAGTATATTCTGATACATGGGCTCTTGTAATTTCCGGCTGATCTCGGTAGAGTAACTTCAATAGTTCTTCATCTGAATTGATTGCGGGAGGCCGACTGTGCAAAAGAAACCTATAGTCACGATTCTATTACTGTTGCTCACAGTCACATTGTTTTTGTCCGGTTGTGTCTTTTCTCCCGTGGAAGGCGACGTGTTCGTTCCCCTGACTGAAGCACCTTCGGAGCCAGCCAGTACGGAGACTGTCGAAGAAACGGAAATCGAAACGACCGAATCCGAAGCTGCGACTACTGAAGAGGAAGCGACGACCGACGCTGAGCCAGAAGAAACGGAGCGTGAGACTCAACCACAAAGCACCGAGCGGACGGTTACCGGCGATAAGAAAACCCTGATCGGCCGCCTCTACAAGCGCGACCCCAAATTCACAATGCCGATAAAGACGGCAGCCGAATCTGTGAAAGCCACAGATGCGGCTGCGACAACAGCCGTCACAACCGCAGCTACCACCACCGCAGCGACAACGACCAAAGCGGCTGCGACGACCAAGACGCCAAATGCAAACCTGAGCGCGGGCACTTATGTTCTGCGCGTATTTTACGACATTCAGACGGTCGTCGCTTACCGGGCGGATGCGAGCGGCACATTGCAGCCAATCCGCTCCATGCCGGCATCGACCGGCCTCGTGAATGACGCCTACCTGCCTTATACCGTGAGAAGCCAGAGCCGCATATATCCGTCAGCCCGCTGGCAGCGGTTCTCTCTTTACAGTGTTTCCTGGCACCAGTACGCAACCTGGATCCGGGGCGACTATTTCTTCCACTCTCTCGGCTACAATGAGAAACCGGGAACACGAGCACACGACTACAACACATTCCATTACTGGGAATACGACAAGCTTGGCAGCCGCTCTTCGCACGGCTGTATCCGACTCACGGTCGATGACGCGCGTTTCATCTTCATGAATGCGCATCTCTTCAGCAAGATTGAATTCCTGCCAAGTTCAGCCGGATACGGTGTATCGAAAGCATATGCACCGGCCCGCTTCAATCTGGGCGATCCGACCGACTATGCCCTGAACCCGGGCGGTGCAGCACCGAAACCGGTCCCGACACCGACGCCGACACCGACACCGACGCCAACAACAACACCGACGACGACGGAAACACCGACGACGACGGCGACACCAA
>LSQX01373657.1_pt1 | contig 10324 bp, 9 predicted proteins | sample 654561 | NCBI WGS metagenome assembly LSQX01 (sample SAMN04489861, study PRJNA283612) | anaerobic digester metagenome | isolation source: 4 biogas reactors fed with cattle manure at either 37C or 55C with and... | place: Denmark: Kongens Lyngby | collected 2014
TGCTTATATCGATCGTACCGTCCGGCTTCCTAAAGAGTATTTAAACATAGTTGCCTCCGGAGGTATCACATCGACAGCTATAGATGTATGCAAATACGCTTCGATGATTTTTTCTTCAGATCTGCTAAGCCAGTCGTCCATTTCGGAATTCCTTATGGAACAAAAGCCCAAATATGTTGAACATACCGATTACGACAGATTACTCAGCTACGGACTCGGATGGGATTTTACCGATTGGGAACCGTATCGAAATCAAAACATCCAGGTTTTGGGAAAAACTGGAGGGACACTCGAGTACACTTCGATGATATTCGTAATCCCCAAATCGCACAGTATTGTGGTTTTGTTGTGCGCGGGACACATCGATCCTGTAAGCACTACGCTTCCCATTGTCGATTCTTTGCTTAAAGAATCGGGGCAGATACCTCGTGAGACAATATCTAATCAAATCGAAACACTGCCTACTCTACCCTTACCACCTGATATAGAGGCATACAGCGGTTACTATGGTTCACCTAGTGCTTTGTTTCGTATTGGTTTCAATAGTGAAGACTCAACAATGAATTGTGAAATCTATGACGGATCTGATTTTGTTCAGGAGAACACTGTTCGCCATATAGGCAACGGTATTTTTGAAAAGACTGCGCAGCAAGCATGGTACACATGTAAAATTTTACCGGGAGTCTCTATAGCATGCATACGAGCGTTATGCAGGAATAGAGGATTTTTTATAATTTATAACTATCGTCGGTGATTTTCGAAGTGCGATGCTCTTAGGAAAGAGTTGACTTATACTTGAATGAAACAATGCCTTCACGCATACTTGATCTATGCTTGAAATTGCCTAAAGGCTAAGACGTATGATACAACTCCGATTAGGTTCTGACAGATAACACAATCGATAGTACCGGAGGATTGGATACTCCTATGAACAGTGAAATGATTTGGGCAGTCGTCATCTTTGCTGCAACCTACCTGGGTCTTCTTGTATTCCCTGCATTAAGAGCTTATATCGCTCTTGCATCTGCGGCGGTCTTTGTAATCATAGGGTATCTGCCGCTTCATGAAGTGCTTGCGTCGGTTGACTGGAACGTAATCATGATGCTTGGTGGAACGATGGGAATCGTAGCGCTGTTCATCGAATCGCGCATGCCCGCTCTCTTGGCCGATCTTTTAATTGCAAAGATGCCGAACGTTAAGTGGGCAATCGTTTCGCTTGCATTGTTTGCGGGTATAGTCTCTGCGTTTATCGACAACGTGGCCACCGTTTTAATGATTGCGCCATTGGCTATCAATATTGCGCGCAAGATCGGTATTTCCCCTGTAGGAAGCATCATTGCAATTTCGGTTTCTTCGAATCTTCAAGGAGCAGCAACGCTCGTAGGGGATACGACCAGCATACTTCTCGGTGGTCATCTTGGAATGAGTTTTGTTGATTTCTTTTTCTATCAGGGCAAGTTCGGTTTGTTCTGGATTGTTCAGGCAGGAGCTGTTGCTTCAATCTTGGTTCTATTGGTCCTATTCAGGAAAGAGAAAACCAAACTGACGAGTATCATGCATACGATAGTGAAAGATTACGTACCGACAGTTCTGCTTGTATCGACGATACTTATCCTAATTCTGGTTTCTCTCGTTCCCAGAGACAATTTACCGGTAGTAATTGCAGACCATCTGAATGGATTCATCTGCCTGGCAATGCTTGCCATCGGAATTATCTACCGATTCATCCGCGAACGAAGCCTAGGAGCAATCCGCGAAGTGCTTAAAGAAATCGACTGGTTTACCCTGTTATTATTGTCGGGTCTATTCGTCGTGATAGCGGGCATCACACGTGTCGGAGTCGTAGATGCGCTTGGACGTCTGTTTGCACGTATCAGTGGTAATAACTTGCTAGTCGCTTATACGATTATCGTAGGATTCTCGGTTCTGTTATCGGCATTTATCGATAATATTCCTTATGTGGCAACCATGCTGCCGGTAGTCGCCACTGTCGGTGCCCAACTCGGGGCGGATCCGACCGTGTTGTATTTCGGATTACTCGTTGGTGCGACATTGGGCGGAAATCTCACTCCGATCGGTGCATCGGCCAATATTGCAGCGCTCGGCATTCTGCGCAAGATCGGCCATGAAGTACGTCCCGCTCAATTTATGAAGATCAGCGTTCCGTTTACTATTGCAGCTGTTCTTTCGGGGTATGTGCTGCTGTGGCTCATTTGGGCATAGAAGAATCAGTAATCCTTGTATCAACATTAAATAGGCCGCCTGAACACAGGCGGCCATAATAATTCAATAGTCTTAAAAGTATCAGCGTGCACCCGACGAATCAAGATTGGTGAACGACCGTGCAGCCATATCAGGATTATCATCGGTAAAAACATCTTCAAACGGTAAGTCGAAGGTATAGAAGATCATGTTTGGATAGATCTGGCGCGGATTTTCTCCAAATCCCCAATGGTATTCAAGCGGCTGTCCGGTAGCCACTACGCGCCCCTGGCCGACTTTGTATTCTACCAATGTCACCCTATCGTTTTTATCCGTACACAAAATCGTGGCATTAGCAGGTAAGTTTGTGAAATAATTGTGAGATGCATACGTACCGTACAAACCATCCACTTGTGTTTCTACCAGTTCCATCATCGGATGTGTCGGATTCACATTCGTGTTGTAATTATCGTAAGCCAAATTACTCACCACTCCACCTGGTAATGTTGCTCCTGCATTCTGCAGAGAGCCTTCATTCCAACCCATATCGCATGCTTCGAATAACAACGTTCCCCCATCTTCGACAAAATCGTCAAAACGTGTTTGAGAAGCTGCATAATTGTTGTATAACGATTGAATTTGATCGTTGATGATCCATACGGTTTTATCAATTGGGAGTGGTAAAGTCGCCATATCGGTTGAGGGATGGATCGAGTAATCGATATCCAGAATCTCCAACATCTCAGCGAGTGCATTACTTTCCCAAGGAGTATCATCATCAGCAAAGATAATTGCTTCATTAGCCTCTGGGCGTAACCATAGGTCGTCGGTAGTCAATGTAGCATTATTGGTGACGGTACCAGTTACGCTGTCGTTCGCATAACCCAAAGAATTATCAAGCGCAAAAGCGGTAAACACATATGTCGTTGACTCAGCTGTTTCATCTACAGGGACGCTCTCGAAACTGAAATATCCGTTTGCATCTGTCATGGCAATCAAATCAGGAAGTTCTTGTCCGGCGAGCGTGCGGATATTTACTGCAATCCCTTCGTGGTTTTGTCGGTCGATAAAGAAGGCGTGACCCTGAACTGCCCCATGTTTGCTTAGCGGATAGAGGATCATGTCTTCCGGAAGCTGATGCTCGAGACCTGTTGCCGCCCAAATATAGGTATTGGTGGGGAAATACCCGGTATAGGAGGCCATCATGATGTATCCAGAGTTAGGCAACCCGGTAATTTCAAAATTACCAGCTGCATCTGTGGTTGTCTCACGCGTGACATTCATGCTGATTGCAATAACTTGTATTCCGGCATGGTTGATTTTGTCAGAGAACCGAGCAATGCCGCGAATAACATTTGTTCCAAGGATTGGATCTTCGTCATCTCCGGGAAGCGGGCATCCGCTTACCCCGATAATTGCCAACCCTACTATCACTAAAACAAGTATAGTGGCGATCTTTTTCATAACCGGCGTTCTCCTTTGTTAAATTTCGTATGCATGTTACCCGTAGAACAATTATAATTCTAATTGGTGTCATTTTACAATGACTTTTATATATACTTTTACCATTGTTAGTGTCTTAATTATAAATACTCGTAATATTCAATGACTTATTAATAAGATATAAACATAGTCAATCGGTTTTTATTTTCGAACGTAATTGAATTAATTGAATCTGATGATAGTTGGCCTGCGTCTCGATTCGGGCATAACGCGAGTTATACAGTCATTATTTTAAGGATACGTAACGACTGTTAAGTCTGGCTTTCGGAACTGTATGGTTGAATGGCGAACTTATTGATTGCTCCGCATGAGTATGGTAAGGTTCCGGCATGGATACTTCATCATTGCTTTTTGCATTTGGTCTTACCGTATTCGCAGGTCTGGCTACCGGAGTCGGGTCGATTATGTCTTTCTTCTCGCGTAAGTTCAATCCGAAGGTGCTTGCAGCATCATTGGGATTCTCCGCAGGAGTAATGATTTATGTATCGTTGATTGAAATATTTTATAAGGCAAAAGATGCGTTGGAGGGGGCCCTTGGAGCTAAACCGGGGTATTGGGCAACGGTGGCTGCATTCTTTGGGGGCGTGGCGTTAATTGCCGTTATCGATAAAATTATTCCGTCGTATGAGAATCCCCATGAGATGCATGCAAGACCGGAAGACAACGATATTCCGACTGGGGTTGCCGATCCGAAACTTCTACGTATGGGATTCTTCAGCGCTCTGGCAATCGCCATTCACAACTTCCCCGAAGGTCTGGCTACATTCATGGGGGCATTAACCGATCCTGCACTGGGCGTGAGTATTGCCATTGCCATCGCCATTCATAATATACCGGAGGGAGTTGCAGTGTCCGCTCCGATTTATTATGCAACGAAAAGTCGGGCCAAGGCTTTCTGGTACTCGCTGCTTTCGGGTCTATCCGAGCCTGTCGGTGCTCTCATCGGATTTTTTCTTCTACGTCAATGGTTCAACGATATTACATTCGGCATCGTATTCGCCGCCGTGGCGGGTATCATGGTCTATATCTCCTTAGACGAATTATTGCCGACTGCCGAAGAATACGGAGAACACCATATCGCTATAGGCGGCGTCATCGCCGGTATGGTGGTGATGGCATTGAGCCTGGTGCTGCTATCTTAGCTTATAGCAAACACTGAGGTCTTTTAAGCGGTTACTCGCATTGGTTGTACCAGAAATAATTCTTCCTCTTATTTCTATATATTGACTGGATATAATCGACTTTCTGTGTTCAAGTTTGGAAACTATCAACAGCAGGCATGTATCGTACTCATTTCAAGCTATCTTCAAGAACAATGGAGAATCTTTCTTACAGATAACTTGAAATCCTCATCATTTCCGAGTCGTCCGATACTGCACAATCATTCCCAACACAGCCAGAAGAACGATCAATCCGACCATTTGCAATAGCATCGGTTTAATTTGATCAGGGAAATAACCCCTCATTATCAAATCTTCCAATGTAGTCGAGCGTCCCGTGGACTGTGCATAATCCATCAATGTATCTGCAATATACTTGTTCATCGATTGCGATACGACCATGATTGCACCCGATACGGCGGTGATGATAATGATGATATGACGTTCCAAAGCTACGGCAACCAGACCGAAAATCACCCCCACTATGATATAAGGAGCTACAGTCATGACTTCTCGTACCGTCATGCTGTAGAACGCTAAAAGAGCGACTCCGGCAGCTCCGCCTACGACAAATACACCCAAGTGGTGAATCGCAATCATCAATGATCCGCCGGCGAGTATTCCGATTATGAGCAACACGATGAAACCGATTTCCTCAACACCCAACAAGGCAGCAAGTACAAGACTTAGTATAGCCCCGATTACCGCCCCCGTAATCCAAAGATAGATTATAAATACGCGATAGCCGAAAAAGCATTGCAATGCCCCGAGTAAAATGAGAAGCCAATATACAATCTGCTGGTTTGTGTCGATCCAATCCAGTACAAGATACCAGATATCCGCTAATGCCGACTCTATGTAATACATATATTCATCTCAATAAAATGCAAAACTATGATTTTCAACAAAGGAGTTGAAATCCTGCTAAATCTAGTGCGAAAAAACAAATCAGCATGCATTGCATCATGCTGTTCACACATCAGATACAGGCCCTTCTTTTAGCTGCCTTTGGTATGATTCATACCGCGCCTGGGACTGCTTCATGTTGTCCACATTGGACAGTACGATGAGGAAGAACACGATTCCCGAAATTACTGCAATCCAGTCCCCGTTTATAATATTCAGAATAATATTTATCGCAGAAAGCACCAGATAAACGTACGCAGCTTTTACGTTATTCTTATACATCTGAACACAGAGAACAATCATTACTATAGTCAAGAGCAATATAAATAGGAGTATGGGAGGAAGTTCTTCCAATACTCCTATACCTACGAATACCATGATGATTGACAGCGCCGCCCCGATGATTCCTAGTATAGCAACGACTCTGATTGCTTTCGGTGCGTCCGCATGATCACTTGATGCCATGTTTTCTTCCTCCTTTTGCGCGTAACAGTATTGTTATGATTGATAATTCGCCTAGCTTTGAAACGCGCACATTTTATTCCGCATACGAAGCGTAAATCATGCTTCGCATCTCCTAACGGGACGATACTGTATCCATGCACAAAAGCCCGACGGTTACATCAAGCCATATGACGAAAAGGTTTGATATATCAATCTTTTTTTATTTTTAAGGAATGCGAACTATCAGTCAAGAAAAAAAATAAAAAATTAACAATATTTTTGCAAAACAATAAAAATATGGCAAGCTCAATTACGGATACCTACGGTAATCGTCCATACGTGTGTTTTCGCAAAGGCGGCAATCGTCTTATTGAAAAAGAGAAATCATCAAATCAAATTCCCTCATTTCCTCATAGATTATACGTACCAATTTCTTTAATCGAGGGTCTGAAAGCCCATATATGCATATAAAATTATATATACAAGAAGCGTACGATGGTCTATACTTGGGATACAAGGAAGCAGCGCCTAAATAAGCAAAAGCATGGGATTTCTTTCGAAGAAGCCCTTGAAGTTTTTGACGATCCTTATTTGTTGGTAGTGTATGATGAGGCACATTCATCATAGGAAGACCGATACAAGTTTCTCGGACGAATGAGAAACTTAACAATAGTCATGATAATCCGTATCGAACAAGAAAGTCGGATTATTTCTGCAAGAAAAGCAACATCTTACGAAGTGAGATTGTATTATGAAAAAATTAAAAAAAACGATTGAGTACAGGGAAGCTGATGCCGAACAGGATCTCATCGAGATCCCCGAGCTAACCCCGGAAGAAGCTATAAACCTACGTCCTGCGAGAGAAGTGGTTCCATGGCTCTACCGCCCGATTAAAAAACGAATCAGTATCTTCATTGATGCTGACATCCTTGAGCATTTCAAGTCTCTCGGCAAAGGATATCAAACCAAAATCAATCAGGTATTGCGTAGAGAAATGCTTAAAGAGGCTGCCCCAATGTATAAAAAGATGAAAAAATAAAGAAGATAAATAATTTGTTACAAGCGTTTCTCGAGATTAAGCATCGTAACAATCCAGAACAAAACATGCTATTTTCTTATCTGTCGGGCTGTCTTCTTGTCCTGCGGAATTGTTATAATACACATAGCTGGATTTTAAACGATTGATAACCAAGAAGCGATGGAGAATTGCATGAATCCGACACCTGTGAAGAATAAAGTCTCGTACCTCGAACCGCTGATGATGTTGTTCGTCGGAATCCTCATCGTAGCGAACATTACGGCACAAAAATTTGTAGACGTTCGCTTGTTAGGCATAACCTTATCTGTAGATGTCGGAACACTACTACTGTTCCCGCTTCTGTACATCTTCAGCGATGTATTGGTAGAGGTATGGGGATTTGCAGTAGCACGCAAGGTCGTGTGGTACGGATTCGGTGTGCAAGTGCTGGCAGCAGTGTTGTTCTCCCTAGCCGTTGCAATGCCGTACAGTGAATATTTTACTTCGCAAGAGGCTTTCAAGACCGTATTGAGTGCTGTTCCTGCTTTGGTTGCCGCTTCTCTGGCCGGGTACTTGGCCGGTTCGTTCACCAACAACATCGTCATGTCGAAGATGAAAGTATGGATGATTCGGTGGGATCCGAAACACACATGGATTGCACTGAGAACGATTGCTTCGACAGGTGTCGGCGAATTTTTTGACACCGCCATCTTTGTTGTCATAGCAACGATATTCAACGTATTCCCGACAGAATTATTGGTCAGCCTTATTCTTACCCAATGGCTGCTCAAGACAGCCGTTGAGGCAATCATGACTCCACTGACAATAATTGTTATAAAAGCAGTCAAGAAACATGAAATGCTCGATGTAGTCGGAACCTCTTCCTACTCTCCTTTAGCACTTGGAAAAGAAGGAGGTACCAACTTATATGAACAAGATCATGATTAGGTCGTGTAACTTACATGACCTTGAAATCCTAAGAGATTTGAGTATAACGACCTTTGTCGAGACATTTGCAGCGAACAACACAGCTGCCGATATCAAGCAGTACGTAGCCGAGCATTTCCATAGCTCGCGCATCAAAGAGGAATTGGAAAACCCTGATTCCTTTTTCTATCTTGTCGAGTGTAATGGAAAAACCGTAGCTTATATGAAGCTGAATATCGGTGATGCACAAACTGAATCCGGGTATCCCGATTCGCTGGAACTCCAGCGTATCTATGTACTAAAAGCATTCAAACGGCAGCATATCGGCAATCTGCTCATGGATAAGACAATCGAGATGTGTAAAAGCAAGCGCTTGGCTTATGTATGGCTTGGGGTTTGGGAACACAACAAAGACGCCATTCGTTTTTATGAACGATTGGGATTCAAGATGTACGACTCCCACCAGTTCATACTTGGTTCGGACGTGCAGCGTGACTATATCATGAAGCTTGAAATGTGAGGACTTACGCTTGCAAATTACTCCAGAAATAAAAGAACCGGTGACCTTTACCTAATTCAATGACGGTAATGCGATATAAGACAATACCTGTTTAGAAAGTCCTGATCGCTCTGACGCTCCTGTCATAGTACGTACTACTTTGGGCTGCTTCTCCCGTTACAAAGTACATCGCATATGCAACGTCGGCCACAGCCGAATTTGCGGTTGAACTCCAATAGTGGTCATTACTGAAATCTCCGAAGGAATACAGGTAGAGATTCTCATACATCTCATTCAATTCTAGTGTCGAGGGTAAAAACCAATCACGACATCCACCATATTCCAAAGTCGCACACAAGAACGCTGCGTAATTTCCACTATTGGCATGGGCAAATTCGTTAATAATTAATTGGGTATTAGCCTCCCCCGAACCGATTGCGATGTTCCTTCGACAACGGGAGCAGATTGTTCTCCCCAAATACGAGTAATCCACTCGGTTTCAACAGGAGCTGCCTCAAGAAACCTCCATCCGTCGGTTCTCATTTTCTTGTCATAGAACACAAGGCCTCCTGCCGGTCCGGTCTCTCCAATCTGATATATGCGTTCCCAGGCTGCGTAGAGAACCACATATACGGCAGGCATTGCGAACTCGTCTCCCGGATAGAAATAATTACCCGAACCATCGGCCTCGGTATTCCAGCCGAGAAATTCATACCCCTCCTTAGCCAAATTCCCCGTGTTTTCAGGAATAGTAACTGATGCTCCGACAGGGGTAGTAATATAAAAAACAGGAACTGACCCGGCAGTCGCATCATTGCTGTGAAATTCAACGCTCTGGTATGTCAAGATTGGATTATCTGCAACATCGCATCCGGTTAGTAAAAGAAGTATGGTTATCTGCAAACAAATGAACAATGTCTTCTTATTCATAATTACCTCCATTTCATCGGCATTTCACGCTGTCATTGGTATTGAAGAACAGCGGTCAGTACCATCTTTGACAAGCTTACGCCGCTATCAATATTTTGTGTCACATAATAAGTAAATCAACAAGCGAAAGGCTTAGTTTCAATTTTATGTCATATTTGTTGATACTTTATTAGTAAATTTTTCTTTATCTTAAACAAATATGGATTTATGATTACTACAACACCTTCCCGTTAAGGAGGAATAGTATGATGTATCAAAAATCCATTATTACCATGTGTATGCTGGTCTTGGTCTTTTTGAGCTTCAGTTGTGATTCACCATTAGTGGAAGATCCTGAAGGAAATAACCCAACCGAATACACCGTCACATTCGAAAGTAACGGCGGAAGTGTGGTAGCGCAGCAATCGGTAGAATCTGGTAGTAAGATTATCCCACCTGCAGATCCTACGAGAGCAAACAGCACCTTTGAAGGATGGTATAAGGAATCAACTTTGGATACTGCATGGGATTTCGATACGGATACGGTCTCGCAAGATATTACCTTATATGCAAAATGGGCAGATCTCGATGTATTTGTACATTTTGATGCTAACGGCGGTACGGGAAGCTTTGATTCGATCCTATTTGCCCCGGGTGAAACAAAAGAACTTCCTTTCATGGACGACGAGATAACTCGCTCAGGTTATAAGTTCATCAGTTGGAATACAGTTCCCGACAGATCCGGCGGAACTGAGT
>LSQX01134094.1_pt2 | contig 10323 bp, 10 predicted proteins | sample 654561 | NCBI WGS metagenome assembly LSQX01 (sample SAMN04489861, study PRJNA283612) | anaerobic digester metagenome | isolation source: 4 biogas reactors fed with cattle manure at either 37C or 55C with and... | place: Denmark: Kongens Lyngby | collected 2014
GGTATGAAAATGGAAATCAGAAACTTTAATGTTACTAAAGATAATATCTTAGAAATGGTTAATTTGTGGAATGAGGTTGTAAGTGAACGTGGATTTTATAAACCTCATACTCCTGAAAGTATGGAAAGACTACTCTTTAATAGTCCGGAGTTTTCCAGCGAAGGTGCTTTTGGAGCCTATGTAAATGGAAGGCTAATTGGCTTTAGTTGTGGCATTATCCGAAAAGCTGAACTAGAAAATCCTGAAGCAGTAGGTTATGTTAATGCGGTAGTGGTTAAGAAGGAATATCGTAATCAAGGAGTGGGAAAAGCACTGCTTGAAAGTGTGGAAAACTATTTCAAAAAACACAATAAGAAAGCAGCGCGTTGTGTCTTTTTAGATCCGGTTAATTATCCATGGTATATTCCAAATACCGATAAACATGATCATCCGGGTTGTCCGGCTGTTCCGATCAATAGCCCAGAATACTTTTTCCTTTTACATAATGATTATAAGGTTGAGGGTTTTATTGATGCATTCCATCTTCCTCTAGATGAATATCAAATGCCTCAATCAGTAGTTGAAAAGATCAAAGAAAATGAAGCCAAAGGAATTAAAATAGAACTTTATGATGCCAGTCGTCACTACGGGTTAGAAGAGTTTTATCAAAACATTCAAAACCCTTCTTTTGAAAGAGCGATAAGAAGTAATTTAGCACTTGAAAAACCTAATCCATTCTTAGTGGTTAGTGTTGATAATAAGGTTGTTGGTTGGACTGGAGCTATGTATACTGAAGAATCAGGACGAGCACATTTTGATGGAATTGTAATTGACCCAACTATTCGTGGTGGTGGTGTTGGTAAGGCATTATTCTGCACCTTGTGTCAATATTCCAAAGAACATGGTTCTAAATTTATGACCTTCTTTACTGGTCTGGAAAATCCAGCTCGAAACATCTATTTATTTGCTGGGTTCAAGATTATACAATCATTTGCGATTATGAAGAAAGGATTGAGATAATGAGTAAAGTAATAATGGCCATTGGGGCCCACATCGGAGATATGGAATTAACTGTTGGGGGTGTCCTTGCAACCGAAGCTTTAAAAGGAGCTAAAATTGTAACGGTAGCCTTAACCGCCGGAGAACGCGGCAATCCTAAAGGTGTTAGTCAAGAAGATTATCGTAAACAAAAGGTTGCTGAAGCAAAAGCTTTTGTTGATACCTTAGGACCAAATAATGAAGCCATCGTTTTTGAATATCGTGATGGTGAACTACCAAACAATGAAGAAGTTAGAATTCAAGTAGCTGAATTAATTAGAAAATATAAACCATCAGTTATTTATACTCACTGGAAAAGTACAATGCATAAAGATCATAATAACACTCATCTCATTGTTCCTGAAGCACAATTTTTTGCGGGGATTGATGTGGGTGAAAAGGTAAAAGGTGAGCGCCACTATGCACCAGTTTATTTTGCGGAAAACTGGGAAGATTCAGATGACTATGTACCATATATATATACCGAAGTATCAATTGAAGGATATCAATTGTGGTGTGAAGCCATAAGAAAACATTGGTTTATTATGAATAGTTCATCGTTCAAATATTATGATTATTATACTCACTTAGCACGTGTCCGTGGATGTTTGGCTAATGTGATGTACGCTCAAACCTTTGCTGTCTATGACCGCCAAAAGAGAATCATCCAAAAACAAAGTTAGAAAGGTTAACAAAGGGGCAACACTAGGAATTGTTTGTCCCTCCTTTTATACTACCGCAGCCGAAAGAGTTGAAAGGTTTTTATCGTTACTAAAGCAACGTGGATATAATTATCGATTGGGAAAATCAACTTATTCCCAAGATGGATATCTAGCGGGAACTGATGATGTGCGCGCTAATGACTTGATGGAGATGTTTCTTGATGATGAGATTGATGCAATCATCTGTTTGTTGGGAGGCTTTGGGGCTTCAAGAATAGTGGACAAACTAGATTATCAACTTATTAAAAATAATCCCAAGTTATTAATCGGCTTTAGTGATATAACTGTTTTGTTAAATGCACTTTATTTTAAAGCAGGAATCCCAAGTGTCCATGGTCTTGTTGGCACCTTCTTAGGTCATCCAGAAATTGATGAAGATAGCATTAATGATTTTTTTGAAATCTTTAATAGTGATTATCAAGGACGCATCTTAAAAAACTACCAAACTCCAGCCCTTACTTTAGTTCCAGGTGTCAGTGAAGGAGTCATTGTTGGGGGCAATTTAAGTTTAATTACTGCACTTCTGGGCACCCCTTATGAAATTGATTTTACGGATAAATTGGTGTTAATTGAAGAAGTTGAAGAAAAGCCCTACCGAATTGATCGAATGTTTTCTAGTTTAAGATTAAGTGGAGCCTTAGAAAAAGCCAAAGGTTATATCTTCGGCAAGTTTACTGAATGTACGGGGCCCACTAAATCATATCAAGCTTTAATCAATGAGTATTTTAAAGATTTAAATGTACCGGTTATTTATGAATTTCAAACTGGACATGAGCTTCCTTTCATAAACGTCCCTATTGGTTTAAAAGCAAAATTGGATGCACATAATAAAGAGATAACAATCTTAGAAGGCCTATATCAAAAATAGATGGAAGTGAAACCTTGTTAACAAAATCAATGACAATTAAAGAAAATCATTTGTATATTGGGAGTTTTAAAGCAAGTGATCTAGCCAAAAGATATGGGACTCCCGTAATCATTTATGACGAAGAAGAAATAAAAAAACAAATTGAAGCCTTTATAAAATACTTTAAATCAAATAAATATCAAACTCATATTGTCTATGCTTCCAAGGCTTATCTTTCTCCATATATCTGTCAATTAATTGATGATTACCAAATGGAGATTGATGTGGTTAGTTTAGGAGATCTTTATTTGGTTGAAAGTAGTGGATTCCCTTTATCAAAAGTGTTGTTTCACGGCAACAATAAATCACTAGCTGAACTAGAGTATGCAGTAAGTCATAAAGTTGGAATCCTTGTGGTTGATAACTATGATGAATTGATGACGATTATGGAACTTGCAGAAAAGTATCAAACTGTTGTCAATACAATGTTTCGCATCAATCCAGGGATTGAAGCATCCACTCATGAATACATTCAAACTTCGCTATTAAGCAGTAAATTTGGTGAAAGTATTTTTGATGAAGAAACAATTGATAAAGTGATGAAACTATATGAAAAAAATCACCTCGTCCACTTGCTTGGTTTTCATGCTCATATTGGTTCTCAAATTGTTTCAGAAAAACCCTTTATCGCTTCTGCAAAAACATTAATTGAATTTACAAAAAAAATTCAGGACCAATATAACTATAAACTTTCAGCAGTAAATTTAGGGGGCGGCTTTGGCATCAAATATTTAGATAGTGATGAAGAATGTGACCTTAGCCACACTCTACCAAAGATGATTGAAAGTATTGATGAATTGATAAATGAATATGAGTTATCAATCTCTGATATATATATCGAACCAGGAAGAAGTATTGTGGGAAAAGCAGGTTTTACTCTTTATCAAGCGGGCATTATTAAGCGAACCTACGGTGGTAAGAACTTTTTGTTTGTCGATGGGGGAATGACTGATAACATCAGACCTGCTCTTTATCAGGCAAAATATACCGTTAAAATTGTGGATAAAATGGAAGATGAACCAATCTTGAAAGTCGATGTTGTTGGCAAGTGTTGTGAATCGGGCGACATCGTCAGTAAAGATGTGATGATACCAATGGTATCAAAAGAAGATTATGTTGGTGTCTTTGTCACTGGTGCCTATGGATATGCGATGGCATCCAATTATAATGGAGCATTAAAGCCACCGGTAATCTTTGTTTCCAACGATAAAATAAAGGTAGTTAGTCGGAAGGAAAGTGTAAAAGATTTAATGAAATTATATTAGGAAGGTAATTTTATTTACATCTTAACAAGCGATTTATACATCTTACCGGCTCATATATTTACATTTTTATATACTTTAAGTATAATTTAATTGCGGAGGTAGATATGAAATTCAAAAGTTTCTTCGTCGCTCTAACCTTAATATTTTGTATCTTGTGCTTAGGTGGATGCGATGAATCCGAATCCGAAGGTGCCTTAAGAAGATTAAAAAGGGCAATGAATGAGGTCATATCAATTGCGGTAGAATTGGACTTGCTGAATGACTCCCATCTCACCCATACTGAGCTTGCCATTGAGACGGGATTCATGAAAGATTCGACTGGGTCACTTCCTAAACCAGTTGAGTGCGAAGCATTACTACAAGATGTTGTTAGTATTCGATCCGCTCATATTGATATTATAGACACCATTGCCCATTTAAATTTGTTAAAGGACAAGATCGAATATCTTATAAACAAAATAAGAAATAATGAAGCATTATCAGCGCAACTCGATATTGAATACATTAATCAAGTTATTAAAAGTATTCAAGATGAAACGAAGGCTTTAAAAGATACCATTGGTGGTGTGTTTAGAGTTTATCGTTTAAAAGTTGAGCCACATTTAGGTAATGTGGTTGCCAAAGCAGAAGAACTTAAGACAACTTTTGAAGGTATTATATCATCTCTTGCGAGCCGAGAATTATCGCTAAAAAGGGTTGCGAATCATTTAATAGATATTGAATATGAATTTTCTATAATGGTTGTTCAAGAATGAAAATAACATTAGTTCATGTTGATGACTTGAATGAGATGGAAATCACCATTCGCCACAATAACCCTAGTGAAGCGGCTCGAATTAAGAGGCTTCTTGAAGCCTCTCAATTTAAACTTGAGGTTAAAGACAGCAGTGCTATTGACACAACAGAAGTCTTGATGATTGATCCCCATCAAATATATTATTTTGAAAGCGTGGACGACAAAGTCTTTTGTTATTTGGCAAACGAGACTTATGAGACTAATTATAAATTATATGAACTCGAGGAGATCTTAAGTCAATTACCGTTTTTGAGAGTAAGTAAGGGAGTAATTGTTAACATATCGATGATTAAATCATTTAGGTCTGCTTTAAGTGGTAGGCTTATATGTACCTTAAACAATGATGAACAAATCGTAATTTCCCGAATGTATGTAAAACTACTCAAAGAAAAACTCGGTGTTAATAGGAGGTCAAATAATGAAAGCAATTAAGAAATTTGTCGTTGATTTAGGTATTACCTATGTCATAGTAGTTGCTCTATCATTAATTGTAGCTACTTATTTAAAACATTATTACAACCGTGAACTGCCTTTTATAGCAACTACAGAAAGATTATTATATATTGCAATCTTAATTACGGGTGCAATAACCCTAATTCGTATTGAAAAAATTAATGTAATCATTCGCTTAATATTAAGTTATGCAATGGTATTACCAACAGGATTTATTGCTAAGGAAACCTTTGGCGTGACAATATTTAAAACTCCATTGATCCTAATTTATGCTTTGGTAATCATTACAATTATATATGGAATATCACTTTTCATAGCAAAAACTAATTTGTCAAAAGAAGCACAAGAATTAAATAAACTCATTAGAAAGTAACCAGGCCAAGGGCCGGTTATTTTCTTTTTCTATTGAATTTTTAAACTTAAATATGTTATAATTAACATAGGTAAAGAACTATAAATATATATGAGAAATCATTTCACAGTGACTTCCAGGATTGGAGATAAGATATGGATATATATGATAGCCATGCTGATATCTTTTATGATTTATGGCAAAAACACCTTCAAGGTATAACTGATCCCTTTGGAAAATACCACTTAGAAAACCTCACCAAAGGTGGCGTTAAGGGTGGTATATGGGTGGTTTATTCCGATGAAGATTTTGATGTTTTAGAAGCTTATCGAATTGCCTTAGAAGAATATGCCCCTTACCGAGATCGGTTTGATGTCATCTATGGCTTAGAAGGACTAAGAAATGTTAAAGATTTAGCAGCATTTGATCATTTATATCAAATGGGCATTCGCCATGCTATGCTCACTTGGAATGAGGCGAATCATTTAGCTACTGGTGTTTTGGGTAACCCAAACCGCGGACTAACCCCGGAAGGGAAAGAATTCTTGCATTACATGGAAACAAAAAAGATGATTGTTGACCTTTCTCATTTAAATGAAAAGAGTTTTTATGAGGTTCTAGCAACTACTAATAAAAATATCATTGCCTCTCATTCCAATGCATATCGGTTATGCCCTCATCTACGCAATCTTACTGATGAACAAATGAAAGCGATTGCTGAGGTGGACGGGGTGATTGGGGTAGTGGCGGCTCGTAATTTTGTGTCATTCAACCGGGATTTACAAAACGTCAAGGGTTTAGTTGATCACATTGATTATATCTCCAATTTGATTGGTGTAGAACATGTGATGTTAGGATTAGACTTTATGAATTACTTAGGTAACTATAACAATTCTAATCTTGATGATTTAAAAAATGCTTCTGATTTATCTGTTTTAATAAAAGAAATGGAGATCAGGGGTTATCACAAAGAAGAAATTGAAGCAATTTGTTATAAAAATTATATAAAGGTAAAGGAGAAGGTTTATGAAAAAAGTACTAGTAATTAGTTGTTTGTTGATGGCACTCTTTTTAGGACTAGCAGGAGTCCAAAAGGTTAGTGCTAATACGGATTATCAACCAAAACTTTTTGAGCTAAGAGGTGTTTGGGTTGCTACCGTTAGTAATATTGATATTAAAAAGCAATTTGGAACAACGGAAACACAGATTAATCAATATAAACAACAATATATTGATATCTTGGATACCTTGGAAAGATACAATATTAATACGGTCTTTTTCCAAGTTCGTCCCGCCAATGATGCTTTTTATCGTTCAGAATATAATGCGTGGAGTATGTTCTTATTAGGCGATGGCCGCGATCCGGGTTGGGATCCACTTGAGTGGATGATTGAAGAAACCCATAAACGAGGAATGGAGTTCCATGCTTGGTTAAATCCATATCGGGTTAGTGCCAGTACAATGACACCTAATCCTGATCAAACTGTTGAAGAAATGAAATGGTCCTATATTCAGTATCGTCAAGAACAAGTGGAGGGTCAAAATATTAAAAACCCACTCTATCGAAAAGTTACTGAAGGATCTCCTGAATATAAGGAATTGATGGAACAATTTGTTTATGGACTGAGAGAAAATAAAATATTCTTAAATCCAGCTAAACAAACAACCATTGATTTTATTACTGATACTGTTGAAGAAATAATGGTTAAATATGAAGTGGATGGAATTCATTTTGATGACTACTTCTATCCATCTGGTGGTATTGAAACCGCAATCGAAAATAAAGACTATGCTCAATATGGGGCAGGTATGACCCTTAATGAATGGCGTCGCAGCAACGTTGACCGAATGGTAAAAGCAGTTCATGATGCGGTTAAGGAATTTAATAACTCGGGAGTTCGCAGTCGAAAAGTTCGCTTTGGCATTAGTCCAGCAGCAGTTTGGGCTTCAGGTCGCCCTAATGCAGGTTCGCGCTATATGCCAGGGGGAATGGATGTCCCAGGTGTCAACTACAGTAGTTACTTTGATCTACATGCAGACACAAGAAAATGGGTATTAGAAGAATGGATTGACTATATCCTTCCTCAATGCTATATGGACTTTTCTTATGAAGGTGATTACCGAGCCGTTGTAAATTGGTGGGCAAATACCGTCAGTCAAACAAATGTAAAACTTTATATCGGTCTTGCGCCATACCGTTATGCCGGCGATAGTCCATGGAAAGACCCAGAGATTATTCAAGATCAATTACTATATAATAGTCATAATCAAAATATCAGTGGAGCGGTTTTATTCTCATATAAAAACTTACCACATCAACCAGGCAATAATGCCCTAAATGCAGCAAACTATTATGTGCGTCAACTATGGTCTAGAAAAGCATTGACACCAATCTATGCTGGCGATCAAGCTTTACCAGTTGCTTCAACTGAAATTTCTGGTTCTCGCACTAGCTATGGACATCAAGTATTCTTTGATGAAAAAGAAAATGCCCTTGGATATGTATTGTATCGCTATGGCATTGATGAAACAGTAACTGACAGTAGTGATAAGATTTATAAAGTATTCAATCAAACTACTGGAAGTAAACGCCATCGAATTGATGTGGAAGATACCAATGATTACAAATATGTGTTAAAAATCGTTGACAAAAGTGGAGCCTTCCAAGGTTCTCAAAACGTTTATTTGACTACCGACTTCCCACAAAATCAAGCGCCTGTTATTAGTAATTTAGTGATTTTTGGTGGAAATAATCAGTTGCCACTTTTCACAAAAGTGCCAATCACTTTTGAGGTAAGGGATAATGAAAGTGAAAGTGTGCAAGTAACTCTTGAAATTTATGAAGGTACAAGACGTCACTTGAATGTCACCCTCACTCCAAAGAACGGCAACCAATACGAATATATGTGGGAAACCTTACCGATTGAAGTATCGGGATTGATTGCTAGAGTTACGGCCTTTGACGGATCTGATCAAACAGTTCTCGAAAGTGCACCATTTGATATTGTGATTGCTCGCCATGAAAAACCAACTGGTTATAAAATTAAAGTTGAAGATAACAAAGTAATTATTACTAATGCTACCGGCTTAGAATTTAGTTTTGATGGTAAAAATTATTTTGATCAAACCGAATTTGATGCTCCTGATAGTAAAGAATCTGATCTTTACTTTAGAGTTAAAAAGTCAGGTGATTTGGAAGCATCACTTCCTGTTATAGAAAAAGTAAAAGTTTCAAGTGGTGGTTCCGGCAGTAGCTGTCAGTTTGGCTCAACCGCCCTCACAGTCTTTTCGACATTAAGCTTAGCAGCTATCTTCCTATTATTAAGAAAAAGAGGTTAGTAAATGATTAAGTTAAAAAAATACCAAAGTGATGAGTTTGTTACATATTATGATTCAGATGAAGTGGTTACACTTCCCGAACTTTATGAAAAACGACCAAATGATGTAAGAGGTGTTTGGGTATCAAATGTTGCTAATATCGATACACCGATTATGAAGGAAAAAACAGAATATCAAGAATACTTACAAAAGATGATGGAAAACATTGCTTCATATAACATCAATACCGTTGTCTTTCAAGTTCGTCCGGCTAATGATGCTTATTACCCTTCTAAATTAAATCCTTACTCTCGTTTTATTACTGGAGTAGAAGGAAAGGACCCAGGATTTGATGTCTTAGATTATGTCATCAATTTAGCAAAAAAATATAACATTAAAATCCATGCATGGATCAATCCTTATCGAGTAAGTGTTCGTTCTTTAACTAATGACAACCTTACAGTTGAAGAGTATTTGGCTACCCTTGATGATTTAAACTTTGCGAAAAGAAATCCACATTTAACAATTCAAGATTCTTCTGGCAAGTTAATATTACGACCAGCAGCCCCTGAAGTTATTGACTTTGTGGCTCAAACTATTATGGAAATTGTGGAAAACTATGATGTAGAAGCGGTTCATATTGATGATTATTTCTATCCATATGCTAAAATTGATGAAGCTTTGGAGCAAGAAGATTATGATAAATATGCCCTTCCAAATGAGAGTTTTGCTGATTTCAGACGTCGAAATGTTGACAACATGATTAAGCGAATTTATGATGATTTAAAAGAATTTTTTGTCAAAACAGGCAGGAAAGTATTGTTTGGTATAAGTCCATTTAGTGTCTACCGAACTAATAAAAAATATAAAGAAACTGGATGGGAAAAAGGATCACGCCATAGTGGTGGGGCTCTTGAGTGCTATACCGATTTATATTCAGACATCTATAAATGGATGAAAGAAGGATGGATCGACTATGTCGTTCCTCAAGCTTACTTCCCATTTGAACGAAAAGATATCACTTATCATGATATTGTTCGCTGGTGGAGTGAAATTTCTAAGACAACTAATACAACCTTATACATTGGCCAAGGGCTTTATCAAATGGGAGCTAAAGATAAGCCAGAATGGTCCAGCCCAAATGAGATTGCCAATCAATTAAAATACAATCAAAACTTTGATAACATCGAAGGAACAATCTTTTTTACCTACCATGATTTAGTTAAATCGGATAATGAAATTAAAAATCAAGCTTTAGAAACGATAAGAGACTTGTGGAAATAAGAAAAATGCTTAAGGGTGACGACCATCCTTAAGCATTTTTACTGTCATCTTTGAAATTCCATTTTTTTCTCTATTTCCATTTATTATATTTAATACCATATTATAGGTAAAAATGGCCTGTTTTTGGCTGTCCAATTAATGGAATTGGCAAATTTGGTGTTATATTCTGCTTGAAAAAAAACGCTTTCTATTATATAATATATTAGTAT
>LSQX01165468.1_pt1 | contig 10323 bp, 10 predicted proteins | sample 654561 | NCBI WGS metagenome assembly LSQX01 (sample SAMN04489861, study PRJNA283612) | anaerobic digester metagenome | isolation source: 4 biogas reactors fed with cattle manure at either 37C or 55C with and... | place: Denmark: Kongens Lyngby | collected 2014
GTTGATTGGGATAGAAGCCCTGTCTCGGTGTAGACTTACAGCTCTTTGACCGCGGGGGGAAGGCTTCTTCCTTTTCCTCCGTTCAATTATTGCTTGGAGGAGTATTCTATGTAGTGCTTTTACTTCCTTTAAGTGGTCATGGATTTAGATAAATGCTCGGTCAAATAGCCTGGGGAAAAACACCCGGGGCGTTAGCTTCAAGTGTTGCACTCCACCAAGCTGACCCAAGGCTTCAGAAAATATATCGACAACATTATATCACAAAAGAGAGGGATTTTATCGATTTAATTTTCTTCATCTCAGAACATGGGTTAGAAAAGGTGGAAGAAGCCATTTTGCTACTCACCAAGGTGTCGCCACTGGAAGTTACGACGGAAACAATTAAGGCCATTTGCGGCCGCAACCCGATCAAAAAGGCTGAAGCTTCTGTTCGAAGCGATACCACGATACAAATAGAAGCGCACTCGCTCGATATGCTCAAGCGCTTCGGACAGCTAATTCCTGGAGATAGAAAAACGTTTGTGAAAGAGGTGGCTGTGCTATGACCAAAACCATTCACCAGGACATTGAGCAATTTGCTGCATACCTGAAAATGCCCATTCTAAAAAGTGGCTACCGAGAGGCGATTCAAGAAGCGAACCAAAAAGAGTTAAGCTACGACCACTTTCTATGGGAGCTGTTGCAAAAAGAGTGCGATCGGCGCCAAGAAAACGCCAAACAAGACCGAGTGCGAAGAGCATCCTTCCCCTACAAAAAATACCTTGAAGACATCATTGTGGAGGATCTACCGGAAGATGCCCAGCGTAAATTCAAAACACTTTCATCTCTTGATTTCGTTGAAACGGGCCAAAACGTAATCATGGCTGGGAACGCAGGAACAGGAAAGACTCACTTGGCCATAGGATTAGGCGTCAAGGCCTGTTTAGCAGGCTACAAGGTCCTATTCGCTACCGTGCCATCATTGATAAATCAGTTAAAGGAAAGTCGTTCTGAAAAGACGCTAAGGGCCTTTGAGAACAAGTTTGAAAAGTATGATTTGGTTATTGCAGATGAATTGGGATACATTTCGTTTGACAAGGAGGGTTCAGAGCTACTATTCACAAATTTGTCCCTAAGAGCGGGACGTAAATCTACAATCATTACAACAAATCTATCATTTGAGCGATGGGATGAGATCTTCCTTGATCCAGTTCTTACCGCGGCCATGGTTGACCGGCTCACCCACAAAGCCTATATCGTAAACATGAACGGTAATTCTTACCGACTAAAAGAAACAAATGAATGGATAGACCACGACTAATTTTTTTGCCCAAAGTGGCGTACTTTTCAACTAGAATATGGCGTACTTTTCAGTTGACAAATACAGTCCTCAAAACTTGCAATTCGCAGTACTGCCCAAAATAACTCCCGATGGCTAAGTGAGTTTGAAAAGGAGCTTGTAGCATGTGAAATGCGATATCACACGTCACCAGGGAAAATAACTTTAACATTGTTTGATTCTAAATGATGGAGCCATTGCTCAGACGGGCGCTTGTCAGTGACCAAATAGTCAATTTGGCCGATATCGCAGATGACCCGATATGACGTTTTATCAAACTTTCGAGTGTCACATAAGAATACTGATTTACGGCAACTTTTGAGCATTTGTTGTTTTAAGAAGACGTCTTCTTCGTTTACATCTGTAACACCATCCTCAAGAGAAATTGATCGAGCAGAAAAGAACAAAAGATCAGGGCGAAATTCCGCGATTCTTTGACGGGCTGCTTCTCCTACAAACCCCCGTAAAAATGTATTCATCCATCCACCAGTACAATAAACCTGCGCCGAGGCGATTTGATCGGTGGAGTCTAGAGCGATGGGGGCACTGTTTGTCATGATCTTCAAATTGTTCTTGTTGGACAAATAACGAACCATGTGGGACACGGTACTCGTTGCATCAAGAAAGATAAATTGATCATCTTTGATCATTTGGGCGGCTAATTGGGCAATAATGTTCTTTTCTGCTTGATTCTCGCTTTTGCGGACCTGGAAGGGAATCTCTGAACTGGGATGTTCAATCAGAGTGGCCCCGCCATATGTACGTCGAATTATACCCTCTTTTTCTAACTCGGTAAGATCTCTGCGTATTGTAGATGGGCTAACGTAGTGCCTTTCAGCCAATTCATTGACAAGAACAACCTTCTTCTGCCGGAGTTCTTTTAGGATGTAATCGACCCGTTCAATGTTTAACAATGTGATCTCTCCCTGCTCGGTTTTGCGCAATTATTGCGTTTTTGATGGGGCATCTTGCTCACTTATTAATATTAGCACAGCGCCTTCACAAAAACAACAGCATCGTGTATATTGTTAATAACACAATGTTTACACCTGTGTTGGAGAAAATGCTATTCCATAACGATTTCTAATATTCCCGCTTTGCATTCGCTTAATAGTGACGAACACCTTGCTGTACCCAGATGTATCAAGGTACGCAAAGATGATTTTCGGTAGTTTCATGAATCTACATTTGCATTATTCCATTTCGATGGTGCCTTCTACCTGCATTTTACGAAATGAGCATAAATTGCCATAAACGATGATGGCTTGTTGCGATGTATAACATGATATATATACTAAAGAAGGTGGCTCATTTATGAACATTGAAACTATGACTCTCACGGACTTTCTTGCCCATCCAATCGATTGTAATTGTGGTAGAGTTCACACAACAGATATTAGGAATGTGGAAATCAGTGCCGGCGCTTTAGAAAAGTTGCCTACCATATTAAAGAAACAAGGATATAAAAACCCCTTTATTATTGCAGACTATAACACCCATGCAATAGCTGGACAGCGTATTAGCACTTTGTTGAATGACAAAGGCATCCTTCATACTTACCATGTACTAAATGAAACAACACTCGTTCCTGACGAAAGAGCTATTGGAAATATTCTCATGCACTTCCAGCAGGATTGTGATGTTATCATTGGGGTAGGGGCAGGAACCATTAATGATATTTCTCGTTTTATAAGTTATCGCTTACACTTGCCATATTTCATTGCAATTACAGCTCCATCCATGGATGGCTACGCATCAACAGTGGCCCCTTTGATTATTGACAACCTGAAAACTACCTATGAAGCACACATGCCTCAAGTCATTATTGCAGATTTGGATGTTATTTCCCAAGCTCCCATGGAAATGATTGCTGCCGGATTTGGTGATATTCTAGGTAAGTTTACGTGTTTGGCAGACTGGAAACTCTCTGCCATCATCAATGGCGAGTATTACTGTGAAACAATTGCTAAGATGATGGATTTATCTCTGAAACGTACTATTGCTCTAAAAGATGAGCTGGCGAGTAGAAATAAAGAAGCAATGCACGAGTTAGTGGAGGCTCTGATTTTAGCTGGAATTGCCATGAGCTATGCAGGAAACTCTCGACCAGCATCAGGCAGCGAACATCACCTTTCTCACTTCTGGGAGATGCGAATGCTTTTTGAGGGGCGCCCACCTGTACTGCATGGAGCTAAGGTAGGTATAGCTACAGTGCTTGTCCTCAAACTTTATGAATACTTGAGGCAAGAAAGCCTTACACCCGAAAAAGTCAAGTTCATTAGTTCCAGAAATAATGACACGGCAACTTGGGAACAGGAGATTAAGCGTGTCTTTCGTGAAGCCAGTGCAGGAGTACTAAAACTAGAACAACAAGCTGGGAAAAATGATCCGCAGAAACACAATGAGCGATTAGAGGCAATTGCTCGAAACTGGCAGGAACTTGAAGCTGTATTCCAATCCCTACCGACTTCTCAAGAGGTTGTCGATCTATTGCTTTCTGTACAAGGGCCTGTTACCCCCTTAGACATCGATATTGATCAAGCTACATTAGAATCCACTATACTCTATGCTAAAGAGATCAGAAATCGCTACACCGTCTTGCAGCTATTATGGGATCTTAATCTTATGGAGCGCTATGCTAGACAAATAAGTGCTGAAGTGTTCGGTGTTTAGGAAATTTTGCTAAGGAGTGGTTTTTTAGATGGCAAAAATTGAATTCAAACAGGTGTGTAAATCATTTGGTGAAACGAAGGTCATTGAAAACCTAAACCTAACGATTGAAGATGGAAAATTCACAGTCTTGGTAGGAGCATCGGGATGCGGGAAAACAACACTTCTCCGCATGATCGCCGGAATTGGCCCTGCTACTTCAGGACAAATATACCTTGATGGGAAAGAAATAACTGACGCAGCACCAGGCAAACGCGATATTGCTATGGTTTTTCAGAATTACGCTCTTTATCCAACGATGTCTGTAAAAGGAAATATTGAGTTCGGTTTAAAGAACAACAAGGTACCAAAGGCAGAGCGGGAGCGTTTGATTGCCGAAGTGTCAGAGGCTGTAGGTCTTAATGCCTACTTAGACCGTAAACCCTCAACTTTATCAGGCGGACAAAGGCAGCGCGTTGCTTTGGCTCGGGCCATGGTGAAAAAACCAAAAGTTTTCTTAATGGACGAACCCCTCTCAAACCTTGATGCAAAATTGAGGGTTGCAATGCGAGTGGAACTTATTGAATTGCATAAGCGTTTAGCCACAACCTTTGTCTATGTAACTCATGATCAGGTGGAAGCCATGTCTATGGCAGATAACATTGTGCTGATGGAGCAAGGTGAAATTCAACAAAAAGGTACGCCAGAGGAAATTTATCGCGATCCGAACAATGTCTTCACAGCTCAATTCATTGGTACCCCACCCATGAATGTTGTTCAACTTAATGAGAAAATGCAATTAGGCTTTCGGCCGGAAAAAATCCAATTGTCTCATGAGCCAGCAGGCGGTTGCTATCAGTTAAAGGGACAAATTATAACAAGGGAGATGCTGGGTTCAGAGACGCTTTATAAGGTTAATGTAGATGAGAATTCGATTATGGTAAAAAGTCTAGATGACGGTTTTGCACGAGATGACGCGATCTTTATGAATATTGCCGCTGAGGATTTGTATTTCTTTGATAATGAAGGTGTGCGCGTTCGTGATGGTAGAGTGCAAGAAAACGTAGCACGCTTAACATCGTCAGGGGGGATTGCTAATGGCAATAAATAAACCCAAACGAGTCAGGCGTTGGCCAAAGATTAACATGGTAGGGTTGCGGCCATATTTGATGGTCTCGCCAGCTATGTTCTTCCTAGCAATCTTCACATTTTATCCCATGATAAATCTGGTTTATCTGAGTTTTTTCGATTATAACTTGGTGAACCCGGTGAAGAGATTTGTAGGGTTGAGAAATTATGAGCACCTGTTTTTTGTCAAACGCGACTTTCTCATCGCCTTGAAGAACACGGCAGTATATACGGGAGCAGTTGTTGTTCTTCTAATTTTCCTTGCCATGATCTTTGCCGTTTGGTTTCAGAAGGATAGAAAGTTAAATAGATTTGCACAGACAGCCATATTTACTCCGCATCTCATTGCCATGTTATCGTGTGCAATGATCTGGTCTTGGATTATGGATCAAAACTCCTATGGTTTATTAAATGTGGTGCTTGGATTGTTCAATGTTCCTCCATTACGGTGGTTGAATAGTTCGCAAACGGCTATGCTGTCGGTGGTCATTGTCTCGGTCTGGAAGAGTATTGGATATTATGCTTTGATAATTATGGCAGCCCTAAAGGCTATACCAATGGAAATCTTTGAAGCAGCGGAGTTGGACAACACTCCAAAATGGCGTGTTTTCCTCAAGATCACTCTTCCCATGTTGTCCCCACAACTTTTCTTTTTGCTCATTGTAATTACCATTAACTCGTTTAAGGTATTTGACACCATTCGTGTTATGACAAATGGTGGGCCAGGTAGTTCCACCGATGTCTTAGCATATTACATCTATCGGTATGCCTTTCAGCATTTTAGAATTGGGTATGCATCGGCAGCAGGTACTGTTTTGATGGTAATCTTGATGATCATGACAGCCATTTATTTCAAAGTGTTGGCAAGACGAGTCCATTACCAATAGAGGAAGGAGGAAGACAACATGAACCAGGACTTGAAACGCAAAATACGTCGCTACTTACCGCAAGTACCAGGTGATTTATTCAAGCTCTTTGTTGTTATCTTGTTTGTGTTTCCGTTTTACTGGATGTTTATTACCTCGTTCAAGACCTATACCGAAACCATCCAATTTCCACCAACGCTGTGGCCCAATGTGTTCACGCTTGATGCGTATAAAACAATACTCGGAAGTATGAACCTGGGCAATTATATAAAAAACAGTGTTGTGGTGACCTTGTCCATTATTGTGTTGCAAACGTTGATTATGATACCAGCAGCCTATGCCTTTGCTAAGTATGATTTTAAAGGCAAGAATTTCATGTTTGCTTTGGTGCTAGTAGCTTTTATGATTCCTGGACAAATTACGTTCATTACGATCTACATTCTAATGGCAGACTTGAAGCTGTTGAACACTCTTCTTCCGCAAATCATACCATTTGCTGCAAACGCCTTTGGGATATTCCTTCTTCGGCAGAGTTTTATGCAGGTTCCAGAAGAAATCATTGAATCAGCTCGCCTAGATAATACGAGTGAACTGAAGATTATGACACACATTATGCTACCCATGTCAAAATCTACGATGATTACAATTGCTCTTTTTAGCTTTGTGAGCCATTGGAATTCTTATTTCTGGCCATTGGTCATGACTGATAATGATAAGGTTAGACCCCTTACGATTGCAATTGAACGTTTAAAAGATGTTGAGTACGGCATTAACTGGAGTACTCTCATGGCGGGAAACGTCCTTTTGGTTTTCCCTATTCTTATAATCTTCTTTTTTGCAAGCAGGAGGATTATCGAAGCTTTTGCGTATAGGGGCGTGAAGTAAGCGCCAATATATTCCTCTGGGGAGGTGGTGTCCTTCTAGGTACGGCATATGTTGCGGTCATGCTTGGAAACTGAATTGCTTTGAGCCTAATATCCAATCAAAGGAGAGAAAAAAATGAAGACAATGAAATACCTAAGCTTACTTTTGATGATTCTCATGATAGGTTCATCTGTCGTTGCAGCTAGTGCACCAGCTTTAGTCACAGAACCTATTACCATTGAAATCTGGCACACAAGAGGATCTGGAGCTAATGGCGACCAGATTGCAAATGCTGTAGATGAGTTTAATGCTACAAATCAATATGGGATTACGGTTGTCGACGTTTACCAAGGCAATTATGTTGATACCCTAGCCAAAACCATGCAATCTATTGCTGCAGGTACAAATCCTGAGTTAGTTGTATTGGAAAGAGCAGCAGGGGTACCGGTATTAGCCAGCCAAAATGTCCTGCTCGACATGACTCCATATGCCGAAAGAGATGGATTTGAAGTAAACAATATCCCAGAAGTATTACTCGGATATTCATACTACAACGATCAACTAATTTCGATGCCGTATATTCGCTCCACGCCTCTCTTTTTCTATAACAAAGCAATGTTTGCAGAAGTTGGTTATGATACAGCTCCAGCCACAATTGATGAGCTAATTGATGCTGGCCGCAAAATCACCAAGGTAGTCAACGATGAAACAGTGGTTTATGGTTTTGAAATGCTAAACGATCCCGGCTGGTTCGTACAAAATATGCTTTATCAGTTAGGGAGCAACTTGCTTAGCGATGATGGAATGAGTGTGCCAGCCCTTGAAGACGGAACAATGCTCAAAGTTCTAACTGCATGGAGAGAATGGGTTGATGAAGGTTGGACAAAGTCTCCGAATGTTACTAGTGCCGAAAGTGCCATGAAAGACCAATTCAATCAAGGTAGAGTCGCTAGTTACTTTGCTAGTTCTGGCGGTATGACCAATATTCTCAAGAATGCCAAAGCTTCTGGTATTGATGTCGGAGTCGCCTTCTTGCCAACATGGGACAAGCCTGCTGCCCCAACCGGTGGTGGAAACGTAGCTGTTGTTCAAAGAGGCAAGAACGAGCAACAAATGGCCGCTGCCTGGGAGTTCGTCAAGTTTCTTATGACAGATGAACAAGTTGCATCTAATGCTGCAGCTACGGGCTACTTGCCAGTAACCTATTCTTCAGTTGATACAGAAACAATCCAAAACATTTGGAATCAACAGCCAGAGTACAAGGTTGGCTTTGATCAACTAGAAATTGCCCAAGAGCTTCCTTTCTCACCTTACAAATCCGAGTTCGAAGAAGCGCTAAAGGTAGTTTGCTCCGAATTGATTATGGACCGAAGCATTACCCCTGAGCAAGCTGTAGATGCATTGAAGAGGGAAGCCTCAATTATTTTCTGGTAGGTTTCACAACACTAGGCTGCCTTTATGGCAGCCTTCATTTTTAATGGAGGGATACTATAATGCATATAAGATACTCAGCGATACGCAGTAGCATTGTTGCTCTAGTTTTGTTCTTAGTTTTCGGTTTAGTACCTCAGGCAGCAGCGGCAGAGTTCCCATATTTTATCTTAAAAGGCGATCTCCATGTTCATAGCGATTTTAGCCATGATAGTGTTGTGCCCATAGAACAAGTCGTCTCCGAGTCTTCTATTGCTGGCTATGACTTTATTGCAGTTACAGACCATAATACGACCCGACACATGATTGAAGATCATAGCACCGATGAAGTGTTGGTCATTGCTGGTTACGAGCATACTACTCCTGCCGCCCATGTCAATATATTTGGATTACGCACTATCCCTCGTAAAAGTGCAATCTATACTAAGGAAGAAATGGCAGAATATCTAGAGCCTTTACGCGAGCAAGGTGGCATTTTTCAGCTCGATCATCCCAATGATTCCCTGTATTACTCTCGATTTGGCTACGATCTCGACTTACATTTTATAGAGATCCTCAATGGAGTATGGAGAGATGATGATCATCAGACTCTTCTTGACTGGCATGAATTGCTCCTTGAAGGCCGTAAGATTGTAGCCACAGGTGGGACAGATGCACATCGAAATCATACTGTACGTGGTGTGTTTAACAATGTGTATGTGACAGATAGAACAGAGGAGGCAATCTTAGAGGCACTTTTGGCAGGGCGCAATTTTGTTACAGTTGAAGCAGATGGTCCAGTTGTTTCTATGTCAGTAGATGATGTGATCATGGGGGGGGGAAGTTGACTACCGCCCCGGACAAACAATTGAAGTAGAAATTGAGAACATTGCACCTCAAACCATCGTAAGAATATGGTCTAACCTTGGTATTGAGCTTGATGAAAAATATACGGGTAGTCGACATGGTTCATACCATGTGAAGATGCCTACGCAGAAGAGAGACTTTATTCGGGTCGAGTTGTGGTTTAATGATACAAGTATCTGTGCCTACACAAACCCTATTTATATAACGCAATAGCAAGACAAAAAAGATCTGCTCCCCAAAAGGGGGCAGATCTCGTTAGATGTGACTTACTTAATGGAATCTAGCATAAAGTTACCTAACTCGTAAGTGAATCGCATGACCTGATCGTGTAGTCCATCAGGTAGACCATTGGCGAAGTTATGGATTTCAAAGGTGAAATCGCCTTTATAGTTGATCTCCTTCAAGGTCTGCATAATGGGTTCCCATTCAATTGTTCCAAAGTAGGGTGCCAGATGAGCATCACGATCTCCGTAGTTATCATCAATATGCAGAGCTTTTAGCCGATCACCAATTTCCCGTAATGACGCTGGTTGATCCACGCCATTTAGGTGTGCATGCCCTGTATCCCAACAGATACCAAAAAGGGGATCATCAAGTAGATCATGGAGTTCGATAAGCTCTTCTGTTGAGCTTGCGTAGCGCCTTTTGTTCTTGCCTTCGATCATATTTTCTATAGCTATACCGACATTGTGCTTGGCTGCTAGCTCTCCATAGCGTTTGTAGGCCTCTAAATTCTCAGCTAAGGATTTTTTGTAAGAATACCATATTCCATCGTCGACTGAGCCAGGATGGATGACTAACCATTTAACGCCTAGGATTCCAGCTCCTATAATTGAGCGTCTTATTAGTTCCTCATGCCATTCACGATCTTCCACACCGTTCCAACTAAAGAAGTGGGCATGTCCTTGGGACCACTCTATATTAAGCGAATGGGCAATGTCTTTGTGTTTACGAACCCAATCTTCCCAGTCTGGCTGGGTCATGGGTAAATCACCTCGAGAATAGCTGGCAAAGTTCATGTCAATAATCTGATAACCTGCTTTAACACATGCCCGCAAGCTATCTTCTAGTGTATAAAAAAGATCATCTCCCCAGCGAACTCTTTCATGAATACAAGTTGAAGTTGATAATCGCATGACTGACCCCCCGAAGAATATTAGTGTCTAAATCAATCCTATCATATTCGAGCATCATCATGAAGTAGCTGCTGGCAAATTAGGA
>LSQX01326396.1_pt2 | contig 10322 bp, 6 predicted proteins | sample 654561 | NCBI WGS metagenome assembly LSQX01 (sample SAMN04489861, study PRJNA283612) | anaerobic digester metagenome | isolation source: 4 biogas reactors fed with cattle manure at either 37C or 55C with and... | place: Denmark: Kongens Lyngby | collected 2014
TTTGAAACGATGTTTTCTTTGACACTTTCAGCTGTGAGAAATATTCTTCCAGTTTCTCAGGCAGAAGCAGAACAGCCCCAAAGCTGGTTGTATAAATGCGATTTAAAACTTTCAGAAGAAAAACCTTATATATCGGAAGGTGCCTATTGGGATCATAAGAATGTGATTGATAATCTTAAGATCATATTCTCGCCGGGATTTGTTCCCCCAAAATATCAGGTGCTTCAGGAACATTTGAAATCAAAAATGTATCCCGCTGCGTATCTTATTGTACCGAATAAATCAGATAAAAATAAACTTCAGGAATACTGGCAGAATTGGTGCGTTGATCAAGATCTTAAGACTAAGATCAAGGTCCTTTATCCGTCTGAATATTTTTCCATGGGTAGCCCGAAGTTCACTGTTACGATAGTGTCTGGATGGCTTAATAATGAAACAATGCGGAAAATACTATTTAGTTTTAACACAGTTAATTATGTGGTCCTGATATATGACTATGAGGAAAAATGGAAGAATTCCCATACAGCCCAATGGACGAGATTTATTAACGAATCAAATAACAAAAGAATAATAATGAAAGCCTCCAGAGCAGACCGCCTGAACATATCTATAAGCAGTTTTAGTGATGAAAGCCAACATACAATTGAAGATGTGCCTGACGAATTGAACGAGATCGAACTGGTTCTTCAGGAGAACAAATACAAACAATATACTGTCGGAAGTGGACAGTGCCGGGTTGGTGAAACTATTGAAGTTATACCAGTTAATTTTGTTGGGGAATTTTTTGCTTTTTTCAGGACAACACATGAAATTGTCACAGCAACGGACATTATCATGAGCGATGAAGAAAAGATTAAAATCAAAACCGCGGCGGAGATCAAAGTGGGGGATTTTGTTGTTATTCGGGAAGCAGATCGTGATCTGATCAGGGAATTGGCAGACAAGATCCTGGGAAATAGCGGTAAATTGCATTTGCGTGATATAGCAACAAAATGGAAAGAATCTCTGGCCACAGAATGTTGGTTTTCGACTCATGAGGAAATATTCCAAAGATTAAAAGCGGAGGGGTGCTCCGTTACATACCCGACCGTGCGCGGTTGGATAATGGACGAAGATAAAATTGCACCAGAGAACAAAGACGATCTTATGTATATTGCGCTGATAACTGAAGATACAGTGCTTTTTGATATGGTTGATGAGGTATTTGACGCTGCACGTGAAGTTAGAAGTGCTCATATACAGGCGGGAAGGTACTTATCCAGCAAGCTGAAAGAAATAATCGCATCTGCTCTCCTTGAATACGGGAACATTGATCCGTTTAATATTTGGGAGCCTGTGATATTACACCTTGAAGATATTGGCATGGTAAAGATCCTGAAAGTAATTGATATCGGAACGATGATTGAGGTTGATGCTGTTAATGCAAACCGCCTGATAGAAGAAATATAAAGGAGAGAAGCATGGCAAGAATGCTACCTTCAGTAATATCACCGGAGATAAAAAGTAGTGCCGAACGTAGAATCTTTAAATGGTTCAGTGATGCTCCTGACACCGATGATTGGATCGTTCTGCATTCGCTTGGTATTTCCAACCACAATAAAATTATTTATGGGGAAATTGATTTTTTTGTACTGGTGCCCCAACTCGGATTATTTGCAATCGAAGTAAAAGGGGGAAGGGTTAAAAGGGAAAATGGCATTTGGTATTATACTGATAAATATGGTAACTCGAGCCATAAGGAAAGGGGTCCCTTTGATCAGGTCCGGGATGGTGTATTCAGTGTTGTTGAATCTCTGAAGAAAAAACTGGACAATAACCACAAGCATCTTGAAAAGGTTTTTTTTGGTATTGGCGTAATGTTTCCGGATATTGAGTATTCAACAGTTGGCATCGATGAGGAACAGTGGCAGGTTTTTGATTGTAACGATGATCAGAATGTAAGGGGATTTGTATACAGGATAGCTGCCGGAACAAGACATAAGTGGGAGGAAACATATGGGCCGTTAGATAAAAGCAAGCTTCCGTCTGTAGAAGATGTTGAATATATAGCATCCTTGCTGAGGGGGGATTTTGATAAAGCTGTTTCTCTTGGCTCTCAGCTGGATTTTGCGGAAGATTCACTGATGGAGCTTACTAAAGAGCAATATCGATGCCTGGACCAACTGGACGATAATCCCAGATGTCTTATCCAGGGTTCAGCAGGTACAGGAAAGACTCTTCTTGCTATTGAGGAAGCGAAAAAATCAGTTGCAAGGGGCGAGAAGGTAGCAATGTTTTGTTTTAACTCAAACCTTGGGGCATGGTTGAACAATTATTTTTCGCATATGCCACGTAGTCTCAGGCCTTCTTATATCGGCACATTACATAGATTCATGTTTAAAGTGATTCGGGAACAAAGGATTTATCTACGGCAACCTAAACATGAAGGATCCCTTCAGGAATTTTACAGTGAAGATGTCCCCGAAGCAGCGAGAATAGCGTTACGGGATAGACAAAAAGCTTTCGATAAGATAATTATTGATGAGGCTCAGGACCTCATCAGAACTCAGTATATTAAAATAATGGATCTCTGCCTTAAAAAAGGATTTAGCAGAGGCAGATGGACAATGTTTGGTGATTTCGAAATGCAGGCCATCTATTCCGATGATCATACCGGCGACGAGCTAAAAGAATTGATTGAGGATATAACATCGTTTGCAAGATTTAAGTTAACAATCAATTGCCGCAATACAAATCCTATATGTGAAGAAATACAAACGGTTACAGGTTTTCGTTCACCATCAGTTTTGCAGGCAATAGTTGATGGACCACCCGTCAACTATATAACCTATGAAACATTGGATGAAGAAAAATCAAAGCTTGAAACATTGTTGACGTACTTACATGGTAGTAATATCGACGAAAAAAGGATCACGATACTTTCGCCATATAAAAGGGAAAATTCGGTTGTTGCTTTAGTTGATGGATATAATATCCGGGACTATCGTAACGCAGTAAACAGTAAAATTACTTTTTGTACAATTCAGGGATACAAGGGTCTTGAAAACACAGTCATTATTCTTACAGATGTTGATTCATTCCAATCAGATAAGTTGATGTATGTAGCCTTTAGTCGGGCAAGGTCCGGTTTATATATACTAATGTCTGATAATGCGTTAAAAGAGTATCTGGAATTGCAACGGGGGAGGTTTTTAAAGTGATAGACACCAGAAGGGACCAGTTGATAGAGATTGTAGAAAGAGAACTTATAGGACCGGATCCAATCGATTGGCCGGGCCTTACGCAGGAAAACGGGGAGGAAATTCTTGTGTCGGATCCCCCCAGAACACGTTATATAGCAGGCATATTGTTTCCGCAGAATGTGCTGGAAGAAGAAACGGATTTAGAGGAAGGGGAAGCCGTTGAGGGGACGGAGGAAAGTGGGGGGGATGAAGAAATAAAAGATATAAAAAATTATGAAACAGGAGATGAGTATGAGTTTCTGGAAGATGCAGAAGAGTTAATAAACCTTTCGAATGCCTATAAACAATCGGCGATCAGTGTTACGGCTGCTGTGAAAGACGGTGATACTCTAAAAATAGATGTATCAGCAGGGGTTTATAATACAAGTGCTCATATTGATTTAAAAACCAATAAAGATATGAAGAAGTATCTGAGAACACAGATATCATGGACTAATAACGGACAACCATTATCTATGCCATCAGCATCTGAAATTTTGAAGCAAATAGATATCGATGAAACCCATTTGCGTTTTAGCGTCACCTATCGTTATCGAAAAGGGAATTTTTCCATTTATACATTTACCCTGGAAAATTCAAATACTAAAACAGGTACGACGATTCTCGATGAGGACTGTTATTTTCAGGTTAAGTTCAGGATTTTCTCAGCTATGGGGTTTTGCCCGTTGCCAGATAGTCAACGTATCAACACAGATGAGGACTATTGGTCAAACCAACTTCTGTACAGAAATATAAGGAATTATGCAATTGGACATGGTTGTGCTGCAGATTGGGATGAATCAGGTAAGAATGTCTCCTGGATTTCTACTTCCATCTTTCCTGAATATGAGATTAAACCCATAATTCCGAGCTCAATTGCAGGCGTATCCCTGGAAATGCTTAAGATGAGTGATGTTGGGGATTTTAATGAAACAGTAAAAGAATTGAAGTTAATGTGCGATAAATATCAGGAATGGATAAATCAGCTTAAGATTGAAGCCGCTAATATTGAAGATAAATATAAACAAACTGCTGAAGAACATATAATTAAATGTGAAACATGTCTTGAACGGATGGAAAATGGAATAGAAATCCTCGAACATGATGCCACAGTAAGAACTGCATTTCAGTACATGAATCGAGCAATGCTCCTTCAGCAGCTTCGTTATAATCTTCCGCTTCAAAGATGGATTGATGATGGTAGTGGAGGAGTAAAACTCGAGAACCCAATTAGGCAATTGCCGGTTATAAAGGATTCTTCAACTTGGTATGATAAAGAAAACCGTACATATGGAAAATGGAGACCATTTCAGATTGCTTTTATCCTTATAAACCTTAAATCGATGTACGATAAAGACTGTGGAGAAAGGGACATTGTAGACCTGATCTGGTTCCCCACTGGTGGTGGAAAGACCGAAGCTTATCTTGGATTGTCTGCATATACGATATTTATCAGAAAGCTTAAAAACAAGGATGACGCAGGAACTGCTATATTTATGCGTTATACTCTTCGACTGTTGACAGCACAACAATATGAACGTGCAGCCGCCATGATCTGTGCTTGTGATATCATCCGCAGCGAACACGAGGAAACATTGGGTACTGCAAGAATCAGCATAGGACTTTGGGTTGGGGGTAGTACGACACCAAATTCTATGAGCGAAGCGGTCGGTGCATATGAAAAATTATACAATGGCACAGGGGATATTAATCCGTTTGTATTGCTTAAATGTCCTTGGTGCGGTGCCCAGATGGGCGTTGTTTTACTTAATAATAATAAACGCATTCTTCCGGGATACAAAAAAATAGTAGGTCCGCATAATCGGAAAAGCATTATTTTTCAGTGCAGCAACAGTGAATATGGTTGTGAATTTGCTTCAGCAAATTACTCATTGCCGCTTTTTGTTGTTGACGATATTATCTATGAAAAAACACCGACGCTTTTGCTTGGTACAGTGGACAAATTTGCGATGTTACCCTTTAGACCACAGGCCCAAAGGCTATTTGGTTACCAGAACGGTGAAAAGAGATTTTCTTCTCCGGATTTGATCATTCAGGATGAGTTACATTTGATTTCTGGGCCATTGGGATCGATGGTGGGGCATTACGAAATTCTTATCAACGAATTATGTACTCAAAGAACTACAACAGGAGAAATTCGCCCTAAAATAATAGCGTCAACAGCCACAATCAGCCGCGCAAAAGAACAATGTCACGCATTGTATGGCTGCGGGAGGGAAAATGTATTCCAGTTTCCGCCGTCAGGTCTTAATGCCGGTGATTCTTTTTTTGCCAAAGAGGATCAGGAAGGTAATGGCAGGAAATATGTCGGAATCCTTGCTTCAGGTTCCTCGTCAGACACGACCACAGCAATCCGATTATTTTCGGCATTACTTTATGGGGCAAAGGCGCTTGAGGTTGATGCAGAAGAAATGCGTGATCCATATTGGACTAATGTGGGGTATTTTAACAGCATACGTGAACTGGGTCAGGCAGCAACATGGATAAGGTCAGATATAGATCAACATCTCGATGTTATGTATAAACGTAGATTTGATGAAAAGAGATACGAAAATAAGGAAGAGTACCAGAAGAGAAGAAGATACATACGCAGGGATGAAGAACTCACAAGCAGAATAAGAAGCGATAAGGTAACGGCCAGTCTTGAAAACCTGAGTATTACTTATCCTCCTGAAATCAACGACGATGGAAAAATAAAAGAACACCCCCTTGATATATGTCTTGCGACCAATATGATATCTGTAGGCCTTGATGTTCAAAGGCTGGGTTTGATGACTGTTGCCGGGCAGCCCAAGACGACATCTGAGTATATCCAGGCAACGAGCCGTGTTGGAAGAAATGCTGACAAAGCACCAGGTATAGTTTTTGTCCTATACAGGCCTGGGCGACCACGAGATAAATCACATTACGAACAGTTCAGAGCATTTCATTCCAGAGTTTATTGTAATGTGGAACCAACAAGTGTAACACCTTTTTCTGCTCCGTTAAGGGAACGTGCCCTTCATGCGGTTATGATTGGTATAATGCGGCTGCAAGGAAACAAAGAATTTAATGACGATCCCCCAAAACTACCTGATCGTTTAACTTATGAAGGAATTCGCACGATTATTGAAAATCGTGTCAAAGCTATTGATAGTGAAGAAACAGATGCCACTATTGATCAGTTTGATCATGTAATACAGCGTTGGGGTGATTGGCAACCTCAAAAATTTCAGGATTTCATTAGTGGGAACGAATTGCCATTGATGTTTCCGGCTGGAATGAGAAGGAATGAAGCGTGGGGAGAAAAACGTGGGTTTGAAACACCAACATCAATGCGGAATGTAGATGCATCCTGTGAAGTATATGTTCTTGAAAACAGATATATTGCGGAGGGAAGATAATATGGTATTTCTAAATAAACCAGTACGCAGAAGTCAATTGATCAGTCCCTGGGGTGTTGGCGCAATTGTTCCTTTCCTCAATGATGAATCTCTGATGATTGCAGGACTGGATATGTGGCGCTACAACAATGCAGAAGCGTTTCAAATTAAAGATGAAAGATTAAAAAAACGTCTTGGGGTAAAAGAACTGCGTTGGCCACCTGACTTTCGCGATCGAAATGCTGACCAGGAGAATTACAATCTTAAAATACCGGCGGTAAGATTTCCAACTTGGCATTATTGTCCCTTTTGCGGCACTATGATGCAGACAGGCTTATATACTTCGCAACCATTATGTGATTGCTATCAATGGCCAAAAGGGAGAAACTGTGATCCGAAAAGCAGATACAGAAATAAGCTGATTCCAGAGAGATTTGTTGTAGTATGTCCGGACGGACATATTGATGATTTTCCTGTTGTTGAGTGGCTGCATAATAATTCGGAATACCCATATAAACCGGGTACTTGCCGTATCCGCAGGAGTACCGGAGGTACTTCGGCTTCGCTTTCCGGGGTCTTTTACGAATGTTCCTGCGGGGCCAAGAGATCTATTGCCGGAGCCACACGACCTGGAGCGCTGAATAGAATTGGTTATAAATGCAAAGGAACAAAGCCCTGGCTGGGCATTACTATGGCTGAAGATAACTATTGTGGTAATGAAAACGTAAAAGTCCTTTTGCGTGGTGCAACAAATGTGTGGTTTGGAGACACAAGGAGCTCAATATATATTCCAACAGAAGACGAAATGACAAGCCGTAAAATTATTGGAATACTTAATGTATACTTTGATTTTTTAAAAACTCAGCGGATCAATGGTGAATGGAACAGAGAATTTATTAATAATCTTGCGAAGAAAGATAATGTTGATGGAGATGAGCTATATGATGCCTTCGTGAAAAAGAATGATAATCTGGAAGGGCTCCCGGAAGTTACTGAAGATATGACCGAAGATGAGTATCGGCTTGCGGAATATAGGGTTCTAATCAAAAGTAGTGGCGGAGATGCATTGGACTTCCATTCTCAGAATTATAGGATTTCAGAATACGATCCTATAATTCACAAATATTTCTCAAGTATTTCTTTGGTCCCTAAGCTGAAGGAAACAAGGGCTTTTGTAGGATTTTCACGTATTGAACCGGATAATATGAGCATATCAGAGAGAAAAAGAATGCTTCGTACAGGAAATGGAGATTGGCTCCCTGCTATTCAGATATATGGAGAAGGAATTTTTTTTGAGTTCAATACAGAGTCATTGAAATTGTGGGCGGAACAAGCTGATGTACAAAGATATATAGAAAAATTGAATCGCACTTATAGGGATTCGAATTTTGGAAAACATGCTACCGGCAATTTGAGACCGGAATTTGTACTTATTCACACCTTTGCCCATTTGATTATTAACCAATTAAGCTTTGAGTGTGGTTATGGAAGTTCGGCATTGAGGGAAAGGATTTATTGTGAAAAAACCAGCAACAACTGTGAAATGAATGGTGTTCTTATATATACTGCATCTGGTGATTCGGAAGGGTCTTTGGGTGGGCTCGTCCGGCAGGGGAAAAAGGGCAGAATAGAAGACACCATTGTTTCAGCTCTAAAAAATGCGCTATGGTGTACTTCAGATCCGATTTGCATTCAATCTGGCGGACAGGGACCGGAGTCATGTAATCTTGCTGCATGTCACAACTGTGCTCTTTTACCTGAAACTTGCTGTGAAAATGGAAACCGTTTGCTTGACAGGGGGATGGTGATTGGGACATTGTCCAACAACGATCTGGGTTACTTTAACAACATTCGCAATCTGTGAGGTGGATAATGTACATTATATTATCACAAAAAATTGACTCTGAGCCCATATATTCGGATGTCCTGTTCAAAATGTATCATTATCCTGCAAAATATAAGAATCAGCTTAAGCCAGGTGATGTTTTTATTTATTATCAGGGGAATCAGCATAAGAAAGAGCAAAGATACTATTTTGGAACAGGAAAGATTGGAAATATATTTACACCCGACGGTGAAAACTATTATGCGGATTTAACAAAATGTTATAAGTTTATGATTAAGGTTCCGATATATCTAACCAACGGGGGATATATTGAGCAAGTGGATTATGCCAGTGTTCGAAAAAAAATGAATCCCCCTTGGCAAAACTCAATACGTCCCCTATCAAAAGAAGCATATGACTATATTATTTCGCATGCAGGTGAGTTAATACCTTTGAATAAAGAAGAGGAACTGAATAATTTAAAAACAGAACTAAAGCGTGCTGTTAAATCATTTTATATTGGCAGGAATAATAATGCAGTGCTTGAAATTATTGAAACGTCACGAAAAATCGCAGCCAATATGCATCTGGTTTCTATGGTCGCGGATGGCAAACCAGAAAAATATCAGGACACCTTGATTTCTAAGACTACTGTTGAAGCTGATACAATAAGAAAACAATTTTTTGATTATTGCAGGACAATGAAAATGTCATATTCATATAAGCCAGTTCTTATATTGGCACTTCTTGAAAAAGAAAATGGTTCAGGTGAAATATCAGTACAAGATGCCTCTGTTTACTTTAAAAACTTTTATCAGAAACGTAGAGAATTGGGAATTATAATTGAAAAAGGTAATTGTATCTATCAAAAACCTGACATAAATTATAATGATATTGCCAGAAATATTGTAGCTAATCCAGTGAAAGCTTTATTATCCAGCGGACATTTTCAATTTGATAAAGAATCTCAAATGTTCGGAGTTATTCCCAATGTATGGGATAAGCTTGATGAAGATGATATCAAAACCATATCTTCAATTTGTCATCAAAAGCTTGAGCAATATTATTCTGTAAAATAACTAATCTGGAGTGACAACGCATGTCTGATGTACATTCTGCAGAAATTCGCAGTTATAATATGTCGCAAATAAAGGGCAAAGATACCAAACCTGAGCTTATAGTCCGAAAGTATTTGTTCTCCCAGGGTTTTCGCTATCGGATAAATGATAAAAGGTATCCAGGGTGTCCCGACATTGTTTTGCCAAAATATAAAACAGCGATATTTATTAACGGTTGTTTCTGGCATGTCCATAAAGGATGCAACTATTTTGTCTGGCCCAAAGGCAATAAGGATTTCTGGAGAAAAAAGTTGCTTTCAAATGTTGAACGGGATAAAAAAAACCATGAAAAATTGTCTTCAACAGGCTGGAAAGTGATAATTGTTTGGGAATGCGAATTACGCAAAGACAAAGTTGAGCAACGTTTGGTTCAACTGGTAAATGAAATAAGATCGCATTAACAGTCCTCCATAACCTAAATACCCTTTAATAACATATATGTTTAAGGCGGCATAATAACTCGGCCCACCCTCATCAAGCCCTATAATACCTTCTGCGCTTGAACAGCAGGGTTATGATTATACCGACGACTATCAGCGCTCCTGATATTGGCAGCAGTTTAAAAGAGGAAGTTATTCCTGACTGCCGGTTCTTCATATTGTTTGTCGACTATGCATTTCCCGGGACTGATTTTCGGAGCAGGGGCAGCTCCCCATGTTTCTTATTGCTAATCAGTAGGCCGCCGTAAGTGGTTCTGACGCAGTACACAAATGGGTCTACTAAAAGATAATATTCACTCTCCCGTCCGGGAGCCAAGTCGACACCCCCTGTTGAC
>LSQX01398565.1_pt1 | contig 10322 bp, 15 predicted proteins | sample 654561 | NCBI WGS metagenome assembly LSQX01 (sample SAMN04489861, study PRJNA283612) | anaerobic digester metagenome | isolation source: 4 biogas reactors fed with cattle manure at either 37C or 55C with and... | place: Denmark: Kongens Lyngby | collected 2014
CTCTTGGCTACTTCAATGAAATGGTTGACGAGGATGAAGAGAAAGCTCTGGACAAGATAGTAGAAAAGCTGGCAGAGTGTTCGAGGCTGTATATTAAGACCACTCCAGAATTGATAGAAAGACTTAAACCTTTGTTCAAAATCCATGAGGAGCTAATGAATGAAAGAGTGTTGCAACACAGTTTCTTTTTGTATTACTTTTCAAACATGAAAAAATAAATTCCTTCCTATTTATATATGTATTAATATATGTATTAAAAAGAAGAGGTGGTTGGCCTCTTCTTTTTTGTTTTACAGATAGGCTTTCAAGGTATCGAGAATCTCCTCTTTGTCCAGCCCATCCAGCTGCATCTCGAAGGCCTGTTTGAGGAGCCGTCCGAAATGTGGACCCGGCGTGAAACCTATCCGTATCAAGTCCCTTCCTCGAACAAGAGGTTTAATTCCTTCTTCGAGGGAAAGGGATTTTATTTTTTCCTGGAACCATATCTTCCTGGACTCGAAGTCAGAAGTGTCCAATGCCCTTCCCTTGTAGTCAGCCTCGTGGAGAAGAAGAACTTCATGAAGGTCGCATTTTGATGCAAGCCTTCTTATAGCAGAATCCTTTGCGTTCGGGTACAGGGACAAAGGACTCATATGGTATCTTACGAGGCTCCCTACTTCGGATATAAGCCTTTTTTCTCCGGAGAGCTCTTTTAAAAATTCAACGGCCAATTTCTCTCCGGCCACCTCATGCCCGTGGGAGGTGATCCTACCATCCTCCTCCTTCGTGGTGGCTGGCTTGCCCACATCATGCAGCAAGGCGGCCCACATAAAGGAGTCGGGAGATTTTGATTGTGAACGAAGCTTGGCTGCTTCATTCAGGACCAGCATGACATGACTCCAGACGTCCCCTTCCGGGTGGTGAACCGCCGGTTGAGGGCAGCCGATCAGATCGTTTAGGAGAGGGAAGTATCTTTCGATAACTCCCATCTCCTTTAAATATTCAAACCCGATGGAAGGCCTATCGGATTTGAGTAAGAGCTTATTTAACTCCCCAAACACTCTCTCATTGGAGAGGCTGGAGAGATCAATGGATCTGCATAATTCAACCGTTCCGGGGTCAATTTTGAATCCCAACCTTCCTGCGAATTGAGCCGCCCGGTATACCCGGAGCGGATCCTCTATATAAGTGCAGGCATCAATGTGGCGGATGATTTTGTTTTTAATGTCTTCCACACCGCCGTAGGGATCGATTATTTCTTTTGTCAGCACATCCATCATGATGGCGTTCATTGTAAAATCCCTGCGGCGGCACGCTTCCTCGAAGGACATGAAGGGATCGACGCTCACCTCGAATCCTTTATGTCCTTCTCCTATTTTTCTCTCCCGCCTTGGCATTGTAAAGTCAACGTCCAAACCTTTAACTTTTATAACGCCAAAGCTTTTTCCCACAACGTCCACCTCACCAAAGCGAGACAGGATTTCAATGAGACGCTGTGGGGTTATTCCATATACCTCNNCCTGACATATCCTCCCACAAAGAAGGCTCTTCCGCCTTCTTTTTTAATAATGGAGGCGATTTTTTGAATTCTCTCCAACATCTCCAACACACCTCCTTCTTCTTCTAGTAAAAATCAAACGAATTCCGATAGGTAAATTTTATAGATTTAATCTGTTTGCAATCAAGTTTTAATTAAGTGATGGCAATATATGGAAATTTAATTTTTAAACTTGAAAAATAAAAATATCTTTTTTTATGTTTAAGGTAAAAGAAAAAAAACAAAGAAGGAGGTTTAATAAGATGACAAAGGGGAAAGGGTTAGACAGTTTTCAAATAAGCTTTAACAACACCGAGGAGTTTCTCGAGTTTCTCGAAAAACGGGAGGTGTATACAGGAAGAATCAGCGTTCCGGCAAAAAACCTAAAGTTTTACACTCTGGAACAGGTAAAGAAATGGTACAAGACAAGTGAAGAGTTGGCCGAAAGATTGGGTATAGACGTGGAATTGGTAAAAGACACGGAAAATAACACGAAAATGGTGGTAGTAATAGAAAATGGGCACAAAGATCCTTATCTTTTAGGTTCTTCCTCGTGGGTGTCAATCAAAAATAGGATTGACATCTATGGGAAGGGATTTGATATGCTCGGTCCCGAAGAACAGGTTCGAGACATAAACGTGAGGATGTCCCAGCTGGGAGATGAGGAAGTGCAGGTCATCATCGTTTACGACAAGATCCGTGCAATCATGTCCCGAATGTATGCGGTGGTCATTGCAGCTGATTTCTTTAAGTCCGTGTTAGATTATTCCCGTGAGCGGTTTGACAGCTTCGAACTGGTTGAAGCTTATGCGGATCACAATATTACCCGGTGTAAAATATTGTTCACAGAGCTGCGAGAAGAACTGGCTGAAATCTACGAACTCCCTGACGAATATATACCGGGGCTTGTGATTCAGACTTCAGATACAGGGTTTTCGGCAAACAGGATAGGAGCGTATTGGCAGTCATCCAGCAGAGGATCGTTTATAAATAGCAATGAATATATCTATGCAAAGCACAAGGGAGAGGTAACATTAGAAGACATACTGGAAGAGCTGCCAAACCTGTTTATCAAATATCAAAACACCCTGAAGAAGTTTGCCAACCTGCTCACAATAGAAATCAGCCAGCCAGTAAAGGTGTTGAAGAAAGCCTGCCGACATATAGGGGTTGCCAAGAAACACACTAAAATGCTCGTTGAAGAGCTTGAGAGGGAACTGTCCACAGCGGGAATAACAACAACCACTGCATACGATATATGCAGGAAAATACTTTCGCTGCCGAACTATGTTACAGACAGCACCCAGAAGACTGATCTTCAAGAGAAGGTAGGTAGGGCCGTCAATATTAACTATACCAAACTTGAAGAGGAGGAAGATGAATAAAAAAGCGGGTTTTATCCCGCTTTTTAAAATTTAAGAAAGGAGAAGGAAGGATGAGATTTATAGGAAGTTTTGAGCTGAAAGAAGAATCGGTAATTATTTCTGATCCTTGTTATCCCAAAGGAACCTGGTGCCAGGGAAGACTTGACAATGTAAAGATCGGAACGTGGGAGGCTGTGGTTAAGGAAGATGAGTCATGCAGAATAATTACCGAGCTTATAGCTTATCACAGCGATGCCGTGGATGACATTTCCCGCCTCGATGGAAGGTGGGAGGAGAAGCCGTTTCCTATCGGAGTGGACAGCGGGCAAGCAGGGTTTTTCCAGGAAAGCGTCTACCGGAACGACAACACCTCCCTGGATTATTTTGATTACTTTTACGATGAATATCCCCGTCTTGAAGGAGACAGGTGGTACGGAGTATGCTGCGGTATCACCCTGTCGGAAAATAGAGCCGGAGTGTTGGACAACGGGGTTGTTTCATCCAGCGGCATTGGAGATGGATGCTACACTCTCTATACCGTAGAAAAAGATGGAGAAGTAATAGCTATGAAGCTGATATTTTGTTACGAAGAGGAAATCGGGAAGCAGGTGAAATATGCATAAGAAAGCGTGTTTTACCGGCCATAGGCCGAACAAATTTCCTTTTCAATATAATGAAAGGGATCCCCAATGTATCAACTTAAAAAAGATGTTGAGTTCTGCCATAGAAGATGCAATAAAGATGGGATACGATCATTTTATTTCGGGGATGGCTTTGGGGGTGGACACCTGGGCCGCCGAAGCCGTCCTCGAACTTAAAAATAAATATCCGCACATAAAACTTGAGGCGGCAATCCCGTGCATTGGCCAGAGCTCAAGATGGGTAAAAGGATCGAGAGAAAGATACGAAAAGATATTGGAAAGAGCCGATATTATAACCCGGGTTACGAATAACACCTTCGAGGAAGATGTGTATTTCTATTTGCATCTGGATTTTCAAGAAAAATAAGAAAACGCAAGAGGAAGGAGGCGTCCTTCCTCTTTTTCATTTAGGAATAAAATTTCCGCTCGTAGTGAGTTTAACATGAAAGGTATGCGATACATAGCTAAACAGCCTGTTTCCAATTCTGAACGATGAAAATGGATGACGTGCAGCTGCAACCTGTTCGAATCTATGTAAAATCTTATCTACCTCTCTCTGCGTATAAACAGCCGTACTATCGTACAGTACAGTGATATTTAGCTTGTCCGGCGTTGAAACCGGGAAATCCTCCGGAGACGGCAGTAAGGGGGGAGAGGGAGAATGGTTGTCCAAGAAACGGACAAGCAGCTCGTAAACATAGTTTACATCCTGCCGATCCAGCAAAACTTTTAAGTTGCAGGGTTTACTCTCCGGCCAGCTATTGACAAAGTTTTCGATATCTCTTAAGACGGTTACACACTGGTTCGAGGTAAAATCAATATGCTGTTTGGCCGTGGAGCGTAGCAGCTGATAGGTGATTGTATAGACTGGGATCATTGTCATTCCCTTTCCGGTAGTTTTATTATTTTTGATTCTCTGTTGAGCTCTATGAAGCAATTCGGGCCCAAATCCTTGATAAACGGGTACGGTCCGATCATTATACAATCTGCGGGAAATATGGTCATAATTTTCCCCTCGTATTTTTTAAGCTCGTCAACGGCGTATTTATTTTCTGCGTTGTTTACGTAGAGATTCACAAGCTCATTGTTTTTGAGCACGTTTGTTATTGTAAAATATATTATTTTCCCGTTTTCAATTCCTCCTACATCCATAACCGTTCCGCAATAACATCTTTCCTTGGGTGGCCTGGCTTTTTTAATCCAGAAATAATAAAGAATCCATTTCCGTTTATCTTCCGTAAAATCCTTATTTGAAATCTGGAATTGATTGAATATCCTTCTTGCGTAGGGAGCGGGGCGGTCGTATTTGACAAGGTGGGCGCACAGCGTGTTGTCTTCCCCGGCGAAGTCGTTTTTAATCCGGGTGAGTATCTTTTCCAGTTTGGCCATGGAATTGCTGTCATCCGTAACGACATTAAACGAAATTATTGTTTTGCTACATTCCAGTTTTGTGAGCAAATCTTTTAAAAGCTCTGTGTTTCTTTTTATTTGTTTCAATTGTCGGTTACCCTTGTCTGTCTTTTCGACATTTATGTATATAACTTTATTTTTGTCTTCCATAACAAAATCAAACTCTGTCGTGGGGGGAGTATCTTTGCGTGTTGTGCCGACAAGCCTGATATTGTAGACCCCGCTGTAAGGAGTATTGCCTATGCATTTATTGATTAGTTCGAAAGCCTTATAGAGTGCCCTGTGTCTTTCATCAATTACGGTAGTAACATATTCTTCTAGTTTTCTTTTCTTTGGACCGTTTTTCATATCGAGAGCGGTTAGTAATGCCACTTTTGTATCCGGTTCCTCTTCGTATGCTAATTAACCTTAAACGGTTGAAATGTAAAGGGTGAACTTATCAAATACTTGCACAGCTCGATCCCGATTATGGAATTGAGAAGTTTATTTCTTTCCTCGAATGGGCATTTTGGGAACAATTTTAATACTCTTGCATCCCATTGGTCTCCCAGCTGCCTTCTGACCTTTCCGGCGTACTCGTTGGAGTGAATTTCGTTGCTGGTAGCGTCTATCCTGTCTTTTTCCATCACTTTCCTAATATCTTTGAGGATCGAGACGTCTTCATTGTATATAGTGTCATAATAACGGAAAATATTTGAATCAAAGTCGGGATAAACCTCTTTTAACAAATCTATTTATGATTGTCAAGTTTTATTTTATATTTTTTAAGCGATTTTAAGAAAAAAACGAATAATACGGAAAAAATACTTGAAATAAATCAAATTCTTATTCTAACATCTGGGTAAGTAAGAAATAAATTTAAGAAAAGGAAGTGGTGATGTTTAATGTTGTATGCAAATAAAGGATATATTCAAGGAACATTGGCAAGAGATCCTTATAAAGTAGCTGAAGGAGTTGTCTTGCTGACCCTGCGGGTGAGGGATGAGAGAGTCAATCCCGCAACCGGCAGGAGAGAGTTTCACTTTCCCACATTTGTGGTCTTCGGCAGAGAATCCGACAGGATTCTAAAGAATCTGGTAAAGAACCAGGAGGTTGCCCTCGAATACAAGCTGGAGACCAGAAATAAGGAGATCAACGGAGAGAGGAGATACTTCGAGGATAAAGTTGTAACAAAGATTGTCTACGGTAGAAAGCCTGAAGTAAGGAACGCAGCGGCTGCTGGTGCCGAAAGCAAAACTCCCAAAAACGAAACAACTAAAGAAGAAAAGGAAGCAGCAAAAGGGGTCCTTGCCAAGATAATTGAAGAAGGAATGAAGAACGGTTCAAACGAGGAAAAGTAGCAGATAATACTTCTATAAAGATCAATGTAGGGGAAGTGAGAATGCCCTTTGTAAAAGTCGATATTGAAAAAGAAATCAATAAACAGTTAGAAAAAAAAACGAGAAATTACGTGTGTGTTTCGAAGCCGCAAAAAGAGAATACGAGCTCATAAAGCAACTGGTAGGAATAAGAAAGCGAAAAGGCATAACACAGAAAGAGCTGGCTGAAATGGCGGATATACCCCAGCAGACAATATCCAGAATGGAAACCATGGGGAATTCACCGGCAATAACGAATTTCCTTAAGTATGTTAAGGCACTGGGGTGCGAAATACGAATAATAGAACCGGATCCTAAAGAATAAAACAGCCGGGATTGTTATCCCGGCTTTTGTTTTACATTTCAACTATTTCTTTCGATCCACACTCTGGACATTCCTCTCCGTCTCCTTCCAACTCCCATTCATACATGTAATTCTTACCGCAGTTTTCACATTTGTAGAATTCTGTATCCTGAAAATTTTCATATATAAACTTCCTGAAATTATCAGGGTCTGCTTCTTTTGAGGATACAATTTCTCCATCCTTGTATTTATCCACTCCGGCTATCAGGCATCCTTCCTCTACATAGTAGTGCTGGATTTCCAGCCCAGGGTACTGTCTGGCCATTTCAGCTACTACCGGGCAGCATGGAGACCAGGCAGTGTCAAAGCAATAAGTCAGATAAAGTTCTTTATCAGGCATGTTCTGTTCGATCGCTTCTTCTGCTTCTTCAAGACCTGTAACGGATACATCTTCCGAACAGCAGTCCCACTTCGTGCCCCAATTCTTTACCGACCAGTCGTACCAGCCGTTCAGGAAATCATCCTTCGTCATGTGCACAAAGTTACTGAATGAGTATCCTGCTTTGTTATCAATTCCACTTATATAATTAAGTTCGAATCCCTTTCCGTTTGAATTGACTTTTTCCCGTATTCTGTACTCAATCCAGCCTTTCCAGCCTTTTCCCAGCTCGGACAAGATCATATCGTCTTTACTATCGATAGAAGCAGCCCCTCCGTAGTATTTCTCCACCGGAGCTTTAAATTGATCATCAAACCTTTTAAGGTCTTTTGCTTTTCCTTTTAATACAATAGTATTGGAACACCAATTAGGCATAAAATCATTCCTCCTTTTTCTTCTTTAAAATTCTTATTTCATTACCTTTAAAATAGTAAAAGAGTCATATAAATATCAAGTATTTTAACACACATAATACTGAACCATATTTAATATTCCAATTTAAAGAATTACTTGAAATGGCAGAAATAGATATTCTACAATTTTATTAATTCCAAATTTTAAGAAAAAGGAGGAATAGTACCAATGAAAAAAGCACTGGCCATATTATTAGTCATTCTGCTTTTAGGCATGATATTTACAGGATGTAGTAAGAAACAGCCAGCCGTTAAAGAACAGCCTCCGGCAAATGAAGAAGAACAGAAGGTTGAAAACGAGGAACAAAAAGAGGAGGAAGCAGATGCTTCCGAGGAAGAAAAAACAGCTGAAGAGGAGGTAGATGAAAGCACCGTGGTAGATTTTGAGGTGCTTGACATAGAAGATCTCGATGATGAGATGAAGGCAAAAGTGGAAGAGGCGTCCAAGGAAGCGGGACTCACCGTCCTGGATGAGGAGAACTCCATTATATTGGTTTCCCTCGGAGAAAGACCGACAGGGGGTTACTCCGTAGAGGTTGAACTTGAGAAGCAGCAGGATGAGATCCTTGTAAGGGCTATAGAAAACAAGCCCGGCGAAGATGATGTTGTCACACAGGTCATAACCTATCCTTACGTGATTATAAAGGTAAACGGCGATGTGTCCAATATCAGACTGGTACAGCCGGAGGAGGAAGTTCTCGAAGATGAGACTGCTGAAGAGGAAGCAGAAACAAAAGACGTTAGCGAAGAAGAAGGAAAAGAGGAAGTAGAAGAAAGCAATAAAGCCGGGAACAACAAGGCTGTTGAATTCAGAACATTGCCCGCAAAAGAATAGTGAATATACCACCAATAAAAAGATGCTGAAAAATCAGCATCTTTTTTTTATAAAAAACGAAAGAAAAATTTGACTTTTACAGAAAAGAATGATTAAACTTTTCCTAGAATCAAAATCCCCCAGGGGATCAAAAAATACATGATGAAGAAGGAGGAAGATATATATGAAACATATCGCTAAAGAAGGCCACATCGTGGTCGCAGGTTATGTGGGGAGTGTGGATAAGAAGACTGACTCCCTTGTGGTTGTGAGTGTTGGAAACAGGACCGGAAAGAACGAGACGGAATGGATAAACCTGACGTTTACCAATCCTCTTGAAGGACAGGGAGGCCAGAAATTGGCTGATTTTGCAGCCAATTATATCCNNTTTTTTATAAAATTTAAAAACAGTTTTGTAAGAGATGTAGAAGGATACGGAAGCAAATACAACATGTATATAAAGGAGGATTAACCGTGTGGGCGGAGATTAGAAATGACTTTATTGATGATGACGGCACCATCTTTATCGACGCCTGGAGAACAATGGATGACAACGAAGACGGAGAGGTGCTTGCGACAGTTACCACAGACGGAAGAGTAGAGTATATGAATGAACAGGCTAAAAAGGATAAACGGGTACAGGAGGCGGTCAACGAAGCCCGCTATAAACAGCTGGCCGAAAAAGCGTATGGATACTATATAGCCGACTGGTGCAGGAGAAGAGGTTATAATATTGCATACGTTGATGAAGAATGCGGTTTTAACGGTGAATGTTATGCCAGCTATAAAGAATTTTTAGATAACGAATTTCGAGATGAAGATTATATGAGGCAATTACTTAACGAAAGAGATTTTGAAAACTGGAAGGAACTTGCAAAGTAACACATAAAGAACCATCCTTAAACGGGGTGGTTCTTTTTTTGTACTATGTAAGGGTGGGGTGAGAATTGAATTCTCAAAAATCCAACTGGAAGGTGGTGAGCCTCCACTTGGCAAAACCGCACCCACTTTAGCGGTTTTTTGATTTCCCTCAAGGGATAAAGTGCAAAGATTAAAAAATCCGAAACAGTTTGTTAGTAAAAGTCGATCTGCCTCCAATGAGGACAGCCTTCTTTTACAACGCCCTGAATTCGGAAGTTTTAATCTTATGCAACTTTACCCCTTGAGTCAAACGGCCATAGCATATGTAATCTCCGGTTAGAGATACATAGGCTACGGCCCTCCTTCTTTATCAACCGTATGGTGGTCTGTAATATCCCATACCCAATGGTATAAGATATTACAGACTCACCCAAAGCCGAACGGATAGAGCATCTTCTTGCTAATGCAATTATAAAATAAGTTTTTTAGAAAATCAAGTAATCCCGTAATTCCTTTATATGGCAGATTATATTTTGAATTTTAACGGATAAACCGAAACACTGATGACGTTACCACATTGTTCGCATTTATATGCACGCTGGTAAATTGTTGGTATTTCTCGAAACTACCTGCTACCACAATGACATTGTACGCCTTTCTTTTTTCCGCAATCGAAATTATCTCCGGGAATAAAAACATGTAGTATTATCCCTCATTGAATAAACTAATGGCATAGTTTTAGTTTTAATTCATTATATTTTCTTGTATCCCCTTCAAAATACTTTTTTATTGCAGGGGCAACTTTACGTTCTATTCTTTTTAATATTCGGGAAACTTTAGTTTGACTAATACCTAATGCTTGTCCTATACGTTGTTGTGTCCACCCTTTAATTATAGCTAATTTAAGGATACACATTTCTCTTTCAGTTAACACTTCGGATAATAATTTCATTGTTTGATCAGCTTGTAATTTCGTCATTGCATCATCTTCTAAATTATAATCACTTCCTATAATTGAAAATAATGTACTTTCATTATCATCATCCACTTCTGCATCAAAATAAATTATAGGCTCAAATGCTTGTTTAGCTTCATTATATTGTTTTTCAGAAATTTTTAATATTTCTAAAATTTCTTCTTTTGTATATCCCCGCTTTTCCAATTTAATAATTCGAAAAATTTAAAATTGCTTTATATAATCC
>LSQX01270092.1_pt1 | contig 10321 bp, 8 predicted proteins | sample 654561 | NCBI WGS metagenome assembly LSQX01 (sample SAMN04489861, study PRJNA283612) | anaerobic digester metagenome | isolation source: 4 biogas reactors fed with cattle manure at either 37C or 55C with and... | place: Denmark: Kongens Lyngby | collected 2014
GGGGCGCAATCATTGATTATGACAAAGCCATTGAAATTAAGCCATTTTATCCGCAGGCATATATGAACCGGGGAATGGCTTATCACAATCTGGGCGATTATGAAAAAGCAATTGAGGATTATAACCGGGGATTGGAATTTGACCCGGATAATGAATCTTTGTATAACAACAGGGGAATTGCAAAACTTGCTCTCAAAGATGTGAAAGGCGCTATCGAGGATTATAATAAATCGCTGGAAATCAATCCAAAATCAACAAATGCGTTGATGAACCGAAGCAATGCACACATTGTTGAAGGGGACATCGAGGAAGCAATCCGGGATTTGAATCAGGTTATAATTATCCGTCCTCATTTTGCCGGTGCATACCTCAATCGCGGACTGGCACGTTTTGAACTGGACGACTATGCATCGGCGCTTCGTGACTATGATCAGTCAATAAAGCTTGAGCCAGACAATGCACTGGCATATAACAACCGCGGGATTGTGAAGCATAAACTGGGCGACTATGAAGGGGCTATTATGGATTATGATATTGCTCTCCGGCAAAATCCGGAAATGGCAAGTGCATATTTCAACCGGGCAATGGCACGCGAAATATTGGGTCGCCCCGGTTTTGCTGATGATTACCGGATTGCGGCACAACTGAATCCGCAATTTGATCTGGAAAGCCGCCGCCTTGATGCCGAGCAGCTGGCGCAACATCAGCAGAGCCAGCAAGGGCAGTCGCAACAGCAGAGCTCATCCGGTCAATCAGCGCAGCAAAATGCAGGTAGTCAGAGTCAGAGTCAGAATCAGACACAGCAAAACACGCAGGATGATGATGACAAAAGCAAACAGGAAGACGAAAGCAGGGAGAAAGCAGAACAGGCACGAAGCAGAAGGCAGCGCATTAATCTTATTGTGGAAGATTCCCGCAACCTGCCCAAAGAAGATGAGGAATTTGATGAAGATGACGGGAGAATTCAAAACCGGAACATTGTCATTGATTTGCAGCCGATTTTTTTCATTAACGCTTATGAAAAGAATGCTGTGGATTATGAGCGTTCTCATTATTATAACCTCTCAATAGATGACCTGAACAGGAAGAATAATTACAATCCGCTGTTTACCATTACTAATAAACCGGTGGATGAATTCCATAGTGTGTTTGAAAATTTTGTACTCTATTTTAATGAGCGACTTAATATAGAGAAGAACAGCCACAATTACCTGAACCGGGCAATTTTTTATTATCTCACCGGCGATTACAGTAAATCAATGGAAGATCTGGATAAATCCATTGAGCTGGACAGCAAACAGGTTATGGCTTATTTCATCAGAGGAAACACCCGTTATAAAATAGTGGAGCAGATAGAGTTGCTGAATACAACTCCCGATGAGCTTTCAATTTCTGTTGGCGTGGTTACGGATGCACGGGAATCTGAAGTTTTGCCGGCTTCCATGCCTGAATATCAAAAAATTCTTGACGATTATCAGATTCTGCTCTACCAGAAACCCAAATTCTTTTTTGGGTATTTTAACCGTGCCTATATGAAATTGCGTCTTAAAGAGTACCGAAGTGCGATTGAAGATTTGAACATGGCAATTGAGCTCGAACCTGAATTTGCCGAAGCCTATTTTAACCGGGGACTCACCAAAATTTTTCTTGATGATGTTGAGGGCGGAGCAATTGACTTAAGCCGCGCCGGCGAACTTGGCATCTATGGTGCTTATAATATCATTAAGCGCTATTGCAATTAAACCGTTTGCATCCAAGAAGCCCCTTCCATCTCCCCCAAAGGGGGAGAGTGTTTGTATCTGATATGTATTCTGTTTTTGGAAGGCCGGGCCTAAGCTGCCCGGTTTTCCAAAATTATTTACTGGTTGACATTGGTAACTACTGCATCGGCATTTGCTTCATCCGGGGTTTTAGAACCGTTCGAAATATAAAAGACGGTTTCTTCGGTCAAAACTTTATCACCAATCAACTCTACCAGATCTATGGAGAGGATTTCCTTTTTAAGCGTTTTGTCGTCGCAGCTTGAAGCGCTTCTTTTAATGATAAGCCGTGTTTGCATGGGCCACGATTCCGCGATAAGTCCGTCCCAGATAACATCGAATTTATTGGTTTCGCAATTCCCCAGATAGGTTAAAGTAACATTTAAGAGGTTGCCCGTCCGTTCCACTTTTTCGATTTCAAACGCGTCGCTGTAGTTTTTCGAACGCAATTCCTGCGCTTCGTTATAGATTTTCGCGCTTTTATAAAAGTTGTAATTTTCCATTGCTTTTGGCACAATGGAGCCGTCGTTGCCATCATTGGATTCTTTGTTGCACGCACTGAAGACCATGATGCCGGCCAATAAAACTAACTTGAATTTTTTCATGATTTGTTGTATTGAATGTTTAAAATAAATGGTTATCTGCCATCCATACGCAGGAACATCTAGAAACGCTACTCCTGACGATAAAGGGATGAATGAAGTTGAAAAAAGGTTGCGTGGGAATATCCAAAACGGTTATGTTGATAATTCACGGTGTGCCTTTGAGACACGCCGTGAATTGTAAACACTCAGTGGTTTTACTTGTCTTATTCACTCCTTAGCGCTTCAACCGGGTCGAGCCTGGAAGCTTTGCGTGCAGGATAAACCCCGAAGAATAACCCTACCGCCAATGAAAACAGGAACGAATATACTAAAGATGGAAGTGAAATGCTCAAAGTCCAGTCGGTGGCGAAAATTATAACAACCGAAGTCAAAATACCAACAGCAATGCCAATTATGCCACCGCCGATGCTGAGTATTGACGATTCAATAACAAATTGAAACAATATATCTTTTCTGCTCGCGCCAACAGCCATTCGCAAACCAATTTCATTGATTCTTTCCCTGATTGCAATTAACATGATTGCAAGTATGCCAATTCCCCCGACAAGTAAGGAGACGCCTGCCGTACTAACGATAAGTGCCGTAAAAGTACCGGTTGTCTCCTTTTGGGTTTCCAACAGCTCTATCTGGTTCTGAATGGTAAAATCATCGGGTTTGTTCTGTTTGTTTAAGCGGTGTTGTTCACGCAATGCTTCAGATATTTGGCTAGTTGCATCATCCATTTTTTCGATTGAGGTTGCCTGGATATTTATTGTGTTGATATAATTCAGATTAAAAACCCGGCGCAATGCTGTTTGAACCGGGATAAATATCTGGTCATCCTGGTCAATTCCCTCGAGGTCGGCTCCTTTTGGCTCCATTACCCCTATAATAGAGAAGAGAACGTTGCCAATGCGTATGTTCTCGCCAACCGGGTTTCTTCCCTCGAATAAATTTTTCACCACGGTTTCTCCCAACACGGCAAACCTCATGGAAGCTTTGTTTTCTTCTTCGGTGAAAAATACGCCTTTTTCAACCTGAAAATTTCTGATAAACGGATAATTCGGAGTGGTTCCGGTAATCGTGGTATGCGTACTTACGTTTTCCCATTTTACCTGCATTTTTTTTGTTTGAACGGGTGCAGCCATCCTGACATCGGGGCACTCCGAGGCAAGAATGTCAACATCCTTCAGGGTGAGGCTGGTAACCGTTCCCCTTATTTGTTGCCTTCCTACATTTTTTTGTACCTGCCCGGCATTCACAATAATCAGGTTTGTACCCATTTCTTCTATTTTGCCCAACACCTCGTTCCGGGCGCCGTTGCCAATGGCAACCATTACAATAACAGCCGACACACCAATGATAATTCCCATCAAGGCAAAAAATGTTCTTAATTTATTGGCTAATAATTGGTTGCGCGATATCTTTATGCTTTTTGATAATTTCATGTTCGTTTAACTTCTATGGGCAGACACTGGAAATAATCCCAATTATTTTAACGCTTCAATGGGATTCAGCCGTGCGGCTTTTTTGGCAGGTTGTATGCCTGCAATCACCCCAATAACACTTGCGGAAATTACGCCCACCAAAATGCTTTCCCATGAAACCGAAACAGGTATCTGCATCACCATTCCAAGAACAACCGCACCGGTGCCGCCAATAATAATTCCAATTACACCACCCGCTATGGTTACTGCAAGCGCTTCAAATAAAAATTGCATCACAATTTTTTTAGGGCTGGCGCCTATGGCCATTCTCAATCCAATCTCTTTTTTTCGTTCATTAACAGAAATGGTCATGATGTTTGCAATAACAAACCCCCCGGTTATTAAAGACAAACCCGCAAGCAGGGCAAGGAATATATTGAATGTGCCCGATACTTTCTCTGCCATTTTTGTTGCTTCGGTAGGGGTAACAATGGAAAAATCATCAGGAATTCCCTCTGCAAGGCTGTGCCTCTCGCGTAAAATCTGACTTATTTTTTCAACCGTAATGTTCATATCGCCCTGATTAACCAGTAAAATTTTGACAGCTGACAAATAATCAACATTGGCAACACGCCTCATAAAAGTGGTAAGCGGTACCATAATACGATTATCCATATCGCCACCCCTGGGGCTTGTCCCTTTTGGTTCCAAAATACCTTTAACTTCAAACTGAATGTTGCCAATTCTAATCATCTCCCCTATGGGATAATTGTCTCCAAAAAGTTCTTTTTGTACTGTTGAGCCAATTAAACAAATCCGGTTAAGGGACTTCATGTCTTCATCGTTAATAAAGTCACCTTCTGAAACATCCCAATCCCATACAGATGCCCACGAGGGTGTAATGCCAAAGACCGTGGCATTGGTTGACTTTTCAAAGTATTTGATATCCATATTTGCCTGCCTGCTAAACGGAGCTAAGCTTTTAATTTCGGGAATTTCCCGTTCAAGGTATTCAACATCTTCCGGTTTTAAGTTTGTAGCTCCCTGGGTTGCACTTATTTGCGACATTTGTGTTCCGCCGCCGGCAAAAACCATCAGGCTGTGCGTTCCGAATTTATTAACCCTCTCCATAACCTGGTCTTTTGCGCCAAACCCCACTGATACTATCAGGGTTAATGCGATAATGCCGATAATTATCCCAATCATCATCAGGAACGTACGGAGTTTGTTTTTACCCAGGCTTTTTAATGCACTTAAAATTATCCTTTTAGTTTTCATCTTTTGCCTCCTTTAATAATTTATTGAGTTCGTTTTTTGCATCTCTTGGCGATTTATTTAACTCATCGCTAACAATAATACCATCCGAGATTTTGATGATCCTTTTGGCATGTTCGGCAATATCCTGCTCGTGAGTGACCAGTACGATTGTTCTTCCTTCATCGTTCAATTTTTGAAAAAGCGCCATTATTTCATAGCTCGATTTTGTGTCAAGGTTCCCGGTTGGTTCGTCAGCGAGAATTATTTCCGGGTCGTTCACCAAAGCCCGCGCAATTGCAACACGTTGTTGTTGTCCGCCGGACAGTTCGCCGGGGTGATGGTGCATCCTGTCCTCAAGCCCTACTGATATTAATGCATCTTTAGCAAGCTTTCTGATATTGGTCCGGTCGGAATAGATCAATGGAAGTTCCACGTTTTCCAATGCGCTTGTACGTGCCAACAGGTTGTAGGACTGGAACACGAACCCGATTTTTTTATTTCTGACCCCGGCAAGCGCTTTATCGTCCAGTTTATTCACTTCGGCTTCATTGAAATACAGAGAGCCGCTTGTGGGTTTGTCCAGGCACCCGATGATATTCATTAAGGTGGATTTACCCGAGCCGGAAGCGCCCATTATTGCAATTAGTTCGCCTTTATGTATTTCGAGCGACACGCTGCGCACAGCAACCACTTCGCCGCTGGCTTCTTTGTTGTAAATTTTGCTTAGCCTTTCGGCTTTAATGACTACATTATTCATTTGTTTCCCTCCTTTTTTTATGAAAATATTTTTTGATTCAACAAAACATTAAAAAATTTAATCCGGTAGCAGAACCATCTCCCCTTCTTCAAGCCCCTCGGTAACCTCAGTGTAACTGTTATCATACCACCCGGTCTTTATTTTTCTATTTAACCGGGCATCTCCGTCAATTACAGTGACAAATCTTTCGCCTTTTTCTCTCACGATAGCCCTGGAAGGAACGGTTAGAACATCTTTCCTGGTTTCTAAATATATTGTTACTGTTGTAGTCATTTCAGGCCGGAGTATTTTATCCTGAAAATCTTCAATCTTAACCACAACAATATAATTAACCACATTGTCCTGAATAACTGCCTTGGGGTAGATGGCTGTTACTTTTCCTTTAAAGTCTGTGTCGGTATAAGTATCGACAGTGAAAGTAACATTCTGTCCGACAAGAATTTTCCCGATATCTGTTTCATCTACGTAAACCTGCACTTCAAGCCGGTTCAAATCGATAATATTAACAAAAGTGGGAGCTGCCAGCCCAGCCATAACGGTTTCACCCTCCTGTGTGGAGACCGAAGCTATAATTCCTGAAGTTAAGGCATATATGGTAGTGTAAGAAAGTTGTACTTTGGCCACTTCCACGTTTGCTTCAGCCTGTTTTAACTGAGCTTCGGCAATTTGGAACGTATTTTCTGCTATATCGTACTGTTGTTGCGAGATATAGTTTTGTTCGAGCAACGATTTTTGCCTTTCCAAATTTAATTTTGAATAGGCATAATCTGCCTCGGCTTTATTCATTGCTGCAATGTTCTGGTTTAGTTTTGCCCGGAGTTCGGCGTTGTCGAGTTCGGCAATAACCTGCCCGGCATTAACATAATCGCCGATATTGGCACGAAGTTTTTTCACAATTCCCGAAATCCGGGAGCCAACTTTCACTTCTGCACCAACCTGCGGCTTTATTATTCCGGTGGCAAGCACAGTGGAACCGATATCTCTCCTGACAACCTCAGCAGTCTGGATGTTTTTTTCATTTTTATCGTTTGGTTTAAAAATGTAAAACCAACCAATAAGCGAAGCTGCAATTATTATCATCAATCCAATTATCCAATACGATTTTTTCATATGAGTATTATTTACCAATAGTTCTTTCCAATTCAGCAAGTGATATTTTATAGTCCGCAATTGACCGGATATAATTTTGCTCGGCAGTTACAAAGGTTGTCTGTGCATCGGTTAGTTGAATAATTGACCCGATGCCTTCTTTATATTCACCCTCAGCAATTGATAAATTTTCCCGGGCGCTTTCAAGTCCTTTAGCCGATGTTTCAATCTTGTCAGTGGATTCGTTAACTGCAAGGAATGCATTCCAAACTTCCTGTCCGATTTGTTGTTTTAAGGCGTTGAGGTCTTTTTCGAGCCCTTTTAGTGCAAGTTCTTCCCCAATAACCCGGGCTTTAGTTGAGAAGCCTTTAAAAACAGGTATTGTAAGTGTCATTCCCAGCCACCAGTTCTGCTGCATACCCGATATTTCTGTTCCTGCAAAATTGTAATTTGCATTTGCACTGAGGGCAGGGTAATAGTCGCCCTTAGCCACCTGAATATAGTTTTGCTGTGCATTCAGCAATGATTGAAATCTTTTGACTTCGGTACGCGAACTCATGGCTTCAGCAAGAAGCAAATCATAAGATTGTTTCGTGTTTTCTTCTAATTCAGAAAGGTCATCAACGATTTCTGTGGGATGGTTTGAGGGCAATCCCATTAATTGATTGAGGTTTCCTTTGGCAGCAAGAAGCGTGTTGGCTGCTTTTATCTTTTCCAGTTCAGCATTTGAAAGTTCAACTTCCGATTTAAGAATATCGGAACGGGTTGCCATTCCCGCTTTATTTCTCGCAATTGCAAACTCTAAATGCAGTTGGGAATTTTTCACAGCCTCTTCGGCGCTTTTTAAAAAGCGTTCTGCCTGTAATGTCTTATAATACGCGTAGATGATATTGAGGACTAAATCCTGTTTAATGGATTCATGCTGAAAAATGTTTGCCTCGTAATTATCTTTCGCTGCATTATAGCCGGCTTTTGTCCTGAACCCGTTAAATAAATTGTAAGATGCCGAAATGCCTGTGTTGTAATTTTCATAGCGCTGGCTGCCATTGTTGTTTGAATAAGTGGCTGCATTCGAGTTCATGCTTACCGTTGGGTAATAACCCGAATGCGCTTCATCAACCTTTGTTTTGTTTTCTTCCACAAAAAGTTGAGAAGATTGAATCCCGGGATTGTTTTGAAGCCCCGTTTTAATACAATTTTCTAAACTTAGCCTGGCGGGCATTTCATTTTGAGCAGATACTGCCAGAGCAGAAGTGAACAGGGTTATAAAGAATATTATTTTTTCCGACATCTTCATCCTTTTGAAATTCAATTTTTAATTATTGCGTTTCAAAAGTATGCAGGCCGGTCCGACGATAAAAGTAGAAATGGGGTGAAACGGACAAAAAGAGGGGTGAAACAAAAATCGGGTTGGCTTTCAACTGCCCAATAACCAGTTTAAGAAGCTGCTGGATTTTTCTTTACTAACAAGTATTTTTTCTTTGAAAGGTATAACCAGATTTACCGATAGTTTGCGAGCAAAATAATGCGATGCATTGGCAATGGCTTTGCGGTTTACGAGAAATTGCCGGTTAGCCCTGTAAAAATCATTTCCTGTAATTTTTTCCAGCTCTTCAAGCGCCTTGTTTATGGTATATTCTTTTTGATGAAATGTAACAAGGTGAGTAATTTCTGATTCAATATAAAACAGTGCGATATCATCCACCTTTATCGGGATAATATTGTCTTTATGGTAAACCAGAACTGAAACCTGTTTTTGATTTATTCTGCCTTCCAATAGTTCAACTATTGTTTTGTACGAGGGGGCATTACTAACGAAACTATCACTTAAATCCCTGTATTTTTTCAGTGAATCCCGGATTGTTTTTTTTGTAAACGGTTTCAATATGTAGTCAATTCCGTTTGCTTTAAACGCCTTTAGGGCGTATTCATCATAAGCAGTGCAGAAAATAACAGGCGAATTGACAGGAAATTTATTAAATATTTCGAAACTTAAGCCATCGCCCAATTGTATGTCACAAAATATTAAATCGGGTTTTTCATTTGTTTGAAAATAAGAGACAGCTTCCTTTACCGACCGTAAACTTGCCATAATTTGAGCCTTTGCCTCAACCTTCAAAATGGTTTCCGCCAGGTCATCTGCCGTATGTTGTTCATCTTCAATAATTACTATTCTCATTTTTCAAAACTTTAATACTTACAGCAAATTGTTCGTCGTTTGTGTGGATATTTATTTCATCGCCTGACACTATTTTGTACCGCTCGGCAAGATTGATCAAGCCCGAACCTGTAGTGGTTTCGGTAGTCAGTTTTGGGCGGAGGTTGTTGGTAACCGTAATTCTTTCTTCTTTATAAATTATTTTTATTGTTAAAGGTGTTTCGTTGGTTAAAGCATTGTGTTTGATGGCGTTCTCAGATAAAAGCTGAAGTGAAAATACCGGAACAAACCCTGTTTGGACAATTTTTTCAGGAATGTCTATGTGAAACTGTAAAGCCTCACCGTACCTTATTTTTTGCATCTCTAAGTAATCAAGGCACAATTTCAGTTCATCTTTTATTTTTACAATATTGTCGTATTCCGTAGAAACCGTCACCCTTAAAAAATCGGACAACTTAATGAGGTAATCTTCTGCATCATCCGGCGATTTATTTATCAGGGCTTTAAGTGTATTTAACGAGTTAAACAAAAAATGCGGATGTATTTGCTGTTTTAATTTCAGGTACATGGCTTCGCTGTTCTTTTGTTTCAACCGGGCATTTTCAATTTCAATTTTCGTTTTTTTCTCCCTAAGCAACAGCAAATCCAGGAGAATTAAGATAACGGTATTCAATGAAATTGCCATAACAACGGTTGCATAAGGAGAATGAGACATGCTTATTTCGTAATTGGCATTTAAACTGGAGAAAATTAATTTACGCATTCTGATGGCAACCATGATAAAAGAAACCGACAGCAGATAGCTTACAAAATATCTGAAAATAGAGTAAAAATTATTCCGTAATTCGAATTTTTCCCGGTAATGTATAATGGCAAGATTAATCATCCATGCAAGATAGATGATTAGCGTTATTGACAGAATAGCCCTGGGATATATATTAAATGGAGCAGCCCTTACAATAAATAATGGGGTAACCGACAATATCCCAATCAACGGCGAAGTATAGAGTGCTACCCTTAAAATTTTTTTATTGTTTGAATTAATTTTCATCCTATTAAAATTGTTTACTTTTTGCGGTATAGTATGCCTGCCTGACGGCAGACAGGGAACTCGCATGAATTTTAATTATGCTCATGGGCGAAATTCTTTTCATGCTCGTTTCATACAATACAAAATTAAATTTTATTCGTTGATTGAATTGTATTTCAACCCTAAAACGGGCATTATTTGTCTTCTAATGGGCATTTTCAAAGGCAAAACATTTTAAGGAAAAATGCGGCAGGGTATA
>LSQX01365526.1_pt1 | contig 10320 bp, 5 predicted proteins | sample 654561 | NCBI WGS metagenome assembly LSQX01 (sample SAMN04489861, study PRJNA283612) | anaerobic digester metagenome | isolation source: 4 biogas reactors fed with cattle manure at either 37C or 55C with and... | place: Denmark: Kongens Lyngby | collected 2014
CGTCTTGACTGACTGACGCCCATCGGTCAGCTCATCACCCTCGAACAGCCAGGCAGCGGTGGTGACGCCCGCGGTCTGTCGCACGATGCCGAGCCGTCCATGCAGGGAGATGCCGTCTGCAGTTTTCCTTTCGGGGTATGGCGCCGCGTCGAGTGTGCTGATGATGGTGTCGGTGACGTCGCCGTGGGTCACGCGTATGGCCACCGCGTTTTCGTCAGCCGGGGTCAGCTCGAGACGCTCGACTGTGCCGATAAATGGGGTGCCATGCATCGGTTCGTGCACGGCAGCGAAGACGCTGTGCAGCGGTGCATCGGCTTTGCGACGGACCACCAGCTTGGGCATCCAGAAGTCATAGGCCTTGCGCATGTCGGCGTTGCGTCCGACGCCCATGCGGCGAACTGACGGGCTTCTGCCCAGCCATACTTCGACCGGATAGCTGTTGGCCATGTGCACACGTATGCCCTTGGTGTCATCGGCTTCGTAGGCAAAAGTGACGTGAAATTCACTGTCAGTTTCGCCCAGGCCAACATCACGAACCATGCCATACTGATTTATGGCATGACCTTGCAGCGTCGGCTCTCTCCACTCTTCCCCCTCTTCCAGCATCCACTTGTGGCTTTCTGGTAGGGGGATACTGGCCCGTGCGGTCGTGTCTTCGTCCGCATCACCGTTCACTGTCCAGTCATGGACCTGGCCGCCGTGGACATGGAAGATATCCAACACGTAGGCGTCGGCATCGGACACCGGTATCATGACCAGCATTCGACGGTACATGGCCAGGTCTTCTATGTTCTGGTAACCGCGCATGCCGTCAGCCTCTACGACAGAGACGCCTTCAGTGTCGGGGAAGTAGGTGAGCAGACTGCCGTCACTTTTGGCGGTCGGCTGGTTTTTCCGGTCTATCACCACCAGGTTGTGACAGAGGCTTTGAAGTGTCCATGAGTACATCTGTGACCACGTATATCCTATATCGCACAGCATTTCGCTACCTTTGGCAAACAGGTTCAGATTGAGGTTGTCACTGTGCTGATGGCCGTAGCCGCCCGAGAAGTGCAGTTGAGCCTGCATCTGGTTGTCGCCGATGCCCCTTCCCAGAGAGACGTGCCCGAATGCAGGCAGAATAGTTGAGACAGTCTCGGTGCGTGCTGCCGATCGGCGCTCATAAGGGTGAGTGTCATGGATACACGGAGAGTGTCCGTTGGGCCAGTCGAGTACAGATGGAGCAGTCTGTACTTTGCCCCACAAAGGTACTATCTCTTCAGGTTGTAGGTCATCAAAACGTTGACTTGTCTCGGGGTGGCTATAGCCAGGTGGGTCAGTGTAGCCTCTGACCATGTTGAACGCGCTGCGAAGTCCTCCCAGTGTCATGTGGTGATATGAAGGCGTGCCTTCCTTCCACATGCCATCCGCGTAAAATGCATTATCGACAGTTGCAACCATCCACTTGAACGCCCAGTGCACTATATGAGGCTCGCCGATGACCTGCCCCAGGATAGCAGCGTTGGTAACGTTATATCCCTGTCCAATAGCATTGCCAATATGGTTGGGTATAGCCTCAACGGAAGCAAATGTGGCTTTGAACAGGTCATTTTCTATCTTCTCGCGCCAGTCATAGCCGCTCTGTGCAGACAGTTTGTCAAACTCCTCGCTGTCATACACCAGATCGTAAGCTTGCACCAGACTCAGAGGGATTTCGTTGTGAAAGCTGCCCCAGCGGCCACCGTTCCATGGATAGGGTGGGACTTGCGACGGCAGAAAGTTGTAGGTGCGTGCATTTCGGTTCGCCATTGCCGGATAGTGGGCATATCTGTCTGCGACACGTTCGAGGATTAGCGCGACCCTTCGGGCGTATTCCGGTTTCATCGTAACACGATAGGCCCGTCCCAGTGCAGTCGCCTGCCGTGCCAGCCATCCGCGTCGCAAGTAGGCCAGGTGGTTACTCAAAAAGTGGGGGATTTGCTTCTCTTCGTTGAAGTGATAGGGGATGCTTATCTCTTCGCCAAGTGCATTTTGACCGATGAGTGCCCGCTGCTCGGGATACTTTTCGTCCGGTAAAACTGTGTCGCAGTACTTACAGGTCATCTCGTTCGGTTGCTCTACGCTCCATGTGAAGATACCGCCCCCCTGTGACCCACCGTAGCAGTTGGGGCATTCGCAGTATTGAGTGTAAGTATACTCAGGTAGGAAGGACAGCATTTCTTCTTCGCTCATCGCCATGACGGTCTTGACCGCGTCTTCATACTCTTCAGCTTTAGCCGGGTCCAGATTGTGGCGGAGCACCGGTCGCTGCAGGTCCAGGGCCTGACCGGCTGTAAATGCAGTTGAGGAAATACATACCATCAGTGCGCATATCAAGACAGGGCATGAGACGATAGTCAACTGGCTGGCACTCGTGTAAGTCATGCACGATCACCTCAGCTATAGTAGTACGCAGCATCTATTGATGCCCATCGTGGGCTCGGGGGCCGTTCAGCTCGGGTGATTCTTGTCTCTAGTGTGCCGTAATTTGACGTCCTTCTGAGCTATACTACGTTGCCGACCTGTGAATTCCTGCTTTCGCAGCAGTTTTGTACCCTGTCCGTTTGTGCCCCATATTCCGCCACCGGATAAATCGGCTCTCTGCAGAGCCCCTGCGTACCCGTCCGATTGCCGATTGCCCTATACCAAGCCGATTACCGATTACCGAGTTACCTGATCGACCAACGATGCCATGAAATAGGTCTCGCTTTCGCTGCGCCCGGCCATGGACAGCGTCGGCCGCACGTTATCCCGGCAAGTAGAAAAATACCCATGCCCGAGATATCAGGCATGGGTATGTTAGCACTCGATAAAACAACTGAAGCGGTGTCTAGCCGCTACCGTCACGGAGAAAGTAGATGCCGTGGCTTTCGGGTGTCGGAGCGATAGTCCACTCGAAGTCCACTCCGTCGTGGCCGGTTGTCTCCTGCAGTGTGTACCACTTAGCGTGGCCGTCTACGAAGCCGATGTTACCTCCTCCGTTGTGGCGGGCAGGTATGAAACGGCTGACGTGGTAGGTCCGATATAGCTCCCAGGAGTTCGAACCGTTGTAGGTCGTGGTCTCCTCAGCGCGTCCGCAGTCAGCGATGATTATCGTCTGAGCCGGATATTTGACCTGGGCCAGTCGGTGCGCCTGAGTGTGCAGAGGGCTGCCCAGATGGGCATTGAGGCCATAATCGAGCTTGGCCGATGGCGAAGTGGGAGGTGTGTAGTATGCGCTGTAGGTCGAACTGCTTCTACCGGCACTCGGACACGAGTAAAGCTGCCAGTTCATGACATACGGATAGGTGAAGAGCGTCCAGGGCATCAGCGACATGCTGCCACCGGCCCAGTAGTAGTAAGTCTGTGGGAGGCTGTCGTCATAGTCCTGGATGTACATGGCCAGGCCAAGGGATATCTGCTTGACATTGCTCAGACAGGTGGACTGCCGTGCTTTCTCTCGAGCCCGTGCGAAAACGGGGAACAGGATTGCTGCCAGGATCGCGATGATCGCGATCACCACGAGCAATTCGATAAGTGTGAAGCCTTTTCGTGTGCGCATGTACCTCATCTCCTCTACCTCGCTGGTAACACACTATATACGAGACTGTTGCAAAAGTTACCTCTCTTGCGTGAGAGGGCACGTATCGGGTCTCACGTCAACCCGTTTGCTGCTCACGACTATTCACTTGTCGATGTCTACATCATGCCTTGAGCGCCATCTTCCAACTCAAAGGGCGCAGACCGTGCTAATTTCACCTCCTGTAGTCTGCATTCGGCACAATCCGTCCCCCGGAGCGCTCGTCCCAGTGCAGTCGCCTGCCGTAACCCGTGATACTTCTTCTGCGCGGCAAACTTGTGCTCGATGGACGGACGCTTGCGCCAGCTATCCGGATCAACGCGCCTCATCATCTGCGGATTGACACAGTTCTTCCTGCCCATGATGCCGGAGCGTTGACCGTTGGCTGTTGGCTTGCAGGTATCGATTATTGGCGTTGATATTATAGCTCTTGCCAGTAGTTACCTTGCGAACGTCGCGGTCCACCAGCGGCCCAAAACATCACTGTCGGCGCCAGTGGACAGATGCTTCTTGTAGCTATAGAAGTTCTTAGTGGCGTTCTTGCGGCCGAAACGCTCATCGGTATCCGGTGAGCCAGTTGCTTCGGCAGGGGCAGTGTCCGACACTTCTGCGGGCAACCGAAACAGGTCCACTTTCGCCGCCAGGGGAGTCGCGTCAATTATCCGCAACCGGTCATGCACCAGCCCAACCCCGCGCGCCTGGGCGACGATGCGGTTGAAAATTGCCCGGAACTTGTCCGACCTCAGTCGGGTACGGCCTTTTCCGGCTGCAAGTCCAGGGTCTGGTCGGCTGTAAAAACGACTGCGGCTAAACATATCATCAGTCACATATCAAGACAGAGCATGAGCGATAGTCAACTGGCTGGCACTCGTGTAAGTCATGCACGATCACCTCAGCTATAGTAGTACGCAGCATCTATTGATGCCCATCATGGGCTCGGGGGCCGTTCAGCTCGGGTGATTCTTGTCTCTAGTGTGCCGTAATTTGACGTCCTTCTGAGCTATACTACGTTGCCGGCCTGTGAAGTCCTGCTTTCGCAGCAGTTTTGTACCCTGTCCGTTTGTGCCCCATATTCCGCCACCGGATAAATCGGCTCTCTGCAGAGCCCCTGCGTACCCGTCCGATTGCCGATTGCCCTATACCAAGCCGATTACCTAGTTACCTGATCGACCAACGATGCCATGAAATAGGTCTCGCTTTCGCTGCGCCCGGCCATGGGCAGCGTCGGCCGCACGTTATCCCGGCAAGTAGAAAAATACCCATGCCCGAGATATCAGGCATGGGTATGTTAGCACTCGATAAGACGACTGAAGCGGTGTCTAGCCGCTGCCGTCACGGAGAAAGTAGATGTCGTGGCTTTCGGGTGTTGGAGCGATAGTCCACTCGAAGTCCACTCCGTCGTTGCCGGTTGTCTCCTGCAGTGTGTACCACTTGGCATGGCCGTCCAGGAAGCCCATGTTGCCCCCACCGTTGTGGCGGGCAGGTATGAAACGGCTGACGTGGAAGGTCCGATACAATTCCCAGGAGTTCGAACCGTTGTAGGTCGTGGTCTCCTCGGCTCGTCCGCAGTCAGCAATCAATATTGTTTGGGCTGGATATTTGACCTGGGCTAGTGAGTATGCCTGGCCATGGTAAGGGCTGGCCAGATGGGCATTGAGGCCATAATCCAACTTGGCTGAGGGCGTAGTGGGAGGTGTGTGGTTTGCGCTATAGGTCGAACTACTTCTCCCCGCGCTCGGACACGAATAAAGCTGCCAGTTCATGACATACGGGTAGGAAAACAAAGTCCAGGTTATTAGTGGCGTGCTGCCGCCCCGGTAGTAGTAAGTTTGTGGGAGGCTGTCGTCATAGTCTTGCATGTACATGACAAGGCCAAGGGATATCTGCTTGACGTTACTCAAACACGTGGACTGTCGTGCCTTCTCCCGAGCCCGTGCAAAAACGGGGAATAGAATTGCTGCCAGAATAGCGATAATTGCTATCACAACCAGTAACTCGATGAGCGTAAATCCACGTCTCATTTAAACCTTATCTCCTTTGTACATCGCACTATATGTGAGACTACATGCGCCACATTGTAGTACCAAAATATAGCAATCGTCAATCCTACAGAAGTGGTCATCCAGCCTCAGAAAGCGTCTTTCTTTTTTGCTCATCGCGAGGTTACACAATTTGATACCGATCACGGGCACCAATCTCTATGATGCAGGTCTACAGGAATGATAAACGGAAATTGACAGGACGGCTTCACACGAACTTTTCAGGAGGGTCTCAGGATGGATTTCGACATACTCATCAGGAATGCGACTGTATTCGACGGTACCGGGGCGGAGGGCTATCGCGGTGACGTGGGAATCAAAGGAGGTGTCATAGCGGCCATCGGTGACCTGCGCGACGCCACCGCAACTGACGAGATTGACGCCACCGGCATGGCCGTCTGTCCGGGTTTCATAGATGCGCACACTCATGTGCATGTGAACATAGACCGCGATATCATGCATGAAGACAACCTGGTTCGCCAGGGCATCACCACTGTGGTCGGTGGCAACTGCGGCAAGTCCGGCTGGCCCATCGGTGAGCACCTGGACAAGGTGGACCGGCTGGGCATGAAGCAAAACTACCTGGTGCTGGCCGGGCATCATACCATTCGGCGCGATATCTTTGGCGATGATCAGGCCCGCTTCCTCGACCCACCTGATTTCAAGTTGATGCAGGCCCATGTCGAACGCGCGATGGATGAGGGCGCTTTCGGGGTGACGGTGGGCTATGCCACCCGCTGGGAGAGCAACGACGAGATCTTCGCATTCGCCGAGCCTGCCGGAAAGCGTGACGGCATCTACGCATCCCACATCCGCTCTGAGTCCCGCCATCTGCTCGAGGCCATCGGTGAGATCCTCGAAGTCGCCCAGCATGCCGATATCCGCATCCAGATATCCCACCTGAAGACCGACAGTCCGGCGAACTGGGACAAGCTAGACACAGTCTTTTGCATGCTCGAAGAGGCCTGTGACCGCGGACTGGGAGTGCGCGCCGACCGCTATACTTATGTCGGCTGGCATGGCGGCTCGACCAACGCACTGCCACGCGTGGCCTACCAAATACGGCAGGAGCGCGGCAGTTGGGAGAGCCTGCGCGATCCGGATGTGGCGCAGATGGTCATGGAAGAGTTAGAGAAGATGCATGCAGAAAATGGCGGGCCCGACAGGCTGCTGTTTTGCTCCATGCGAGAGCCGCGGCCGGAGATCGAGGGCAAGACACCCGCGCAGCTTGCCGCCGAATGGCAGGTGGACCTGCTGGAAGTCGGTATCCGGCTTGAGAAGATGGGCGGCGTGTCCGCCATAGGTCTGACCATGTCTGAAGACAACCTGCAACGCATCCTGGCCCACCCGCTGGTCGGCATCGGCTCAGACAGCAGCCAGGAAGCCGACAAGGGAGTGCAGACCCATCCGCGCAGTTACGGCACCTTTCCCCGCGTGCTGGCCGGGTACGTGCGCGAAGAGGGCGTCCTGACTCTGCCTGAGGCGATCTACAAGATGAGCGGCCAGCATGCCGAGCATTTCGGCATAACTGACCGGGGATTGCTGGGCGAAGGTCTGGTTGCCGATGTAGTGGTGTTCGATCCGTGGACCGTGCAGGACAAAGCCGAGTTCCTGAACGCGCATCAGTATCCCGAGGGCATACCATACGTGATAGTCAACGGCAAGTTCGCCGTCAAAGCTGGGCGGACAACACCCGAAAACCATGGTCGGGCACTGCGCAAAACTGATATGTAGCCGATAGCCAGCACATAACTCATATGTGCTTCAGCGCTTCAACCTGCATCGCCCCCTCTCTCATGGAGCTATCGTATTTGCCATGAGCAGTTGCTTGATGCGACGCTTGATGAGGGAATTGGGGGGGGGAGTGAATAGAGGCAAGGATTTGGGCGCGGGATTGGCTGCTGACGTAGTGGTATTCGACCCGTGGACTGTACAGGAAAAAGCTGAGTTCCTGAATGCGCATCAGTATCCCGAGGGCATACCATACATGATAGTCAACGGCAAGTTCGCCGTCAAAGCTGGGCGGACTACACCCGAAAACCATGGTCGAGCACTGCGCAAAACTGATATGTAGCCGATAGCCATGACATAACTCATGTGCGCTTCTGCGCTTCAACCTGCATCGCCCCCTCCTTGCATGGAGCTATCGTATTTGCCATGAGCAGTTGTCTTATGATGCGGGGGATTTGGGCGTAAAAGTGGGGCGCAGAGTGTAGGTGCACGGTCGTCGCGTCGTGTCGGGATTTCGGTTACATGCGGGGAGGTAGTTGGCTGGTCAACGGAGAAGTACTATCTGGCAAAACATCATGCATTGCTTTGCATGAAAGACAGCATACCATATGAGGAGTGATACACATGGCACCAGCCAACAAACCGAAAGCGCCGGCAAGCGCCGCTTCTGCCGCGGCCTTCCCTCAGCTAATTCCGGAGCCGCAACTCGTCAACCGCTTTGCCGGTGCAGTGCAGAGCCCTGGCGAAGTCAAGTTGAGTGTCAACGTACCTGGGTTTGCAGATGACAGGACATGCGCTGCGTTTTGTGGCCTGGCTGGGACGGGCAAGTATTCGGTGCAAGCGGAAGTATCGGAAGATTTTGCCCCCCAGGAGGTGCCAGAAGACGCGCTGGATGAGGCCTACCAGTTGGACATCATGTCCGAAGGGGCAGTGCTTACTGCGCGCACAGCGACAGGCATTCGCTGGGGTCTAACTACCCTGGCGGATGTGCTCAAAGCAATACCTGCTCATGGTAGCATTCCTGCAGCCCGCATTCTGGACTGGCCCACACTGAAAACCCGTGGTATTTTCATGGAAAACAAGTGGGGCCCCGATCTGATGGAGCTCGATGACTGGAAAGCTCTGGTCGACTTCCTGGCCGCTCGGAAGATGAACAACCTGGGAATTAGCCTGTACGGATGCTGGGATCGTCGCCAGTACGACGGCAGATTCACAGAGTGGCTCATGGCACCAATACCCGATCATCCTGAGATCAAGCGTGAGTGGACCATCCGCTGGTATTCTCCGGAAAAGGGTGCCGAGCAGCAAATCACTTATCTGCCGCCTATGTTCGAGAAGGATCTGTTCGGCGAAATAATCGCCTACGGTCAGAGCCGTGGGGTGGAGGTCATCCCGTATGTCAACAGCCTGGGACACAACACCCTGATACCAGAGTTCATTCCGGAATTCGCAGCCAAAAACGAAGCCGGAGAGCCGCAGCATTTCGGCTACTGCACCAGCAATCCGGACCTGATCAAGTTTGTCACAGGCTGGTATCAGCACATCTACGAAAAATACCTCAAGCCAAACGGAGTACATACCTTCCACATTCAGATGGACGAGGTAGGACAGGACTTTTGTCGCTGCGCAGAGTGTTCCAAGATGTCGTTGGAGCAAATACTCAAGGACTACACAGTTCTGCTCATCAAGCATCTGGTGTCAGTCGGTGTGCAGAACGTGGTCATCTACAACGACCAATTCACTCGCCATCTGGGCAAGAACACTCTTGACGAAGCCTTCATGCAGCGATTGCGTGATGAGGGCGTTTTCGAAAACGTCATAGTGGACTGGTGGGCATACAGAAACGAATGCACCCTCCCTGATGTGCATCCCAAAGACGGCCTCGGGCTGCGCGCCTGGGTCAAGCCGATGACTTGCTACTACAACTGGTCACGCTGGGATCCCCGGCAGCGTAACGTCGCAGTCATGCTGGAGTTGGGACATCGCGAGGGCGCAGAAGGGGCCGCATCGTACTCTGTGTTTGACCCTGCCTGGACTCTCGAGTTCGACGCCTTGGCCGAGTACTCGTGGAACTTCCGTGGCGTCGGTCCTATCCAGCGCTTCGAGGACAAGTGGGGGCAAGTGCGGGCTGATGCCGATGTGGTAGAGGCAATTCGCTGGCTGGATGCAACGGAGCGCGAGCGACTGCTGCAGGTGCTGTCATACTACACCTATACCTACGAGCAAGCGGATAAGCCCTGGCCGCGGCCATATCCGGAGGAGCCTGTCGTCAACACCGCTGACAGGGCCGCCGAGATTGCCTTCATGGCCCGGGCCGGAGCCCGCGCACGATGCCTGCTCGAAGGGCGGTCTGATGAGATCGCACGCAACCTCATCGTCGAAGCTGTCCGTCTGCAGGCTCATGGCGCCATGTTCACTGTGCTCATCGAGATGTGGAACGCCATCGCCGCAGGCAGCGTTGAGCCCGCTGATGCCAGGGTATACGCACCCCGAGTGCAAGAAGCGCTGGACCTGGTCATCGAGACGATGGTACTGATCGAGCGCAACAAGCCCGCCTATCTGATACCTTCCTACATGCGCGACATGTCAGTGCTGCACGAGTTCCTGGTGCAACTGACGGGCGACCTGGGTGAGGTCATCGAAGGCAAGCGCCAGTGGTCGGATGTCCGCTTCAGCGTCGCCAAAAACATCGCACAGCGAGAAGCCGACTTCTAAGCCATCGCACAGAGCATAGGTCGCCTGTCAGGATATCTCAGGACATCTTCGGCGACTGGAAAACTGGAAAAGCTCACTGGCGTAAAAGCGATTCGCGGCCTCGGGCGATAGTAGCTCGAGGCCGCGATACATAGTAAGACATGCGCATGGTCTCACACCATTGCTGCCTCGTCAGGCGCTGCCTTCACGCCGCACCGGCCCAGTCGCCGGCAGCGCAGGAGCCCCCCTCATCTGGCAGGTACCAGCCCGATGGTGTCA
>LSQX01230742.1_pt1 | contig 10319 bp, 7 predicted proteins | sample 654561 | NCBI WGS metagenome assembly LSQX01 (sample SAMN04489861, study PRJNA283612) | anaerobic digester metagenome | isolation source: 4 biogas reactors fed with cattle manure at either 37C or 55C with and... | place: Denmark: Kongens Lyngby | collected 2014
CCATGACCGGCGGCGACTGGGATATTAAGGATATCGGAGAGCTGAAATCAGCTGCCGAAGAAAAGGATATACTCTATATTCCTTATCTGCACTATACAGGTGTTGTCAATCCCGGCGAAGGCCTTGTGACAGGTTCCAGCCGCTTTGGTGCTTTATTGTTTAAGCAGGACGGCAGTATTGAAGTGCCCTACAATGTGCGTTTGACCAATAAGTTGTCGGATCTCTTTGGCGCGAGCCTCAAGAGTTTATCTAAAGAAACAGTCGCCTACAATTTGTCTCAGACCTATGGCGCCAGAAATCCGGAGGCGGCTATTGTTCCCGGATTTGTCTGTCTTGATGATATCGAGATATCCCACTCTAACGATAGTTATTAGTCGATATGCAAGATAGACACAGAACAAATAACGACAATTAAGATTTGACGTGGGCTATTATGCGATACAGCTGCATAGTTAAACAGCTCCGTGTAATTTAGGACTTCAGGCTAATAAAAGTTGCCGCTCCGGCTTGGGGCGGCAACTTTTATGGATAGCGGTTTAGCGCCAAAGCCAAAGCAGTTCAGTTTGGGAAACTATTTGCTTAGCGCCTTCATAACTAAAAACTTTGCTTAGTAGTTCTCTGCTTTGATTTCGAAATAACCACCTTCAAATTTACAGACCGGGCAAATCTTCAGAGCTGCCTTGCCGACATAGATATGTCCGCAGTTGCGGCAGATCCAACGTGTTTCGTCATCATCACGCTTAAAGACTATCTCTTCTAAAATATTCTTTTTCAGATTGAGATAGCGCTCTTCGTGATGTTTTTCAATTGCGCCTACCATGCGAAATTGCGCTGCCAGGGCCTTGAAGCCCTCTTCTTCTGCGTCTTTGGCGAATTGAGCATACATTTCAGTCCACTCATAATTCTCGCCGTCAGCCGCATCTTGAAGATTTACAGTAGTTGTGGGGATTTCATCGCCGTGGAGTGCCTTAAACCAGAGCTTGGCATGCTCTCTTTCATTTCTGGAAGTTTCATCATAGAAGGCGCCAATCTGTTCGTATCCTTCCTCTCTGGCCTTGTCGGCATAATATGAATACTTTGTTGTTGCCATTGATTCACCGGCGAAAGCTTCATGAAGATTTGCTTCAGTCTTTGTTCCCTTAAGTTCTTTCATCATAATTTCTCCTTGCCATATTTATTTGCGAATTGCTCGCATCTAACGCCATTGCAGCGTTATTGCCTAATTTATACGCCCTTTTTTTGACATTTAGAGCAGATGCCTGAGAAGATCAGTTTTTGTCCTTCGATTTGGAATTGCTCGTTATCCTGTACGGTCTTAGTGATCTGATCTAATAACTCGGCGCGGGTATCGGTGATCTCGCCGCACTTCTCGCAGTATAAGTGATAATGTCGATCTAAAGTAGAGTCAAAGTGCATAGCTCCTTCTCCGGTCACAAAACTCATCAATTCTCCCTCTTCAATCATTCGTTTCAGATTGCGGTAGATGGTAGTCTTGTTAACATTAGGGAGTTTTTTGCTTACACAAAGCCAGATATCCTCTGCTGTAGGATGCTTAAGGATATGTACACATTCCGCGATCAATTGGCGCTGTTGCGTGTTTCTCTTAACTTCTGTTTTCTTTTTCAAATAGTTTCCAATCTCTAACGCATGCAAACTTTCGCCTAAGACTTGCTGACTTCTACTAAACAATGCTCTAAGTACATTAAGTATAATTTAGATGCAACTCTGTTGCAACAAAAAATAGCTGACGACTTAGCATTGGCTTTTGCCAATCGCTGTCGCGTCAATCGCTGCCACCCTCAGTGCAGGAAACTTTAATTGTTGGCCTTGGATCTGACACTTTTGTCCCCAGAGGGAATCCTTGAGCCTCAAATTTTGGCCTGAGGCCGGATTGATTGGATTTAGCAGGCGGACGCTGCCGAAAAAACAGAGTTACCATACTTGTGTAAGGCATGAGCTATAATAGTAATTGCGAACAAATAATAATGCGGGCGGGAGTGAATATGGAAATAACAAAGAGTGAATTATGTAAAATAATTTTGAATAAACAGAGGATTACAAATCTCTCGGCCAAACCTCTGAAAATTTGTTCCGAGCTGAATGGATTTCAGACACAAACTGACAATACAATGCTAGAGCAGGCGTTCGCAGTGCGTACTAAATTGGAGGCATTCCAGCAGAAAGAATGGCGCGACGAGTTGGTGCGCTGCTGGTCGATTAGAGGCCAGCTGCATGTTTTCCCTCGCGAGGAAATACCGCTTTATCTGCACAAGGGACGAGCTATTGGGCTCAGGGATGTCGATGATATTAGAACTGATATCTATCTGAAAGAGGACGAGAAGAGAGCCTATGCAGATTTGATCTTAGATAAACTGAATCAAAAATCCAGGACTTTGGATGAGCTTAAAGAAATTACTGCTGAAGCCGGCTTACAAAAAGAAGCGGAACGAAGTGTTTTTAATCCTTGGGGCGGACTGATCAGATACCTTATAGAAACCGGACAGGTTTACCAGAGGTATTCAAATAGAGAGTATGCGCGTCTGGATAAATTTGAGCCCTGGGAGAAGGAAGAAGCAGAGCTTCTGATTGTACGCAGATACTTTGAGAATTACGGTCCTTGCACTGCTGAAGACGCTCGTATTTACTTTAAGCGCCGCAAGCGAGTGGTGCAAAATTGGATGGAAAAACTGAATCTTGAAGAAGTAATTGTGGACGGTGTATCAAAGTATGGTCTAAATATTGACTATGACGCTGATAAACTGCCGGATCTGTTGCTGTTGTCAGGTTTTGATCCTTTGCTCATAGGCTATGAGAGGGGAAATAATCCTTTTGTTGAGCCGGAGTATGCCCGTGAGATCTTTGGATATTCCGGCCTGATAAGACCCAGTATCCTTGTAGGAGGCAGAATCGTGGGGACTTGGCGCTTTGTTGCGGGAAAACCTAAAATGAATATTTTTGCCGAACTGACCAAAGCAGAATTGGAAAGAATAGAGAACTTTCTGCACAATCTTGAGCGTCAATAGCCACTGTAAGTGAGATTATGGAATATAGAGATTTTCCCAATATTAAAGGCAGCCCTTCTCTTTTAGGCTTTGGGCTGATGAGACTGCCGTTGAATTCTGATGACCCTAAAGATATTAACTATGAACTCGGCCGCGAGATGATAAGTCGCGCCCTGGACAGAGGAATCAATTATTTCGATACCGCCTATATGTATCATGGCTATATGTCAGAGATTTTTGTCGGGGAAGTGCTGACAAAATTCCCCCGCGACAGTTTTCTCTTGGCAGATAAGCTTCCGATTAACAGCATCGATACCCTTGATCAAGCAAAAGAGATTTTCGCCCATCAGCTGGAGAAGTGCCAAGTTGAATTTTTTGACTTCTATCTGCTCCACTCTTTGCATCGTGAAGCCATCGATAAAGTGAACAGGCTGGGGATCTACGAGTTGCTGGCAGATTACAAAGCACAGGGAGTGATTAAAAATTTGGGCTTCTCTATTCACGACACCCCGGACGTAGTTGAGAACTTCACATTGCAGCATGACTGGGATATGGTGCAAATTCAGCTGAATTATGTCGATTGGGAACTGCAAAACGCTAAGCGCAGTTATCAATTTCTGGCCGAGCAGAATATCCCTGTAGTTGTGATGGAACCGGTGCGGGGGGGATCTCTGGCCAATCTGCCTGCTGACTGCAAAGAGAAACTCAAAGAAGCAGACAGCACAGTCAGCGCCGCCAGTTGGGCAATAAGATTTGTCGCTTCCTTGCCCGGTGTCCTAACAATACTAAGCGGCATGAGCAATCCGGAACAGCTAGAGGACAATCTTTGCACAATTGAAGGCGCTTATCAAATATCTCAGGCTGAATCGGATTTGCTGGATGAAGTGCGCAAACTCTATCTTTCCTCGGGGCGAATACCCTGCACAGACTGTCAATACTGCATGCCCTGTCCTTATGGTGTGAATATTCCTGAGTCATTTTCTGTCTACAACAGATATCTCGACAGCGATGACGGGGGCAAATTTTGCAAAGAATATGTCATGTTGGACAAGGGTCAGCCTGATGCCTGCACCGAGTGCAGAGAATGTGAGCCGAAATGTCCGCAAAAAATTAAGATTTCTGAAGAACTGAAAAAACCAAGATCATATTATGAGCATATAACAGCGCCCGGCTGCAATTTGTAGTGCTTGCTGTTTCACAGTTATCATCCCCAAGCATGAAGTTTTAACTCTCGCCGGCGGGAGTTAATTGATGCTGTCTAGGAATAATAATCAAGCGCAGATTATGCAGCAAAGCCCGTCTGCTAGTTTTCTTTTTCAGGGAAATAAAGGTGGGAGGCGAGACGAAGGAAAAGCGGTCTGGTGGCGATTATAAGGATTAGCTGAGTAAGACCCGCAGCAATAAACAGCGACTGGATGGAAACGATATCGGCTAACGGGCCAAAGAATAAAGTTCCCATCGGTACGGCAAACGAGCCCACCATATAGTGTAAAGCGAAAGTCCTGCCCTGATATTTCGGCAAAACTTCTTCCTGTATAAACACAGTATTATTTGTTAGATAAAAAGGCGCAGTTAAGCCAAAGAGCACAAGAACCGCGCTAAAAATCCAGATAGTCGCCCAGGAGGCATATCCCAACAGTCCCAGCATAATTACAAACAGTGCGATCAGACCTGCCGCTACACGCAAAACATGAATTTTATTGATGAATTTTCCTCTTTTAGCGACGATCAGTCCGCCCAGAGCCATTCCGGCAAACACAGCAGTTTGCGAGATTGTAATATTGAAAGGATCCAAACCGAAGTTTCTGCCGATATAAAGCGGCAGCAACGATGCTCCCGGAGATAACAAGATCATAAATACAGCGTATACGGCAAGGATAGCCGAAAGAAGCTTATTAGAACGCACATATTTTATGCCGTCGAGGAGTTCACGGTATTGGGAGGTCTTAAACTGTTTTTCTCGTTCATGATCAGGCACGCTGATGAAAAGCAGACAGACAATAGCTATCGCAGCAGTGATTACATCGATAAAGAATATTTGCCACATGGGCATGAAGCTCACAACCAGACCGCCCAAAGCCGGAGCGATCAGCTGGATGATATTGCTCGCGCCATGATAAAGGGCATTAAATCTGACCAGACTGTCCTTGGGCACTATTTGCGGCACTATCGCAGTTACAGCGGGAGAGTGGATGCCGCCGCCAAAAGATCTGATTGCTGTGCCGATGTAGATTAGCCACATGGCGTTATAACCAATCAGGAACATGATCGCCACTATTAATGTCGCCAGAGCAATCAGTCCATCGGATATAATCATCACCTTCTTGCGGTTGAAGCGATCAGCCCAGACGCCGGCAATCGGCGCGACGAGCAGCTGCGGCACAAAGCCTGCCAATGTAATTAAAGTCATGGCGACACCGGAGTTGGTGCGCAAGGTGACATACCAGATTATTGCGAATTGAACCAGACCGGAGCCCAACAAAGAGGCCAATTGGCCCGAAAACAAAATTACTGACGTCCTTGCCCAATTTTGATAAGGACTCTTTATAGTCTGATTTTTTGAATCGTTAACCATGAATGCCGTAAACTCTCCTCTCATTTAACGCAGTCTAAGTTAAGGCAGTATTATGGTGGGAATATGTTTTTTATTAATTTGCCCTATTCTAACAGCAATTGGTATTAAAGCCTATATCTTAGCATTAGGCAAATTGCGACAGCGAAGAATCAGGGGAGGCTGATTCAGGTATAATATTATAGTAATTGTGGGAGGTTCCCTGTTGAGGCTATTTTACAGTACTGATCCTAATCTGCTGACCGACCGTTGCCTGGGCGAGCTCAATTCTTACACCAAAGAAGATCAGATGAGGCGCGCTTTCTTGATTGTGCCGGAAAGCATGAAGGCAGATCTGGAGAGGCGGTATCTGGAAAAATATAATCATGCAGGTTTGATGATGGCGGAGGTTTTGTCCTTTTCCCGGCTGGCTCACAGATTATTCTCTGAAGCCGGAGGATTAGCGGTAAGGCGTATCAGCCAGGCAGGCAAAGCTCTCCTCATTCAAAAAATCTTACAATCCGGCTCTAAACAATCCGCAAAAGAAGAATATGATGCAGTTTCACCGTTAGATGATGAAGGCGCTTATGAATCGGCCCCGGCCAACATGCCAAATGCACACTCAAGTGAGACAGATAAACCCCAAGCAGGCGAAGATGAGTTAAAACCCGTTGCCTTTAGAAGATTCTCCAGATTTGTCGGACGTCCCGGTTTCGCAGCGGAGCTGGTCAATGTCATGGGAGACTTCAGCCGTTATGGCATCTCGCCCATGGATCTTAGAGATGCCTCCGTCACAGCGCCTACCGCTATCACTAAGGATAAGCTTTTTGACTTTTCTCTCCTCTGGGAGCAATACCGAGAGGCTTTGACAGCGCATGAGTTATTCGACCCTGACCACGATTTGGATCGCTTGATATCTTTGCTCGATAATGCGCTTGCTGAGCCCAGGCTGTCCTTTCTAAAAGATACGGCTGTCTGGGTGCTGGGTTTTGGCGAGACCAGAGCCTTTACCACTCAGGAGTTGTCAGTTCTGAAGCTGCTGAATCAGCATTGTGATTCAATCACGGTCACCTGCAGCTTAGATTATCTCGAAGACAACGCAGCAGACCAAACAAAAAATGCCGGCGCCCCGTCGGTTTCTCCAATAGCCAGTGACCCTGTGTACAGTCATGGCCTGGATACTGCCCGTCAGATAATTAAGATTTCCGCCGGCAATCTAACTGTTGAGCAATTGGAGGCCGAAGAAAAACAGGCCTCAATCACCACTGTATATGCGGCTAATTCCCGCGAAGAGCTGCGCTATGTCTGCGGCAAAATTAGAGAAATTTTATCAGGACAAAAATTGCGGCGTCGAGATATTGGCATCGCCTTAGCAGATCCCGATACCTACTACGATCTTCTAACCGCAACTGCTAAAAATTACGGTCTGCCGGTATTTATTGACAGGCGCACTTCGTTGACTCAGTCATCATTTTTCCGCTATATAGATGCCCTGCTGGAATACCTGCTGGAGAAACCCGACTTTAATACTATAATGCTCTATCTGCGCTCCGGCTTTGACCTTCTCCCCCGCCGGACGATCGACGATTTTGAAAATCTATGTCTGGCCAAAGGTTTGATTTCTCCCTATGACATTTCTCGTTTTGATGCGAAACAGCAAGCTGCGGAAGGAAAAATATCAAACAAAGAATATTCGCTATGGCAACAAGTCCTGGAGGTGCTTAGCCCTCTCGATGATTTGGGAAAGAGTATCCGCCGGAAAAGGCGGAGCTCAAAAAAACTGGACTTGCTATTTACATGGACACAAAGTGAGCATGGACCTTTTTTTGCATTGACAGAGAGGATTTCTCGTCTGCGTGAGAATCAGGAAACAGAAGCAGCTCTGATACTGGCTGATTCTTGGAATCTTTGGTTAAAGCTTTGGGATGAAGCGCAGATTCTCATGAAATCCTTACTGCTCTCTCAGGCTGATTTTACCAGATTACTTAGAGCCTCTTTGGCGGGCTTCAGCCATAGCTCAATTCCTGTCGGAATTGACAGCATCCGAGTTGGCAATTTGCGCCAAATGTCAGTTTATCCTGTGAAAGTGCTGTTCATTGTCGGCACGAAGCTGGATAATTTCCCTCCAAGAAGTTCTGAAGAGGGTTACCTTAGGGATTCTGAGCGTTACTGGCTGGAAGAGCACAGTCAAAAAAAATTTCCCAATCGCAGACACGATCTTCCTCCGGCGAGAGAGTGGCAGGTTCAAAAGCTGTTGGAGTCACCCGGCGAACATCTCTTTATATCTACTCCCTCTCTAAACAGAGATGAAGCTTCGCAGGTGCAAAAGCAGCTGGAAGACGCGCAAGCTGCGGCGGATAAGAAAAATGAGGCAGGATTGGCTGAAGGGAAAAAGAGAACTGAGACAATTGTTCTTTCTTCACCTTTTGCGCCTTCGGCTGCCTGGTATGGCAAAAAAACAGCAGAAATGCAGCTTAATTTAGCCTTGTCTGATCCTGTCGCCAAATATAATCTTGAGCTTGAATGGCTGATCTGGCTTGAGGCGTTGTTAATGTCTGATAGGACGATGGAAGTCGGCCTTCGCCCGGAATATCAGCCTGAGAAGCTTGCTGTGCCCGCAGTTCAGGTGAGACAGCTGGTCTTGCCGCGCAATTATATGAGCGTTTCGCAGCTGCAGAAATATAATAATTGTCCTTATAATTATTTTGCCTCTTATCTGCTGCGGCTGCATGAACGCGAGACCTGGGAGCCAAGCGCCAGAGAGCAGGGAAGTATTTTGCATGCCATGATGGAACTGTCGCTTTCAGAGCTGATAGCCCGCCTGCAGACAGCTGCGGGTGACGAGCAAAAGATGGCCGTCACTGCAGATTGGCAAAGATCTTTGAGCAAGGAGAAAATTGAGGCAGTTTTTGAAGCCGCGCTTGCCAATGAGGGTCTCAATCACTTTGATTTTCATGAGACGCGCGGTCAGATGAAGCAACGCATCGTAAGATATGCCGCAACCTCGCTGCTGCTCACGGGAGAGCAAGTCAGGCGCGACAAATTATTCCCCCATGAGGTTGAATGGCGTTTTCCTCAGCCAGGTCAAGATAATTTTGCTTTGCAGGCAGATGACTGGCAGGTCGCTCTCAGAGGGACGATTGACCGCATCGACACAGGTGAAGATGGCTTCGCGCTTATTGACTATAAGCGGGGCAGCAAGAAGGTATCCTATGCGGATATAGTGACAGGCACTAATCTGCAGCTGCCTCTCTATCTCAAGGTTTACAGGCATCTGTACCCGGAGGCAGTGCCGCGTGGATTTGGATATTTTACCTTTAAAGATCAGCGCAGTGATAATCGCAAAGGGATTTCCCCCGTAACGTCTGCTGCCGTCGACTTGCTCAAAGACGCCTTTGACAAACAAAAGAGCGCAGAGGATCCTGAGATGTTGTCAGTGATATCGGATTATTCCGCCGCACGCGCAAATAAGACCATGCACTCAATACTCGGCGGGGACATAAGCGCCAGGCCGACTGTAATCAGATCTCAGCAGTCTCCCTGCTCCTACTGTCTGCTCAAAGCCCATTGTCTGTACGATAGCAGGACTGACAGGGATAGTGTGCAGACGCGCGAAAGAGAAAAAGAGTTGGAAAAAAATGCATTAAGGGAAATTATGAAGTGGCAAAGTGAAAGAGAGCTTTGAACGGTCACAGCGGGCAGATACCTCTCGACCGGAACAAGTGAGCGAGAAACTCGATAGGATTTGATAAATAAATGGCTGTCAAATGGACTAAAGAACAACTGCAGACTTTCTCATACAACAGGAAGGGCAACCTTCTGATTTCCGCTGCCGCAGGCTCGGGCAAGACGACTGTGATGACAGAGCGCATAGTTCGGCGCCTGACTGCAGCTGAAGTAGAACCGGACCAAATTGTTGTCATGACCTTTACCGAGCTGGCAGCGCTGGAGATGGCGCAAAAAATTGAATTGGCCGTTCGCAGCCTGCAGGAAAACGCTGTTGAACCTGAGGTCAAGCTGCGCGCGCGCGAGCTTGTCAGGCAGCTTCCCGCCATGCAGGTGTCTACCATCCATTCATTTTGCAAAAGTGTGATCACCGATTATATCGGCGAGCTGACCGATGAAATAGGAGAGCCGCTGCTGGAACCCGGTTATCAGGTTTTAAAAGAAGAGGAAAAGAAACTCATTCTGGATGAAGCGACTGAGGACGTGCTGAATACGCTTTATCGTCTGGATGATTTGTCGGCTGTTAAGCATACCGGGCAAGGCAGTATTCAGGCATCTAAGCCTGAGCAGGCAGAACCCGGCGGCGCAGCGATGTCCGTAACTGAACAGGCAGAAGCCGGCGGTGCAGCGATGTCTGTAACTGAGCAGACAGAACCCGGAGATGCTCTGTCTCGCGGTCTGCCGCAGTTCCGCGGTGAGATATATCCCTTTGTTCTGGCCGGAGAAGATCGCGATCTGTCTTCATGGCTGGAAGATTTCCACCTCCTCTCTGCCGCCATAGCTCCGGGTTATGACGATCTGGCCTTGCGCGACAACTTGATAAATATGTTAGGCAAACTTCGCAGCATGGCGGACTATGGGCAGTGGGTGCAAAGAGAACTGGAGAGGAATTTTCAAGACAGCGAAAATTGGCGGGAATCTGTCTATTGCAAAGAACTCTTCTCTCAGCTTAGAGAGTACCTGGAACCTGCCCTGACTGATCTGGCGGAACTGAAGAGTTTGCCGTACTGGCAGCGGATTTTTGATCCGAAGGAAAAAGC
>LSQX01058058.1_pt2 | contig 10318 bp, 9 predicted proteins | sample 654561 | NCBI WGS metagenome assembly LSQX01 (sample SAMN04489861, study PRJNA283612) | anaerobic digester metagenome | isolation source: 4 biogas reactors fed with cattle manure at either 37C or 55C with and... | place: Denmark: Kongens Lyngby | collected 2014
ACCTGAACAGCCAGATCAACAGACTGCGTGCTGAGAACGAAGAGCTGAGACTCAGACCCGAGTCATGCCCCGAATGTCCTGAAGTGGAGCCGACCGTGATCAACGAAGCGGTTTATGTTCCCAACGTTGTGTTCTTCCGCATCAACTCTGCCAAGATCGACAAGGGTCAGCAGGTCAGCGTACACAACACAGCTGAATATATGAAGGCTAACCCGGATGCCAAGGTGAACATCGTAGCTTACGCCGATGCGCAGACCGGCACACCGGAATACAACTTCGCACTTTCAGAAAAACGTGCAAGAGCCGTTGCCGATGCGTTGACCAACGATTATGCTATTGATAGCGATCGCATCTCCATCGACTGGAAGGGTGATACCGAACAGCCTTATGCTGAAAATGACTGGAACCGTGTTGCTATCTTCTTTGTAGACTAAGCAGACGTTCTAACCTCATCCAATAAAAAAAGCAACCCGATCAGCCGATCGGGTTGCTTTTTTTATTTGGCATGCGTCATTCTCACCTGCCAACGATGGGATCTTACTCTTTCAGATAGATACGCTTCACACGTGGAGACACCGAGGTAAGGATCTCGTAAGGAATGGTCCCGATCGCTTCGGCCTGCTCAATCACGGAGAGTCCCTCGCCAAAAAGAATGACAGCATCCCCCTCCTGCGCAGGTATATCGGTCACATCAACCATACAGAGGTCCATGCATACATTCCCCACGATGGGTGCCGACAGGCCATTGATCAGCACCTTACCCTTGCGGTTTCCAAACTGCCGGTCGAGACCGTCGGCATAACCAAAGCGAATGGTGGCAATACGGGCCTGTCGTGTCAACATCTCCTTTCTGCCATAACCAATGGTTTCGTTTGGTGGCACTTCTTTGATCTGAAGGATCGTGGTCTTGAGTGTGCAGACGTTCTTCAGCCCCTGGAGACCGCTGGCACTGATGCCATAGAGCCCGATACCCAATCGCGCCATATCCCACTCAGCAACAGGAAAACGTTCCATTCCCGCGGAATTGAGGATATGCTTCCAGATGGGATAGTTCAACGCCTGTTCGATGGCATCAGCGGCATGGCGGAAGGTATCCATCTGCTGCCGGGTGAAATCGTCGAAGATCCAACTCTCGCTTGCCGAGAGGTGTGAGAAGACAGACAACACTTTGAGCCCTTTCTGTGCCGCCAGACGTGTGGCAAGCGCAGGGATCTGTTCAGGGAGGAATCCGAGGCGGTGCATGCCGCTGTCGATCTTCAGATGGATCGGGTAATCGGTGACACCTCTCCTTTCAGCCTCTTTGATATATGCCTCCAGGATCCTGAAGTTATAGACCTCCGGCTCCAGATCGTGACTGAACAGCTCCTCGAAGCCGTTCACCTCGGGGTTAAGAACCATTACAGGGAGCGTGACACCCTCTTTTCTGAGGAGGAGTCCCTCCTCGGCAACTGCTACCGCAAGGTAATCACAACGGTGATACTGCAACGTCTTGGCAATTTCAGTGGCACCGGCACCATACCCGTTGGCCTTCACCATACAAACCAACTTTGTGTCAGGCTGCAGTTTCGACTTGTAAAAGTTGAAGTTGTGTACCAACGCATCCAGATCTACTTCCAGTTGCGTTTCATGTATCCTCTCCTCAAGAAGCGAACTGATCTGTTCAAAATGAAACCGACGGGCGCCTTTAAGGAGGATCAATTCACCGTGAAATGATTTCCAGATACCCGATTGAATAAAATCTTCGGTGGTAGGGTAAAACAGCTTCTCCGGCACCGCAAAAAGCTCCTCATTGGCGGAAATCTCATTACCGATCCCGATGAGCTTGTCGATACCCCCCTGTTCGGTCAGCTCTGCCACTCGCCGATAAAGGGAACGGGGTGACAATCCGCTCTGCAGGATATCGGACAGGATCAGTGTCTTTTTCATGCTCCGCTCAAGGCGTCGTTGCTGCTGAAAATCGAGGGCTATCTTGATGGAGTTGATATCGGAGTTGTAGGTGTCGTTGATGATCAGGCACTCCTGCTTTCCTTTGCGTAGATCGAGACGCATAGCTACCGGCTCGAGTTGCATCATCCTTTGCGAAATATCGGAGGGTGAAACATGCAGGTAGAGTGCCACCGCCAGACAATTGATCGCATTCTCAATTGACGCCTCATCGGTAAAGGGAATATGAAACGAGTAGTCGAAGCTGAGGAAGGTATAGCGGATCGTGGTCTGATCTCCATTCTTCTCCACAGCAGAGATGAAAAGAGGTGCCTCTTGGTTTCTTCTCGACCAGGAGAATGTTTTCTGAGAGAGCACCATCAGCTCCACACAGCGTGATACCAGATCATTGTCTTCATCGAAGATAAAAACATCACAGTTGATAAAGAGTTCCAGCTTCTCCATACATTTCTGCTGGAGTGACGTAAAGTTCTCCTGGTGTGCTTCTCCTATCTTGGTGAGGACACCGATGGTGGGTTTGATCACTGACTCCAGATTTTCCATCTCATCGGGCATCGAGATACCCGCTTCAAAGATACCCAGTTCTGTTTTCTCATCCAGCTGCCACACCGAGAGCGGGACACCTACCTGTGAGTTATAGCTTCGGGGAGAGCGGGTGATGTTGTAATTCTTATCGAGCAGCTGATAGAGCCACTCCTTGACGATGGTTTTGCCATTACTGCCGGTGATGCCGATCACGGGTATCTCATAGTGAGAACGATGCCAGGCTGCGATCTTCTGCAGGGCAAAGAGGCTATTCCTCACTTTCAGAAAGTTTGCATCAGTAAGGGTTTCCCACCCGGGCAACATCTTTGTCACCACAAAATTACGCACCCCCTCCCTGTAAAGATCGGATACGAAGATGTGAGCGTCGTTGCTTCGCGTCTCCAATGCAAAAAAGAGTGTGGAAGCAGGATGGGTCAGCCTCCGGCTGTCGGTAAGCAGGAGCGAGATCTCAGCCGGGTACAGATGCTTGTTCGGCAGTTGCAGGAGAGTGGCAATTTGTTGAATGGTATAGTTCATTGTTTTCTTTTGTCACAAATTCAATTGTTTCCTTTCATCCTCACAGGGTATGCCCGGATATCTTTTCATAAAAGCATCCAGGTTTTCAGTGGTCTGACGTCGAAAATGTCGGTATGCCTCGCTATCGGGATGCAGGGGACGGTGATCCAACGCCTTTCGGATTGCGGACCATTCACTGTTCACCCTTCGGGTCTCATCACTGAAACAGGCTTTGGAGAACCGCTCCCAGATATAGTCGACAGCGAGTGGAGAGGGATGCAGCATATCATCACCGTAAAACCGATAATCACGTAACTCGTCCATCATCAGCTCATACGAGGGGAAATAAGCAACCTGCTGTGGGAAGCGCTGTTCCAGATGATCGATTGCCAGATGTAGAATCGACTTGCTAAGCTGGTTCTCATGCGCTCCGTCCTTCCAGTGACGTACCGGGCTTACCGTGAAAAGCAGCCTGATCTGTGGGTTGAGACGTAGCAACCGGGCGATCAACCCTTCCCACTCACGGGTGATCTGCTCTACGGTCAAACGAAAGCGATCGAACTGCCTTGCAGGCAATTTATGGCAATTGGCAACAATGATCCCGTTCTCCAAGTGACGAAAGACCCAGGCAGTGCCAAAAGTAATCAGCAGCAGATCGCACTCTGGCAACACTGAAACAGCCTTCTCAAAACGCTCGTTGATCAAACGCAACACTTCATCCTGCCGGGGTGATGAAAATGATCCGTGGTGCATCAGGCTGTGGTACATCCCGTGGTGACAGATCAGCTCCTCACTGGTGAAGGGTTTCCCGGTGATCAGCCTCTCTATGCCACGATATACCGATGAGGGATTATAAAGGATGCCGAAAGGATTGATCTCCACCCGGAATTTGTGCTCAGCCAGCTTATTTCCTATCTCCTCGGAAAAACAGGAGCCAAAAAGCAGCATCTCTGTATCGTGAGTGATGGTCACTTCTGAAGCCGGAGTCTCTATCCTTGTACGCAAATTCATCTCGTTGCCTTATTACTTTCATACAAAAATAACAATAAACCAACCACAAGGCATAAGAGAACCGTTTATAATTTGTGAAAATGAGAAGGGAGGGGTATAAAAAAAGGAAAGGTTGTCTCACGACAACCAATCTTCATTGTTAACCTTAAATCTAATACCATGAAAAACACATTGCAAAGATAAGCGTTTTTGTGTTATAAAACATAACTATTGAGCAGAAATCTCTCAAATTTTACACAGTTTAACCAAACAGAGCCCCATTTCGGAAAAATCAACCTGTTTTCACAATTCATTCTACCTGGAGCACCAATCCTTTCAGATATTCTCCTTCGGGATGATAAATATTGATGGGATGGTCCGCCGGTTGTGTCAGTTGGTGGAGAATCTTCACCTTCCGGCCGGAAATAGCTGCCGCACTAAAGACCGATAGCCGGAACTGCTCTTTGGTGATCGCCTGAGAGCAGGAGAAAGTAAAGAGGATGCCACCCGGTGCGATCTTTCCAATCGCAGCGAGGTTCAGTTTTTTATATCCCTGCAAGGCATTGTTTATTGCACCCCGGTGTTTGGCAAAGGCGGGTGGATCGAGCACGATCAGATCATATTTCCCCTCCGGAGTCTCTTTCAGGTATCGGAAGGCATCCTCGGCAAAAGAATGATGCCGTGTATCCTCTCCATAGTTGAGCGCTACATTGCGGTCGGTGACGGTGATCGCTTTTGAGGAGCTGTCAACCGAGTCAACCAGTGCAGCACCACCCCGCAGGCCATACACCGAGAAACCACCGGTATAGCAAAACATGTTGAGCAGACGGCGTCCGGCCGCATATTGCTCCAACAGTTTCCTGTTCTCTCGCTGGTCGATGAAGAACCCTGTCTTCTGTCCCTTAAGCCAGTCGATATAAAAGCGCAGCCCGTTCTCGAGGGCAATCGGATCGGACTCCTCCCCACCCCAGAGGTAACCATCTTCAGCACCCAATTCGGCCTTGAAAGGGAGGGTACCCTCCGACTTGTAATAGATATGTTTCAGCTGGTCTGCAGGCATCACCTCTTTCAGAGCTGAAGTGATCAGTTCAAGATCCCGGTGCATTCCCACCGAGTGAGCCTGGATCACGGCTGTGGTGCCATAGATGTCGATGATCAGACCGGGTAGAGAATCGCCTTCCCCATGTACCAGCCGACAGGTGTTGTTGTCGCTCCTCAGCAGTTGCAGCTCTTGCCGCAGCTGAAGGGCTCGTGTGAGTGCTGTCCGGTAGAAAGCATGGTCGATGATCTCATCCCGAAAGGAGAGCATGCGCACAGAGATACTGCCCACCTGGTAATGTCCCACACCCAGAAGGGTTCCTTCGGAAGAGAGGATACGCACCACTTCCCCTTCACGGGGCATGCCTGAGTCCTGAGCGATGGCACCTGAAAAGACCCAGGGATGAAACCGTCTGAGCGATTCATCCTTTTTCGGTTTCAATTTAATCTCTTGGTACATTGTATGGGGTTATTTCGTTGTTTGTGCTACTCAGATGATTGTAGATACGCAGGCAAGCCCATGCATCGATGGCCGCGTACGATTGTTGAGCGGGAGTAAGCTGCGATGTCTCCCAGTTGGAAAGACGCTGGCTCTTGGATATCTTCCTCCCGAAGAGGAGCGCGTAAATCTTCTGCAGACTGTTGTCGTCAATGCCAAACTTATCGACAAAGAGCTGCAGGTCGATGAAGTTCTCCGGTTTCCGGACAGAGCGCTGACGGATGGCAGCAAAATCGTCGCGCAAAGAGAGACCAATCTTTTTGATGTCGGGGTTACTCATAAGCTGCACCAGTTTATCCGGATAACCGATACGGTTGAGACGGAACAGATAGCATACCTCATCCGTAGCGAGTTGCATCAATGCCACCTTGTGGTTCTGTCCCCGCTTGAAAGAGGGCTTGGTCTCGGTATCGAAACCGAGTGCCGCTTGCTGTGAGAGAAACGCCACTGCGTCAGACACCTCTTCCTCGTGATCAATTACAATTATCTTACCGGCAAACGTTTCTATGGGCAACCCGGACAGCTGCTCTTTGGTGATCGTCAATCCCACAATTCCTCCCTGTTTATGTTTTCGATATCGTTATCATTCTCTATGCTGCTCTCCTCATCCCTGCATTTGAGTGTGTGCAGAGGGCGAAGCACATTGACCAGCTTCTGCCCCCAGTAGAGGTAAAAGGTCTCCCTGCAGGTGGTCAAGGCATACAACATCTGTTCTTTAAGCTCAAACTGATAGACGGAGACGAAGTTGCGTATATCCTGATAGAGATCGGCCATATTCTCCGACACAAAGGCGGAGATAGGTCGCTCACTGTACTTCATCTCTTCGACAAAGACATCGAGGTAGGTATCTTCCTCCCCCATCAGTTCAGCGATGCGGCTCGCCACACGGGCATAGTCCTCTTCCCGCACAAAAGTGGGAGGAAACTCATCATTCAGCTCCTCCGTTACCGGGAGTAACAGCGCCTTCACATAGAGCAATGGCAACAATTTGAGCATCCTATCCACCCATTCGCTTCGTGTCGGCTCTGCCTCATTCTCAAGAAAGTGACAAAACTCCGCCGCAACAGCCACAAAGTCGATCACATTTTTGTCATACACTATTTGACTGATATCGTCTCTTTCCATTTATTATCCATTTTATGAGGTCATCAGTAAGATGTGACAAAAATAGTGATAATTTTCGACAATGTGTTACTGCTATCCCCCAACGCACCATCGGAATATGTTCGTTCAAAAAAAAACAGACCCGTCGTTTGTTTGAACCAAATTAATGCCGTAACTTGCAGCCAACAAACATTGTAATGAAGGACTCATCACTGAACAGCCGGAGAAAACCGGTAGTGGCAACGCTGCCGGTAAATTGGAAATATGATTTGCGTAATTCTTAGATTGAACAGTCATCAGCCGTGAGCAAGCGGTCATGTACAATCTGTATTTAGTGTAACAAATAGATGAGTGTGATATGAAACCGCCAATTCTGGGCCAACAGACCTTTCTACGTGACCATCCAGCTACAGCAAGCACTTACGACAAATATTACCGTGAGAGGTACGACCGGGAGGATGATCCCAATCCGCTCTTCACGGGCCGATATTTGCTGATCCTGAAAGAGGGAAGCAGCAATGTGCTGAAAACGACCAGGATGCTCGAATCCAAGTGGGGATTCACGGTGGCCAACACAGCCGATTTTGTCAGGGAGACATTGAGTGAAAGTAAGATCAGGAGTGCCAATGCGCTCTTCTACAACGAACTGGGCATCGCATTGCTGGGTAGCGACAAAACTCTTGTCGACCGTCTCATCACTCCCGGGGCAGATTATCTGATTGAACCGGAGAAGGTGGTTTACATCCCCGATGACCTCCCTGAAGAGGAAGAGAAGCGATCCACGTGGGGGATACGGCTCACCGGTGCAGACCGTTCACCCTACAGTGGCAAGGGGGTAAGGGTAGCAATCATCGATACCGGTTTTGACCTCTCACATCCCGACTTCTCAGAACGAGTGATAACCAGTGAATCTTTCGTGCCCGATGAAACCATCGAGGACCACCACGGTCACGGCACCCATTGTGTGGGAATAGCCTGCGGGTCGGATGACAGTGAAGGCATGCGGTATGGGGTGGCAAATGAGGCGGAGATATATACCGCCAAGGTGCTCAACAACCAGGGCAGTGGTGCACAGGCATGGATACTGGATGGTATAACCTGGGCTGTCAACAACCAATGCAGGGTGCTCTCCCTGTCACTGGGCTCCAGGGTCTACCCCGGCCAGAGATATGACATGGCTTATGAACGGGCGGCACAATATGCCCTTTCAAAGGGTGCGGTAGTCGTGGCAGCGGCAGGCAACGACAGCCGACGCTCCCGCCATCAATACAGTCCGGTGAGCAGCCCCGCCGACTGCCCCTCAATTCTGGCGGTAGGAGCACTCGATGAAAAGCTGCAGGTGGCTGACTTCTCCAACCGTGCACTCAATAAGGGAGGCGAGGTCGACCTCGCAGCTCCCGGAGTGGCAATCTATTCCTCCTGGCCCATGCCAACAGGGCACCGCACTGTTTCGGGCACCAGCATGGCCACACCGTTTGTAGCGGGCATTGCTGCCATGCTTTGTGAGAAACAGCCCGCTGGAACACCCTCATCGATTGTATCACAGCTGAAGGAGATGGCCAAACGCTTGTCGCAATTGCCGGAGGATGTGGGAGCCGGTCTGACGCTCGCACCCATGAGAGATGAATAATATGAGACAGATCGTGATTACCATATCAGATATCTATCTGGACCAGCTTGCGACGCTGGTGCAGAGCCTGCGTGAGGATGGCGTGATTGTGACCCACTTCTACGAGTTTGGGGTCATTATCGCCATTGCCGACGAGACCGTGATCAGCAGGATCCGTAACCGTAAGGAGATCATCGCCCTGAACGAAGAGCAGGAGGCAACAATACCCCCTCCTGAGGCGGATATCCAGATCTTTCCCGATGAGTGAGTCAACCTGAAGCATCCTCATTCTGCAGGAACGGGTATGCTATCGATGACAGTAGCGAGCTAATCGCTACTCGGGAGCATCTCTGTTTGCAGAAAAGAGGGCAAAGATTTTGTGAATCCGTTTGAAAATAATATCTTTGCATCCGACTAGAGAGAGGGAAGCAGGAAAAACCGCTTCCTTTTTTGTTCTTGAGCGTTATGATGATCGATAAAAACATGCTTATCCTCCTGGTGGAGGAGTATCTGAAAGATGCACCAAACTACCTGGTGGATCTGACTGTGGGTGTTGATAACAGCATCATCGTGGAGATAGACAATGATGAAGGGGTAGACATTGACGACTGTGCCGCACTCAACAGGCACCTGGAGGCACATCTTGACCGTGACATCCAGGACTTCGAGCTGACGGTCACCTCGGCTGGTCTCACCTCCCCTCTCAAGACACGGCGTCAGTACCATAAGTACAGGGGCAAGGAGATGGAAGTGCTGACGCGTGCCGGTATCAAACATAGCGGGGTACTGTTGTCTGCTGACGATGAAGCATTTACCCTCAGGGTCACCCGAATGGTGAAACCCGAAGGCGCAAAGCGAAAGAAAGAGGTGGAAGAGGATCTCAGCTTCCGTTATGATGATGTGAAACATACAAAATATCTTATACGATTCAAATAATATATGGGCAAGAAAAAAGAAACCATCAGTCTCATAGATACTTTTTCCGAATTCAACGAACTGAAGAATATCGACAAGGCCACACTGATCAGTGTGCTGGAAGAGTCGTTCCGCAATGTCATCTCCAAGACAAGCGGTACAGACGAGAACTACGATATCATCATCAACCCCGACAAGGGAGACCTGGAGATCTGGCGCAACCGCACCATTGTGGAGGATAACGAACTGGAGGATCCCAACCTTCAGATCACGCTCTCCGAAGCACAGAAGATCGACAATGACTTCGAGGTGGGTGAAGAGGTAACCGATGAAGTATCACTTGAACATTTCGGACGCCGTACCATCCTCAACCTGCGCCAGACACTGGCATCGAAGATCCTGGAGCTGGAGAAAGACAACCTTTACAACAAGTACAAGGAGAAAGTGGGTGAGATCGTCTCGGGAGAGGTCTATCAGATCTGGAAAAAGGAGCTGTTGCTGCTCGACGATGAGCACAATGAGTTGATCCTGCCCAAGACCGAACAGATACCCAGCGATTTCTTCCGCAAGGGAGAGCATGCCCGTGCAGTGGTAGCCCGTGTGGAGAACAAGAACAACAATCCGCGGATCATCCTCTCCCGCACCTCTCCGGTGTTTCTGGAGAGGCTCTTCGAACAGGAGATCCCCGAGATTGCCGATGGGCTGATCACCATCAAGGGTATTGCCCGCATCCCGGGTGAGCGCGCGAAGGTAGCCGTAGAGGCCTATGACGACCGCATCGATCCGGTAGGTGCCTGCGTGGGGATGAAGGGGTTCCGTATCCACGGTATCGTCCGTGAGTTGCGCAACGAGAATATCGATGTGATCAACTTCACCAACAACACCACGCTCTTTATACAGCGTGCGTTGAGTCCCGCCCGCATCAACTCCATCACCCTCAAGGAGGAAGAACACAGGGCTGAGGTGTTCCTCAATCCGGAAGAGGTGTCGTTAGCGATCGGCAAGGGTGGTGCCAACATCAAGCTGGCTTCCATGCTCACCGGTTACAACATTGAGGTGTTCCGTGACATCGACGAAGTGGATGAGGAGGATATCTACCTCGATGAGTTCCGCGATGAAATCGATGGATGGGTGATTGACCAGCTGAAGAAGATTGGCTGTTCCACTGCCAAAAACGT
>LSQX01034538.1_pt2 | contig 10317 bp, 8 predicted proteins | sample 654561 | NCBI WGS metagenome assembly LSQX01 (sample SAMN04489861, study PRJNA283612) | anaerobic digester metagenome | isolation source: 4 biogas reactors fed with cattle manure at either 37C or 55C with and... | place: Denmark: Kongens Lyngby | collected 2014
CATTTGTACAATAGGAGAAAAGTTATGTCAAAAAAACCTGTACTGCTGCTCTCAACTGACCGCCACAATCCCTGGCACAATTTAGCCCTTGAAGACTATCTCATGGGTCTGTGTGAAAGTGATGCCGATGACTCCGGTCAGAGACGCTATAGTGCCATTCTCTATCTCTGGCAAAATTCCAATACCATAGTTATCGGCAGGAACCAGAATGCCTGGTCTGAATGCCGGTGTACAGTTCTGGAAGATGAGGGCGGCTATCTGGCCCGGCGCAGCACCGGGGGCGGTGCAGTCTACCATGACCTGGGCAATCTCAATTTCTCGATTATTTTGCCTCAGTCAAAACTCGATCTGGATGAGAGTTTTAAAGTGATTCTTGATGCTGTTTTAGACTTAGGGATTGAGGCTGAGCGCAGCGGCCGCAACGATATTCTTTTAGCAGGGAAGAAATTCTCCGGTAATGCTTTCCGCTTCTCACGCGGCGTGGGCCTGCATCATGGAACCTTGATGCTGAATTCAGATTTTGAGCGTTTAGTACACCTGCTCACGGTCTCTGATGTCAAGCTGAAATCCAAGGCAATCGCCTCTGTGCGCTCGCGCGTAGGCAACCTGCGCGATGTCCGGCCCGATCTGACACTGGCAGAGCTGGCAGAGGCTGTCAATAAAGCCTTTATTGAACGCTACGCTGAGGGTCGTGAAATTGAAAAACTGAAGATTGATGAGTTTGTGCGTGATGACCGGCTGGCAGCCTTGGAGGAAAAGTATTCTTCCTGGGACTGGCGCTACGGCAGGACTGTACCCTTCGATCTGGAGATCGAGACTGGCCGCTTAAGCTGGGGTGAAGCTAAACTCGGTTTTGAAATTAAGCAGGGAATAATTGAAAATATAGTCGTCTACAGTGATGCATTAGATGGAGATTTTATTGATGACATAGCCAAGGTCTTAGTCGGTGCCAGACTTGATGCAGACGACATGGCAGGTCGTCTGCATCAGCTGGTCGATCAGGGAGTGGAAATACTCACTCCCCGACAGCAAATGGTAGAGGATCTGGTTAAAACAATAAAAGTCAGCCTCTCCTAGTAGAGCATTGCCTCCGGCAGCCAAAGCAGCGCAAAGGCCTTGACTGCGACATCGCGTTTCAAGGGCCTGATTTGCACTGTTTGCACATTATCAGCTGCATTATCGTAAACAGCGGCCATTTTGCTTAAAGCCTGCTCCATTTCCGCATCGAGGGCCGTTTTCTCATCAACCAGTCGCTTCAGAGCTTCTTCAGCGCGGACAATGTCTTCGGACTGTCTCTTTGTGCGGCTTGCGCTTTTGGCTGCTGTGCCGGCCTTGCCCACTGATGATTGGGTGACCAGTGACTTGCCTAAAAAAGCCCCCAGAACAGCTGAGCCGAAGGATATAGCAGTCTGCCGCTTGGCATCCTTGGCCTGCTCAGTCTCGCGGTCTACTTTCTCTTCAGCCTTGGTAATTTTTCCTTCCAGGCTTTTCTGTTTTTTATCGTACTGATCCTGCAGCTTGTCCAAAGCAGCATCACGCTCTTCGCGGGCTGCTAATTGCACACGTGCAGCAAAATCACCTTCTGTTTCTCCCGGCTCAGAAAAGATCTTCATTTCCTTGTGGGTATAGTAATCCAGAGTATCAACGCGATAAGCATGGTCTACTACCTGTTTCTGCCACTGAGTATAACTGGTTTTCTTGCGGGCATCAGCCGGCAGAGGCGCATAAGTTGCATTGGCCGGCGGCTGATCTTCAGTATCAATCTCACCCGGTTCAAAGAGCTTTGATTCATTCCAGTCAACTGTAAGCAGCCCTTCTCGCAATGGAGTGATACGCAACAACTCGCGATCCTCACTGATCGCATGTTTGTCATTCTCGTAATGAATGCTGAGATATGCGAGCAAGGCCGGAATATACTTTGTACCGGCAGATGAGTGACCGTACAGGTAGTGGACAGGAATGCCGGCTGCCCCTATCGGGGCCTGAGTAATTTGACCGCTTTGAACTTCGGCTTCCACAAAAGGCACTTCCGGCTCAATGACTGTTGCCTGGACCGGAGCTGCTGTTACAGCCGGAAATTCAGCTTCAGGGGCCGGAGCCGGAGCTGTTGCCGGTGCTGCCGGCAAAGCCTCCCGTGCAAGCAGGGCAGTCTGTTCTCTGGTCAGGGGACCTGCCAGATAGGACATGCAGAATCTGGTCGTAAACAGGGTCGGCTCTTTCTCCGAAGGCCGGCGCAGGAGGAACTGACGTTTTTCAAGATTAGCTATGGTTTCTGACAGACTGCCGCGCTCAAGACCGACATGGGCAGTATCCACCATTCCCTCCAGCAAGCGGGAACGGTCACGTTCAGTAGAAAGACGTCCGATAAACCAGCTGCCTATATTGGAAAGACCCTTGTAATCCAGGTCAGCAGGGTTTTGCGTAGACAAAACCATACCCAGTCCATAAGCGCGGGCCTGCTTGAGCAAGGTCAGCAGCGGCATTTTGGATGGCGGGTTTGCCACCGGCGGGAAATACCCGAAAATTTCATCCATATAAAAGAGCGCTCTGAGGCTGTCCGTTCCCTGTTTACTGCGCATCCAGACAATCAGCTGATTCAGCAGCAGGGTCAGGAAAAACATCCGTTCAGAGTCCGACAGGTGGGACAGGGACAGGATGGACAGACGGGGTTTGCCTTCTGCCGTGTAGAGCAGTTTGTCAATATCCAGTGCTTCACCCTGCAAAAAACTGGCAAAGGAAGGGGATGCCAGGATGGAATTAAGCTGCAGGGCCAGATCAAATCGGTTTTTCTCCGGGAAAAAAGATTCAATATCCATGACACCGATAGTCTTAATCGGCGGATTCTGTACAGCCTGAATCAGGTGGGGCAGGTCAACTGCCTTGCCTTCACTCCAGCGTTGACGGATTATTTCAGACAGAAAAACATGTTCCCGGCTCTTGATCGGATCCGCATCGATACCGATCAGATGCAAAACACTGCTGCTTGCTGAAACAACCATGTCATTGACGATTTCTATGTCCTTTTCCAGAGGCGCATTGAACAGTCCCTCCACCGACAGTGGCCTGCCAAATAAGCCGCCGGGAGTGTAAAGAGCAAAGTCACAGCGCTCGCGCATAACGCGGATGCGATCTCCGGTTTGTGCCGAGCCTGTCAGACCGGCGCGCCAGGCATCAGCTTTTTCTTCCGCCAATTCATCAACTGTAATGCCTCTGCTTTTAGCTTCGCTTTCCTGTACCCAGGGACGGAATTCTTCTGCAGTCAGGCCTGGAAAAGATAAAAGCAGGTTACCCATATCGCCCTTGGGATCGACAATGATAGCGGGAATACCATCCATGGCAGCTTCCTCCAGCATGGCAATGCCAAGGCCGGTTTTGCCGCTGCCGGTCATGCCTACACAGATGGCGTGAGTCCGTAATTCACGGGAGTCAAACAACATGAAATCGGGACGACCATCGCCATCACGATCCTCTGCGACTGTTCCTAAGTAAAATTGTCCAAGTTTCTCATATTCCATATACGTCTCTCCTGATTAAACTTGAGCGCAGCTCCCGCCGCGCTCAGATTCATAAACTCATAGGTCCCTTAGTCAAGGATTCCACTGGCTTCCAGCGCCTCCAGATTGGGCTTGCTCTTAACTGAACTTCCGGCTGCCGCCAGAGCATTCTTTGTATCTTTCAGACCATTACCGGTAACAATAACGGTTACGGTCTCATCGGGCTTGATTATGCCTTGCGCCAGAGCAGCTTTAATGCCTGCTGTGCCGGTAACACCGGCAGGTTCTCCATAAATGCCTTCGGTACGTCCCAGTAAGCTCATAGCAGCAAGAATCTCCTCGTCGGGAACAGCAACCCACTGTCCGCCTGACTCTGCCACTGCACGCTGAGCCTTCACTACGTTACGCGGCACACCGACTGAGATCGAGTCTGCCAATGTATTCTCCTCTGTCACGACCAGCGGTTTGCATTCACAACCTGCATCAACGAAGGGTGAACATCCGGTTGACTGTACTCCCAGAATCTTGGGAATGCGATCAATCATACCCATTTGAAAGAGGTCATAGAATCCCAGATAAACTCCGCCGACAGTGCAGCCATCACCTACAGAAAGGACAACCCAATCAGTCGGCTGCCAATTCAGCTGTTCAGCTATCTCAAGTGAAACCGTCTTCTTACCTTCCGTCATAACCGGATTAATGCCGGCATTGCGGTTAAACCAGCCATACTTTTCGATAGCCATTTTAGAAAGATCAAAGGTATCTTTATAATTGCCGATAACGGAAACTACGCGGGCTCCAAAAATAAGCATCTGAGCCAGCTTGCCTTCCGGTGCGCGCTCAGGGACAAAAATGACGCTCTTCAGGCCCATGCGGGCAGCGTTTCCGGCGCAGGAGGAGGCAGCATTTCCGGTTGAAGAACAGGAAATAGTATCATAACCCAGCTCAATAGCCTTGGCTACTGCCACAGCGCTGGCACGGTCCTTCAGAGAAGCAGTTGGATTCAATCCGTCGTCCTTGATGTAGAGCTTTTTCAGGCCGAGCTCATCTCCCAGACGCAAAGATTCATAGAGCGGTGTCCAGCCTACCCGCAGAAAAGGTGAGAAATCCCGGTCCTGCAAGGGGAGGAAAGCCTTGTAGCGCCACATGCTGTTGGTGTGGTCCTGAGCCAGACTTTCACGTGAGACATTTTTCCTGATTTCATCATAATCATAGAGAATATCGAGAATGCCTTTTTCACCACAGTCAGGGCAGGTCAACATTTCAGCATCGTAGGGAAATTCCTGATGGCAGAGCGTACATTTATAGCCTCTGACATGCGGAAGCACGGCTTGTTGCTTATTGGTCATTTAATGGCCTCCTTCTTATTAAAAGCAACCTGCAGAAGTGTAGTTGCAGGTTTTATATGATTTGAAAATAGTCTACCATAAGCGCTTCCGGTAATTACATAAATCGTCTCTGGCTATGCTAGGATGGAGACCTATGAAGGATGATGGGAGAAAAAACTCGGTTGAGAATCCGCTGTGCCGCACAGCTGCAATCCTGGCCGGCGGCAAAGGCTTGCGTATGGGTCAGGATAAGCAGACTCTCAGCAGGAAGGGACAAGTTCTGGTCCACAGCCTGATCGGGCAGCTGCAGGCCTATTTTGACGAAATTATTGTTGTGACAAGGTCAGCCGGGCTTTATCAGGGGCAAGACATTTTGCTGACCCGGGACAAATTGCCCTCCCGCGGGCCGATGAGCGGCATCCATGCAGCTCTCAGCGTAGCAGCTTCCCCTTATATTTATCTTACAGCCTGTGACATGCCCCTGTTCGAGCCTGAACTGCTAAAACTTTTATTGGAAGAACTGAACTCCTGTCAGCCCTGCAGCGGTGTAGCTGTGGAACGGGAGTTCCAAAGCAGGGATGGCAGTATGCGCCTGCGCCCGGAAATCTTTCACGCAATTTATGCAAAAAGCCTGCTGGCAGGCCTGAGAGAGCAAGTCCTGTCACAACGGAGCAAAGTTGAACATTTCATGCGGGAGACTGATTTTCATTTTTTAAAGGAAAAAGAAGTCCGGCAGATCCTGCCGGACTGGTCTGTCTTTACTAATATCAATACACCGGAGGAAGCCTTAGCCGCAGGCCTGGACCCTCTGACAGCCAGGGATTATTTCTCATAACGTTCCACTGCTTCCTCATAAAAACTCTGGTCGCTGAAGTAGTCAATCCGCATGGCCTGACGCACTCGTTCCACCGTCTTTTGTGCCTTGGCGGCAGCAACCAGGCTGGCATCTTCCAGAATTGCAATAACTTCAGGTATGCGGTCTTCCCAATAGGCACGTCGTTGGCGGATAGGCGTTAAAATATCTTCCAAGACATCAATAAGGAAACGCTTTACCTTGACATCGCCGAGGCCTCCACGCTGATAGTGGGCTTTTATCGCATCCAGATCAGCATACTCCGGCCAGAGGCGCCTGACATGTTCTGTTGTGGCAAAGGCATCGAGATAAGTGAAAACAGTGTTGCCTTCAATTTTTCCGGGATCTTCCACACGCAAATGATCCGGATCAGTAAACATCGACATCACTTTGGCTTTCAGCTCCTGAGGATCATCGCTTAAATAAATACAATTTCCCAGAGATTTACTCATCTTGGCCTGGCCGTCAGTTCCGGGAAGCCGCATGGAAGCTTCGTTTTCCGGCAGCAGGATATCCGGCATTACCAGAGTTTCACCGTAAGTGCTGTTGAATTTATGTACGATCTCCCTGCACTGCTCCAGCATGGGACCCTGGTCCTGGCCTACTGGAACTACCGTCGCATCAAAGGCCGTAATGTCAGCAGCCTGGCTGATGGGATAAATAAAAAAGCCAACGGGAATGCTGGATTCAAATCCGCGCAGGCCGATTTCCGTTTTCACCGTCGGGTTGCGGCGTAAACGGGAGACGCTGACCAGATTTGTGTAGTAAAAGCAGAGCTCTGTCAGCTGGTATACTGCCGACTGAACAAATAAGGTTGATATGGTTGGATCCAGACCAACAGAAAGGTTATCCAGCGCCACCTCCAGAACATTCTCGCGAATTTTCTCCGGGTTATCTGCATTATCTGTCAGCGCCTGAGCATCCGCGATCATGATATATATCTCGTCAAAATCACCTGAATTCTGCAGCTCAACACGCCGGCGCAAAGATCCAACATAGTGTCCGAGGTGCAACCTGCCCGTTGGGCGGTCACCGGTGAGAATAATATTCATAAGAAGTACTCCTTCCAAATTAACTTAGTCTCCCAAAGACTAATTCTAACAGATTTTTTTATAAGTCTGGTCACTGCAGTTTGTATTTGCCTATTTCGGTCATATTAAGATAAAATTAACCGGTGAGCATCTGAGGGGATTTAAGTGAAAACAAAAAGAAACAAGATCCTGGTAAGTCTGGCGGTTTTTTTCACGGCCTTGATGTCACGGGCACCGATCAGGAGTATCGGTCAATTAGTTCCCTTCATCCAAAAAGATCTGGCCCTATCTGCCGCTGCCGCCGGTTCCGTTACAACAATTATCTCAATTATGTATGCGCTGATGTCGCCGGTCGGCGGATTCCTTACAGCGAGAGTTAATGCAAAGAAGCTAATTTATTCTTGTTTGTTACTCTCTTTTGCCGGCACTATGGCCCGTACTTTTCTGGGTAGCTTCGGCCTTTTCACAGGCACCATCCTCGCCGGCCTTGCACTGGGTATACTCAATGTTCAACTGCCCATTTTCATCAGAAATCAATTCCCGGGCCGGATCGGTTTTTACATGGGCACGTACACAGCGACCATGACCCTGTCCAACAGCATCGCTTTTGCTTCTGTTATCCCTCTGATGGACTTGAGCGGAAGCTGGCAGAATGCGCTGCGTATTCTGTCTCTCTTGGCTGTGCCTGCCCTCCTTGTCTGGATCCTGATTCCTCGAAATTCACTCTACACAAGTAAATCAAAGGCGAGACTGGACATTTCCTGGTCAAAGATGCGGGCTCATTTTCCTCTGGGCATCCTGTACGGCCTGCAGGCGCTGATCTTCTTTTCCACCACAACCTGGATGCCGTCGATCCTCATGAGTCAGGGCAGAAGCGGCGAAGAGTCGGCTTTTTTAATGGTATTGCTGCAATTAATCAGTCTGCCCACAAATTTCACCTGCGGCTCAATCATGCAGCGCAGCAGCAGAAAATGGCTGATGGCTTTGCTGGCTTCCGGATTGTTTCTCAGCGGATTATTCCTGATTCTATTTGCTCAGGAAAAACTGCTACTCCAGATAATAGCCATCATTTTATTGGGTCTGGGAAATGGATTCATGTTTGCCATGCCCTTTGCCCTGCTCGGTTTTTCAGGCAAAGACCGTGAAGAGAACATGAATATTTCAACATTCGTGCCCTTTGTCGGCTACACGCTGGCTGCTATCGGTCCAGCCGCCTTAGGCTATCTTTATGATTTAACACAAGCCTGGACGGCGCCGATTATTTTTATGATGGTCGGTTCTCTGGCCTATTTATTTTTTGGCAAAAAAGCAGGAGATCTTGTGGATGCCCAGCTGCAATAAGTCTAAAGCTCTTCTTGCTCTTTAAGCTTTTTCTTAGCTTTTCTTTTGACGACTAAGAGCCAAATTGCTCCGGCAAAAAGCAAAACGGATCCGATATAAAGGTAGTAGCAGGAAAATCCCCAATTGTAGAGACCGCTGGGTATTACCCGCCTGTCAGTTAAGTCCCACTTCAAAACACTAAAGACTGCGAAATTTAAAACAGCAAAGATCAGGGTCGGAAGCGGTTTTTTCAATAGGGAAAACAGCAGGCTTAACACAGTAAAGAGTGCGATCAGGCCGATCAGAACAAGCACTATGGTGCCTACCAGCTCATAGGGCGGAGTTGCAGCTAAATCACGATGTATTTTTATCATCCCCAGCAAGGAAACGTTTATCTCGCTGGCCCCAAGTAAGTTTCTGCCCGCATCTGTAGCAGTGACATAAGGCAAAAAGAAAGCCACTGCTAATGAGAATGAAGCAATTATCATCAGCCAGGAAGGGATAAGTTGTTTTTTGTTTTGTTTACGCAAGTTCACAATAGGCCTCCACAAACTCTTTCATAACTGTATTGCATTGTAACAAAAAAACTCCGTGCACATAATCAGTGAACGGAGTCTTCTTGGTGCCCAGAGCTGGAATCGAACCAGCGACACACGGATTTTCAGTCCGTTGCTCTACCNNCCAACTGAACTACTGCGCCGTGTTTCCTTCTAGGGCTTCGATAGTCTATCAGATTAGAAGGATGATTGTCAATTGCTTAATTTTCATTTCAAATCAGTGACTATGTGTAGATAATTTCTGATCCGTCAGAGTCCAAATCATGGTAATTAACTGACGGATGGCCCAATATTTGCTGTCGGCGCCTGGCCAGAAGATCCAAGTCTGCTGCAGTCAGATGCCCCAGACGCAGTTTGCTTCTGAGACCTTGTTTTTTCCACACAATAATCTGAACGGGCTTGTCATTCTGATCAAGCCAATAGAGTAATAGTTCGAAAAAGCGATCGATTAAAAGCTCTTCTCCGCCTACTTCATCCCAGAGCATCAGTTCCGGAGCCTCATACTGATATGTTTGCTCCGGAGACATATAAGCTGCAAGTCTGAGAAAAGCGCTGCGGTCAAAGTCAACCTTGTCTTCATCTCTGTACAAAAAATATTCAAGATCAGCAGGAAGCTCATCCGGATATTCCAGGGTCAGCTCAGCAGGAGCAGCTGATAGTGGCAGCAAAATATGCTGAAAGGCAAGCTGGTTTCTTCCGCTGCTGCGATGACGGACTGTAGTATAACCTCGGACAGGGCCCTGAAAGCCACTCAGGAATTCCTTAACAGCAGTCGACTTGCCCGACCCGCTTTCCCCGGAGAGAATAAGGGTATTCTGAGCTGAATCCTGCAGAAAGATTTTTTCCAGCTTGGACAAGGCTTCCTTCTGTGAGTTGAACAAAGTCACGGGCTTTTTAAGCATGCTCTCAGTTTCCCTGCCTGTAATCAGCAGAACGATGCTGTATCAACTGGGCGGTAATGCTGACTGCGATCTCCGCCGGTGTTTTTCCACCAATATTAAGACCGATGGGTGCTGTGATCCGCGCCAGTTCCTCCTCCGTGAAGCCACGGCCTATAAGGCGGTCATGCACTGTCTTCGTCTTTTTCTTACTGCCGATAACACCGATGTAGCGCGCAGGGGTCTTCAGGACCTGGGCCTGAACTTCCAGATCATTTGTATGACCGCGTGTCATAACACAAACATAGTCCCGGTCAGTAATAGTAACTGTTTCCAGAATCTTGTCGAGATCAGTTAAGCGGACATCAAAAGCCTGGGGAAAGAGGGCCGGATTAACAAATTCTTCGCGGTCATCCAGAACTACTGGAGCGAAATCCACCGCTGCCAGTGCCGGTACCAGAGCCTGCCCGACATGGCCACCGCCAAAAATATAAACAAAGCCGGGGATAACCAGTTCCTCAATGAAAAGTCTGCGCCCTTCCACTTCAATTTCTTCCGCCTGATGATAAATTTGCCCGGCATCGGCCAGCAAAGCCCGGGTCACCGGATGGTCAGCGGGGTAGCCCAGAAAGATATCCCGGTCCTGATTGCTGTTTTTTTCAGCCGGCGCATAAAGCGCTAGCCCCAGCGAGTCACTTTCGCTTAAGTCAGTAATCAGCCAGGCATAGCTGTGATCCTTTATTTTTTCCAGGGCGACATCGACCAGTTGTCGCAGAGCGGGATCGCCAGCATCCAGATACAGAAAATGTACACTGGCATCACCGCCGCAAATCATGCCAATATCTTCAATATCATT
>LSQX01064352.1_pt1 | contig 10317 bp, 9 predicted proteins | sample 654561 | NCBI WGS metagenome assembly LSQX01 (sample SAMN04489861, study PRJNA283612) | anaerobic digester metagenome | isolation source: 4 biogas reactors fed with cattle manure at either 37C or 55C with and... | place: Denmark: Kongens Lyngby | collected 2014
GTTGAGACTTCTATCGGAGTTGATCGTACCTTTCTGCAGGTGCTCTCTGCCTCCCTCCACGAAGAGGAGGCCCCAACGGCTGATGGTGGTGTAGATCTGCGCACCGTGCTGAAACTCCCGCCAGCTCTCGCGCCAGTGAAACTGGCCGTTTTCCCGCTGGTCAAAAAGGATGGCCTGCCCGAAATCGCCCGCCAGATTATTAACGACCTAAAGTTTGACTTCTATTGCCAGTATGACGAGAAAGATTCTATTGGCAAGCGCTATCGCCGACATGATGCTATCGGCACACCTTATTGCGTAACGGTTGATCATCAAACAGTTAGCGATGAAACGGTTACGATACGAAATCGCGATACGATGGTGCAGGACCGGGTTCCCATTGCGCAACTGAAGGAGATCGTGGGGCAGAAGGTGAGCCTGAGAAGCCTGCTGGGAGACGCTATAAAATCGGAATAAATGAAATCACTACTTCGCAACATCCTGCCCGAGCTGCTGATGGTGGCCATCATGGCGCTGCTGGCTCTGGTATTCATGTACCCTGTTTTTGAGGGTAAGGTTCTGTATCAGAATGATATCGTTCAGGCGAAGAATATGTCGGCCGAAGCCGACCAGTTCGAGGAGGAGACGGGGGAGTACACGGCCTGGACCAATTCTGCCTTTAGTGGCATGCCGACCTATCAGATCAAGGGAGTGCCGGGGAACAATGTGTTCAAAGCGATTTTCCGTGCAATAAAGGTCTATCTGCCAGGCTATTCCGCTGCAATCTTGTTTGCCTGCCTGCTGATGTTCTATTTCCTCCTGAGAACATTGAAAATAGAAAGGCTGCTGGCTCTCGCCGGGGCCATCGCTTTTGGTCTGGGAGCTCACCATCTGCAGCTGATCGGAGCCGGGCATGTCAGCAAAATTTACGCTATTGCCTACATCGCTCCAGTCATCGCCGGAGTGCTGCTGGTCTTTAAACGACACTACCTGATTGGGGGATTGATCACCGCCATAGGCTTTGGTATCCAACTGGTAACCAATCATGTACAGGTTTCTTATTACACCGGGATTATCTTGCTGGTCTATATCCTGGTGGAGTTAGTGTATGCAATCAAAGACAAGTATTTCAACCACCTGATCAAATCAGGAGCTACCCTGCTGGTGGCTCTACTGTTGGCGATTTTGCCCAATATGACTAATCTGCTGACGACATACGAGTACACGCACGAAACCACCCGAGGACAGTCGGAATTGGTGAAAGAGGGGCCGCAGACACGGGGGCTTGATCTTGATTATATCACGCAATGGAGTTATGGCATAGGAGAGACCATGAACCTGTTTATCCCCAACCTCTACGGTGGGGGCGGCACGGTGCTGGGGGAAGATTCGGAGTCGTATAAGATGCTCAAAAACAACAATATCACCGACCCAAATGCCTGGCGGTATATCCAAAGTCAGAGTTACTGGGGCGGCCAACCTTTTACGAGTGGGCCGCACTATGTGGGAGCGGTCACCATCTTTCTGGCCATTCTCGGGCTGATGTTGATCAGGGGAAAAAAGCGCTGGTGGTTGGCTATCGTGATTGTGATGTCGATCATGCTCTCCTGGGGCAGTAATTTTATGGGTCTCACCCGCTTTTTCGTGGAGTACGTACCGATGTTTTCCAAATTCCGCGATGCCACTAACTCCCTGATTATTGCACAGTTTGCTATTCCGCTTCTGGCGTTTTTAGCTGCTCGCGAATGGTTTAGCCCCGAATTAGAGCCGGAGGTTAAAAAGAAGAAGCTCCTCGTTGCCAGCGGTGTGGCGGGTGGAATTGCTTTGCTGTACGCCTTAATACCGACCATTGCCGGAACCTTTACCGGTGCTGGTGATTCGGCAATTCCAGAGTGGCTGCAGGAATCGCTACGATCCGACAGGATTGGGCTGGCCCGGCGTGATGCTTTCCGCACCTTATTGTTTGTGCTGATAGGAGCCGGTATTCTTTGGATAAGCCTGAAAAGCCGAATCAAGCGTGAATACTTATACCTGGCCCTGGCCTTGGTGGTGCTGGTGGATATGGGAATAGTGTCCACCCGCTATTTTAGTTATGATGATTTCATGGCTAAAAGGCAGTTTACGGATGCTACCAAACCCTGGCCTGCCGACGAAAACATTTTAAAAGATAACACTTATCATGCCCGGGTGCTCGACCTAACTGCCGATCCATTCCGAAGCGCCCGTGCTTCTGCCTTCCATCAGAGTATAGGAGGATATCATGGCGCTAAGCTGGGGAGGTACCAGGATCTGATCGACCGTTATCTGGCTTCGTATGTAGGTGAGATCAGGCAAACCCTTCAGGGCCAGGTGTCCTATGATGCCATTGTCAAAACCCTCTCAACCATGGGTCCCCTGCACATGCTCAACACCCACTATCTGATCTTTTCTCCGCAATCCCCGCTAAAAAATGAAGAGGCCCAGGGAAATGCCTGGTTTGCCGATCGTATAGTCTGGGCACAGAATGCGAATGAGGAGTTAGAAGCTATCGGAACAGTCAACTTAAAGCTGGAGGCCGTGGTGGATGAGCGCTTCCGGAATCAGGTTGAACATCTTCCCTTGGAAATGACTCCCTCGGCTGAATCAGACCATATTGAACTCACCGAATATCAGCCTAATCATTTAAAATATGAGGTAAAGGCTTCCCAGGATCGGCTAGCACTCTTCTCCGAAATATTCTATCCCAAAGGTTGGAAATCCTACATTGATGGGAAGGAGGTGGATCATTTCAGGGCTAATTATCTGCTACGTGCCATGGTGATACCTTCCGGCAGCCACACCATTGAGTTTCATTTTGACCCGCCATCTCTGCGCATCGGTAGGATTATTAGTCTGATTGGAAGCGTTTTAGTGCTTCTGGTAATTGGAGGAATTGTGTTTCTGGAGGTCAGGAAGAAGTTAAAACCTACCCTTTCTTAGCCAGAACCAGAAAAATTTCATGGCGATTGGCAGGTGTCGGATCACGGTACCTGGCAGGCCGTAATGGCGTCGCATGATATCGAACCGTTCCCGGAGGCTGGCCGTAATGTTTTGCTTGGAGTGGCCGCCATCCAGGAAGGCGCAAAGGATCTGGCGAGTATTGACGATGGGGGCTGTTGGGTTTTGTTGTTCCTCTGCCTGTTTCAGTGCTCGAATAACCCAGTCAAAATCGGCCGAATGTCGATAGTTCATGTCGTAACTACCTGTAATAGATCGATGTACGATGATTGCCTGATGGCAGACTAGCATTCCTTTCTGGAAACTTTTCCAGGTGAGCTGTTCTGGTGGTCGCAGGCGGCGGAGGCCAATTTCGTTGAAAGAAGAATCGACGACCATTGTATCACCGTAATAGATGAGTGCAGGATTGAGGTGGGGAGAGGGAGCAAAAAGAATGGAGAGAGTTTGGGGGGTATAGATGCGGTCGCCGGCGTTCATGAACCAGACATAATCGCCCGTGGCGGCTTCCAGGCCTTTATTCATGGCATCGTAAATGCCCCGGTCGGATTCGCTGATCCAGAAAGCGATATACTCTTTGTAGCGCTGGATGATGTCGAGGGTTCCATCGGTTGATCCGCCATCGATCAGGATATATTCGATATTCTTGTACGACTGGTTAATCACGCTTTGGATCGTTGGCTCAAGAACAGCGGCTCCATTGAAAACGATGGTGATGACTGATACAACCGGCAGCTCCGGGTCGTACGGTTTAGAGGTCTTTTGGAGCCGGGTCCCGCCCGACAATTGCTGGCTCATGGGCATCGAATTGGACGGAAAATTACGTATTTTCGCCTAAAAGAGTGCTATGTTCTACTTGTTGTTAAGGATCCAGCGATTTCTCGAATCTCTTTACCAGGCTTTCATCAGTTTGCTTCGGGTGGCTCTTCGGTGTCGTTTCCGATCCGATCTGAACGGGATGATGGCGGAGTCGGAGGAGCTGTTCATCCTGGCCAATGGGCCCTCGCTTCGGGCGGATCTGGACGAGTATGGCGACCGGCTGGCTGGGAAGACGGTGATGTGCGTTAATCAGTTTGTGCTTAGTGATGCCTTTCAGCAAATCAGACCGGCTCATTATATCTTTCTGGATATCGGATTCTTTACTGAAGCTACAATACCCCGGGTGGCAGAGGTGCGGGAACGCGTGCTTGCTGCTCTTGCCGAAAAAACCAGCTGGCCGATGACGATCTATGCTCCGGCAGAGGCTCGGAAAAGCCGCTTTTGCCGAACTCTGACAGCCGCAGGGATCCCAATAACGTTCCGTTTCTTCAACCGAACCGTGGTGGATGGCTGGAAACCTTTGCGCCATTGCTTGTACCGATGCCAAGCCGGCATGCCCCCACCACAAAATGTTCTCATCGGTGCGCTGATGGTGGCCATCGGGACCGGTTACAAGCGGATCATAATCCTGGGGGCCGACCATACCTGGCACCAGGGGCTGGAAGTAGGAATGGATGGTATCCTGCAATCCGCAGAGAACCATTTCTACGACCAGAAGCCCTGGAAAGTAGCCGTTCACCATCCGGAGACCCTCCACCAGGCTACCGTACACGATTATTTCTTCAATCTTTACCGGACCTTCAGAAGCTACCACCTGATCCGCGAATATGCCGATGCCCGTGGCGTCGAAATCATCAACGCCAGCCGTGTGACCTTCATCGATGCTTTCAAGCGTACGAACCTGGGCTTATGACCATCACGGTCGTTTTTCGACTCGATTTGACCGATTAATGGTTAGAAAATTTTCGGAAAGTGAATCATCCTTGCCTTAATCATGTGATTCTTTTGTATCTTTTTTTCGAATAGATGGCGGCAAGCTCGAAATCAACCTGGTCATCTACGTCAATGGAGTCTTCCCGACTCATGATAAATGCATAGGCCGAAGTGGGCAGGAAAAGCGTTTGCTCACTCAACATCCGGTCGATCCGACAAAAATAGATTGCGCCATTGAGACGGTAAAAGACAGGCAGTTGTTGCGATGGTGTCTTCTGCACCTGTTCAGTGATGAACCCGGTTAGCGACAGGTTCTCGGGAAGAGTATTGGCCCAAAGTGGCGAATGTTCTGTCTGACAGACTGATATGACGGCATCGGCATTTTTTGCTTCCAATAATCTTGCAGCCTGGCGGATATTTTCGGCCGTGCGGAGGGGCGAAGTTGGCTGCAGACAAGCCATGTGAGTCCAGGATACCTGGCTGCCACCCGTCAACTCCTTGACGGCGTGCGTGAGAACTTCTATGGTTGGTGTTGAATCAGTGGCCAGATTAGCAGGCCTGATGAAAGGAACCTCGGCACCATATTGGACGGCCACTGCGGCAATCAGGGGATCATCAGTGCTTACCACCACACGATCAAAAACTTCACTCCTTATGGCAGATTCGATGGTCCAGGCGATCAGGGGCTTGCCAGCCAGCGGCAATAAGTTCTTCCCGGGCAGGCGCTTACTGCCCCCACGAGCTGGAATGATCGCGATATAAGGTTGATAATCAGACATTAAAATTGGATTTAAATTCGAGGTTGGCCCGTTCATAATCAGCAGGATTGCCGATATCCATCCAAAACTCCCGAATCGGGAACGAGAGGGTGGTGAGTCCCTTTTCAACAGCCATCTCAAAGAGCCGGGTCATATCGAGCGCTTCTCCGGCGGGCAAAAGTCTCAACATTTCAGGACTCAGGACATAAATCCCGGCATTGACATAAAATTGCTGCACGGGTTTCTCCTCGATCGCCACAATGCTCTCCTTGTTGAGCCTGACAACCCCGTAAGGGACCTCCAGCCCGAACTCCCTGATGCACATCGTGGCGGAGGAGCCGTTACGAATGTGGTAATCCATCAGGCTCTCCAAATCCACGGTGGTGAGAATGTCGCCGTTCATCACAAAAAAGGGCCGATCGGGCTGAGATTCCATGAGTCCAAGTGCTCCGGCCGTTCCCATACGCTGATTTTCACTGATATAGCATATCTCCACACCCAACCTGGATCCATCGCCGAAGTGCTCTTTGATCTGATCAGATTTGTAATTTATCGAGATAGCAAACCGCGAATAGCCGTGCTTTTTGAACTGATAGATGACTGTCTCCAGGATCGGCCGACCGCCTACGCTGAGCATCGGCTTGGGGATATCGTTGGTGAGCGGCCGTAACCGCTGACCGAGTCCGCCAGCCATCAGGAAGACGAGATTGGGTTGCTTCTCCTTGCGGATCAGGTGGTCAATCTCGGCCAACCGCACCACAAATCCCTGCTCGTCAACGATCGGGATCTGATAGATGCGCCGGGATAAGGCTATCTCAATGATCTTTTCACGTGAGTCGGAAGCACTTGCCGTGACAGGATCCCGGTGGTAAATGCTTTCAATGGGGTCGTCCAGCGTGAGCCCCGAAAGGAATCCGCGACGGATATCGCCATCCGTGAGAGTCCCGGTGAGCCGGCCATCGGTATCGATTACCAGGGCAATCTTCATGGCTCCGCGATCGATCACCTGCAAGGCTTCACGAATGGTAGCCAAAGGGCTGATTTTTATCTCTTTAACCTCGTACACGTGGTTTAATTATCAAAGAAGGTTTTGGGAATCAGTTGATTGACGTCAATGCTCTTCAGAACAGCCACCACTTTCCCGGCAGCACCACCTTCCCCGTAAGGATTGGTGACCCCGGGAAGTTGACGGCGAAACTCATCGGAATAGATGGTTTTCAGACCTTTCAGGATAGCTTGCTTCTCACATTCGCAATCGATGACGGAAGCTGCACGTAGCCGTCCGTCCTGGCGATGCCCGATATTGAGAGTTCCGATATGAAACGCGGGAGCTTCGATGATACCGCTGGATGAGTTGCCCACCACGGCATCCACATGCCGAAGCGCCGATAGGTAGTTAAGCTGCCCCATTGATTTGATCAGGATGGAACGATGGCTATTCTGGCGCACAAACACCTGAATCTTCTCAACAATAGCTTTGTAGCCGGTGTCGGCGTTTGGGTGGGTGAAGATCAGATGGATATCCTCGAGCTGAGTAAGGGCTTTCAGGATCTCCTCCATCTGACTGGCGGCAGCATCGGGGTTGGTGGTGACGGGATGATAGGTGATTAGCAGATTCCTTTTCCCGAGTGTAAATCCAATGGCCTGCTCAAATTCTTCCCGCTCCAGAAGCTGGAGCCGATGGATATTGTCGATCCCCATGCCTCCAACCAGAAACACCCGGTCGGGATGCTCACCCATGCGAATCACCCGGTCGCGATAGTCCATGGCGGCAACAAAATGCAAATGTGCCATCTTAGTCACTGCGTGCCGGATGCTGTCGTCGATTGCCCCCAGGCTTAATTCTCCGCCATGAAGGTGGGCCATTGGCACATTGGCTATCAGCGCGGCAGTGGCAGCCCCCAGAATTTCAAATCGATCGCCTAACAAGACGATGAGATCTGGACGGAGCGTATGAAAAGCCGAAGCAAATCCATCTAATGCAACGGCCAGTGAATGAGTAATATCGGTGACCTTATCGCCTTTCAGCTGAAGGTCGAATTGACGGTCGATGCGGAAACCATCCTCACGAATCAAGTTTACCGTAGAGCCGAACTCAGGGGAGAGGTGGGTGCCGGTGACCACCAACTGGAGCTGGAGCTCTGGATCAGCCTGGATCTCTTTCATTAGCCAGAAGAGGAGGCCATATTCGGCGCGACTGGTGGTTACAACACAAATTTTTCTCATCAGATCAACTCGTCTTTGCGGTAATCTCTGACAGCAAAGGTACCGATAATCCGGTCCCACTCGAGCGAAGGAATGCCGGTTCCGGGTCTTTTCACTGTCAGGTTGTCTTCACTAAGCAATTCTCCCTCGCGGATATCGCACGCTGCCACAATACTTTTGCGTGCGGCCTGCATATTCATTTTCTCTCCGGCTGTGGGGTTTTTCCGGCCGCTACCCAGCGATGCTTCCACGTTTCGGATGGCTCGTACCATCGCAGCGAGTTCCTCCGGCTCGAGACTGGCCTTATGGTCGGGTCCCTCCAGGTTGCGGTCGAGGGTGAAATGTTTTTCAATGACTTGCGCCCCAAGGGCTACGGCCGCAACGGGTATTTCAATGCCTTGAGTATGATCCGAATAGCCGATTCGCACCCCAAATCGCCGTTTCATGGTGAGCATTGCTCTAAGGTTGACGCCGGAGTAAGGGGCGGGATATTCGGTGCTGGCGTGCAAGAGAGTCACCAACTCGCGAGGAAGACCCACCTGGTCGATGACCTCCAGCACCCGCGCGATCTCACGCATGGTGGCCATCCCGGTGCTTACAATAAGCGGTTTGCCATAGCCTGCCAGCTGCCGGATTAGTGGGATGTTGGTCAGGTCGCCCGACCCAACCTTGAAGCGCCCTACACCCAAACGCTGGAGCAGAGCGGCACTGGCAGAATCGAACGGGGTGGAAAGAAAGCCAATGCCCTGCTTTTCACAGTGGCGAATGAGTTCAACATGAGCTTTATCGCTGATTTCCAATTTCTTGAGCATGTCATACTGACTGCCGATGACGCCGGTAGTGGCCTCCTGATAGGTTGCCTTTGGTGCATCACGGGTAACCAAGTGCTCCGTTTTGAAGGTCTGAAATTTTACAAAGTCGGCACCGCAATGGGCTGCCACTTCGACCATCTGGCGCGCCAGCAGAGGATCCCCATTATGGTTCACCCCGGCTTCGGCGATGATGAGGACAGGTTCTCTCATCGGATACGTTTTAAGGGGTTTCCAATATAAGTCCCAGATTCAGTGAGGGTTCTGAGGACTACCGATCCCGCTGAAACCAGACTGTCATGGGCAATGGCTACATCATTGGCTAACACCGTGTGGCTGCCGATAAACGTGCGACTGCCAACTGTGCATCGGCCGTTGAGGATGGCATAGGTAGAGATGTGGCAGTGGTCGCCGGTAACTGATTCGTGCTCCACCAGCGCCCCGGTGTTGATGATACAATTTTTCCCGACACGCGCTTCGGCGTTGATCACCGCATGATGCATCACGATCGTGCCTGAGCCGACAACAGCGCTGCGCGATACATGAGCATAAGGAGAAACAATCACCGGGAAATGCCCACCGAGCTCGGTAATACGGTCGAAAAGCCCAATCCTGGCCGCAGCACCGGATATCTGCCCAATGGTGATCAGAAACTCAGGGTAAATCTTCACGAGTTCAGGAAGGTCATCATCAGTCCCAATTATCGGGTACCCTAAGATCTTCTTATCTCGTTCAGAATCAGGAAATCCGCTGCTTTCCACAATGCCGGCAATATCGAATCGACCCTCCTCCAGGATGACATCGATACACGATTTACAATGGCCTCCCCCTCCAACCAGAAGAAGCTTTTCTTTCATATTGAGATTGTTTTAGACAAAGATATACTATTTGGCCCTGAAGGAGCGATATAGCTGTTTCCAGCGTTGATTCAGGTCGGGCGACACCTTGAAAATGAGTGTAATGGCTGCAAATACCAGAGAGATAGCCAAACTTCTGACGCCAATATCCAGAATTAGGGTCAGAATCGGCCTGTTGCTGTTGTTTAGATCGGGGATCAGGATGGCTGGTACATAGGCTGCAACCGCAACCAACAAAGTGGCGGCATGCCTCCAGGTGTAGGGCTGCATTTGGTACCGGAAAAGAAGAAAAAGATAGCGCATCAGTGCATAGACGAAGGAAGAAACCGCAGAGGCTAACGCCGCTCCAACAATACCAAAGGCAGGGATAAACAGAAGATTTGAAACAATGACCAATACTCCGAACAGAATCACAAACAGTGCCAGCATACGGTAATGGCTACTAGTGGTCATCACCGATCCACTGATCCCGGAAGTCATGATGAAGAGGTTAGATAACCCGATCCAGAAAATCACCCACTTGCCCTCTTCGTAAGAGTCGGGGAGGATGTGAAAGATATTCCCGATGTTGCCCCAAATCCCGACAAAAATCAGCAGGGCAAACAGAAGTTGGTGCAAACTTGTATCTCGATATAATCGATTGATTTCCTGATGATTATTATCCTTCCACAATTGAGCGACCACCACTGCGGAGATTTTCGAGACTGCTCTATTGGGGATCGAAACCAATGATCCAAAGATGAAAACCCTGCCATAGAGACCGGTAGCTTCAAGGCCGAGGAACGAATTGACCATGATCCGGTCGATATACAGGATCATGATATTACTGAAGGCAATGATCAGTCCGTAGGAGGCAACACTGACGAGCGACCGGGTCATTTCCCGGTTGAGGTGGGTTTTGTCGGGACGGATCACGAACTCTCCATCGCGGATTAGCGATATCGTGATAAGGAGGCCTGGTGCGGAGAGGGCGACGACATAGAG
>LSQX01101046.1_pt1 | contig 10317 bp, 12 predicted proteins | sample 654561 | NCBI WGS metagenome assembly LSQX01 (sample SAMN04489861, study PRJNA283612) | anaerobic digester metagenome | isolation source: 4 biogas reactors fed with cattle manure at either 37C or 55C with and... | place: Denmark: Kongens Lyngby | collected 2014
CTGTACAACATCTTAGCCCATAGGAGGGGCGTCCCGAGCGCACGTTGTGCAGCACCGGCGCGAGGGTGATCTCGCTCCCGGCCCTGGGCGGGACGGTATCAGCTTTCTTGCCCGCCCGCCGTTCGTAAACAGGATCAGCAGGTCGACAATGCCCTGGCTTACCGGGAACATGTTGGACGGCCATCACCGCGGGGGATATGGCCACCCGTGGCGCGCCGTGAAAGGCCAGTGCCTCGCATCCTCGCACAGTCCGTGATGAACGGGATTGTTCGCGATGTACCATTCGACCTTCACGTAATCCTCGTGGTGCCGGACATGGCGATCCCAGAAGTCGCGTATCCATGCCGGCTTCTGCACGCCGCTGTCATGAAGGCAGCGAGCCGAGTACTGTTTGAAGCTCTTGATGGCCTTCAGAACATGCCCGCTTTCATCGTGAACGCACATCAGAAAATGGAGGTGGTCGGGCAGCAGGCAGTGCGCGATCACCGCACAACGCTTCAGTTCGGCAGCTCTGTAGAGGGCGCCAAGCACCAATGACGGCCGCCCGTCGGTGACGAGACTCGGCGACTGTGGACGAGCACGCACCGTGACGCCTACTGCAGAGCCAGGCGTGCGGTACGCTTCGTCTGGAAGCCGGTGTGGCTTGCTTCGCGATAGCGTATCCCCCTCGGGCAGCACGACGTCCCTCCTCTTCAATGAGGCGTCGCGGCGTTTGAACGACAGGGCGGGCAGGGAAGCCTCGGCGCGACAGATGCTGCGCATCTGACGCACCTCGCCCTCGCGCCGCTAAACGACAGCGGCTGCGAGGGCCGCCCCTCCTGACGACTCCCGCGGTTGTTCGTGAGCCCTTTGCCGTTCAGGAGGGGCCCGCACGGTCGCCCACAGCCGTTGCCGTTCAGGAGGGGCGGCCCGAGCGCACGTTGCGCAGCAACGGCGCGAGGGTGATCCCACTCCCGCCCCTGGGCGGGACGGGATCAGCTTCCTTGCCCGCCCGCCGTTCGCACGGCAGCATCATCTCTCGCGTCGTCGAACGACAGGGCGGGCAGGGAAGCCTCCTGACGACTCCCGCGGTTGTTCGTGAGCCATTGTCGTCCGTCGTTGTGGCCCTCGCGCACTCGCGAGGGATCGGCGCGTAGCGCCGATGTCATTCGTCACTCCGGGCTGATCTGCGCGTTGACGAAGTCGCTCACGATCGCGGGGTCGTCTTCGATACTGCCGCCATCGCGGCCGAGGGATGACAGCGTGGTCGGCTCAAGGCCCATCTCCCGCACGCGATCGATGATCGCCGGAAGCGCCTCCGCGGAGCACATATCACCCTGGTGCATCAGGATGATGTCGCCCGCCTCAAGGCCCTCCGTGGCCTTGCGCACGATCTGCTCGGGACTGGGCTTGGTCCAATCGCCGGTGTTCTGCGACCAGAACGCCGCGCCGTAGCCGAGCGAGGCCATCGCGCGCAGCCCTCCCGGGGAGCAGCGCCCACCGGGCGGCCGGAACCAGCGCATCCGCTCACCGGTGATGCGCTGCACCACACGATCGCAGGACGCGATCTCCGCCCACGCTTCATCATCCGAAAGTTGGCTGATGCGGCGGTTGGAGTAGGCGTGATTCGCAAGCTCATGCCCACCCCGCGCGATCATCTGCGTTAGCGACGGGAATTGCTCCACCACCTGCCCGACCACGAAGAAGGTCGCATGCACGCCCTTCTGCTGAAGCACCTCGAGCATCAGCGGCGTGACCATCGGGTGCGGGCCGTCGTCAATCGTGAGCGCGACATACGGCTGATCGCGCCTGCCGCTGAAGATCGCCTCCACGCGCTCCTGCGCCGCCATCAGCGAGACCACGTGATCGCCTCGCGCCTCGGTCACGAGCGTCTGCCAACTCTCCTCCAGCGGATCGTCCGTGAAGGCCGCGACCGGCAGCGTCGCGTTGGCTGTATCCATCGCATAGCGGGTGAAGACGGGGCTGTAGCGGACGCCTTCGAGGCCGTCAAGCACCTCTGCGCCCTGCCCGTTAGTGGCGGCGGCCGCCAGATACTCCTCGCGCGAGACCGACAGCGAGAAGACCGGCAGGTGCTGCTGCAGGTCGCCCACGAGACCCGCGCCGGGCACCACGGACCACAGGTCGAGGTGGTCGAGCATCAGGCCGCCGTTGAAGGCGGCGTGGAGACATCCGGCGGCATCGCTGCGCAGGTCGGCGAGGGCGAAGTCGCCGCTGCGCCGGCCAGCCTGCAGCTTGATGAGCGCCATGCGCCGCTCGTCAACGCGGGATGAGGCCACGCGGAGGATGACCTGGTTGAGCCGCTGGCGTGCGAGGGCGTCTATCAGCCGCGCCTCATCGGCCATCGTGTGGCCCTTGAGCACGCCGTCGAGGCCGTTGCCGAGCGGCACGAGCAGCGCCGGAGGCGGCAGACCCGGACGGTGCGCTTCGAGATGCGACAGAGACTCAGCGCCGATGCGGGCTTCGAGGTGAGAGACATCGATGCCCGGATTGGCCTGCGCCGCTGCTGTGATGACTATTGCTGCGAGTAAACTGTAAAGCCTGCTGCCTGTCACTGCGTCACCTCATAGTCGTTCGCTACAGAAGATTCGCCTCAGCCGCGGCATCGGTGGGACTGGCGTCTTCCTTAATTACCATGCGCAGGGCCTCGATCATCCCCGCCGGGTCGCGGCTCTGGATGATGTTGCGGCCGAAGACCACGCCTCGCGCGCCCGCCCTAATCGCCCGCTGCGCAAGCTCCAGCGCGTCAATCTCGTTCGGCAGCTTCTCCGCGCCCAGCACCATGATCGGCACCGGCGTCGCCTCCACCGTCTCGGCGAAGCGCTCGCCGGTGAAGTAGGTCTTGATGATGTCCGCACCCAGTTCGGCGAGGATCCGGCAGCCGGTATGCACCTGCCGGGAAAGCTCCTCCGCGGTCAGTTCGTTCGGCGCGACCGGAAACAGTTCGCCGATCAGCGGCAGGCCGCATTCGCGCTTGGCCTCCACCAACTCCGCGAAATGCCGCACGTTGTCCCGGTCGCCGACCTCCTGCTCCATCGTGAAAGTGAAGGTTGCGATCCCCATGTCCGCGCCCATCGCGAGGGCGTTGGCCGGGGTGAGGACCTGCGCCGTGTGGGCGCCGGTAAAGCCCCAGCGGCTGCCGAAGACCGTGCTCCAATCGAGCCGCACGACGGCCAGTGGCGCGCCGCGGTAGCTGAAGGCATGGCCGCAGGACTTGAGCATCCCCGGTGAGAGCAGAATGCCGTCGGCGCCACGCCATGCTTCCACCGCGCGCGGCAGGTCAATCGTGCCCGGCGTCGGGCCGATGAACATGCCGTGGTCGGCGGCGACGACGATCGCGCGCTTACCGTCCGAGAACAGCCGGTTCAGACGCATCCAGTGGCCTTCCATGCTGCTTCCCTCCCGCTCATTGCAGCAACGAAAGCAATCGAAGTCAGTGGCGTCAACTAAGCAGCGGATCCCAGCGCTCAAACTCGCGCCAGATGTCCATCTCGCTCTCCCACGGTTTGTAGATGGCGCGGGCGCGCAGGTGATACTCCCGGTCCACCTGGGGCTGGTGGAGCACCCACTGGAAGTCCCATGCCGGGTTGCCTCCACCGCCGCCCGTGGGTGAGTGCGTGAAGCGGACGTCATGCCCCCGCTCGAACATCAGCGCAAAGACCATCTTCCGAAAACGCCCGTAGAAGAACGGGCGGGTCCATGCCAGCTCAGAGTAGCTGTATGCCAACGACGGCCGCGACATGCTGTGCGGCAGTTCCGGCTCGCTATCCACGGCGGCCACAGTGCTGGCGGTGCCATGTTCAGGGGTATCCAGCGACTGCCAGCCCTCCCCCACCTGCTCCTCGCGCAGCCGGCCCGGGAAGCGCATTGCACTGCTCTCCGGGCCATTGATGTAGCTCGCCCAGAACGCCAGCAGGTAGTCATGCGCCAGCGTCTCGCGCCGCAGCACCAGCCGCAGGTCGAGGTCAACATAATGCGGCACGCGCAGCGCGAAGGTGGTCATTGACTGTACGCCGAGGGTGGGGGTGGCGGCCTGGTGCAGCATGACGCTCTGTGCGTCAAGCTGCTCGACCTCCATCGGCTGCCGGCGGGGCTCGAAGTAGTCATCATCATCGGGCATGTCGCGGCCATCGAGCAGGTGCTCCAGGTTGATCCCAGCTATGCCCGGAACGAAGAGGCTTTCGCCGGGACAGTGGGTGCTCACAAGCGACTGCACGCCGTTGTATCCGGCGCGCTGTCCCTCGTGTGCCTCATTATCACCGACTACCGCAGTGAGGTCGCCGGCGCTGACCGTCACCTGCATCGCATCCACATCCCGCTGCCGCCCTGTCGTCCGTGGCTGTTTCGCCATCTCTGCGGCGAACCCTGCTTCATCCCTCGGTTGCCAGCAATATCAGGCCTGCGATTCCGAAGATCAGATCCGGCGCCCATCCGGCCACGAGCGGATCAAGTGCCCCGGCGAGCCCGAACGCGAGCGTCCATGAGCGCAGCCCGTTGTACAGGAAGACCACGAGGATCGCCACCACCACGCCGACATAGGTTCCGCGGCGGGCGTAGCGATGCCCCAGCGGCGCCGCGATCAGCGCGAATACGAGGCAGGCTCCCGGTATTGAATACTTGAAGTGCAGGTAGACCTGAAGCTGCTGGGTGTCGGCCCCGGTCTGCTCCCGCACCTCTATCAGTTCAACAAGCTCATGCGGCGCCAGTTCCGCCGCGGAGCGCTGTTCGGCGTAGTAGTGCTGCAGCGCGCTCGTGAGCATTACTTCGCGGCTGTCGAACTGCTCGATGCGCCCCACCACGCTGCCGCGCTCATCCAGCGTCACGCTCGCGCCATCGCGCAGGTCCCACACCTGGCCGCGCAGTTCGGCGCGCTCGGCGACGACTATCGAGCGCACCCGCCCGCCCTTATCGCGCGTCCAGATCGTCACCTGACGCAGCAGATTCTCGGCGGGCAACATGTCGCCCACGAAGAAGAAGCGGCCCTGCTCGTCGCGGAAGAACTGGTTGTGCGCCTCGCGGACGACCGGCTGGGTCATCATCATCTCCGCCAGCGTCGTCTGCGCGGCCTCCATTGTGCCCGGCACGACATACTGATTGAGCGCGATGCCCGCGGCGCCGGCGATAGCGCCGAGGAAGATGAGGCTGGCGCAGATGCGCCCGAAGGAGACACCGCCCGCGCGGATGGCCGTGATCTCACCGTAGTGGGCCAGCGATGTGATCGCCATCGCCACCCCCAGCAGCGTGCCAAAGGGCAGAGACCACACGATTGCGCGCGGAGTGCGCAGCAGGAGGTAGCGGATGATCAGATCGACTGAGACGCGTCCTCCGACGATCGTCGAGCTGATGTTGTACGCGACTTCGGCGAGCAGGATCAGCACAAACAGCAGCAGGCCGATGACGAACGGAAGCGCTACAGAACGTAGCAGATGCCGGTCAAGCAGTCGCATGGCTCTCGGCACCCACAGAGGCGGATTCGGGTCCCTCGAGGATCACCACGGCCATGGCCTTGTCGGACTCGTGCGAGAGTGAGACGTGAATGCGGGTGACACCAAGCTCCTCGGCCCGCTTCTTCGCCGCGCCGGTGAGCACCAGTTCGGGCATGCCGCTGGGGTGCTTGCGGACCTCTATCTGCGTGAAGTGCACACCACAGCGCCACCCGGTGCCAAGAGCTTTCATGCAGGCCTCCTTGGCGGCGAAACGGGTGCCCAGGCGCTCGGAAAGCGTCGCGCGCTGGCCGGCGGTCTGGACCTCGCGGCTCGTGAAGACCCGGCAGAGGAAGCGGTCGCCGTAGGCCTCGACCATGCCACTGAGGCGCGCTGTACACACAATGTCTGTGCCGATTCCGAGGATCATCTACCGCTCCTGTCAGTGTTGCTGTTGATGATGGCTGTAGCGAATGCGGCGGATCGGTCCGCACATGAGGCCGGCTCACTCATGGATGATGACGCGGGTGCCGATCGGGATGACATCATGAAGCTCGTTGGCGTGAGCGTTCGTCAGGCGTATGCAGCCACCCGAGATGCGCCTGCCGATTGATGATGGCTGGTTGGTGCCATGGATGCCGATGGCGCGGCCGGTCTCAAACCCCCGTGCGGTGGTGCCGAGCCAGCGCGCCCCGAGCGGGTTGCGAGGGCTGCCCCCCGGAATGTGCTCGCCCCAGTAGGCGCGCCACGCCGGCCAGTGCGCCTTGTTCTGAATGTGAAAGGTGCCGCAGGGCGTGTTGCCTCCCGCGCCTGTGCAGCAAAGCCACTGGACCAGTTGCCGGCCGGCGTAGCGCACCGTGAGGGTCCGCTGCGAGCGCGATATCTCGATCTCGAAGAGGTCCTCCGGGACCGCAACCTGCATCCGGCGCTCCCCCGAGGTGAGGCTCCATGCTCTTGCCGACTCGTCCCAACTCGCCTTCACCGGCAGCAGCTTCTCCAGGCCTCGCACCGGCACGTAGAGGCGCTCGTCCATCACGCGCGGCGGTTCGGGCAGCTCTACCGGGCGGAAGTTGAGTCTCGCGACACGCGTCCACGGGGTGATCTCGACGATGCCCGCGGGGCTTATCAGCCGCGCCGGAGCGCCGGGTGAACTGTGATGCAGCTCGGCGCCAACGAGGTTCGCCAGCCCCTCGACATCGGCGAGGAAGACCCCCTCATCGCGCACCCCGCCGGAGAGTGAGCCGAAGCTCGTGCGGACCCGAGCCAGTGCTGCGGCAAGCTCACCGGTGCCCTCGACGTCGTCAACCACCGGGGCGGCGGAGACGGCCTCCTCAAGGCGCCCCGCCCGGACGCGCTCGGCCAGAGGCCCGGACGACACCATGGCGAGTGGCGTGGAGGGGATGGTGGAACCGCCATCGGTCAGGCGCTCATAGATCGCCACGTCCGCCGCGGCGAGCACGAACCACACGCCCGCGACGGCAAGCGCTACCTGGAGCGCCTCGACGAACCAACTTCGAGCCCCATCGGCCTTGACTGCGACCATGCCTGCCCCTTGGCTGCCGATATTGCCGCACATACCACGAATTCTGTGCGCTAGTATACAAGGAGGGGCCGAAGGCTGCAAGCAACTGCGACCATTGGAGCGGACTGCAGCGACGACGGTCGCCACCTACTCCTGCGTCACCCACTCCGGCGCGAAGTTCATCCAGCGGATGCGCTCCCGGCGCCAGGTGTAGACGAGGTGAACTGTGCCGTCGGAGGCCTCGATGAGCGTCGGGTACGAGTATTCGCCCTGGTCGGTCTCCACGTCGCGCTTCGCCACCCACGTGCGGCCCTCGTCCTCCGAGAGCGCCAGCGTCAGCGGCGTGCGCCCGGCGATTGAATCGTTGTAGCAGGCGATGGTCTGGCCGTTGCTCAGCAGGATCATGTCGGCGCCGGAGTTGGGGTTTCGCAACTCCGAGGGGACGCACTGGGTCCAGCTTTCGCCCCCGTCGCTGGAGCTGCACTCCCATGCATGCGGCACGTTTCCGTCCGACCGCAGCAGCGCGTGCAGGGTGCCGTCGGAGCGCTCGATGATGGTCGGTTGGATGCAGCCCGCTTCGGCTACCATCCAGCCCGAGCGCCGCCAGGTATCGCCTTCGTCGTCGGTGATGAAGGCAAAGCCGCGCCAGACCTTCTCGTCGTATGCCGGCAGCAGCAAACGGCCACCCGACAACTGGATGGGAGCGTGGCGGACCATGATGCCGAACTCCTCATCAAAGACCTGGGCCTCCGTCCAGGTTTCGCCGCCATCGTGGGAGCGCAGGAGGTAGAGGACCGCCGACTCCCACCCCTCCGGCCCCTCGATGACGTCCACGAAATGCCAGAGACTGTCGTCGTGACGGTACACAACCGTGTTCCCACCGGGACGCTCCGGCGGGTCGAAGAGCACACGAGGCTCCTCCCACCGTTCGCCATCGTGGGTGGCACACAGAATGGCCACATCGGCCGCGCCCTCGCGTGATCCGGCGTACCATGTGGCGAAGAGTCCGCCCCCCGGTCTTTCAGCGATTGACGCGCAGTGGCAGGAGGGGCGTTCGGTTGTCCCGTGGAATATGAACTGTGCGCGGAGCATGGTCATCGCCATCCTTGCGGCGCGGGTCCGTGTATGGTATACTCTGCGCTCACACTGCAAGCATCCGGCGTACCGCGGCAGAGGCCACGGACGCCTTCGGGAAGGAAGCTGACCCCCATGCATCGATCGGAGACGCTCACCTCACTCCTGAGGATTCCAGCAATCACCCGCACTCACCTGCTTATTGCCGGCGGAACTATCGGCGTGGCACTTCTAACCGCACTGGCGGCGAACCTGCGAGTGCCGATCCCCTTCTCCCCGGTACCTGTCACGATGCAGACGATGGTGGTGCTGCTGGGGGCGGCGACTCTCGGCGGAACAGCCGGGCCGCTCAGCCAACTGCTCTTCATCGGCCTCGGCACGGCCGGCGTCACCGCCTTTGCGGGAGGCGCCCTCAGCGGCGTCACCGGCGGCTACCTCATCGGCTTCGTGCTCGCCGCGCGGATCGTCGGCGTAGTCTCCGACCGCTACCGCAATCCGCTCCATGTCGGTCTCGCGATGGCCGCCGGCAGCGCGCTTCTCCTGCTGCTCGGAGCCGTCTGGCTGCACCTGGGCCTCGGCCTCTCGACAGGCGAAGCGCTGACCGCGGGCGTACTGCCGTTCCTGCCCGGAGACGCGCTCAAGGCGGTCGCGGCGTTTGCCATCTGGCGCGCTGGCATCGGCGGGTGGCGCAGAATCACGGGCGACGCGACGAAGTAGCGCCCATCGGAGAGGTATCCCCCATCAGGCTTAGCTCTCACTGATGCAACATCTCAGACGTGACGACCTTGAGGCTCGGTGTTCGCGCGATCATCTTCACCCGCAACCATCCAGTCGAAGAGGCTGCGAGACTCATCGCCGATCATGGCCTGCAGGGAGTGCAGGTGCCGACGTGGTACCAGGAGTACGAGCAGTATAGCTCCCGGCATCCGGAGATGAACCCCGGCGCCTTCCCCGACCATGTCGTCGCGCAGATCCGCGCGGCGTTCGACGCTGCGGGGCTTGAGACGTGGGCGATGGACTCGTACAACAATGTCTCGGCGGGCGATGAGGCGCTGCGGGCGACGGCCGTGGAAAGCATGCGCAAATCCATCGCCGCCGCGCCGGGTTTCGGCTGCGATACGATCGTCACCGAGGCCGGGCGCAGAGGCGTCGGAGGCTTCGACCGCTGTGTGCAGTCATTCCGAGAGTTCATGCCCGCCGCTGAGGCCGCCGGCATCACGGTCTGCGTGGAGCCGTCCTACGCGCAGACTGTGCCGAACTCGTGGACGATGCGCGGGCTGATCGAGGAGGTATGCTCGCCGAACCTCAAGGTCCTCCTCGACCCGGCGAATATCCTCTGCTACGACTCCACCTCCCGCCCGTTCGATGTCCTCGGCAGCGACATCGTGCTTGCCCACGCGAAGGATTGCGTGGTGGACGAGAAGGGTATGCCAAGCTTCCCGAGCGCCGGCGAGGGAGAGGTGGATTGGCACCTGTTCATGGAGCGGCTGATGGCGCTGGGCGACGTGCCGCTGATCATAGAGTACGCGAAAGAGGAGACCATCGGGGGCGTAATAGACTTCCTGCGCGATGTGGCCGCAGACGTGGAGGGCAACTGAGAATGACCCAGCGCGAGCGTTTCGTGGCGTGCATGAAGTATGAGCCCGTGGATCACGTTCCCGACCGGGAGTTCGGCTACTGGGATGATACTTTCATCCGCTGGCATGAGGAGGGCCTGCCGAAGGAGATCAACAGCAACTCCAACTGCGACCCGTTCTTCGGCTTTGAAGGGCGGATGATGGTTCCGACGGCAGAGGGGCTGATACCCGGCTTCGAGACCAAAGTGCTGGAGCAGACGGATCAGCACAAGATCGTGCAGGACAGTGAAGGCGCCAGGAAGATCATCTACACCGACGGCAAGGACACAATTCCGCGTTACCTCGATTTCCCGATCAAAGACCGCGCATCGTGGGAGCAGTTCCGCGAGCGCCTGCGCATAGATGACCCCGCGCGCTATCGCGACGATTGGGAGGAGATCGCGCGGCGCACGCATGAGTCCGACGTGCCGGTGCAGATCCGCGGCGGAAGCCTGTTCGGCAGGCCGCGGAACTGGGCGGGCTTCGAAGGAATCTCGATGCTATGTTACGACGACCCTGCACTCGTTGAGGAGATCATCGAGCACCTTTGCGAGTTGGCTGTGGCGGTCATTACGCCCGCGCTGGAGGCAGGCTGCCGGGTTGACTGCGGCTCGTTCTGGGAGGACATCAACTTCAAGCAGGGCTGCATCATCTCGCCGAAGATGTTCCACCAGTGGCTGACGCC